>Ga0207695_10000209_pt1 | contig 157802 bp, 115 predicted proteins | sample KBSC54metaG_FD_184354 | JGI IMG/M metagenome (GOLD analysis project Ga0207695, IMG submission 184354) | Corn rhizosphere microbial communities from Kellogg Biological Station, Michigan, USA - KBS C5-4 metaG (SPAdes) (version 2) | ecosystem: Host-associated > Plants > Roots > Rhizosphere >...
CCGAAAAATGGTATTGCAGAATTGAGATTATTCCTCTACCTTTATCTTGGTTTTTCATAGGATATTGGATTTTAAAACGGGGTTGAATTTCTATTCAGACCCCTTTTTTATTTTTAGGGGGTTATGTTCCGGAGTCCGCACCAGCAGCGGGATACGTACAACTACGCATAATGTGAGTAGAACTTCGGAACATATCGAAATTGTCAAACTTCTTCTTCACAATTCGTTTACCGATCGATAGCGATTCGATCTTTCTTTCGTGCAGCGAATGAGTATGTCGGATGGGGCAAAAGAAAAAGCCCCGATTGACATCGGGGCCGCATACTTACTAACCCAATTAAAATAAAAACAAACTAACTTCTTAGCTATTCTGCATTTCTTTTACTTTCTCTCTGATCTTTCCTTCGATCTCGGCAGACAGTTCGGGATTATCGTGCAGCAGCTGTTTGACGGTATCACGACCTTGTCCCAGCTTGTCGGTACCATAGCTGAACCAGCTGCCGCTTTTGTTGACGATCCCCAGCTCGACTCCCATGTCGACGATCTCACCCATCTTGGATACGCCTTCTCCGAACACGATGTCGAATTCGGCGGCGCGGAAAGGGGGGGCCACTTTGTTCTTCACTACTTTAACTTTTACTCTGTTGCCCACAGCTTCTTCGCCGTCCTTGATCTGCGCCATGCGGCGGATGTCGAGGCGAACGGAAGCATAGAATTTTAGTGCGTTACCGCCGGTAGTTGTTTCGGGGTTACCGAACATGACGCCGATCTTTTCCCGCAGCTGGTTGATGAAGATACAGATGGTGTTGGTCTTGCTGATCGTGGCTGTGAGTTTTCTCAGGGCCTGTGACATCAGGCGCGCCTGCAGACCCATCTTGCTGTCACCCATCTCGCCTTCCAGCTCACCCTTCGGCACCAGTGCGGCGACGGAGTCGATGACCACGACGTCCAGCGCGCCGGAGAGGATCAGCCGGTCTGCGATCTCCAGGGCTTGCTCGCCATAGTCGGGCTGGGAGATCAGCAGGTTGTCGACGTCGACACCTAATTTCTGTGCGTATATGCTATCGAAAGCGTGCTCAGCGTCGATGATGGCACACATGCCACCTTTCTTCTGGGCTTCTGCTATGATATGGGTCGCGATAGTCGTCTTACCGGAGGATTCTGGCCCATAGATCTCGACGATCCTGCCTTTGGGCAAACCGCCAACTCCCAACGCCATGTCAAGTCCGATCGATCCCGTGGAAATGACCTCCATCGGATCCTGACTTTTTTCATTCATCATCATTACGCTTCCCTTCCCAAAGTCCTTGTCTATTTTATCCATCGTTAGCTTTAAAGCTTTGAGCTTCTCGGCATTGACACCCGTTTGATTTGACATAAATTATTTTTTAGTTCACCCAAATTTATTGATTCAGTATTGTGATGCGATAAAAAAATACCCACAAAAATATTTTTTTATCGCATTTCCGCTAGCGTCTGTATGCTTCGCATACGAACCGACCTCCGGTCAGTTCAAAGGTAGGGGAATTATTTTATACACACTAATCTTTTTAGTATTGGCCGCTAATTTTTTTGGTTCGACCCCTTTGCGGGACCCGGTTTTTTGGGGTGCGGTCGCGACCAGCGACCGGCGGTTGAGAGGGGTGTTGGTGGATGGTTTCTGATGGTTGGTGGCTGAAGGTTTGGGGGCCGGAAAACAATTTAACTTTTCCGGGCAACCCGGGAATCGTAAACTGCATTTAACCAACGACGCCCAATCGACCAGGATGAATCTATCAGAACAGATCGAAGACGCCCGCCGTGGCGATGCAGCGGCGCAGAGGCAGCTTTTTGACCTCTTCGCCGACCCCCTGATGGCCCTTTGCTGCCGGTATGTGAAGAACCGGGAGGATGCGGAGGAGATATTGCTGGATGGTTTTTGCAAGTTCTTCCGGCATCTGAACGAGTTCCGGTACCAGGGGGATGCTGCCCTTTACGCCTGGATCAAAAGGATCATGGTCAATGAGTGTCTGATGTTCCTTCGCCGACGCCCCATTTTCTCCCTGGAGACGGAGACGGTGGCTGAAAGTCTGACCGAAGAGCCCCTGGCCAGTCTGTCGGCGGGGGAAATATTCGACCTTATCGTGCGGCTGCCTACGGGCTACCGTACGGTATTCAACCTCCACGTCATAGAGGGGATGGAGCATAAAGAGATCGCCGCAGCACTTGGCATCTCGGAGGGGACGTCCAAGTCCCAGCTTAGCAAGGCCCGGCTACTGCTGCAAAAAATGTTATCGAAAAGAGGGATCAATTATGTCAAGCGAAAAACACGATGAATTTTCTTCCTGGCGCAGCCTTCTCGGCTCACGGGACGCCCTGCCCGAACATGCCCTGGACAGCCGTGACCGGACCTGGGAAAAGCTGACCCGGCGTCTTCAGCCGCAACCGGCGGGCCGCCGCCGCAACCTGGTATATTGGATGGCCGCGGCATGCCTTTTCCTGGTTCTGATCCCTGCGGCCCTGTTCGTTCACTCCGACCGGAAGATCCCCGCCGCGACAGTTGCAGCTCCAGGCCCGGCGCAGGCCCCTACTGTGCGGCAGTACATCTATCGGGCCGAGGGTGATGTTATATTCAGGTCGGCAGAGGTAACACCCCGTGCGAAGCCTCTGACGCGGCGGACGGCGAGGTCCACGGCGCCCCCGGCGCCAGCGGTACCTGAAGCGGGGCCGCTCCCGATCCCGGAGGTCCAGCTCGTGCAGCCTCCGATCACGATGCAACAGCAACCTCCGATTGGGGAGGCTCCATCTAGAGATTCAGCACATATTGCGTTGACAGCCAGACAGTTGAGAGTTGTGCACATCAACGAGATAGGCAACCCCAACCACTCCGAACCCGCTATGACCTCGAGAGATAAGCGGAACGGCGCGCTGGATATCAGAGCCGTGATACTTCTCAAAACCCGACAATAAAACAACATATGCAAATTTTTCTCAACGGATTGCTCGGCATTCTGCTGTTGAGCGCCGCGGCCTCGTCCTATGCCCAGGATACGACCTTTGAGCGTCTTCCTCCCGAAGAAAAGCTCTTTGCCCTTCCACCGTTCAGCATCAAACGCACCTATTATGTTACGCTCGACAAAGGCAACCGGCTCCAGGTGGATGTTGGCGATCCCGGTGACCTCGAACGCCTTCAGAGTATCGACTCTATCCTGATGGTATTTTTGGGTGACTTAAAACCTTTTCGCGACTCGCTTACCAATCCGCTGACTGCAAAACGCGTCGACTGGCTATCGGATGGATCGGGTCAAAAGAAGCTGCGCATCCGTCAGGCCCTTCCGTCCGGCTCTACCTTTCTGCTGGGCGAGGGAGAACCCGCGCGTCTCCGTCTAAGACAGGATACCATTTATATTATTCTTGCCTCTCGCCGTGATGGACATACGCTCTATGACCGTATAGGCTTTTTCATCAACAGCTATGAAGAGCTGGAAAGCCTTGTCACCAGCGGTCTTGACCGGAAGATCCGGCTAATGAAGGACGATGGTGGCACCTGGAGCAGGAAAGGCCGGGTTGTCCAACGGGATTCCGACCCCTCCATCACAGAGGAGCTCTGGAATAAGAGCTATCTCCGCCTCGACGCCTATCTGAACGCACAGAACTACAAGAACTATTTTGTTCCTTCCGCCAGCCTTGGCGCCACTATACATTTCGAACGCGGATACAATATCCATAGGATTAGCGCTTACTGGGAGCCGGGCTTCTATTTCAGAAGCAACGCGCAGGGTGGTCTGGATACCTACCGGAACGATTTTATAGTCCTTCGGTATGGCTATGACCGGTCGGCCAATAAAGAGGAGCCTACTGAGAAAACCGGGTTATATACAAATATTTCTTTAGGTTACCTGGTGAGGAGAGAGGGCGGCTATTTTAGCAAAAACAGTTTCAGGCTCTCAGCCGGCGACTGGCAGCTCAAGGGCGGTAAGCTGGTGGTTGAGCCGCTTATCTACTTTTCCAATTTCTTCCGGGGAGTCACTCCGGGCTTACGGGTTAGCTTCCGCGCTCTGTAATATAGGCTGGGCCTGGGTTTGTGACGGGCTATGTGCTGAATGGCAGGCCTGGGGCCGGTTTTTCGTCCCATTGCGCGGGTGATTTTAAAATATACGGCAAAACAAGGCTACACGGGCGTTCCACGGCTTGTTTCATACCCCATATCATTTGTACATATCACTACATCGATGAATTTGGCATTAAATTCGCCTATTTTTCCAATCAACAAACTATGGTATCTTGGTTTGTTGATATATCTTTGGCACATTATTCTATTCTAAGCCGCAAGAAGATAGGCGAGGGGGAATAATAATTTTTTAAATAAATGATATTACTATGAAGCTTAAACAAACATTGCTCTTCATTGCTCTCTCTGTGTTCCTATTCTCTTGCGTAAGCTCAAAGAAATTCAAAGCCGCTCAGGCAAAGATCGATTCCCTTACCGCCGCTAACGCCAAGCTGGCAAGCGACCTTAAAAACTGTAACGACCTTACCGCTCAGGATGCAAGCCAGAAAACTGCTCTGCAAAACCAGATCGACGCCCTCAATAAGCAGATTGACTTCCTGAAGCAGAATCACGACGCTACACTCAAGCAACTGCAGGACCTTTCTGTCATCTCCAACTCTCAGGCAGAAAGCATAAAGAAATCTCTGGATAACATCGGAAACAAGGACGCCTACATTCAGAATCTTCAGGCTGAACTGGCGCACAAGGATTCGGTGAACATGGCCCTGGTCATGAACCTGAAAGGCGCTATCGGCAACATGGATGACAAGGACATCAACATCAAGGTTGACAAGGGTGTCATCTACATCGATATCTCCGACAAGCTGCTCTTCAACAGCGGCAAGTTTGAAGTTACTCCTTCTGCGAAGACCGTTCTCGGCAAAGTCGCTTCTGTCCTGAAGGCTCAGCCTGATATCGAGTTCATGGTTGAAGGTCATACTGACAACAAGGCCTACAATCATCCCGGTCAGCTGAAAGACAACTGGGACCTCTCTGTTAAGCGTGCTACCTCTGTGGTTCGCATCCTGCAGAAAGAATACGGCCTCGACCCGGCTCATATCACAGCTGCCGGCCGTGGCGAATATGTTCCCGTTGCTGACAATGGTACCGAAGAAGGCCGTGCTGCTAACCGCCGCACCCGCATCGTTATCCTGCCTCAGCTGGATCAGTTCTTCAAGCTCCTCGAGAAGAAATAACCTATTTTCAAATAACTTAAAGGAGACCTGCCATGACGGCGGGTCTCTTTTTTTATCGAATTGATCAATTTTATTAAATAATCTGCGTTTAAGGACAAGAACCGGACCGGTCCGGCACATATATGTAGCACGGCTTTATGAAGAGAAGACTGCCGATTATAACCGTATTAACCCTATTAATGGCACTGGGTCTTTCCTGCCTTGCGGAGGGAGATGGTATACCTGTGGCCAAAAGGGGCATATTGGATCTCCGGAAGGTCAATCTCTTTGCCAGGTCGGTGTCGGTCAGCGGCGAGTGGGGGTTTTACTGGGATCACCTGCTTCCCCCCGATAGCCTGTCTTCGGCCACACCCGCCTATGTTCCCTATCCTTTGCTCTGGAGCGACGTTACGCTCAATGGGACAAAGATCCCCTCGCAGGGATATGCGACGTATACGCTTACGATCCTGCTGCCATCCAAAAGACCGAGGCTGGGTCTGGAAGTGCCGGACACGTACTGCTCGTTCGAACTATTTGTCAACGGCATCGTCCAGGCGCAGAATGGCCAGCCTGCAACGACAAAGGAAAAGGCCAGGCCTTTCTGGGTCACCCGCACTGTCGTTCTCCCCGCCGGACTACCCGACACCCTGGTGATGGTCATGCAGGTCGCCAACTTCTGGCACAACCGCGGCGGACCTTATAAAGAGATATTGCTCGGGGACAAGGACGAGCTGATCCTGAAGAAATACCGCGACTCCGCCTATGATTTCCTGCTGGCCGGCTGCCTGTTCATGGGCGGTCTGTTTTTTTTAGGACTCTTCGTATTCGGACGCAACGATCGGACGATCCTCTATTTTGCGCTTTTCTGCATCGTCTTCAGCTACCGCATGGTCGGCACCAATCACTATGCCCTTCACTCGCTGTTCTCTGACATGGACTGGTTTGTCACCACCCGGCTGGAGTATCTCACCCTATCGATAGGGATCATCCTCTTCACCCTGTATACCGGCAAGCTCTATCCGGACGACTCGCACCCGGTGATCCTTAAGGGGATGATCTGGTTCTGCATAATGTATACCGTTATCATCCTGTTCGCCCCGACCCTGGTGTTCACGAAGTTCCTGGTGTACTTCCTGCTGGTGATGTTCCTCTGCATCGCCTATGCCATGTATATCTATCTCCAGGCGGCGAGGCACAAACGCAGCGGCTCTCTCTTTGCGCTGCTGAGCACGGCGGTCATGCTGTTCATCTTTTTGATGATGAACCTGCACTATTTTCTCGTGATCCCCGATCTGCGGATACCGTTGTTCTTCGGCTATATCGCTTTCTTTTTCCTGCAGTCGCTGGCGCTCTCCCATCGTTTTGCGCATACCTTCCGCCAGGCCACTTTTCTTGCACAGCAGGGTCTCCGCGCCAAATCGGAATTCCTGTCCACCATGTCCCACGAGATAAGGACACCGCTGAATGCGGTTATCGGAATGACGCATCTGCTGCTGCGCAACAAGCCCAGGGCCGATCAGGAAGAAGACCTGGGCGTCCTGCTTTTCTCTGCAAATAATCTCCTCTCTATCGTGAACAATATCCTTGACTATAACAAGATCGAAGAAGGCAAGATCGGCTTTGAGCAGATATCCTTTGACCTTCCCGCTGTCGCCCGCAACATTGTCGCCGGTCTGAAGAATACGGCGGATGAGAAAGGAATAGCGCTTCTGACCGACATCGATCCCAGCCTCGACAGGCGGCTTGTCGGTGACCCGACGAGGACCAGCCAGGTGATCAATAATCTTGTACACAACGCTATCAAGTTTACCCGTGAGGGATCCGTGACGCTGTCCATTGTTGTGGAGCAACGCTGGCCGGACTCCATGTCGATCACCGTAAAGGTCACGGACACCGGTATCGGTATCGCTCCGGAGAAGCAGCAAATGATCTTTGACCGTTTTACACAGGCGGACTCTTCTACTTCGCGCAGCTATGGCGGCACGGGTCTCGGTCTGGCCATCACGAAGAAGATCCTCGAGCTGCAGGGCGTCCTGCTCCAGCTGCGCAGCAAACCGGGTGAGGGCTCCTGCTTTTACTTTACTCAAAGCTTCCCCATCGGCGCCGATGCCGCGGGAGAAGAGCAGAGCGTGGTGGCCACTGAAGGACGTGCTGCTCTGCACGGCATCCAGATCCTGCTTGTCGAAGACAACCCGCTGAATGTCCTGGTAGCGCGGACCATGCTGGAGAACAACGGCGCCATTGTAGACGTAGCCACCAATGGGGAAGAAGCGCTGACCGCCCTCAACCCCTCGCGTCATCAGCTGGTGCTGATGGATCTTCACATGCCGGTGATGGATGGATATGAGGCCACCGCCCTCCTCCGCAAAAGAGGGGAAACGCTTCCCATAATCGCGCTGACGGCCAGCACCCCGAAAGAGGTGGAAAGCGAGGCCTTTGCCGCGGGCCTCAATGATGTTGTAGTAAAGCCCTTCAGCCCGGAAGAGCTTTATCGTGTAGTCCTGCAGCACGCGCGCGCCGCTACTTAAGCATATTCAACGCGCTCAGCCAGGCGGGTCGCTTGCTGGCCCAGCTGCTGAGCATAGCTTCGGGCTTGAGACCGCCCTCCAGACTCTTCAAAACATTACCCGCATCGGCATAGGTCTTGACCGCGCCCGCAGCCTGCGTGAGGGAACCGACATTGAAACCCTGCTTGAACATATCCGGCTTGATGAATCCGGCCAGCCCGCTGACCGACTTTGCCATACTAACGGCGCTGGACACCTTGCCTGCGGCGGCGAGCCAGTCTGTTTTCCCGCCGCTGCCCCATGACGGAAGGAAGGAGGTGGGCTTGATCGCGCCTGCAAATTGTTTAAGCAGGCTGCCGGCGTTGGATGCACCGGCGCTGGTGGCTTTGGATAATGCATCTTTTAGTTGGGCCCGGGAAGTGAAGGTGAGGAGGCCTGCGAAGAGGAGAAAGAGGCTTAATTTTTTCATAGCATTTATTTCTAATATAAATGATTTTTCGCATATGGCCCAAACCTAACGGATGGGTCCCCCCGAGTGGTGTACCCGGGAGGCTCTCGGGAAGGGGGTGGGTTAGCGCCGGAAGCGCGCTTCTTCGAGGTCGAGCTCGAACTCTTTGTTGCGCAGGAGCTCTTCGCCGTATTCGGCGTCGCGGCGCATGTGGGTGAGCTCTTTGCGCTGGATGTCTACCAGCTCCAGTAGCAGCTGACGATAGCGGGGGAGGAAGGCTGGCGCCACTTCGTCGCCTTCTTCGCTTTCGAGGCGCTTGCCGGTGATCTCGACCATGCGCTCGTAGCGCGCCTTGAGGCGGTTGAAGGCGTCGATCGACTCGGATTCTTTGCTGTAGGAGGCGTTGATGTATTCCAGCGCGGCGGTGGCGAGTCTGAGGCGGATGGAGAGGCGCTGCTCTTCTTCATTCTCCTTGACGGTGATGTCGAGCCTGCGGATGATATACGGTAGGGTCAGGCCCTGGAGGACGAGGGTGAAGAGGATGACGATAAAGGTGATGAAGAGGATCAGGTTCCGGTGGGGGAAGGGGGTCCCGTTGCTGAGCAGGAGGGGAATGGCCAGCGCCGAGGCGAGGGAAACCACTCCGCGCATACCGCTCCATCCGACGACGAAAATTGCTTTCCAGCCCGGATCGATCTCCTTCAGCCGTATCTTTTTGCTGCATATCCGTGGCAGATAAGCGCCGGGGAAGACCCAGGCGATGCGGATCAGGACCGTGACCAGGCTGATGACGACTCCGTATAATATCGCTGCATGCAGCGAATACTCACCCAGGTCTTTAACGATACCGGGTAGCTGCAGCCCGATCAGGATAAAGACGACGCCGTTGAGCAGGAATACCACGACATTCCAGACGCTCTGACTCTGAAGCCTGCTGCTGTAGCTGAATATCTCGTGTGCGCGATAGCTGACAAAGAGCCCGCCGCTGACCACCGCCAGGACGCCCGAAGCGTGAAAATGCTCGGCCGTGATATACATCAGGTAGGGGGACAGCAGGGTGATAACGGTATCGATACTGGGAGTCGTCGGCAGCCAGCGGTGCATGGCGTAGACGATATTGCCGATGATCAGCCCGATCAGGATGCCCAGCGAGACGACCGTCACGAAGTCGACTCCCGCCTTCCACAGGATAAACTTCCCAGTGAATATGGTCATCAGGGCAAAACGGAAGACGATCAGCGATGACGCGTCATTGACCAGGCTCTCGCCTTCTAGCACGGTCACGATCCTTTTGGGCATCTTCAGATTCTGCAGGACGCTGGTAGCCGCCACCGCATCGGGAGGGGAAATGATCCCGCCAAGCAGGAAACCACAGGCGAGGGAGAAGTCCGGGATAATGGCGCTGGAAAGCACCGCCACGGCGCAGGAGGTAAAGATGACCAGCCCAAACGCCAGCATGCCGATGGCCCGCCGCATTTTCCAGAAGTCATGCCAGGAAGTATACCAGGCTGCCGAATATAGCAGCGGCGGGAGGAAGATAATAAAGACGATATCCGGGTCCAGCCGTATCATCGGGATGCCCGGCACCAGGCTGATGCCCAGTCCGGCGATGACCAGGAAGATAGGATAAGAGATATGCAGCTTATTGCTCAGCATCGCCAGCAAGGAGACAACGAACAAAAGGGATATGATCAGCAATAGGTTGTCCTGTAGCATGGGTGTAAATTAACATTTTTGGGTGGCACCATTTTTGAAAACCATAACAAAAACACCGCCATGAAACTTCTTCCCGTCATCGTCGTAGTCGTTCTGGCCGCCTGCCAGAGTCCCCTGCCCAAGAAGGAAAAGCACCAGGCCGACTCTGTCGTCACGGCTACCGCCAAGCCTGTTCCTCCCGACACGAGCACGCTTGGGGGGCCGTGGTTCCTCCAGCCCGTCCTGCCTTCCGACACTGCTGCGGGCAAGACGCCGATGCTGGTCTTTGACATTGGCAAATCCCATTTCTCCGGTAATACCGGCTGCAATTCAATGCGCGGGTCGTTCTATTTTAGCAAAACGGACAGCAGCCTTTCCTTCTCCGATAAAATTATTACAACAAAAATGGCCTGCCCTGGTTATAATGAACCGGCCTTTATGAAAAGCCTGAGGAGCACCGCGCATTATCGCCTCCGCAACGGGATACTGACCCTGCTGGCGGAAGATAATACGGAGCTTTCCCACTGGATGAGGAAACCGGCCGTCGCTTCAAAAACGTTGAAAGCCTAGCGGCGGCGCACCGTACCCGCAGGACCAGCCACTGGCGGGCTCAATCCACAGGAAATACACACTCCGCCCGGGCAACAGTAGCTTAACATAAGCTTCATAGTCCGTTAATATAATACCCGGAACTTTTAGAAATAATTTTAACCACCAAAAGAAGGTTATGACAAACACACTCGTAGATCTGACAAGGGAGCTGCTGAACAGCGGGGTATTCAACCATCTTCCGGACAATGAGATCTCCCGTTTGCACTGGATGATCCTGCAGGGCCAGGAAGAGGATCGTATCCCTCTGCAACCCCTTTTCAGCTATTGGTACCGGGGAGATTATTACTCTTCCAACGCCAGCCCCAGGCTCCTGCAGCGATGCAACGAGTACCTGCAGCGCATGGGCCAGCCGCTCATCGATGTGTATGGGGAAGAGTTTTACGAGGCCTGAGGCCGGAAGGCTCCGCGAACAAAAATTTTCGCGGCACAGTCCCTATATCCGCGGCCGGTAATAGGTATCCGGATCCGTCAGTACCTTCTTCCACTGACGCTGATGACTCTCCTGCCATTTCTTATCCGGGTGCACCGACCAGTCCACTGAAGCCAGCTGCTGCCGCACGAACTCCCGCTGCTCCGGGTGGACGAACATAGGATGCTGATAGTACCACTGGCTGTCCCGGGTCAACATCTTCCAGAAAGCCGCAAAGTCTGCGTAACGCGTTTCAAACAGCTTTACCTCATCTGTTGCATCATCATAGGTGCTGTGGTTGTAATAAAAGGGTAGTCCCCCTTCACCTGTGACCCGGTAGAGGCTTCCGCCGCTGTTCTCGGTTGAAATGTCGAAATAGAGCTCTTTTGACAAGAAAATAGTATTTTCGATACTTGAATGCCCCGAGGGGCGTTATATTTCTGTTATCTTATTAAAAATAATCCATATGGCTCTCATACCCAATAATAAAAAGAAAAAAGACAGCAAACAGCCCGCAGGTCCCAAAAGCAATATCCCCGGATTCCCCGCGGGCAAAGGTAAGGCCAATAGCAAAGGCGCAGTGAAGAACACCCGTCTCACTGGTGGATCGCAACGTGGATCGTAGGCCGTGAGCCTGGCTAGACCTGGCTGAACCCCTTATTTATCTGCTCTTTCTCCTGCCGGTCCTGCTCTTTTCGGGCGGCCTCTTCGTCAGAGAAAGTTTTCAGCTGTATCTGTCCGCGTTTGCCTGTTTTACCCCAGCGGACTACCAGTCTATTGCCATCGATGGCCGACTCCCAGAATCTTTCCGCTTCGCCTGTACCTGCGATCAGCCGGCGGAATATCAGATGATCATAAGAACCGGCAGTGGACGCTCCCGGACCATCGGAGGAGGTACCGGTAGCCGCCGCATCAGCTGTGGGATTTGTCGCAGCGGCGGGGCTTGATGTCTCAGTGGCGGCCAGCGCTTTTAGCACCAGCTCCATCACTTTTTGCGGCTGATGCAGCCAGTCTTTAGCATATATGGGCAGCACTTTCCATCCGAAGGCCTTGAGGATCGCCGGCCGCTGATAGTATTGCTCTACCAGATTGCTGTTCCGGTAGTGCGACTCGTCGTCGATCAATATCGCCAGCGACCAGGCTTCGTCTTCCGCCTTTTTCTTTACGGCCAGCGAACACTTGAAATCGGACTGGCCCACCTGCCCGGCCACTTCGTAGCCGAGCGCTTCAAGTTGCTGTTTCAGCTGTTCCCGGATGACAGTCGGCGTGACCGAAGCCTGTGCCGAGGCCTTGTGGGGAACGAGCCCGTCCAGGATGGTCCTGGCTGCCGCCATCTGTCCCAGGCTGATCAGCTCGGAATATTGCAGGAAGCGGCGGAGATAGTTGGCGCCTTCGTTGTATTCATTGGTGATCTGGTCATAACGGATGCTGCTGACGACTGCCATATGTTTTCGCGCCCGGCTGAAGAGTACGTTCAGCCGTTTCTCCCCGCCTTTTTTATTGACGGGACCAAAATTCATCAGCATCCGGCGCCGGCTGTCGGGGCCGTAGCAGACGCTCATGATGATGATATCCCGTTCGTCCCCCTGTATGTTCTCCAGGTTCTTGATGATAAGACCCGTGAACTGGTCGTTCTCCGTCCTGTTATAGGCTTCTTCCAGTCGCTGGGCAAAGGCTGCGTCCTTGTCCGCCAGCAGATCAAGCGAAGTCTCGATCGCGTGCTGCTGCTCCTGGCTGAAGGCGACGATGCCGATGCTTTCCCGGACGTCCCTGTTCAGTAGTTCCCGGACGAGACAGGCGATGTAGTCGGCTTCCCCCGGATTGCTCCTTTTCTCGTACACGCTGTCCGGCAGCAGGTGATAGCTGATGCTGCGGTCAAAAAGACAATCCACGGTCGAAGCGGCCTCTTCCGGCGCGGTGATCCTGATGGGCTTCTTCTCCTCGTGATGGATGGTCTTATCAGGGATGGTGAGCAGATCGCCCTCGTAAAATGCGTGGTTGCTATAGCTGATCAACGTTTCATAGTGGCTCCTGTAGTGCCAGCTAAGCAGGGTCGAATCCAGCTTGCGGACGCCCTGTACCAGCAGGCTATCCGCGTCGTCGCTGAGCCATTCGTTCTCTTCGTCGTCCCCGGCCTTGTCCATATCGTCGGGGTCTTCGGTACGTGCGCTGAAAAAATCTGTGGGTGGCATCTGCTTCTCATCGCCAACGATGATCGTCTGCCCGCTGCGGTAAAGCGCGGGTACGCCTTCTTCCAGCGTGATCTGGCTGGCTTCGTCGAAGATGACGACGTCAAAATGCCCTGTGTTCAGGGGGAGACTGTCGCTGACGCTGTAGGGACTCATCAGCCATACCGGTTTGATATCCTTGAGCACGAGGCCGCTCTCTTTTTCGGACAGCTCGCGTATGCTCTTGTATCGCATGCTCTTTCCAAATTCGTTCTCCAGTATCTTACGTCCTTCAATATACGCCTTCTTGAACTTCTTCTGATCCTCGGTCAGCTGACTGGCGGGCCTGCCCGAAACCTCCAGCTGGTGCAGGAATTTATGCCGAACATAGGCGCGGATAACGTCCGCATTCAAACCGAGGAGAGCGGTATATGCCTCGCCCAGCTGCTGCACGGCCTTGTCCAGGGACTGTTTGTCAATACCCCGGAAGACGCGGTTGGACTGGTATACCTCATCCAGGCTTTTCCGGAGGATGGATACTTCTATCTGCGGGTTGCGCAACGGCAGGACGCGAGCGGCCTTCTTTACGGCCGGGGCCAGCGCGCTGAAAGCTCTCAATACCGGCAGCCAGTCGCGAAGCCCGTCTGCATTCGCCTGGATGTTCTGGAGCTCATCCCTGATATCGGCCAGACTGCCGGTGGGCGGCTCCTGCAGACAACGTCGTAGCTGCGTTTCCAGTCTGCTCAGCGGCTGGTGCAGGGTTTGGAGCGAGCTCACCAGCGCCGGACCATCCGGATGGTGCAGCAGGTAATCCAGCCCGGGGTTTCCCCTTCGGCTTTGCAGCAGATCGATGCTGAGTTTGGCTGTATCGAGGTTATCCATGCGATAGTCTTCCTCCAGCCTGTGTTTTTCCTGTTCCACCAGCGCCAGCGCTTCATACTCTGCTTTCAGCTGACCGAGCAGGCTGAGACAGGTGGGTTTTACGGCGTGCTGCGAGAGGTCGTAGCTGGATTCGATCTGCTTTTTTAGTCGTTTCCAGGCTCCGCTGAACACGCTGAAGAACTTTCCTTCTTTTTCGGTGGCCAGGCTGATCGCGGCGTCGAGGTCGCGTTCGGGCAGCTTGTGTGTCCATCCCTCGTTGTTCTTCGCTGCCTGCTGATGCGCATCCTGCAGCTGCTTGTACTGCCGGAGCCTGCGGTCCAGCTGTTTTGATTCCTCCCGCGCGGGGTCGGCGATGGCTATATGACCTGTCGAGGCAAAGGGATATAAAAGGACGGCAAACTGTACCAGGCTCTTCAACCGCTCGGGGTCCTTCACCTGCTGCGGGTCGACCCGGCTGCTATTCAGCAGGCTTTCGACCTCATCCAGCAGGGCCAGCGCCTGTGTCAGCGCCCGGTCCAGCTGCTGGTGGGGGCTGTCTGATAAGATGATCTCTTCACATATACGGCTAAAAGGATGTGCGGAGAAGATGGGATCTGCACCCGTCTCTTCCAGCATTTCATCCACCTCTTCCAATACCCCGGTGGAATTGCGCCAGTCGCGGTAGCCGGGCAGCAGCTCTTCGTCTTTAGGGGTCAGCGTTACCAGGTGGTCGCGAAGCAGGATGATCCGCTCTATCATCTGGCGCACGTCGATGCCGGTGCCCGCTGTATCCGAAAGGCTGACGCCGTGGAACTCACGGAGAAGCTCGATCGAGGTATTCATCCTGTCCAGCAGCTGCTGCCTCCGCGATTTCAGCTGCGCCAGATCGAGCCTGTCCTGGGTGAACGCTTCGTATGTCGTCTTGAGGTTCCGGATGAACTCCCGTTTGTCTGCCTGGCTGTCGTGGATATAGCAGCAGAGCTCTTCGAGGCCTACCTGTTTGAGACGATGGTATACGACGTCGAGCGCTGCCCTCTTCTCGCAGACGAAGAGGATGCTCTTTCCGCGTGCGACAAAGTCTGCGATGAGATTGGTGATCGTCTGGCTTTTGCCTGTGCCGGGAGGTCCCTGGATGATATAGCTGTATCCCGTGCGGCTCTGCAGGATGGCTCTTGCCTGTGTCGGGTCGGCGGTGATCACGTGATACCATTCGTCGGGCTTGTTCAGGTCGAAGGAATGTTCCGTGAGGTTTCGGGGCTGTTGGCTGAACAGGGCGTCAAAAACGTGGTGCTGCATCTCCTGGTCGATGACGGTATTGTAGTCCCTGACCAGGCTCATTTTTTTGTAATTGAAATTGCCCAGGACCATATTACATACGTCAAAGTCCCAGCTGTAGGGGTTGTTCTCGCTTTCGGCCAGCTCGATGAGGAGGCGCTCGCGGGTGTCGCCGCCTGGATGGGGTTGGGCGCCTGCGGTGGAGACGGCCTCAGAGTTGGAATGGTCGACCAGCTGGCGTGAGTCCATCCGGATGTCGGAATTCACCAGGAACTCGAGAAAGCTGCTGCGCGGCTCGATACGCTGCCGGAATATTTCCAGACCGAGTGGTTTGTAGTGCTCGGGGTCATAGCTGTAAGGGATGGACTGATAGCTGGTGTCCTTGCCTCCCTGCCGGCGCAGTCTCTTTTTATAATTGTTGACCGTCTGCCGGGCTTCGCTATGGATGAGCCGGATACGCGGTCTGTCGATATAGTGAAGGACGATGCCCTGGTTGGCCTCTTCGATCTGCGCCCGCACGTGGTTATAGAACTGCTCAGGGCTCATCTCGTCCAGGTCGACGAGATCGGGCAGGCGTATCCCGTACAGCTCTTTCAGCTGTCCGGCCAGCACGGGGTTGACCTCGGCGGCATTGTCGAGGACCTTTAAGACGTAGTGGTCCTCTTTGAGCTTCTTATTTTTCTTCAGGCTGACCGGTAACAACAGCAATGGACTCAGTATCCGTTCGCGCGGGTCTTCTTTAAGGTTGTGCCAGTTAAGAAAGGCGATCACCAGCCGCAGCTGGCTAAAGCCGTATTCCTGTATGTCGCGCTGCGATTCCACCCGAACGCGATCGAGCGAAGAGGGGAGATAGCCGTGGTCTTCGAAGCGAAGGTATTTGTTCAGGACGATCTCTTTCATGCTGGTGATCTGGGTCGCCAGCTCGCCATTCCAGGTAAACAGCAGCTCGGGCCGGATGCTCTGGTAGTGGAGGACGATCGGCACGCTGCTGACCGTCAGGTTGACGAATCGCATGTTGGGCTTGTAGTACAGCAAGCGGTTGCGCCGGCTGGTATCGAAGAGCCGGTTGCGGAGCCTGTTGAGGATAAAGGCCTCGCGTTGCTTTAGCTCCTTGTGCACCCAGCCTGCGACCTGGCTGAGGTCGGTCTGTTTTTCGGGGTCATAGTCGCGGTAGTGTTCGAGCCGTCGGATGATATCATAAAGGTCCTGCGCCCGGCGGCCTCTGTCCAGTTCGGTCATTTCGGTGATCAGCCGGCCCAGCGTGGGGTGTATCCTTTGGTTGAACAGCGAGGGGTTGGTCCGTTGCCGGACGAAGTCTGTGAGGTCCTGCGTGTCATAGAGGTCCAGTCCCATGGCCATGCTGCCGAGGACAAGCCCCAGACAGAAGATATCGGTCTGAGGATCGTGATGACCGACCATGATCTCGTGGCTGCGATAGCCAGGCAGGTAGGCGGGGCGGGTCAGTGGTTCCCGCAGATCTGTATGCAATTGCAAGGTCTTCGTCTGAAGCGAGTCGTCCCCGGCGTCCGCCTGCAGCCGCATCGTGTCTACCACTTCAAAGCTTTTGGACCGTATCCGGGGATAGAGGGCCTGTACCCGGTAAAGCGCTTGTACCGGGGCGTGGGTCCTGGTCTCGTCAATATCGAGGAGTCCTTCGGTGAGGAACAGGGCGTCTTCCCGTTCGAATGGGCCCACGAGTCCTGCTTCATGAAAGCTGAGGACCTCACGGAAGAGGGGCATGACGAAGGCGATGCAGTCGTCGGTGGAGTATTCCCCTTTGTCGAAGGCGGTGGGGAGGAAGCGGGATAATGGTATTCGGTCTTTTTCCATGCGATGGTCGTTCATAAGATTTACAGAGATCAGTCTTTGGGGCCGCTGGCATAGGCCTCGTGCACTTTTTGCCGGTGCTGCTGCCATTTTTTATCGCTTAGCTGCAGCTCTTTTTTGTATACGGGTTCGAAGGCCGTCGTCAGCTGCATTTCGCCGGCGAACTCGAGGGCCCGGCCTGCCGGCATCTCTTCGAGGGATGGGTCGGCCAGGACAAAGTCCAGCAGGACGTAAGCAAAATAGTCCCGGATGCTGGGATGGGATGCGGCTATGCGATCGGCGAGGCCGGAGTCTGCGGTTTCCGGGGCGCCAAATGATATTTTTGGGAAATACTCCTTTGCCAGCCCTTCCACGAGGGTGGTGCGGAACCAGGACGGGCGGAGGTACTCCTTAAGGAATATTTGGGTCATGTCGTTCAGCTCGCGTTGGGCGAAGAGGTCGAGGCGGTCCAGCTCGGGGGTGCCTTCGATCATCAGGCGGATCGACTCGGCTGCGTCGGCGGGAGCGGGACCGGCGGCCTTTTGCTCGTGAACCCACAGGCGCAGCGCCCGCGTACGGATAAAATTCTCCGGGTGGGTAGGCGTAGCGGACTGGGTGCCGGGCGCCGCTGAAAAAACGGCCTCTGCCTGCTGTGCATAGCTGTCGGCGCTGACCTCCTGGAGGCCTGTTGCGATCTTTAGCAGGGAGGTGATGACCGGGCCGGAATCTCCCACCACTGTATAAGCGCCGCGGTCGCAGTAAATCTCGGTGTAGAGCTTGAAGAGCCGGGCCGTCTCGAAATAGGGGGGCTCGCTGTTGTAGTTGTTGGCGATAGCGGTGATGATCCTGTCGGCGACTTCGAGCTCGCCGTCAAAAAAGCCGAACAGCCGCACATGGCTCAGCTCGTGGGCGATGACGGCCAGCAATTCGGCGTCGTTCAGGCGCTCGACGATCGGACCGCTGAATACGATATGCGCCTCCTGGTTTAAATAGACGATACTCGCATTCAGCTCGGGGTCATTAGCGAACTGCGCCTGGTAAACGGTCACCGGCAGCGTACCCAGTCCCAGCTTCTCCCGGGCGAGGTCGATCTTTTCGTAGAGCGCCTTGTCCGTCTCGGGGCGGAACTGGTAGGTATTCTTCAGCAGCTCGGTCTTAAAACCGGCGAGCTGCTCTTCGCGGGTACGGGTAGCGGCAAAAAACTCCCAGGTGGAGGATTGCTGCTTGAAATGATCGCGGACTTTCAGATGATAAGGGAGAGCCTCGGGTAACATAATATTATGTGCTGGAAATACGCTTTAACAAAAATTAGCGAATTTCCAGCAAAGCGCCAATGATTGTGTACTTCGTCACCCAACACCGTTGGGTGTCTCGTCCAGGGCCTTCGCGTTGCTCGTCCCCAGACGAGCCCCATCCAGGGGCTTTTGCCAGTAAATTAATTAACTTCTTTCATTCGGGAATGACTTCTTTAACTGTGTGACAATCAATCTCGCCGCGGCCAAAACGCGGGCGCAGGAGTTCGCGCGGATTTAACTAACTTCGCGGCATGCAAGACTATCTCAGCGGATTGAACGACCGGCAGAAAGAAGCGGTACTACATATAGACGGCCCTATCATGATCGTAGCAGGTGCAGGCAGCGGCAAGACCAAGGTGCTGACCACGCGGATTGCTCACCTTCTCGCCAACGGAGTAAACGCATTTAATATCCTTGCCCTAACTTTTACCAACAAGGCGGCGAAGGAGATGAAAGAGCGCGTGGAGAAGATCCTGGGCGACTCACAGGCGAGAAACCTTTTCATCGGGACCTTTCACAGCGTTTTTGCCCGTGTTCTGCGCGGTGAAGCTCATCACCTGGGATATGACAGGAACTTCACTATCTATGACACCGACGACGCCAAGAGCGTGCTGAAGACCGTCATCAACGAGCTGAACCTGGACGACAAACACTATAAGCCCAATACGGTATACAACAGGATCTCCCAGGCGAAGAACAGCCTGGTCGGCCCCGTCGAATACGCCAACGACTATGCTATTCAACAGGAAGATATGCGCTCCAACCGGCCGGCTATCGCGCAGATATTCGCCGGCTATGTAGCCCGCTGTAAGAAGAATGGGGCGATGGACTTCGACGACCTGCTGGTCAATATGTACGAGCTGCTTAAGAACCATCCCGAGAGCCTGCACAAATTCCAGCATAAGTTCAAATATATCATGATCGATGAGTACCAGGATACCAACCCAGCCCAGTACGAGATCATCAAGCTGCTCGGCGCTGCTCACGAGAATGTGTGTGTGGTGGGGGATGACGCGCAGAGCATCTATAGTTTCCGCGGCGCGACGATCGAGAACATCCTGCAATTTCAGAAAGACTATGACGACGTGAAGGTGGTCATGCTGGAGCAGAACTACCGGAGCACGCAGAGTATCCTCAATGTCGCCAACGAGATCATCCGCAATAACAAGGGGCAGATACCCAAGAATCTCTGGACCGACAACTCGCCTGGGGAGAAGATCCGCCTGGTCCGGCTTATGACCGACAATGAGGAAGGTAAATTCATCGCCGACACCATCCAGGAACAGCGTCTGCGGAATCACTACAGCAACCGCGACTTTGCGATCCTTTACCGGACCAATGCACAGAGCCGCGCCTTTGAAGAAAGTCTGCGCCGGATGGCGATCCCGTATACGATGTTCGGCGGCGTTAGTTTTTATAGCAGAAAAGAGATCAAGGACTTTGTCGCCTATCTGCGTATCATCGTCAACCCCAGGGATGAAGAGGCGCTCAAACGGATCATCAACTATCCCGCCCGAGGCATCGGGAAGACGACCATCGACAGGGCTGTCCTCGCTGCCAACGAGAACAATATCTCGCTCTGGGAAGTGGTAGAAAGGGCCAGGGAGTTTGGCTTCAAGGCCGGCACGCTGGAAGCTTTGGAGAACTTCGCGCTGATGATCCGCAGCTTTTCCAGCATGCTCGAAAAGCACAATGCCTATGATGTGGCGGCACATGTAGGTAAGCAGACCAATATCGTAAAAGACCTGTTCAACGACAAGACGACTGAAGGCCTCGCCCGATATGAGAATATCCAGGAGCTGCTGAACTCTATAAAGGAGTTCACCGAGAGACCCGACGAGGACGGGGTGCTGGAACCCGAGACCAAGGGTCTGGGCAACTATCTGCAGCAGATCACGCTGCTGACGGATGCCGATGAGAAGGACCCCAATGCCGACACGGTAAAGCTGATGAGCATCCACGCCGCCAAGGGTCTGGAGTTCTCCTGTGTCTTTGCGGTTGGGCTGGAAGAGATGCTGTTCCCCAACGGAATGGCCATCAATACCCGTGAAGAGCTGGAAGAAGAGAGGAGGCTTTTCTATGTGGTGATCACCAGGGCGAAACAACGCCTCTGGATATCTTATGCCAATACGCGGTATCGTTTTGGCAACCTGGTTCAGAATGAACCCAGCAGATTTATCGACGAGATCCCATCTGAATATTTAGACCGCAGCTTTGCCGGCGGCGGTATCCGCAACCAGGGCTTTTCGGGGCCATCGGGTTCGGCCTATGACCGCATGCACGGCAACAGTTTTGGCGGAGGCTCCGCCGCTCAGGCAGAGAAAAGGTATGGCCCACCGCCAGCCAGGAAAGAGACCAAGCCATCCTACGTGCCCCCCAAGCCGTATATGAAAACGATCGAGCACAATCCATCACCCGATTTTGTGGCCAGTGATACATCCAGCTTACAGGTCGGACAGAAAGTAGAGCATCAGAAGTTCGGATTTGGCGAAGTGATCAGCATCGAAGGCTCTGCGCATAGCCCGATCGCGACTGTAAGGTTCCAGCACAATGGAGAAAAGAAGATCATGCTCAACTTTGCCAAGCTGCGCATTGTCGAGTGATCGGCTGGTGTATAAGGCGTTCATGCTTGCAAATTTTTTGCATAGATGAGGCGAATTTGCAGTCATTGGTCCGGGAATGAATCTCCTTCGGAGAGTTTTTCTATCACTGGGAAAAAATGACGTCATTTGCATCAGCGATGTAAAAAAATGCCGGAGTGCGTCGCGCTGAAAATGGCCACAGCTATTGATTTTAACAAAATATTGCTACCTTTTACGCATGACCGAAATGTACAAGATACAGCCGACGGGATTGTATTTTGTAACCCTAACCGTAGTTGGCGGGATCGATGTGTTCACCCGCTACGAATATTGTGATCTACTTGTAGATAACCTGAACTACTGCATAGATAACAAACGGTTACGGGTATACGAATATGCTATCATGCCCAGTCAGCTGTATATGATCGCGGACGTCGAACAAGGAAAAGGTAACTTGCCAAAGGTTTTACGGGATCTGAAAAGCATCTCGGCCAAACAACTCCTCCGCGCCATCTCCGAACACCCTGAAGAAAGCCGTAAAGAGTGGCTCATGCGTCTGTTCCATTTTTTTGCCAACCGGTATCAGCATGACTCTGAGCACCATTTCTGGCAATTCGGCAATCAGCCGGTAGACCTGGAAAAGCTGTTCAAGAAAGACAAGCCGCTACCATCTCCCATCGACAAGCTTCAGAAGGCCAAATGGGTCGACGATCCCCGGCACTATATTTATTGTAGCGCCTACCCCCGGCAGCGGGTAAAGCTGGCCGCGACCAACGGCCATCCGACCGATGTTACAGATGCAGAAAAAATAACATAAGTATTTAAACAAAAGGAACGAATTTTTGTACCTTTAAAGTCATCCCTTTCCCATAACCTGTCACCCTCTAGCCGGAATCAACGTCCGGCGGAAACGTTATTTTTTCACGAAAATAAGAAGGTTATGCTGTCCAACGATAAGCCGAAAATTCCCCGCGACGCCTGTTATGTTTTGACATTGAACACTGTAGACAAGATCGATGTATTCGTCCGGCCGGCTTATAAACAGGTGATAGCAGACGCTCTCAATTACTTTGTCGACAGTCAGGGTCTGACGATCTATAGTTGGTGTCTGATGTCCAGCCATCTCCATCTTATCATCCGGGCAAAGGATGGCACCGCCCCCGCGTATTTCGAGAGAGATTTTAAGAAGTTTACAACACCGGCCGTCCTAAAGACGATCGATATGGAAATGGATTTTCGCCGGGACTGGATGCTGCAGCATTTCGAGGAATATCCCAAGTCCCTGCGCAGGCTGGAGAAATTCCATCTCTGGCAGAACTGCAGCAGTCCCCTCCGTGTCGAGGGCGACTGCGATACCTTACTGTCCAGGATCATCCATATACACGAGAACCCCGTGCGCGAGCGGATTGTCGAACTGCCTGAGGCCTATATCTTTAGCTCTGCCCGAGACTATGCCGGGGTGAGGGGTCTGGTGAGGGTGAAAGTGATCAGGCAGCAGGGGTTTTTCGGGACGAAGATGTTATCTCAGAACTGAGGCTGGTGGCTATTTCTTTTTAAGCGCGTCGCTGAGGGCGGCTACTGTCTTTTTATCGTTGCCGGCGAACACCTTGCCTCCGATGAGGGCAACCGGCCGTTTCAGAAACGTATATTCTTCCAGGATCAGCCGGCGGTAGTCGGCCTCGTCCAGCTGCTGGTCTTTCAGGCCCATTTCCTTATACTTAATGGCCCGGCGGCTGAACAGGGCCTCGTATGAGCCTACCTTTTCTTTCAGCTGGTCCAGCTGCTCCGGGCTGATCTGTTCTGTTTTGATATCCTGCAGAGTGATCCCTTTTTTATTGGCGCCGGTCTCTTCCAGTATCCGCTGACAGGTGGTACAGGTAGAGAGATGATAGATCTTATTCATAGCCGCGAATGTAATATTTTCCTCCAATTGACGACAAATGGTGATATTACTGCACAATCCCAAGCTTGATAAGTACCGATCAACAGGAGGCCTTTATCCGCCTTGTCGACCAGCACAGGGGGATCCTGCATAAGGTATGCAGGCTGTACTGTTTTACCGATACAGACAGGCAGGATCTTTTCCAGGAGATCGTCATTCAGCTCTGGAGGTCTTATCCCCGTTTTCGCGGAGACGCCAAATTCAGCACCTGGTTGTATCGGATCGCTCTGAACACGGCCATCTCCGATCTGCGCAAACAGCGTCCCCCGACGACCCCGACGAGTCCCGATCAGCTGCCCACGGAGCTGCAGGATATCCAGTATTCCGCGGAGAAAGAGCAACAGCTGCAACTGCTCTATACTGCTATCAACAGGCTGACAGAAGTAGAGAAGGCGCTTACTATGCTCTACCTGGAAGACAAGACCTACCAGGAAATGGAAGAGATACTGGGTATCACCCAGAACAATCTCAGGGTAAAGATGAACAGGATAAAGGACAAACTTCGTAAAATGACAAAGGAGGCCACTTATGGAATTGGATAGTTTGAAGGAGATATGGCGTGAGGCCCGCGTGGGGGATATGGCTGATGCCCCGGACGCTCTCCCCGGGCGTGAAAGCCTGCTGCCCCTGTTGCAGCAGCGTTCCCGGGGACCAGTTGCCCGGATGCGCCGCAATCTTCGCATCGAGCTGCTCTGTATCATCATTGCCTATGTACCCCTTATCCTCTTCTACCTCGTGGAGTTCCAGGGAAGGCTGCGGGCCATCTCCATCGTCCTCTTTGCTGTGGGAGCGCTGTTCTGCGTCTATTACTACCGCAAGTCCCGGCTGCTGAATAACATGCAGTGCCTCACCTGCCAGGTCCGCTCGAATCTTGCGCGGCAGGTAGGGACGCTTAAGAAATACACCCGCTTCTATCTGCTGGCGTCGACCATCGTCATCCCGGCGATGGCGATACTGACATATGTCATCTTCCATCTGCAGCTGTTCTATCCGGGTGATGGGACGGTCTATCACCGGCTGTCTCCGGCGCCGTGGTGGAAGAATTCAACGTTCTGGCTGCTGATGCTGGTACCGTTTACCGTCGTTATGTACTACTTCAACGCCTGGTATATCAACAAACTCTATGGACGTCATATTAAAAAATTACAGGAATTGCTGCGGGAAATGGATGAGGAATAGGAAATTTAGGGAAAACAGCAAATGAGACCGATACTACTGATCCTCCTGCTGGCCGCAGTGACGATGAGCTTTGCGCAAAGCCCGCGTCCGGCCGGCGCCGCGAGCCCGGAGTCTGCTATCCGCAGGCTGATGACCGACCAGACCGCTGCCTGGAACCGCGGCAATATCGACGACTTTATGAAAGGTTATTGGGAGAGCGATTCCCTGGTTTTTATCGGGAAAGCCGGTCCCACCTATGGCTATGCCGCAGCCCTGGCCCGCTACAAAGCCAGCTATGACAGCCCCGACAAGATGGGGCAGCTGACCTTCTCTGAAATAAAGATCACGCGGCTATCGCCGGAGTATTGTTTCGTCATCGGGAAATGGGCGTTGAAGCGGAAAGCGGGTGATGTCGGGGGTACGTATACGCTGCTGTTCCGCAAGATCGGGGGGCAGTGGGTTATTGTGGTGGATCATACTAGTTGATCAGCAGCTTGCGGAACTCTGAGGAGTCTCCGTTGAACACGTCGAAGTCCACGTGGGTCAGGATGCCGTTGACGCGGCCTGACTCGCTGTGCTGCCAGAAGGCCCATTCGCGGTAGATGCCGGGCCGCTCTTTTTGCAGGTAATGCGCTATCCACAATGGATAGCCGTCAAAATCGTCTCTGAGGTAGGATTTGTAGAAATCGACGCTGGTATAAATGATCGGGGTCACGTGATAGTGGTCCTCGACTGTCTGTAGCCACTCTTTTGCGCGGTCCCGCAGCTTTTGGGCCGGCACGCCGTAGGTCTGTTCGATGTCCAGCACCGGCGGCATATCTCCCGGCATCAGCTCGACGGAGTTGATGAAGTTCTCGGCCTGGGCCTTCCCGCTCTTGGTGGAGAGAAAGAAATGATAGGCGCCTCTGGCGAGGCCCGCGTCCCTTGCCTTCTTCCAGTTGCGTTGGAAATAGGCGTCCTCGTTTGACAGCCCCTCGGTCGCCTTGATAAAGGCAAAGCTCATCTGCACTTCCCCGACCTTCATGTCCTTTACTGAACCCCAGTCAATAATATCCTGGTATTTTGAAACATCTATGCCGTGAATGGTGTAATTGGTAGGGATATCGATACCGAATTCCTGGTAACGTACGAAATGAGCCTTTCTTTCCTGCCACCAGTCATTGGCGACGAAGACAAACATCACCAGCACTGCAGCTGTAAGGGTCAAGAGTACGATCTTCCAGGCCGTATATTTTTTGGAACGAGTAACCATCGAATTTTAATTGGCCTATGGCCGGACGCTTATGGCATCCTTTTTACAAACATAATTTACTATTTTTATATTTTATAGCTTCGATGCCCGATTTTAACTGGAACGATACGATTAATTTATTGTCCAAGCTTACAGGAAAACGTCTGTTCAACGGCATAAAAGTTTTGTGCAGCTATTATTGGAGCAAATGGACGAAAAAAGCCGTACAGTGGGGTTACCCGATCTCGATCTCCTTTGAGCCTACGACCTCCTGTAATCTCCGTTGTCCGGAATGTCCGAGTGGGCTGAGGGCTTTTACGCGGCCGACCGGGATGCTGCAGAACAGTTTTTTTCAGCAGACGATCGACCAGCTGTCCGGACAGCTGCTCTACCTGATCTTTTATTTTCAGGGAGAGCCCTATCTGAATCCATCGTTCCTGGATATGGTCGCCTACGCTTCTGCTAAAGGGATATATACAGCCACTTCGACGAATGCGCACTACCTGAATGATCGCAACGCAAAAAGGACGGTTGAGAGCGGCCTGGACCGACTGATCATCTCGATCGACGGCACCACCCAGGACGTTTATGAACAGTACAGGGTAGGGGGCAGGCTGGAGAAAGTGCTCGAGGGAGCCAGGAATATTGTCAAATGGAAGAAGGAGCTGAAGAGCAAGACCCCTTTTGTCTTTTTTCAGTTCCTGGTCGTGAAGCCCAACGAACACCAGCTGGAAGATATCCGGAGGCTGGCGAAGGAGATTGGTGTTGACCAGGTCCGTTTCAAGACGGCGCAGGTCTATGACTACGAGAAAGACCCCAATGCGCTGATCCCCACGAATACGAGATATAGCCGTTACAGAAAAGGCGACAACGGCGAATACGTATTTAAGAATACCCTCGAAAACCATTGCTGGCGGCTCTGGCATGCTACCGTCATTACCTGGGACGGACTGGTTGTGCCCTGCTGCTTTGACAAGGACGCACAGCATACCTTAGGCGATCTGAAAGGAAAGTCCTTCAAAGAAATATGGCGTAATGAAGAGTATGTGACATTCCGCCGGCAGGTGCTTCAGAGCCGGAAGAATATCGATATCTGCGCCAATTGCAGTGAAGGTACTGCCGTATGGAAAGACTAACAGTCACTGATCAACACAACACATATGCCACTATCTAAATCTGTAATCACCAGGCTGGAATTTCAACACCAGACCATCCGCGATCTTATCGGCGACCTGCCGGAAGAAATGCTTCGACGCAATATTATCCCCAATAAATGGAGCGCCTTTGAGAATATCGCGCACCTGGACGCTTATCAGCCGATGTTCTTCTGGCGGCTCGAAAGAATGCAGCAGGAGTCAAATCCCCGTTTTGAGCGGTATGTAGCAGAACAGGATCCGAAGTTCGCGGGTACTCTACAAAAGAGACTGCCCCAGATGCTTGCCGATATCGATGCACAACGTTCACAGATCACTGCCTATTTTCTGTCGATGGACGACGCGATGCTCGCCCATAAGGGCGTACACCCGAAGTTTGGAGAATTTAGTCAACCAATGTGGGCAGAGTTTTTTTTGGGGCACGAGGCACACCACCTGTATACCATTTTTCAGCTCACGCAGGAACTTCGTAAATCCTTGTAGCATAATTCCCTACCTTTATATATACATAGAAAAAAAGGTCCGTGAACCATGGCACTTGAAAACGAAATAAATCAGCGTAAATTTTATAGTGAGTATCAAAAAGCGAGGATCAATATTATCTATACTTCCAACTGGCTTTTTGAGAAGGTGAATGCCATCTTTGATGAGTCCGATATAACGCCGCAGCAGTTCAATATTCTTCGTATACTTCGCGGCGAGAGCAAGGCCCTGTCTACGATGCAGATCAGGCAGCGCATGCTCGACAAGATGAGTGACACCAGCCGTATCGTAGACCGGCTCGTCAGGAAAGGCCTGGTAAAGAAAACGCCCAATGCCGAAGACCGTCGTCTCGTCGATGTGGTGATCACGAACAAGGGCCGCAAGCTGCTCGAGAAGATAGATCCCTTCGAACAGGACATCGACAAGTGCATGAACAACCTCTCCGAAGAAGAGACGAAGACGCTCAACCATCTTCTGGACAAGCTGCGCAATGTCGTACCCGTTTTGTTGCTGCTGCTGTTACCGGCGCTGGGGTTTGCGCAGACCGGCGCGGCTGTGCAAGGTGTTGTTGCGGCTCAGACCGCTGACTCAACGAAGGATTCGGTCAGGACGGCTATCCCGCTGATACCTTCTATAACCAAACCCAAATACGAATTTCGCGCGGCCTGGATCGCGTCCGTCGAGAATATCGACTGGCCGTCCAAAAAAGGGCTGCCTGCGGACAGCCAGAAGGCTGAGTTCATCCGCCAGCTGGACATGCACAAACGCAATGGCCTGAACGCCGTCGTGGTGCAGATACGTCCCGCTGCGGACGCTTTTTATCCTTCACCCTATGAGCCGTGGAGTGAATGGCTGACGGGGGTACAGGGCAAGCCGCCCTCTCCCTGGTACGATCCGCTGCAGTTCATGATCGAAGAGACCCACCGTCGGGGAATGGAATTCCATGCCTGGTGTAATCCCTATCGGGCAGTGAAGACTATCGGAAGGTCGTCTATCGCTGCCGACCATGTCACCCGGCGTCATCCGGATTGGTTCGTGCGGTTCGAGAATACCCTGTATTTCGACCCGGGCAACAAGGAAGTGCAGCAGTATGTCGTCACGGTAATACGGGATATCGTTCGCCGTTATGATATCGACGCCCTCCATTTCGATGACTATTTCTATCCCTACGATATCAGGGAGGGCAACCCCAAGTGGGATTTCCCTGACAAATCGAGCTTTGCCAAATACGGCAACGGCATGAGCATCGGCGACTGGCGCCGCAGCAATGTGGACTCTGTCATCGTCCATCTCAGCCAGGCCATCAAAGAGGAGAAGCCGTACTGTAAGTTCGGCGTCAGCCCGTTTGCCATCTGGCGCAACAAGTCCCAGGACGCAGAGGGCAGCGAGACCTCAGGCGGCGTCACCGACTATGATAATCTCTATGCCAACATCCTGCTATGGCTCAAACGCGGCTGGATCGATTATGTCGTCCCGCAGATCTATTTTGATTTCGATCAGCCACGGGCGCCTTTTGGTCCGCTGCTTGACTGGTGGGCGCACCATAGCTATGGCCGGCACTGTTACATCGGGCTTGGCATCTACAAGGCTTTCGAGCGTATCGCGGCCTGGCATGATCCGACCCAGATCCCCCGGCAGATCCGGGCGATGCGCACCTATCCTGAAGTACAGGGCGCCATCTATTTCAGCAGCACCTCTTTTGTCAACAACCCCAACGGCTGGTGCGACAGCCTGAGGAATTCGTACTATAATTATCCTGCGCTGATCGAGCCTATGCCCTGGATCGACTCGACCCGGCCGCACGAGCCGAACTTCCGCACGGAATATAACCAGAAGGACCTCTCCGGCACTGCCTGGCTGACCAGGGGGGACCCGCAGGACAGGCTGAGGGGTTATGCCATCTACCGCACCGACTCGGCGAATGTCAGCACGGATTCCCTGCCGGCCTTTGATTTTATCCCCTACGATTCGGTAGCCGGCTTCACGATCCACAGCGGTACGGCGGAGGGGAAAGGAAAGGTCTGGTACTATTATGTCACGGCCGTAAGCCGCAACAATGTTGAAAGCAGGGCGGTTCCGCTGCTTTTTTCTAATTTTACCTCTTCAAACACAAACTAAAATTGTTCAAATATGCCTGGATTTGAATTATTCGGCCCGGAAGAACGCAAGGAAGTCAATGACGTGCTCGAGACGGGTGTCATGATGCGCTATGGTTTTGACGGTCCCCGCAAGGGTATCTGGAAGGCCAAAGAGCTGGAAGCTGCCATCTCGGAGAAGCTGGGCTGCAAGTATACGCAGCTCGTCAGCAGCGGGACCGCGGCACTGACGACGGCCCTGGCCTCCCTTGGCATTGGAGCTGGTGACGAGGTGATCATGCCCACCTTTACGTTCGTGGCCAGTTTTGAGGTCATCCTCAGCGTCGGGGCGGTGCCCGTCCTGGTGGACGTAGACGAAACGCTTACGCTGGATCCTCAGGCCGTTCGCCGCGCCATCACCCCCCGTACGAAATGCATCATGCCGGTGCATATGTGCGGCGCAATGGCGGATATCGACGCGCTGCTGGCGATCTGTAAGGAGCACAACCTTATCCTGCTCGAAGACGCCTGCCAGAGCTTCGCCGGTAAATATAAGGGCAGATACCTGGGTACGATCGGGCATGCCGGCGCTTTCTCTTTTGATTTTGTAAAGACGATAACGCTGGCGGAAGGTGGCGCCGTTGTCACCAACAGCGAAGATATCTATACCAAGTGTGACGGCTTCTCCGACCATGGCCATGACCATAAGGGCGTAGACCGGGGCGCAGACCTCCATCCTTTTATCGGCTATAATTTCCGCATCTCCGAACTGCACGCGGCGGTGGGGCTGGCGCAGATCCGGAAGCTCGACAAGTTCCTGGCTATTCAGCAGAAGAACCACAATCAGCTGAAGGCTATTCTGTCGACGGCTCCAGAAGTCTCTTTCCGGTCGATCCCTGATCCATCCGGCGATACGCATACCTTCCTCAGCTGGTTTCTGCCGACTGAGGAGATGGCCCGTGGCGTTGTTGCAGAGCTGAAGCAGCAGGGCGTGCTGGCTGGCAACTTCTACTGGTTTGACAATAACTGGCACTATTTCCGCAAATGGGACCATCTCCGGCAGGCGGCGACGCTCAATAATCTGAATGACGCGCAGAGGAAGGCGCTGACGGCTCTGGATCCGGCGGGTTTTCCGGCCAGTGACAAGGTGATGAGCCGTTGTATCAGCACTGCTATTGGGTTGTTGTGGACGGAGGAGCAGACCAAGGAAAAAGGGGAGAAGATCGTGGCGGCGATAAAGAAGGTCGCTTTGGGACAGAAGTCGATGGTATAGGGGGCCTTACTTCCCTTCCAACCGGTTAACGTAGTCCAATGAGCCCAGCCGGAAACGGACGGGGATATGTGTTGTCTTTTCAAGGTATAGCTCCTGCTTGCAGAAGAAGCCGAGGTGGTTGACATAATAGGCGCCTCCGCCGTTGACCCTTAATGGTGGAGGGGGAGCGGCTGGCTCTGCCCGCAGGGGGAAGGAAAGGTGCCCCGTGGGGCTTGTGGTCATAGGACCCTCTGAAGCCCAGGCCGGAGACCCGGCAAAGGGTCCGGGTTGGCTGGAAATCGGAGAAGTCCAGGATAGCGACTCTGGCGTTCGCTGCAGCTGTAGCCTCACGGGGACCATTTTATCCACAGGGATAACCCCGCGGGGCTGCGAGCGGACCCCCAGCATAGCCATTGAAAGACATACAACAAGAAAAGTTTTTTTTCGTTGCACGGATCATCCCTCCTTTTTATGTAAATTTACGGCCTGATTTTTGTGGTTCGCGCGCTTTTTCTTTGGAAACCTAGGAAAACGCGGGGCAAAACCCCTGATACACATGTCGTTAAGTCAATCATTACAGCAAAAACTACTCCAAAAGCTTTCTCCTCAGCAAATTCAGCTGATGAAGCTTCTTCAGGTGCCTACGGCTAACCTGGAAGAGCGCATTAAAGAGGAACTTGAAGAGAACCCCGCATTGGAGGTAACCGAAGATCATGATGATGGACTTGGAGAAGAAGTAAGGGACGAGTTCGAATCCGGCGACGAGTATGAGGAGGCCGACGGCAGCGAAGACGAATACGAGAACATCGATATCAGTGAATACGTCAGCGATCACGACGATGATGTTGCAGACTATAAATTGCGGGATGACAATTATCCCGATCAGGACGAAGACAGGGTCATGCCTCATAAGGTAGAGACCTCGTTCCACGAGCTGCTGCTCGATCAATTGGGTATGCTCGTTGTCGACGACAGGACGCGGCGTATAGCAGAGCAGATAGTGGGGAGCATTGACGACGACGGTTATCTGAGGCGCGAGACGGCCTCAATCGCAGACGACCTGGCTTTCCGTCAGAATATCGAGACATCCGAGGAGGAGATAGAAGATCTCATAAAGAAGATCCAGCAATTCGACCCGCCCGGAGTCGCCGCCCGTGACCTGCAGGAGTGTCTCCTGATCCAGCTGCATCGCAAGAAGAACGGCAGCAAGAGCGTGGAAACTGCTATCGAAGTGCTGACCCACTATTTTGACGAGTTCACCAAGAAGCACTACGACAAGATACAGCGGGGACTTAACCTGACCGACGAGCAGCTAAAGGAGGTCATCAACCAGATCATCAAGCTGAATCCCAAGCCCGGCGGCGACGTCACTGAAAGCAACAGGGCCGAAAGCTATGTCATCCCCGACTTCTTTATCGCGAACAACGCGGGCAAGCTCGAGCTCTCGCTCAATTCGAAGAACGCTCCTGACCTGCGTATCAGCGAGGGCTATAAGGAAATGTTGAAGGAGTATGACCGGGGCAGCAAGAAGGACAAGCGCCAGAAGGAAGCCGTGCTCTTCATCAAACAGAAGATCGACGCGGCCAAATGGTTTATCGACGCCATCAAACAACGCCAGCAGACCCTCTACAACACCATGCATACGATCATGGATTATCAGCACGACTTCTTCCTCACCGGAGACGAGACGACGCTGCGTCCAATGATCCTGAAAGACATCGCAGAGCGCACCGGCCTCGACATCTCTACGGTCAGCCGCGTGGCCAACAGCAAATTCGTACAGACGGAATTTGGCACCTACCGGCTCAAATTCTTCTTCAGCGAGTCGCTCAGTACTGACAGCGGCGAAGAAGTATCTACCCGGGAAGTAAAGAAGATCCTCAGCGACCTTATCGAAGGGGAGAGCAAGAAGAAACCTCTCAGCGATGAAAAGTTGACTGAGCTGCTCCAGGAAAAGGGCTATAACATCGCCCGCCGGACGGTGGCCAAATACCGCGAGCAGCTAAACATACCCGTAGCCAGACTTAGAAAGGAACTATGACAAATTCAAACACAGCAGTGGCAGGCCGGAATGCAGGGAGCGGCTCCCCCGTGCTGCGCTTCTTCGCGCATCTAATCTCTTATGTTTTTCATCCGCTGTTCATCACTACATATGTAATGGGTTTTCTGATCTTTGTGCACCCTTTTGCATTTGACGGTTTTGAGCATAAGATCAAAGTGCTGCGGTTTCTTCATATTTTGCTTTTCAACTGCTTTTTCCCGCTGTTCTCCGTCTTCCTGCTCTGGCGTCTGAACTTTGTCTCGTCCATGCAGCTCCGCACTGTGAAGGACAGGATCATTCCTTATCTTATTACGATGATCTTTTACTGGTGGAGCTGGAATGTCTTTAAGAATCTGCGGGACAGTCCCCCTGTTACCGTTCACTTCCTGCTGGGCGCCTTCCTTGCGATCTGTGGCGGCTGGCTTGCCAATATTTATTTTAAGATCAGCATGCATGCGATTGCCATGGGTGGGGCGCTGATGTTCTTCTTCCTGTTCTCATTTAATGATGCGTATGCTTCGGGGCTATATCTGTCGGCGGCGCTGCTGGCGACGGGGCTGGTCCTGACTTCCCGGCTGCTGCTCGGGTCTCACTCCAATTTTGAGATATGGAGCGGTTTGTTTGTTGGGTTGCTGGCGCAGTATGTGGGGTGGCAGTTTTGACGCTGAGGTTCACAAGGCGGTCCATCCCTCATCGGCAGCGATTGAATCTTTGAACTCTTCGATGTTCACGATGTTGACCGTTGGGAATTTGATCGATCTCAACACTGAGAAATGCTTGTCGTGACTGATAAGGAATTCCGCGTTGGAAGCGATGTAACAGTCTATGAATTTGTTGCTTTCGGGATCGGCGACCAGATCCCAGCGGTAGTAGACTTTTGAATTCAGCACATTGGGAAGTTGATTTAAAGCCACGAGAAAATCGGCGGCTATATCTTGAGAATATTTTGTTTTCAGGGTCTTCTCATATTCGAGGAGTATTTCCTCCGTGACAAAAAGGCGTGCTGCCGGCATGATCGGTGTTTAATAATCTGTGTGTATGTAAAGTTAGTGAAAATCGGGAGTTGGGGGTGGAGAGGGGATGAGGCAAAAAAGAAAAGCCCAACCATAGGGTACGAACCTATATTGAGCTTTTTCACCTTCAAACCATCTAGAAGTGTGCGTCCATGCTAGTTGTTAAGTATCTTCGAACGGGTTATGTATTTTTTAGTTGGATGATAGATGAAGAGACACGAACCTTCTTTGATCAAATCGATAATATTTTCGGACTCATCCGCCGGTACGGCCGGACAGCCATAGCTTCTGCCACAGAATTTGTTCATCTGAAGGAAATCGGGACCCACATACTCTGAGCCATGCACTACGATGTTGCGGCCGCCCGCTCTGTCGTTGAAGCCTCTTTCCATGCCCCTCATCTTCAAGGAGAGCCCGTTGTTTCCGTAATAAGTACCCTGTGTCACATAGAAACCAAGACTGGTCTTGTGTGAAGAGGGGTTATTCGAGAAGGAGCTGGCATATTCCATTCCTGAATTATGGCCATGCGCCACATAAGTATTGACCAGGACTTTCTTCTGCTCGAGGTCCACGACATACAGCCGCTTGTTGCGGGATGACTGGCTCAGGTCGCAGATCGAAAGTATATTCGTCTTGTTCAACCAATGGTGTTCGAGCAGATAGTAATAGCCTTTCAGGGCATATTCAAAAGCTTTCTTGGTTAGTCCCACCTCTTTCAGATCGATCTGGTCATACAGATTCGTTACTTCTTCTGCAAAGGCGGCGGCTTTGCTTGCTCTCTTGCTTTTTGTGGTCACGGGATTACCGGCTTTCAGCACATTCACCGGTAAAACAAATGCGACCAGGACGCACAATAATCCTCGAGTTAAGATACGACGCATGTTTCAAAGGTTTTTATCAGATACCTCAGCGACCACCGGGTCTGAACTTCGCGGACCTTCCTTCCTCGGTCCAGCTCGTTCGTCAATTGACCCGGGGCTTCGGACGCCCTTGCGGGGCCCTGGCCTATAATCACGGCCGGGGTTTTTGATGCCGCCGGCCGCGAGTTATAAACGGAAGGGAAACTAAAATATTATCTATTTTCTAGTTGTGCAAGAATCTTTTAGGAAAAACCTTATACCTTAACTTCTTTCCACTTACCCCTCCTAAATAGGACAAAACTTACCAGAGTTATGGCGGTTTCCGTGATCAGGATCGCCATAAAGACCCCCGACGGCCCCAGATTGAGCCCCAGTGCCAGGAACCAGGCCAGGGGTATCTGGAAGGCCCAGAAACCGAATATGTTTATTATGGTAGGCGTGAGGGTGTCGCCTGCGCCATTGAAGGCATTGGTCAGCACCATACCCACTCCATAAAAGACATAGCCCAGGCTGATGATATGCAGCGCCTGCACTGCGACTGCCTCGACTGCAGGGTCATGGTTGATAAAACCTACAATCGTGCTGGCTCCAAACAGGAATAGCAGGGACACGAAGAGCATGAAGATGGCATTGTATTTAGCAGCTGTTCGCACAGACTGCTCGGCGCGTTCGGGCTGCTTCGCTCCCAGGTTCTGACCGACAAGGGTAGCCGCGGCGTTGCTCATGCCCCAGGCCGGCAGCAGGAAGAACAGCACGATCCGGATAGCGACCTGGTAGCCGGCGATGGCTGTATCTTTGAAGCGGGCGACCAGCCAGGCCATCACGATCCAGCTGGCGGAGTTGATGAAGAACTGGAAGAATCCGGACCAGGCGATATTGATCAGGCCCAGTATGACCTTGCTATTCGGTCGGAAATGCCTCCACAGAATACGGATATTCCCGCGGCCCCGCGCCAGATGATAGAGCTGGAAACAAACCCCGACCCCTCTGCCGATGGTGGTGGCTATCGCCGCCCCTTTCAGTCCATAGAAATGGATCATGAGGGGACATAACAGGATATTGCATCCGTTGGCGATCCACAGGGACCACATGGCCATAGAGGCATTGCCCGCGCCGCGGAAGATACCATTGATCAGGAAGAGCAGCATGATGACGATGCTTCCGCCGAAAACTATCCTTGTATAAGAGGAGCCCTCTCTCACTGTCTCCGGCGAGGCGCCCATCAGCCGCAGGATATCAGCAGCAAACCAGGCACCGACCGTGCTCACCACAAGGGTCATGACCAGGGCGAGGTTGAGAGACTGGGCCGCGGCGTGGGAGGCTTCTTCGGCATTCTTCTCGCCGGTGCGGCGCGCGACCATCGCGGTTGCCGCCATCGCCAGGCCCATGGCGGCAGAATATACCAGGGTCAATACGGACTCGGTCAGGCCGACCGTTGCGACGGCCCTCTGCCCGATGCGGCCTACGAAGAAGATGTCTACGATCGCAAATACGGACTCCATGCACATCTCGAGTACCATGGGGACAGATAACAGGATGACAGCGCGACGGATGCTACCAGTGGTGTAGTCCCGATGTCCTTCAGACAGTGCCTGCCGGATGATCGAAATAACTTTAGAAAAGGCGTTTCCCTTTTGATTAGGTTGTGGCAAAGACATAAAACCAGTTTAATTGACTGAACAAACAATTGAGATAACGGTAAAATCCAGGACGAAACGTCCGATTAATTGGGAGAGTAGATGGTAGGAAAATTGTACAGTTCCTAAAAGTAGGAAGATTTTTTTATTTTACCCTAACTTGCCTGAGCTAAAATTTATGAGCGTCGCCGAAGCCGAACAATATAATCAGTTTCAGGCCGTCTTCCGTGCCTGGTACAGTCCACTCTGTAACTATGCTGTCACGTTCACTAAAGACCCGGACGTAAGCGAGGACATTGTCCAGGACCTGTTCGTGAAGATATGGGAACAGCGGCGCGGCCTGCTCACGGAGACCTCCATCCGATATTACCTTTTTACGGCAGTCCGGAACAATTGTATCACCTGGCTGAGGAGGGAAAAACAGCAGATCATTGTACCGTTCAGCGACGACCAGGCGACGGATCTGGCCGCGGATGAACAGTATCCGGGGGATGGGTATCAGGGGGGAAGCGGGTTTTGGGGTAACACACCGGGGATCGGGGGATCGGATAGTTCGGGTTCGGGGGCCGGCCCTGGCGGTTCGGGCGGTACATCGCGGGGGGGATCGGGTGGTACTGGCACGGGTAGCAAGGGCGGCGAGAAGGATGAAATGACCCTGCTGCAGGAGGCCATCGACCGGCTACCGCCGAAGTGCAGGGAGGTTTTTCTGCTCAGCCGTTTCAGTAAATTGAGTTACAAGGAGATAGCGACCTCGTTGGAGATATCTCCCAAGACGGTGGAGAACCAGCTGAGCAAGGCGTTGCGGCTGTTAAGAGCATATTTAAAGGCAAACGGAGTGGGTTTGGCCCTTATCCTGGCCTTGATTTTACCCTGAGGTCATAGGGGTAAACCAATTTTTGGCGTATTAAAGATATAACTGCTAATCATGTCAGAAGCGGACTACATACAACTCGTGCTGAAACATCTCGACTCGCAGGCCAGCCCCGCCGAACAGGCAGCGCTGCAAAGCTGGCTGGAAGCCGATCCGCAGAACCGCCTGGAATACCAGGTTCTAGAAAAGATATGGAATGACAGCGGGCGATCGCTGGCCACGCATTCTTTTGATGTGGAGGCTGCCCTTGACAAAGTCCGCGGGAGGTTGAATTTGGCCGACGGGGTAGCTGGAGATGTGAACCGCGAGGTGGTGATGGGCGTGGACCGTGGGATGGTGGACGTGAACCGTGAGACCGCGACGGTCCGGGTCTTCCCGTGGAAAAGGGCATTGGCTGCGGCTTCTGTTCTCCTGGTCATTGGCGCTGCAGCCTGGTGGATCCGAGTCCGCAGCGGGGCCGGGCAGACCTCTATACATGCCGCGACGGCGAATGAGACCGTGACCCTGCCCGATGGCTCACTGGTACACCTTCGGAAGGGGGCTACACTGTCTTACCTGGCCAGCCCGGGGGACAGGACAGTGGAACTTTCCGGCGAGGCCTTCTTCGAGCCCAAGGCCGATGCTGTCACGCCTTTTCGTATCCGTACCGTTCGCGCCGTCTTCCAGGATATCGGCACCTCTTTTCTTGTGAACGATCAGCCTGCAAGCGACGAGCTGACCGTCATTACAGGCAAGGTAAAATTCTCAGAGAAAGACAACCTCTCCAACAGCCTGGTCCTCACTGGGGGACAGAAGGCGCTGCTTTCCGGCAGCAGTTTTACGGCCATAACGCCAACCGGAGATCCCAATGTACTTGCCTGGAAGACCGAAATACTGGATTTTAAAGACCAGCCTCTCCGCGACGTCGCAGCAGATATTGCCGACTACTACCAGACCGCCATAGCTATCGACCCGTCACTGGCTGAAAAGGCCGGTACGATCAAGGTTACAGCCCGATTTGAACGCCAGCCCCTGAAAGAAGTATTGGAGGAGGTACAGCTGATGACAGGGCTTTCTACACGGAAAGAAAAGGATACATTTGTCTTTTACAACAAATGAGGCATCTGGTTCGATACTTCCTTTTACTGGGTTTGAATTGTCTGATGATCAATGAAGGGTTTGCGCAAAAGAAGAGCATCCTCTACAGGCCATTTCATTCCCGTCTGCAAAAAGGGACTATCCGCCAGTTTCTCGACGAGATCAACCAGGAGAGCGGCATAACGATAGAGTTTGCATCGCTGTCCTTCCAGGAAGACAGGATCATCACCCTCCGCGATGAGCCCGTTACCCTTGGGGCTTTGCTTCAGCAGGTCCTGGAAGGAGAGAAGGTAAAGGCTATAGAGAAGAACGACAAGGTGCTCCTGGTCCCGTCCGTAGCGCCCCTCTCCGGGGAAGCCCTGCTGCCGCAGTATTATTTTTTTGGCATCGTCCGTGAAGAAGGCAGCCTCGAGCCGATGGCGGATGCCACCATCCGCGAGCCCTCTTCCCGCAAGGTGACGCTATCTAACGTTCACGGCTATTTTAGTCTTTCGCTGCCCGAAGGTCATCATGTCCTCGAGATATCCTATGCCGGCTACCGCACGGAGGTCATCACGATGGATATTCACTGGGACGAGCGGAGGGATATTTCCCTTTTCGGTCGGGAGGATATCCCCGAAGTTGTAGTTTCCGGCAACCCGATGCGCGGTGAGCAGCGGATCCTGCCGACCCAGTATGAGGCCTATAACAACTTCCTCGGGGAGAACGATGCCCTGCGCTCGCTGTACCTGCTTCCCGGTGTCGTCAACGTCACGGATGCCTATAGCGGTCTCCTCGTGCGCGGCGGCGAGCAGGACGGCAATCTTTTCCTGCTGGATGGCAACCCGGTATTCAATCCCACCCATATGCTGGGCGCGCTGTCGATCGTCAACAAGACCTCTATGCGCAGCATGCAGCTGTTCAAAAGTGATTTCCCTTCCAAATATGGTGGTCGTCTGTCCTCTGTTATCGACGTAACGACGAAGGACGGCAATATGAAGAAATGGGGTGGGGAAGCGAACGTCAATTTTCTCGCGGGCTCCTTTACTGTCGAGGGTCCGCTGAAGAAGGACCGGACGGCGATGATGCTCTCATTCCGCCACAGCATGTTCAATGCGCTGCTGAACACCTTCCGGAAGGACTTTTACAATGATTTTTATGATATCCACTTCCGCGTGACCCACCTGCTGGACCGCAACAACAAGATCATGGCCAATTTCTATGCGGGCGAGGACCGGCTGGACCTGCAGGTCAATGACAACAACCTCAACAACCGCCAGCGCTGGGGCAACCAGATCGCCAGCGTCGGCTGGACCCATCTGCTGGGCAGCAATTCATTTGTCAATACCTCGCTCAATGTGAGCAACTACTATAATCTCGCGGGTTATATCTATACGATCTATGACGATTCGACCGGGGCGCCGATCATGCGGCGGACATTCAGCACCTATTCGTCGATCGCGCAGTACAATGCCAAGACCCAGTTCGAAGTGAGGGCCTCCAATTCGATCCGGCTGAACTTTGGCGGAGAAGCGGCCTTTACCCGTATCAAGCCATTCGAAAGCAAATTAGACTCCACGATCTCGATAGACCCCGGCGCCTTCCAGTCCTATAATCCCCTGCCTTTCAGGGAGTTTACGCTTTACAGCGAAGGCGAGTTCAATATCGGCAGACGGATCCTCCTCCGGCCGGGACTACACTTCTCGGGGTACGGCTTCCGGAACTTCCACTTTAACTCCTATCAGCCACGACTATTCGCCGCCCTGCGGCTGACCGAAAGGCAGCAGCTGTATTTCTCGTATAACCGGATGATCCAGTACCTGCATCTGCTCACCAACACTTCGCTAGGCATCAACAGCGACACCTGGGTACCCGCCACCGGTCAGCTGAGCCCCGAATCCAGCTATACCCTCGACCTGGGCTATGCGCTGAAGACCGCAAAGAAATTCTCCTTTAGCGCGGGGGCTTACTGGAAGAAGATGAACAATGTCACCAACTACGCCGAGGGGAAGAGCTTTTTTATCAATACCGACTCATCGTGGGAGCAGAACGTGGAAACGGGTAAAGGATGGAGCTATGGGCTCGAGCTGATGGCGGAGAAATCGACCAGGCGGCTGAACATGCACGTCGCCTATACGTTGTCCTGGAACTGGCGACAGTTCGACCTTATCAACCAGGGGAAGAAGTTTCCCTTTAAATATGATCGACGTCACAACCTGAATATTGCTGTTACCTATAAGGCTGATAAGAAAGTGGATATCTCCATGCTCTGGATGATCGCTTCGGGGGACGTTTTCACGCTGCCGGAAAGGATCTATCCTGACTACGACAATGCGCAGCAGACCTATAGTCCGGACGACGCCCTCCGCGATTACCGTTTTATCTACCATTTCTCGGGGGTCAACGACTACCGTACCAATCCGTATCACCGGCTCGACCTGGCCGGCACGTATCATCCTGTCCGGAAGGGCAAATTTGGTTTTGTTCTGTCAGCAGGGGTTTACAATGTTTATGGGGCTCCCAGCCAGTATAGCTATGGGCTGGAAGGGACCCTCCATGAGAAATCCCTGGTCATAGTTATGAAGAATAAATTATTTAATATAACCCCGTATGTCTCTACGACGGTTGATTTTTAGGTGTGGTCGCCCCGGGGAGGGTGGATGGGCTGCCGGTTGGGGGGTGACCGCTGGTGGCAGAAGGGCCGCCGGTGAGGGCCGGGTGTTCCGCGCCGGCCGGGTTATCTGGCCGGTGGGGCTGCTTTTTGCAGTATCCATGATGATAGGGTGCAAGAAGAACCCTTATCCCAATGACTCCGTCAATAACCAGCTGGTGATCCTGACGGAGATATCGGCGGGGGATTCGCTGAAGGTACCGGTGAGCAAGAGTATACAGGTGGGCAGCGGGGGTATTATCAGTTTTGAGAAGGTCAGTTCGGCGCATGTCCAGATATTCCGTGCGGATGGACGGTCGTGGCTGCTGAAGCTAAACACCTCACCGGATTTCGCCAACGACCCTGCGTCGATCTATACGGCTCCGCAGCGTCCCCATTCCGGCACCACCTATAGTCTGCAGGTCCAGGACCCGTTGTCCGGCACCGTCACTGCCCAGACCACGGTTCCACCCCTTGTCCATCTGACGGGATTCGACACCAGCAGCGACGTGCGCGGGGGCATCCCGGTCCTGAACTGCAAGTTTACCCTGCTGGATACCCCGGGTGTGGACCATTATTATGTATTTGAAGCCGTCAAGCAGCTGGTGAGGATGTCCCATTCCTTTATGTGGAAGGGCATCCGCTATGACTACTCTAAACCCGATGCGCAAAAACTATATCAGACCGTTAAAGACTCTCCGGGGGTAGTGCTCCGGCTGGACACCATTCCCCGGAACACCTATCTGCGGCTCAACCTGTATACTGACGATCCCAATGTCGCCAACAGCCAGGTCAGCAGCCTGGACAGCCCTTTCAGGCGGATATTTCTGCCGTCCCGGGTGTTTGGCGCGAGCTATGCCACTGGCTTTTCCGTGGACAAGAAATTCTTCCGGGATCCCACGAACACGTCTCCCGGGATCGTGCTGATCATAGTCAAATCGGTGAGCCCTGAACTGTATAACTATCTGTTTTACTACGAGAAATACAAGCTGGATGTCGGGTCGGTCCCGACGGGACAGCTATACTCTCCGCCCGGAAATATCGTCAACGGCCTCGGGATCTTTGGAAGCAGTAGTAAAAGACAGTGGTTCTATTATTTTGATCAATTGAAATAGAGGGTTTTTCACCCACCCCCCATGGGACCATGGGACCCACCGATAGGGGGGCGCCCGCCCGATCTTCCCGAAAAAATATTTGTCATTCGCCGTAGGGGTAAACACCTGATCGGTGTTTTATCTTTTTAGGCCAGCTAACCTTAAAACACCCCAACTCAGCGAATGAGTGCAATAGTAAAGGAGATGCCCTCAAGGCATCTCCCTTTTTCAACCCCCACGCCCAACCGGGTGGCCCCTGCGCCCACTGTGACGGAGCCCAGACCGGGAGGCTTTGCTCCGGCCCCCGGAGGCTTCGATCGCGGCGATAGCGCGCCGTTTTGTGATCGCAGCCAAGATGCGAGGGTCCTGCCGACGGGACATCGATCGCGGCCCCGGCTGACATCCAGCGGTGTAACCCCTGTGAGTGCGGTCATTATCACCCGCAATGAAAGCCGGAATATCCGGCGGACGCTCTCCCGCCTGTACTGGTGTGACGAGATCGTCATTCTCGACAGCTATAGCACGGACGATACGGTCGAGATATGCCGGGAGTTCGGCTGCCGCATCTTCTTCAGGGCCTTTGACGGCTATGGAACGCAGAAAAGACATGCTGTAGCCCTGGCCAAGAACGACTGGATACTCTGCATCGACGCCGATGAGGTATTGTCGGAGGAGCTGATCGGGGAGATCCTTGGGGAGATGAAGGGAAGTCCCCGCTGCGACGCCTACAGCCTGCCCATGAACCTGGTATTCCTGGGCCGGGAGTTTCGCTATGGGAAGGAAAGCCAGCGCTATTTTTTGCGGCTTTTCAACCGGAACACCGGGAATTTCAATGCTGATACGCTACACGAAAAGATCGAGATCGCGGGGAAGGTCGGCAGGATGAACCACCGGATCCTGCACTACAGCTATCATAGTCTCCAGCAATGGCTCGAGAAATGCAACCGCTACACGACCATGGGGGCAGAGGGGGCGGCAAAAAGAGGGAAGCGGAAATCGCTTTTAACAATTATTGCGTGCCTGCCCTTTCATTTTACCCGTTACTTCTTTTTAGAAAGGAATATTCTCAACGGGGCGCAGGGTTTTTATTGGTCGGTACTGTGTACGATCTCGCATTTTGTAAAATATGTAAAGACAAGAGAAATTCATTTCAAGCCAAGCGAATGAGCAAACTACGCGTTTTGATGTATCATAGCGTGTCGGAAGACGGCAAAAGGGATGGCCTGACCGTTGACAAGGATCAGCTGGAGCAGCAGTTTCATTACCTCTGGTCCAACGGCTATACACCTCTGAACTTTAGTGAGGTTATTGCCTGTCACGAACAGCGAATGGCGCTGCCCGATAAGGCGGTGCTGATCACCTTTGACGACGGCTTCCTCAACAACTACGAGCTTGCCTACCCGCTGGCTATAAAATATCGGCTAAAGCTGAACTTCTTCGTCGTCCCCGCCTTCATCAAGCGGGGCGCTTATCGTGAAGAACCCTGTCTCTCAGCGGCAGATCTCCTCATGATGGACCCTGCCGTTGCAGAGTACGGCCTGCATTCCATGGACCACGAAGGCTATGACGTACTGCAACCCGCCGAAATAGGAGCGGATATTTATAACAGTATGACGGCCCTTGCCGAAATGGGTATTCCCTTTCAGCCCGTTCTTGCCTACCCTTATGGCGCCTGGCCCCGGAAGGTTCTCCAGGAGTCCCGATTCTTCGAGATACTGGAAGAACAGGGGATCAGGCTCGCCTTTCGTATCGGTAACCGTCTTAACCGGTTTCCCCTGACCAACCGATTTCTCCTCCAGCGGATCGACGTGAGGGGGGATGAGCCTTTCCGTAGTTTCACGCTGGCGCTGGCCTATGGGAAGAAGTCGACGTCCTGGCTGTCGCCGCTGCTGCGCGCCTTCCCGTAACCGGTAGCTTGTCCACCACCAAATATAGTAGTACTTTTGAGGTAAATATTTCCTCTTAAAGGCTATTTATGAAGCGTAGCGCGTTACGGATCATCTGGAAGATCCTGAAGATCACGGGGATAACTGCGGGGAGTCTGGTGCTGCTGCTTTTCCTGCTACCATACATCTTCCCCCGGTTTGTATCGAACAAGATCCGTCAGTGGGCCCGTCAAAGCGTAAAGACGGAGTTGCATTTTTCCGCTGCCCGGCTTTCCTTCTTCCGGCACTTCCCGGCTCTGACCCTAACCCTCTACGACGTACGTCTTAACGGATCGGCGCCCTTCGAGAAAGAGCAGCTGATAAAGGCCAACGAGATCTCGCTTGGGGTGGACCTCCGCAGCGTTTTTTCGGAGGTGACGATCGACAAGATCTACCTGACCGACGCGGTCATCAATATCCTCATAGACTCTTCGGGTAAGCCCAACTACAATATCTACGCTTCCAAACCAAAGAACAAGCCTGTCAACGAGGCCGACTCCGGCAGCGCATCCCTCAAGATACAGCAGATCATCTTCGAGCGAAGCAGCCTGGTTTACGACGACCAGTCGCTGGCGCTGCTGATCAAGGCCCGCGGTCTGGACTATACCGGCAACGGCGATCTTTCCAAGGACGTCTTCGATCTGCACACACATATGCAGATCGACTCTATGGACCTTTCTTACGAAAAAGTCGCCTATTTCGCCAATAAGAAGATCAATGCCGATCTGATCACCAAGATCAATACCAACTCTCTCGCCTTTCTCTTCGAGCGGAATGAGCTGCTGATCAATCAGCTTCCTGTGACCGTCACCGGTCAGTTCTCGTTCCTGAAGGACGGCTATGACATGAACTTCCAGCTGAAGTCGGAGCATTCCAATCTGCACGATATCTTTTCGGCCCTGCCTCCGGAAATGGTGACCTGGCTGAGCAAGACCGAGGTCGAAGGCACCGGGGATATCGACGCCTCGCTCGCAGGTAAATATGTCGCGGCGACGAATACGATGCCTGACCTCAATCTCAATATGAAGGTCCGCAACGGGTATATCTCGTATGACAGGGCGCCCATACCCGTCAGCAATCTTTATGTCAACTTCGAGACCCGTCTTCCGGGTCTCGACCCCGACAGCCTTCGGCTGACCATCGACTCTATCTTCTTTAACGTGGAGAAGGATTATTTCACCGCGACCCTGCGTCTGCAGGGCCTGAAGGCACCGATCATCGATGCCAAGGTCCGCTCGGATATAGACCTGGAAAAATGGCACCGGGCGATGGGGCTGCAGTCTCTCGACCTTAAGGGGCGCTACCGGATGGACCTGACTGCCAAGGGTCAGTATGCTACCCATGTGGTCAAAAAGGAGACCCTCCGGAAGGTAAAGATGGATACTGTGATCTCCAGCGTTCCGATGTTCTCGCTTACTTCGTCTCTGCGCAATGGCTATCTTAAATACGCTTCCCGGCCGGAAGCGATCACCAATATCAGTTTTGACCTCGACGCCTTCTGCCCGAGCTCTGACTATCACGATGCCTTCGTAAACCTGCAGAACCTCAACGCCAATGTGCTGAGCAGCTCGATAAAAGGCTTTCTGCGACTGGGCAATGCCCGCGACTTCCCGATCGAGGCGGGACTGGAAACCGTATTTCACCTTGCTGATATTAAGAAAGTAGTTCCGCTGGACAGCATGGACCTGGCCGGAGACCTGGCGGTACATATCAAGTCAAAGGGAAATCTACTTCCTTCCAAACAAAAGTTTCCTGTGACAGAGGCGGATCTCCGGCTGGACAACGGCTCCGTTCAGACGAAATATTACCCCCATCCCCTGGAGCATATCCAGGTTGCCGCCAGGGTGACCAGCCGCAACGGCTCGATGAAAGACCTCGAGGTAGCGCTGACGCCGGTTTCCTTTATATTCGAGGGACAGCCGTTCACTCTGAAGGCAGACCTCCAGAACTTCTCCAACCTGCGGTATAATATCGTCTCGCGCGGGACGCTCGATCTGGGGAGGATCGTGAAGGTCTTTGCCCTGACCGACTACACCATCAGCGGGTTGGTGGACACGCGGCTCTCGTTGCGGGGGCTGCAGAGCGATGCGACGCAGGGACACTATGACCGGTTGTTCAACGAAGGGAACCTGAAGGTAAAAGACCTGCAGGTGAGCTCAGAGCTGTTTCCGCTGCCTTTCCTGATCCATACGGGGGTGTTCCGTTTCAACCAGGACAAGATGTGGTTCGATGATTTTGACGCGAGCTATGGCAAAAGCAGGTTTGGGCTGAATGGGTGGCTGTCGGATGTTATCGGGTATATGTCGGATAAGAAGCAGCCATTGAAGGGGAGGTTTGATCTGACCAGTGACTATGTGCTGGTGGATCAGCTGATGGCGTTTTCGGGACCGACGACGGGGGGGCGCCCGGCCGCTGTGGCCACGACCAGGACTCCCGCTCAGAAGGGGGTGATCATCGTCCCCTCCGACCTCGACGTGGCCTTTCATGCGAAGGTTAAAAGGATCGAATACAACGGACTCAATATCGACTCTTTCGCCGGCGGCGTTAGTATCGACACGTGTGTGGTGCGGCTCGACACTACCAGTTTCAGGCTCGCCGGGGCGCCAGTAAGCATGAACGCCTCCTATGCGAGCGTGACTCCGCAGAGCGCCCGCTTTGACTATCATATCCAGGCAAAGGAATTCGACGTCCAGCGCGCTTATAAGGAGGTCAGGATCTTTCATGACCTCGCGAGCTCTGCATCAAAGGCGCAGGGGATCATCTCCCTGGACTATGATCTGGGGGGCCGGCTTGACGGGAATATGTTTCCGGTTTACCCCTCATTGAAAGGAGGAGGAACGCTTTCGATCAGCAAGGTGAAGGTAAGGGGTCTTCGGCTGTTCAGCGAAGTGAGCAAGGAGACCAATAAGAACGTTAGCGATCCCGATCTCTCGAAAGTCGATATCAAGTCTACGATCAACAACAATATCATTACCATCGAACGCACCCGGATGAAGGTGTCGGCCTTCCGTCTGAGGATCGAAGGACAGACGAGCTTCGATGGCCAGCTCAATCTCCATTTCAGGGTGGGGTTGCCGCCCTTTGGCATTATCGGTATCCCGGTGACTGTGATAGGGACACAGGACAAGCCCGTAATAAAGGTTCGCCGGGCAAAGGGTTCGGACGCTCTGGAAGAGGATAAAGATGATGCGGAGGGTAAGGACAGCATTCCCGCGCCCGGGGCCCAGGTGGTGCGTCCGGGTGGTCAATAATACCGTCCGATCGTCGGGTCATCTACGATCGCCTTTTTGAGGGCGGCTGCGTCTACCGGTCCTTCTTTGGCATAGATTATTTTTCCACCAGGCTCGACAACCAGCGTATAGGGAAGGGCCCCCTGCCATTTGGGGTCGATCGCCTCGATCAGCCGGTACTTATCGTCGATATTGAAGATGTAGTTGGTATTCGAAGCCTGTGACTTTTGCAGGAACTGCAGGGCTTTTGCTCTTTTTGACGGCTCGTCGGCGCTGATGCTGATGAATTCGAAATCCCTTCTGCGGTACATCCGGTTGATGTCGACCAGGTCGGGGAATTCCGCGACACAGGGGCCGCACCAGGTGGCCCAGACATTGATCAGCCGCAGCTTGTCGGAGCTGTTCTTTACGAGATCTTTTATTCCATCCGCCGTGATGGTGTCCAGCTTCACGGGTTCTTTTGCCCATTCCTGTTTTGCCTTTTCGATCCAGTCGCTTTTCTCCGCCCATTTGATCGAACAGCCAAATACTTTGGTGGTTTTTACCGGCGGCTCTTTGCCGGCGAGCAGCGCGTCGATGGCGTTGCGGGTATCGAGGGTCGTGGGTGTCTTGCTGGGTTTCTCTACGTCGTCGACCCTGCCGCTATAGCGCAGCTTGCGGTCTTTATCAAAGACGAAGACGTGGGGTGTGGCGATGGGGCCGTATTTCTTTGCGATCTCCTCGGTCTTGCCGTCATACAGATAGGGAAAGTTGTAGTGCTTTTCGGCGGCGCGGCGCTTCATCTCTTCGAAGCTGTCGCCCATATCCGTATAACCCAGCTCGTCGAGGCGGATCGATGTAGGATCATTGGGCATGATGGCCACGACCGCCACTCCTTTGCTGCGGTATTCCGAGGTCAGCCGGATCAGCCGGTCCTCATATGCCTGTGCTGTGGGACAGTGGTTGCAGGTAAAGACGATGACCAGGACGCGTGCATCTTTAAATGTAGAAAGGCTGTAATTCTTTCCATCCGTAGCGGGAAGCGTGAAGTCAGGTGCGGCTGAACCGATAGGGAGAGTTGGATGGTCCTCGCCTCGCGGACCGGGCTCGCCGGCGCGGACGGTGACAAAAGAGAGGCATAGCAGCAGGAGGGCGCAATACTTCATACGGCATATTTAATGGAAGTTACAAATTTTACGGGCGTAAATTCCCGCCGAATCGCTAAATTGAAGGTCCTGATGTATTGGTGTTGTGGTCATCTGCCGGGGTAATAGGGCGGTGAAGTAGTAATGATGTAGTGGGTGTCTCAAGATCAGATATCAGGAAAATGTAATTTACGCACGTAACGAATTGTTCCATATGGGTCGCCCCGCAGGGGCCCGCTTAAAAAACACACGCAATGCACAGCAGAAGGTCCTTTCTAAAAACCACAGCAGTCTATTCCGCAGGCATCCTGGCCGCACCGTCCATTTCCGATGTTTTCGCCGCCGGCAAGCCGACCATCGGCCTCCAGCTTTATACCGTCCGTGATGCGATGGCACAAGACCCCAAGGGTACCCTGGCCAAGGTCGCTGAGATCGGCTTCAACTCCCTCGAAGGCGCCACCTATACCGGCACGGAAACGTTCTATGGCATGGACCCCAAGACCTTTGCCGGTGTCCTCAAGAGCAATAACCAGGTCATGCGCAGCTGCCACTACCGCCTCGGCGAAGACGGTTCGGGCCTGGCCGACCCCAACAAGGGAACGGTGCTGCACGACTGGGACAAGGCTGTAGCCGACGCCCATGCTCTCGGGATCCAGTATATGGTTTGTGCCTGGTTGTCCCCCAAAGAGCGCCTGGGCCTCGATCACTATAAGAAGATGGCCGAAGAATTCAATACTGCGGGTGAAAAATGTAAGAAAGCAGGGATCCAGTTCTGCTACCACAACCACGATTTCGAATTTGACAAACAGGACAACAAATATCCCTATGACGTTCTGCTGGACAACACCGATCACAACCTGGTAAAGATGGAGATGGACCTCTACTGGGTCACCAAGGCCGGTCAGGACCCGATAAAACTATTTAACCAGCACCCCGGCCGGTTCCCGCTGTGGCACCTGAAGGACATGGACAGCACCCCGGCCCACGCCTTTACCGAGGTCGGCAACGGGACCATCGACTTTAAAAAGATCTTCGCCAATAAGGAAAAGGCCGGAATGAAGTATTTCTTCGTAGAACAGGACAAATGTCCCGGGTCTCCGTTCGACAGTATTACGAAGAGCATCACCTATATAAAGAAGAATCTGGTTTAGGGAAGATGAAAGCTCTCGCGCGGCCCCTGGTCTTGAACCCGGGGCTGTGCAGCTGGTTGGGTGGCGACCGCGGCGGCTCCATCCGGCGCCGCCGTCCCGCGGGCGTGCAGCTCCATCAGAAAATCGAACAGGTTCGTCTCCGTCGATATCTTCAGCTTTTTTCTCAGCCGATACCTGCTGATCTCGACCCCGCGGGTGGAAATATTTTCCAGCTGGGCGATCTCTTTGCTCGAAAGGTTCATCCGCAGATAGGCACAGAGCTTCATCTCGTGGGCGCTCAGCGAGGGGTAGGCGCTTTTGAGTATACGGAGGAAATCGCTGTGGACCTTGTCGAAGTGTACGGCAAACTGCTCCCAGTCCTTGTCCATCTTGTTCTCTTCCTCGAGGATCCGCAGCATCTTTTTGAATTCGTCGGCTGATCCATCGCCGTTGCCTGCTTTCTTGAGACGCACCAGCTCTTCGCGGATATTGCTGAGCAGCTCGCCTTTCTGTACAAGGTGCATCGCGGCCGAGGCCAGCTCGGTATTCTTGTGCTCGATCTCGGATTCCAGTTTCTCGTTCTTTAGCTTGACGATCTCCTTCTCGGACTTCTCCATCTCCAGCTGGTGCAGGTATTGGAGGCGTCGCTGTTCCTCCTCGTGGCGCCGCTGCTGTCTGCGGAATATTCGCCGCTGCCAGAGAAAGAGCAGGTAGACGAGTCCGGCAAACAGCAGTACATAGGTGCCATAGGCCCAGCCCGTCTGATACCAGGGGGGAAGGATGCTGAAACTATAACTGCATACCGCCGACTCGTTCCCCAGGTTGCTCTTGGACTTTACCTGGAAAATATAATTGCCCGCGGGCAGGTTGGTGTACTCTTTCTCCGTCCGCTTGGACCATGAAGACCAGTCCTTGTCGAAGCCCTTCAGGCAATAGCTGTAAGTGATGCTGTTCTGCGCGGCGTACAAGGGGGATGTGTATTCGAAATGGAGCCCATTGAATTTGCTGGAAATGCCAGGACCCAGACCTGCTGGTCCGAGGCTGTCACCCACCTCGCCGTAGTAGCCGGCGTAGAGGAGGCTGTCGGTCTTGCCGAGGGCATGTACACTGCGTATCCTCACCTGTAGCTGATAGCGGTTCTTCTTGTATTCCTCGTAGTTGATATGGTAGAAACCCTTCTCGGCGCCTACGAAGACGTTGTATTTGTTGTAGGGATAGATATGCTCATAGTCCGCCACCATCTTTCCGCTGAGCTCGGGGAAGTAGATGGTTTCCGGCTGAGGCCCCGAAAGGTCTACGACGCCCAGGCCGTCGTCTTCGATAAACCAGATATTGCCTGCCGCGTCCTCCTTCAGGTGCCGGATATTCCTTTCCCCGAAAAAGCCTTTGAAATAGGAGGACAGCTCAAAGCCGTCCGCCTTCGGGTTGTATTCGTATACCCCCTTCTGAGTAGTGACGACGATATGGTTCCTGATCTTGAAGAGGTGATTCCTGAGGTTGGAGGGAAGGCCGTTGCGATCATTATAGTACCTGATCTTTGGATGCGCGGTATCGTTCATGTCTATCCGGTAGACGCCCCGGTAGGGGTGCGCCACCCAGATGGTATTGTTGTTGTCAATGGCCATGAACTGCGACCAGGCCGAATAGCCTGGCAGGCTTCTCTCGAGCGTGAAACGGTCTTTGTCGTACCGGATCAGGTCGATCCCCAGCGCGCTTCCCCCGATGACCAGCGATGAGGGAAGGACGTTGGAAAAGGGCAGGAAGGTCCAGTGCGATGCATGGGCGTTGATGGGAATCAGCTGGTCGTTCCTGATCTGGAAGGCCCCGTCGTGATGACCCAGCAGCAGATCCCCGTTGATCTCTGACAGCTCGAAAGTAGAACCTTTGGTATTGGGGACGGACCTGAACTCTCCCCGCAGCATGCTGAGGTCGCCGATATCGTCCACCGGCAGGCTGTAAAGTCCGTTGGAGGTCCCGACAAACAGCTCCTTATTATATATTATGGAAGTATAGCCGTAGCCCTCGTTCATCTTTTCGGGATAGATATGTTTCACGGAGTTGTTATAGGCAATCAGGTCGATGCCGTTGTCCAGTCCCATCCAGAGGTTCTTGTTCTTGTCCAGGAACAGCATCAGAATGTTGTTATTCTGCAGGCCCTCCTTCCGGGAGAGGTTCTGTATGATCTCCCCTTTTTTGCTGACGATATAGGTGCCATCGAGGTTGGTGCCGATGGCCAGCCAGTCTTTGTTGACGGATATGGCGGTCAGGACCCGCTGGTTCTCAAAAGGGTTGGCGCCCGCGAAATGAAAGGGCGTGAGCGTTTTCCCTCCGGTCAGGATATAGAACCCTGTATTCACCGTACCCAGGAAGCTGCTATCCTTGCCGATGGAGAACAGGCAGGTCGCCAGGTAGTTAGCGGGTAGGGAGCCGGTCTTTATAAAAGGAGCCCAGAGTCCGTTCCTGAACTCCAGAAGCCCATTCTTTCCGTCCTGGGCCACCAGCTGGCCATTGCTTTCCCCCAGAAAAAGCCATTCCGAGGCGGCGGGGTATACGGTGACCATTTTATTAGAAAGCTGGAAAATCTTCTCCCTGCACAAGAAGAAGACGTCATTGCCGGAGACTATGGTAAACCAGATATCTGAGAAGGAATAGTCCTTCTCGGGAAGCAGGCTTTTGAGAGAGGTGAAGACCAGCCGACCAGTTCTGTCAGGGGAGAAATACCCGAAATCGTCCTGGGCCCCGACATAGATGCGGTTGTCCTTCCCGATGGCCACGGACCGGACGACAGTCCTGGTAGCGACAGGATAGCATTTCCAGTAATTTCCGTCGAAGCTCAGGAGACCTTCGTAGTTGGCAAAATACATGACTCCGCTGGCGTCCTGGGCGACTCCCCGGTTTTGCGTCCCCGCATTATAGCTGTCCCGGGGGTAATTGATGATGTCGGGTATTCCTATAGTATTTTGAGCGGGGCATTGCCCGGCCAGAACCACTGCCAGGAAGATACATATGGCCATTTGCAACCTCATACACTTAAAGATAAAATATTTTGACGGTCGCCGGGGTGAAAGAAGTAGCTTAGAAAAGGCTTAGTGAGATTTGATGTAGCGAAGTTGTGGCAAAAAAGCGCGTTCAAAGCGGGGCCCTGAGGTATGATGTAGTGTTGATGTAGTCAAAAACTGGCGATTTGAGCAATCGGCGTATAAATTTGTCGTGGTAAATGAGAACCAAATGAAACTCAAACAAACTAACGTTTTGCTACTGCTTTCGACGCTGCTTGCTTTCTCTTTCTCCCTTAACGCCCAGCCCCTCGGTATTTTCGAAGGACATGGGGATGTGGGTACGAATGTGAAACCCGGCTCTGCAACTTTTATCCCTCAGACGGGTCAGTATGTGATCACCGGCGCCGGCTATAATGTCTGGGCCGACCATGACGAGTTCCAGTATGTCTGGAAGAAGATGAAGGGCGATTTTATCCTCTATACCCGGGCGGAATTTCTGGGGAACTGGGTCAACTACCACAGAAAGGTCGGCTGGATGGTCCGCAAGAGTCTTGACGGTAACTCTCCCCATGTCAATGCCGTTGAGCACGGCGATGGTCTGACCTCTCTGCAGTTCCGCCGCACGGCCGGCGCCCAGACCGAGGAGCACAAGCTTCAACTTACCAAGGCCAATATCCTTCAGCTTGAGCGGAAAGGGAATCAATATATTATGCGGGCGGCCATTTATGGCGAGACCTTTGTCACCGATACCATCGCCGGTGTCGACCTGGGCGATGAGGTCTATGTGGGTCTGTTCGTGGGCTCGCACAATTCGGACGTTCTCGAGACCGGGGTCTTCAGCAATGTCAGCATTACCGTTCCCTTCAAGGGCGAGGCTGACCAGCGGACCCAGATGACCCTCGGCAGCAATCTGGAGCTGCTCGAAGTCTCGTCGGGGCATCGCGAGACCATCTACCAGGTTCCTTATTCGATACAGGCGCCCAACTGGACGCCGGATGGGAAAAGTCTCATATTTAATGACGCGAAGGGAACGATCTTCAATTTTGACCTGGCCAGCCGTAAGCCTTCACCGATCAATACGGGTACCGTTACCAACAATAATAACGACCATGTCATCTCTTTTAATGGGGGGATGCTTGGGCTGAGCAATTTTGTCCGCGACCTGGGAGGATCGATCATCTATACCGTGCCGATCGGCGGGGGAACGCCTAAGCAAATAACGCCCAGGGGTCCCTCCTACCTGCATGGATGGTCGCCGGATGAGAAGGACCTGGTCTTTTGTGGCGAACGCAATGGTGAGTTCGACGTCTATAAAGTCCCGGCGGCGGGAGGGAAGGAGATCAGGCTTACCACTTCCCAGGGTCTGGATGATGGTCCCGAGTATACTCCGGACGGACAGTATATCTATTTCAATTCCGTTCGATCGGGGCTGATGCAGATATGGCGGATGAAACCAGATGGCAGTGGTCAGGAGCAGGTCACCAATGACGACCTCAACAACTGGTTCGCCCATATCTCACCCGACGGAAAATGGTTTGTATATCTGTCTTTTTTGAAAGAGGAGACTCCCGCCGGCATCCACCCGCCGTACAAGCATGTCTATATCCGGCTGCTGCCGATCGACGGAAAGGGAACACCCAGGGTCCTGGCATATGTTTACGGCGGGCAGGGTTCGATAAATACCCCGTCCTGGTCACCCGATGGGAAGAGGATCGCTTTTATCAGCAACAGCGATAAGAGCGCTAATCAGTAACACTAACGACTGCATATGAAAAGAAAAGAATTTCTCAGGGCTATGACCCTTGCCGGGGCCGGCATTGCGCTAGCGCCGAGGCTGACCAAAGCCGGGTCGCGTGAAGGGACTGGCTCGCGCGACGGGATGGTCGCCACCAGGGTGAAGACCGTCGGCATTCAGCTGTATACTGTTCGTAGCGAGATGCTGGCCGACCCGAAGGGTACGCTGCTACAGCTGGCGAAGATCGGGTTTAAGGAGCTGGAGTCTGCCCGCAGCGAAAAAGGCAATTATTATGGCCTTGCTCCGAAAGAGATAAAAATGATCTGCGACGATAACGGCATGCGTCTCGTCAGCGGCCATATCCATGTCGACAAGGACTGGAAGAGGTCCCTCGAAGAGGCCGTGGCGACCGGTCAGCAATATATCATCTCCGCTGTCCTCCCTTCGTCGGGACAGACGATCGGGCACTACCAGGAATCGGCGGAAGCCTTCAACAAATTAGGGGAGGAGTGTAAGAAGGCGGGTCTTCATTTCGGCTACCACAACCACGATTCAGAATTTGCAACTGTCGACCGTCAGGTCCTCTATGACGTCCTTCTCAAGCATACCGATCCCAAGCTCGTCACCATGGAGATGGACCTGGGATGGGTGGTGGCGGCCGGCCAGGACCCGTTCAGCTATTTCAGGCAGTATCCGGGACGATTTCCGCTGTGGCATCTCAAGGACATGGACAAGGTCCGCAAGCAAAGCACAGAGTTTGGAAAGGGACAGGTCGATATTAAGGGACTGCTGCAGCATGCGGGACAGGCAGGAATGAAGCATTTTTTTCTTGAACAGGAAGAATACGCACACTCGGCTTTTGAGAGTATCCGGACTGATTATGAATATTTAACGAAGCTCGATTATTAAGATATTTGCTGCTTATAATCGTAAGCCATGAAGAGATTTTCTGGATATTTTATTTTGGTTGGCCTGGCGCTCAGCGGGAAGGCCCAGGTGGGTGGCGCTAATGCCCGGGCTCAGGTGGGTGGAAATGGTGCCCAGAGCCAGGTTCGTCAGGTCAGGCTCAGCCGGTTTTTGATGCAATCCTCTGCCGTCGTAGGGGAGGGGGGAGACAGTCTGTCGCTTGTGCGCTATCGGGCGGCCAACTACTGGTTCCCGGTGACTGTCCCCTGTACGGTCCTTACCGGGCTTGTTGCCAATAAGGTCTATCCTGATCCCTATATCGGGATGAACAATATGCTTATCCCCGATGCCTCTGATACTTTTAATCAAAAGTATCACCTGGAGCAATACAGCTATCTCCCTGGTGAGCCTAATCCGTGGAAGAAGCCGTACTGGTATCGGACCAGCTTTTTGGTGCCGGCTGGAGACAGGGGTCGCCATTTCGAGCTGATCTTTAAGGGGATCAACTATCGCGCGGAGGTTTGGGTTAACGGCCGGCTGGTCGCTGATTCGGCGAAGATGGTAGGGATGTTCGAGGAGTTTGATCTCGACGTCAGCAGTGCGATAAATGCAGGAGGGGAGAATGCTCTGGCGGTGAAGATCTATCCGCTCGATACCCCGGGTGAGCCGGCGACGCCGCAGCTCGAGGCGCTTGACGACTTCTATGAGAACGGCGGACCGACAGGCGATATCGGCAAGAACGTCACCATGCTCAGCTCGGTGGGCTGGGATTGGATACCCGAGGTCCGCGACAGGAATATGGGAATCTGGCAGCCGGTCTATCTCCGGACCTCCGGTCAGGTGACCATCCGTCATCCAAGGGTCATTACTGAACTGCCGGCCCTGCCAGACACCAGCCTGGCCAGGCTTTCTCTCGACCTTGACCTCGTCAATCATGGCGGCGCGGCCAGCCGGGGCAGCCTGGATATAACGATCAGCCCGGAGAATTTCACAGGGCCGGCTTCTGTACATATTACGAAGGCGGTGACGCTCGATGGGGGGACTGAGAACCGCGAAGGGAAGACGGTGCATCTGACCGTTGCCGACGCGCCCGGCCTGACCATACGGCAGCCCCGGCTCTGGTGGCCAAACGGTTATGGACAAGCGAATCTTTACCGTATCCGGCTTCGGTACCATGACGCGAGCGGCGTCTCGGAGGATACCTCTTTTGTTTTTGGCATCCGTACGGTCAGCTCGTCTACGGTCGACGTCAACGGCTGGGTGCGCCGGGACTTCTATGTCAACGGCCGTCGCGTACACCTGGTGGGTGGCGCCTGGGTGCCGGATATGATGCTGAACCGCGACCGTCAGCGCTATGACTATGAGCTGCGTCTCTGTCGCAACGCCAACGTCAATATGGTCCGCATCTGGGGTGGCGGATTGGGGGAGACGGACGATTTCTATGAACTGGCGGACCGCTATGGGATGCTGGTCTGGCAGGACTTTTGGATCACAGGCGATACTAATGGCGGCTTTAAAGGATCGGCCGATTGGCCGCTGCAGTCTTCGGTGTTTATCGACAATGTGATCAGCACCATCTACAGGATCCGTAACCATCCGAGCTTGCTGGTATGGACCGGCGGCAACGAAGGGCATGCCCGGGAGCAGCTATATAATGCCATGCGTGACAATGTGGCGACCCTTGATGGTACGCGTCCCTTTATTCCGTGCTCGTCTGGGTTCTCCAGGGCGCCGAAAGACTGGAAGGGCAGCTGGCCTGATGACCGGCCTGCGGGTGTATACAGCGGAGGTCCTTATTCCTGGCAGGACGATGCGCAGTACTATCGGCTGGTTGATGGAGGAAGGGATTGGGTTTTTAAAGATGAGACGGGAATTCCCTCACAGCCGCCCTATAATACTTTGTCGAAGATCATCCCCAGCCTCGTGCCGGACAGGAACCTGCCTTATCCGCTGAACAACACCTGGGGTTATCACGACGCCTGCACGGGCAATGGGAAGTATGACACCTATTATAAGGCGATGCTCGACAGATATGGCGCGCCTGTCAGCATCCGTGATTTTTCCGACAAGATGCAGCTGCTCAACGCGGGTGGTTACCGCGCCATCTTCGAAGCGGCGGGCCACAAGCTGAATGAGACGGGTGGTGTCATGCTCTGGAAGCTAAATGCGGCCTTCCCCAGCGTCGTCTGGCAGGTCTACGACTGGTACCTGGAGCCCAATGCCGGCTATTATTTTATGAAGCGCGCCTGCGAGCCGGTGCATATCCAGCTGAACCTCGACGACTCTTCTGTCGCGATCGTCAATCGTACCTATATAAAACGGGTCGGTCTGCATTATGACGCGGAGGTTGTTGGCATGACGGGTGAGACGCTGTTCGTGCAGCATGGACAGGCCGATCTCGATACGACAGAAGTAAAAGTGGTGCAGTCGGTGCGGGAGATCCTGCGGACCAGGCAGGGCGTCTCTTTTGTCCTGCTTCGCTTGCGGGACGCCCGCGGCGAGACGATATCCCGCAACGTTTACTGGATGTCTCCTGGTCATGATTTCCTTGCCCTGCGACAAATGCCATCCAGCCGCGTGATGGCCAGAGTGATCTCAACAGAAAAGAAGGACGGCTATACCAGCTGGACGCTTTTTTTAACCAATGTCTCTTCGCAGCTGGCGTTCTTCCTGAACCCCCAGGTCATAAAAGACGGGGAGGAAGTCCTGCCCAGCTATTGGTCCGATAATTATTTCCCGATCCCGGCGGGGCAGTCAATGACGATAAAAGTTAGCTGCCCGACCACGATGACAGGTCCGAAGCCGCAGCTCAGACTGGAAGGCTGGAATATCCAGGCTTCGACGATGCCCTTGTAGCGCTCTGCCACGATCCGTTCACCCTATCCATTAGCCATACCCCGGTGGATCCGGACAATTACAACGTTCAAAAAATAACATTTTGACCGTAAAGGGAAAACTATTGTCAAAAACGATCAAGATATGAAATGTAAAGCCTTTTTGCTTCTTCTATTCTTCGTCCCCGTGTGGTGTCTGGTGAGGGCGCAGCACTCCGTGGGTATTTTCGAGAACAGCGTAGACATCGGCAGTCCAAGGATCGCCGGCTCTGCCAGCTACGACGAAAGCACTCAATCCTATACGATCAGGGGTGGAGGCTCCAATATCTGGTTCAACCGTGATGAGTTTCATTTTCTCTATAAGAAGATTAAAGGGGATTTTATCCTTACTGCAGATTTTGCTTTCACCGGCGACACCAATGGCGCTGTGGGCCATCGCAAGATCGGCTGGATGATACGCGAGTCTGCCGATGAAGGGGCTGCAAGCGCCAACGCCTGCAAACATATAGACGGCCTGGTCGTCCTGCAGTGGCGACCCTATCACGGCATGTATATGCGCGACCCGGAAGAAGAGCGCTTCTATCCCAAGAGAGGAGGACAGACGATCCAGCTGTCGCGTATCGGAAAGACGATCACGATGAAGATCGCGCACCCGGGAGAACCGCTCCAGCTGGTGGGCTCGTATGAGACGGAGACGCTGGGCGGAGAGGTCCTGGCCGGACTTTATATCTGTGCACACGACTCGAATGTACTGGCCAGCGCGCGGGTGTGGAATGTCCGCATCGACAAACCGGTCCTTCATCCATGGACCTCTAATCCGCATGTTGTGTCGCCCGCCGTCAGGGAGACGCTGGGGAGCCGGCTCGAGATCATCGATCTCGCCGATAACAGCCGGAGGGTGATCCGCGAGTCGAAAGGCCGTCTTGAGGCGCCCAATTGGATGCCAGACGGGAAGAGGCTGGATACGGGATCGGTGAGAATCAATCATGTCGATGCTCCGGAATATTCGCCCGATAGAAAATATATCTACTACAACGCCAATGTCAGCGGAACGATGCAGATCTGGCGGATGCGTCCGGACGGTTCGGGTAAGGAGCAGCTGACCTTCGATGACTATCGTAACTGGTTTCCGCATATATCGCCCGATGGGAAGTGGATCGCCTATATCTCCTTTCCAATGGACATCAATCCGGACGAGCACCCGTCCTATGAAGACGTAACGCTGCGGGTAATGCCGCTCACGACGCCGGGGGCGCCGCGTGTCATCGCCTATCTCTATGGCGGGCAGGGCACGCTGAACGCGCCAGCCTGGTCGCCCGACAGCAAGCGTCTCGCTTTTATCAGCAACTCAGAAGTATTTCAATAATAATTATTCACTAAACATTAAATGACGACTGCTTATGCCAAAGAAAACAAATGGGCTTCTCAAGATCGGCAGCATGGTAATGATCTTCGTGTTCTGCACCTGCATTGCCACGTTCGCCCAGAACGCAGTTACGGGAAAAGTGCTCAGCAAGACGGATAATCAGCCCGTCCCAGGAGCAACGATACAGCTCAAAGGCACCAAGGTTCTCTCGCAATCCGGCGCCGATGGAGCGTTCTCGATCAATCTCACGGGGGCCGGCGGGACGCTCGTGATCACGGCCGTGGGCTTTCAGCCTCTCGAAGTGCCGGTAAAGGCCGGGGTCCCGGCGGGTGACATCATCCTGACGGGTGGCGCCACTACACTGAACGATGTCGTCGTCACCGGCTACACGACACAGCGGAAAAAGGATATTACGGGTTCTGTTTCCGTCGTCAATGTCGCCGAGATGAAGTCGGTGCCTTCGGGAAGTACGGAGTCCCTGCTGCAAGGCCAGGCTTCGGGCGTGAACATTGCGTCCAGCGGTCAGCCGGGCGGTTACAGCAATGTACATATCCGCGGTATCACTTCTTTCGGCAATACCGATCCGCTGGTGATCATCGACGGGACGCCGGGATATCTGCACGATGTCAACGCGAACGATATCGCATCTGTTCAGGTCCTGAAAGATGCCGGTTCAGCCTCTATCTATGGGGTGCGCGGTTCGAACGGCGTTATCATCGTTACGACGAAAAGAGGCCGGTCGGGTAAGGTGACAGTTAACTACGACGGCTTTATCGGCACGCAACGGCCTTTGAAAAAAGGATGGGGCATCGCCAATCCGACGCAGCATGCGCAGGCGCTCTGGCAGGGATTTTTCAATGACAGCGCCAAGCCATCGAACAAGCAGTTCGGCAGCGGCGCGACCCCTGTTGTACCTGACTACCTGATCCCCACCGGCGCCATGGCGGGCGCGCCTGGTACCGATCCGGCCACCTATCAGCTGTATACGAACCAGATCACGAAGGCTGCCAAGAACGGCAACGACTGGTATCACGATATCTTCAAACCGGTGACGGTACAGTCGCACAATATCTCTGCCAGCGGTGGTTCGGACCGGTCTCAGTACTTTTATTCGTTCAACTACACCGACCAGCCTGGTACGCTCATCTATACGACGCTGAAACGGTATTCGACCCGGATCAATTCGACCTTCAGTTTTTTGGACAATAAGATCCGCATCGGGGAGAATGCCTATGTGGCCTACAAATCCAATCCGGGATATCAGAACCTGCCTGGCGTCAACAGTGCGAACGCTATCGGGGCCTCTTATCAGATACCGAGTGTAGTGCCTGTCCACGATATCAAGGGCAACTATGCCGGAGGTCTTGGCGGCGGGCTGGGGAATTCGCCCAATCCGGTGGCGATACAGGAGCGGCAGCGGAATAACACGAATAACGATTACAACTTGTCGGGGAATGTTTTTGCGGAAGTGGATTTTCTCAAACATTTTACGGCGCATACCCAGGTGGGTGGGATGATCGATAACTACAATTACGATTTCTTCCTCTACACTCCTTATGAGAATGCCGAGAATAATACCAATGCCAACAGCTATCAGCAGACCAGCGGCTGGAATACCAGTCTCACCTGGACGAGTACGTTGAAATACAGCAACACATTTGCCGAAAAACACAACCTCACCGTGCTTGCCGGCACCGAATATATCAACAGCCAGGGCAGCGCTATACAGGCTTCACGCGGGAGCTATTATATTACAGACAGCGCCAGTCTGACGGTCAACCCGAATACCTGGACGCTGAATGCCGGTAACGCCAGCTCGCAGACCAATCTGAATCCGACGATCACGCTGAATGGCAACTCACAGCTGACACCGTATCAGACTTCTATCTATTCCCTGTTCGGCCGGCTGGACTATAATTTTGACGACCGCTATCTTATCAGCGCGACGGTCCGGCGGGACGGCTCGTCTGTCTTCAATACCGGCCAGCGCTATGGTGTCTTCCCATCTGTTTCGGGCGCGTGGAGGATATCTAAGGAGAAGTTCATGCAGAATGTCGGCTGGCTGGACGATATGAAGATTCGTGGAGGTTGGGGTAAGATGGGTTCGATCAGCAATATCAACCCGACCAATCCCTACACGTTGTTTGCGCAGGTGGCTAATCAGTCTACCTATGATATCAGTGGCAGCAGCACCTCTTCTACTGCGGGTATAGTCGCAACACAGTTTGGGAACGCCGGGACTACCTGGGAGAGAGATGAGCTGACCAATATCGGGTTTGATGCGACCTTTCTCCACAACAAGTTCGATCTGTCGGTGGAATGGTATAACAAGCTCATCAGCGGACTCATCAACCCGACACCGGCTATTGGCATCTATGGTACTGCGACGGCGCTCTCGGGCGGACCGGCGCTGCCTTTTGTCAACTTTGGGAATATCACCAATCATGGCATTGACCTCAGCCTGACCTATCATGGATCAGCTGTCAATAACCAGCTGAAGTTCGACCTGACGGGAACCTTCACTTCCTATGTCAACGAAGTGAAATCTCTGCCTCCGGGCGAGAAATATATCTCTGTCTTCAGTGGCAGCACCGAGCGGGTAAGGCTTCAGCCGGGGCATCCGGTGGGCGCTTTCTTTGGCTACCAGGTGGTCGGCCTGTTCCAGGACTGGAAGGACGCGAAGGCTTCCAACCAGACGGACGCCGCTCCCGGCCGGCTTAAGTTCGCCGATGTCAACCATGACGGCAAGATCACGCCCGATGACCGCACTTTCTTTGGCAATCCCAACCCGAAGTTCGTCGCCGGTCTGAACATCTCCGTCAGCTATAAGAACTTTGACTTTTTCACGCTGCTCTATGCGTCTGTTGGCAACAAGGTCTACAATGTGGTCAAGCAGACGACGGATTTCCCGCAGGTCTTCAACAATGCCATCAGCACCCGTATCGCAACGCAGTCGGCGCAGCTGGTCAATGGCTCGGGCTCACCGACCTACTGGCAGGATCCCACTGCACATGTGGTCAACCCCGGGACGAATGTGCCGATACTGGAGTCGAATTCCAATACGACCAATACACTGTTCAACTCCTATCCGATGGAGAGCGGCAGTTTCCTGAGGGCCCGGACGATGACGCTCGGATATACTTTTGAAAGTCCCACGCTCAGGGCGCTGCACTTCGACAGGCTGCATCTCTATGTTCAGGCGTTGAACCTCTTTACGATCACCGGCTACAGCGGACAGGACCCCGAAGTGCTCGGGAACAATATGTCCTTTGGTTTTGATGGCGGCGCCTACCCCAACAATCAGAAACAATACAACGTAGGCGTAAATATCACCATTCATTAATGTATTGTAAAAATAAAACTATGAACTCAACGATCTTTAGAATACGGCTTTTGCCTTTGCTTCTTGTGGTGCTGGTGGCGGTGGCGCCTGCTTGTAATCAGAAACTTAATATCCAGCCGAAGGGGTCGCTTCTGCAGCAGAATATTCAAAATCTATCCGGTGTCAATGGGTTGCTGATCGGGGCGTACGCGATCCTCGACGGCGAGAACTTACCGGGTGGCGGCAATGCATACGGAAGCGCGGGTTCCAACTGGGAGTATGGCAGCGTTTGCGCCGATGACTCCTATAAGGGATCGACGCCTGGTGACCAGCCAGATCTTGTTTTACTGGAGACGTGGAACCTGGGGCAGGCGGCCACGAGCTACCTGAACGAAAAATGGACGATCCTTTACCTGGGTATCCAGCGGGCCAATGACGTGCTGCGGATCATGCGACAGGCGACGGGCATCTCGCCAGCCGATACGTTGGCGATCTCTGCGGAGGCGAGGTTTCTGCGTGGTTATTACCATATGGATGGCCGCCGTATCTTCCATTTCTTCCCGTATGCGGACGAAAATATCTCCTTCGCCAATGGCAACGGGAATCTGCCCAATAGCGCAGACATCTGGCCGCAGATCACGGCGGACCTGCTGTATGCCGTCAACAATCTTCCTCCGACGCAGCCTGAGGCTGGGAGGGTCAACAAATGGGCGGCGATGGCCTTTCTCGCGAAGGACTATATGATCCAGCACAAGTATGACAGCGCGAAGTTCTATTTCGACCAGATCATCGCGAATGGTGTGACTGCTTCCGGCGCGAAATATGATCTTGTGAATTTTGAGAGCAATTTCAATGCGCCGCAGAAGAATGGTCCGGAGAGCGTTTTTGCGTGTCAGAACTCGGTCAACGATGGCTCTGCTTCGACCAATGATGGCGGTAATGGTAATATGGGCGATGTGCTGAACTTCCCTTATGGAAGCGGACCGGTAGGCTGCTGTGGTTTCAACAATCCTTCATGGAACCTGGCTAATGCGTATAAGACGGACGCCAATGGGCTGCCCCTGCTGGACGGCAGCTCTAATAACGGCAAGGTAGTAGGCGACTCGTCCAATATCTATACCGGCACGCTTGATCCCCGCATTGATCTCACCATGTCGCGTCCCGGCATTCCTTACCTCGACTGGGGCATCGGCTCGGCCAGCTGGATCCGGGACCCGAGCACCAATGGTGTTTTTGATGCGAGGAAGAATGTATATGCCAAGTCGCAACAGGGTAAGTACTCTTCTACGGAGACCGTGTTTTGGGGCGCTACGCAGGTAACGGCGCTCAATACGAACCTCATGCGGTTTGCTGACGTCTTGCTGATGGCTGCAGAGTGTGAGGTGGAGATCGGAAGTCTCGACAAGGCGGAGGACTATGTAAATAGGGTTCGTACCCGGGCTGCTAATCCGGCGGGATGGGTTTATAAGAACTCATCCTATGACGCCGGGTCGGGGACGTATGCTACCGGAGGTGGTGCGGTTCCGGCCGACAACTACCTGATCAAGACTTATGCGGCAGGGGCGTTTACGGCTAAGGGGCAGGACTATGCGCGTAGTGCGGTACGGTTTGAGCGGAGACTGGAGCTTGCGATGGAGGGACATCGGTTCTTTGATCTGCAGCGCTGGGATAACGGAACGGGATCGATGGCGGCTATTTTGAATGCGTATGAGGCAGTGGAGACGACGAGGCACTCTTTCTATTTTAATAATCCGGCGCATTTTACGGCGGGTGTCAATGAATATTTTGCCATACCACAGGCCCAGCTCGATCTGCAGAATGCGTATGGGTCGAAGGTTTTGGTGCAAAATAAAGGATATAATTAATGGGACGGGGGGCGCGCGGCGAGGTTTCAGCGCGTCCCCTCGTCTCGTTCGGGGATATATTTTAATAACCGGATCGCGGAGAACGACTCGATCAATCCTCTCAATCTGATCAACCTGTACAACGGGGGAGGGGTGGGGGATCGGAGACTTCAACCGGGACGGCCGTCCGGATATCTATTTTACCGGGAATCTAGTGTCTAATCAACTCTATTTGAATGAGGGAGACTTTCGTTTTCGGGATGTGACGGCTGCGGCGGGGGTGACGGGTGAAGGGCGTTGGAGCCGGGGTGTCGCCGTTGTGGAAATGCAATGGGTCGCACGCGGCGGATATTAAAAAATATGTTGTATTATTGATTCATGGCTGATCTGGATCAGGCTCTACTACAACTTGAAGCTTTCAGGGCCGGCGACGCGGCGGCTTTCGAACAGGTGTTCAGGACTCACTACAAGTCCCTGCACCTGCAGGCGTATCTGCTGCTCAGGAACGAAGAAGAGGCCGAAGACCTCGTACAACAGCTTTTTCTGGACATGTGGAACAAGCAGATGTACAGCAAGGTGCAAACTTCCATTAAGGCGTATCTGCATACCGCTCTGCGCAACCAGTGTCTGAACCATCTGAACAGGATGAGCGTCCATAAACGGCTTAGGGATGAATATGCGGGAGTGGGCAGCAGCGAGCAGCACGAGCCCGCGTACGGGAATGAAGAAGAAACCGATTCCGGTCTGCTCAATATACTCAAAGAAATGCCCATGCAACGACTGAGGGCCTTTAACCTCGTCCATCTCCAGGATAAAAAATACCAGGACGCCGCCAAAGAAATGGGGATCAGCGTCAATTCATTAAAAACCCATGTAAAGCTGGCAATCCGATTCTTAAGGATGCGTTTAGGCTAGTCCCATTCACCCACTTCAACCAAAAAGTTATCTTATATATAGATAGCGATGCAACTTACAACCGAACAAATACAAATATTACTGGTCGAGAAGCTGGCGGGGACCATTGAAGAGGGAGATGATCTGCTCGTCGAGCGGTTGCTTGCCGAAGATACGGCGGTCCGGCAACAATGGCTGGATATGCAGCAGCAGCTGGGCCAGCTGGGCGGTATAACGCGGGGTGTCAATGAAGAAGAGGCCTGGAACAAAGTGAGATCCGGCATGCGAAAGCCCGGTCGCAGTATCCAGCTGGTTATGAAGGTCGCGGCGGCGGTGATCGTGGTGGTGGCGGGGGCGTTTTTTCTGTTGAGGAGTCGGCCGTCCAATCCACTCGCCGGCAACTATGAATGGAAGGGAACGCCGGTAATCAGGTTATATATAGACAATGGACAGAATGTAGATATTGGGGGTGCGCGAACGATTCAGCTGGGGGAAGTCTCCGCGCGCGCCGATCAGAAAGAGATGGTGTTGCCGACAGGGGCAACCGCCACGCCCGAATGGAGCACGCTCGCCGTTCCCAATACGATGGGGTACAAACTTTCTCTCCCGGACGGCACTGAGGTATGGCTCAACTCACAGACGCGAATTTATTTTCCTTCCAGTTTCCGAGGGTCTCGTCGCGAAGTATATATACAGGGAGAGGCTTTCTTCAAGGTTAGCAAAGACCAGCAGCATCCCTTTATCGTGCATGCCAACCAGACTGAGGTCCAGGTACTTGGCACATCGTTCAATATAAATACGTATGAGACTGACAGCGAAGAGACGGCGCTCGTAGAAGGTGCTGTTGTCAACAGGGATATGCATGGCAGCGAGGTCGCGTTGCATCCTGGGATCAGGGCGGTCTATTCACCCAAAGATGGTTTTTCCACGCATTCATTTGACACTACCGAAGTGCTGTCCTGGATGAAGGGCGTCTATTATTTTCACAACACACCACTCAGGGATCTCTCGAAGGTCCTCTCCCGCTGGTATAATGCGGAAGTATATTTTAAGAACGACGATCTGCGAAGCAAAACTTTTAGCGGCGAGCTTGATAAAGCGCATACGCTGCAGATGTTTCTGGATAACGTTAACCTCTCGGAAGAAATGCACGCTGCATTCAGCGACGGAAAAGTTATTTTCCAATAAAAGAGATTTTTTCTTTCACCCTTCTTTATGAGACGGCTGTCTTAAGGATAGCTAACGATTTTTTTTTGCTATAAACACTCCGACTATGCGCTTGCTAACCAAAACGATGACCGCTGCAGCGGCGGCCATCATGCTTGCTCTCGTTCTTCCTCCAAAGGTGACCACTGCCCAGCCACAAGGTAAGGGCTCCGATTTATGGGTCACCACTCCTGACACCAACTTTTCAGTTGCCGAACTTTTCAAAGCCATTCAGCGACAAACGGGCTATACGATGTTCTACAGCAATACGCTGCTGAATGATGCCCAGAGAATGAAGTTCTCCTCTTCGCGGGTTAAATTAGACGACCTGCTGAATGAAGTGCTTACACCTCAGAACATCGGCTGGCTGTATAAGGACCAGCTGATCATCCTCCGAAAAAAAAATTCCGCTCCCGAGCCGCACGCTCCCGCCCTCGCCAATGAGATAGCGAATGTGCAGGAAGAGGTGCCCCCTGCGGTGATCTCAGGAAAAGTGACGAACGCAGATGGTGCTCCGATCGTTGGTGCTTCAGTTCAGATCAAGGGCACGAAGATCGGGACCTCAACCGACCAGGAAGGAGCCTTTCAGCTACAGGCAGAGAGCACAAAAGGAGTCCTGGTGATCTCATCGGTGGGCTACAGACCAAGGGAAATTGCGATCGGCGGGAATACGAGCTTTGCTATCGTCTTACGGCAGGAGCCGCCGCAGCTGAACGATGTGATCGTCGTAGGATACGGCACCCGAAAGAAATCCGACCTCACAGGCGCGGTGGTCTCCGTGTCCGCACAAAACCTGAAAGACCGCGCCGTTGCTAACTTTGGAGAGGCTATTGCGGGACAGCTGGCTGGTGTGCAGGTGCAGGAGACCAACGGCGCGCCGGGCGGAGAGGGCCTTACAGTACGTGTGCGTGGGACGGGGTCTATCACTCAGTCAAACGATCCGCTGTATGTGGTGGACGGCTATCCGATGGAAGGCGGTGCTTTTCGCCTGATCAACCCCGCGGATATCGAAGCCGTACAGGTACTAAAGGACGCTTCCTCAACGGCTATCTACGGTTCCCGCGGCGCTAACGGCGTTGTGATCATCACCACTAAAAGAGGAAAGAGTGGCGCACCCGTCCTGAGCGTCAACGCCTACACCGGTTATCAGGAAAGGACGAAGACCATTCCCGTAATGAACCGCGACCAGTACGTGCAGTACTTTATCGACGGCCGCAACCAGGCATGGCTCGACCAGCCCGTCATCGCCGCTGACCCTAACAGGGGTCCGCACACGATCAATGACCCCAACAGCCGCCGCGCGCTATATCCCAGCGCCAGCTCTACCTATATGATCCCCGACGGAACAGGCGGCTATAAATACAATTTCCTGGACCCCAAATCCGTCGCTACGATGCCCGACAACAACTGGCAGAATATGCTGTTCCGCAGGGCGCCCATGACGCAGTACGAGATCGCGGTCACCGGCGGCAACGACAAGACGACATATAATTTCTCCGGCAGCTATATCAAACAGCAGGGTATCGTTATTTTCACAGACTACCAGCGCTTCAACTTCCACAGCAACGTCGAATCGCAGGTGAGCAAACGCATAAGGCTGGGCCTCAACATGAATGCCTACAGCACCAATGGCCGCGAACAGGCCAATGGCAAGGACGCTCCCATACTGTATTCGCTCAGCAGCCCCCCGATCTTCGACCTGCGTAATCCCGACGGCACCTGGGGATCGATGGTACGCAATCCGGAAACTCTCGCCGGCGATGTCGCCAATCCTATTGGCATCGCGACCCAGGTCGAGCGCTATCGCCAGCGCTATGGATGGCTGGGAACGATCTTCGGCGAAGCTGACATCGTTGCCGGGCTCAAGTACCGGATCAACGTCAATGGCAGCATCCAGACCAATCACTATACGAACTTCGAGCCTTCCACCGTAGACCTCGACGCCTCCGCCGCGCCGAGACCAGCCAAGTCAGTAGACGAGACCAATACCGACTTCGATTGGGTGATCGAACAGACGCTTACCTATAATAAGAAGATCGCCGACAAGCACGATATCACTCTTCTCGGTGGCTTTAGCAGCCAGAAACACAACCATAACTATATGTATGGCGAGGCCCGCGGCTTCCCCAACGACAATATCCACACACTGAACGCGGGTACGATGTATCAGCTTACAAGTACCCAGGACGCCTATTCGATGGTCTCCTATTTCGGCCGAGTCAACTATACCTACAACAATCGCTACCTGCTAACCGGTACCGTTCGTACGGACGGGTCCTCACGCTTTGGCGCCAACAGGAAATGGGGCGTATTCCCCTCTGTTTCGGCCGCCTGGAAGATCTCCGAAGAGTCCTTTATGTCCGGTATTTCCAATACGATCAGCGACCTGAAGATCAGGGGCAGCTATGGTATCGCGGGTAACAACCGCATCGGCAACTACTCCTCGATCGGCCTGCTCTCTTCCGGATTCTATCCGACTGGCGACAACCTGCAGAATATCGTCAACCCGAGCACGATATCCAATGCCAATCTGGGTTGGGAAAAAGTCCTGCAGGCCGATGCCGGTATCGATCTGGGCCTCTTCGGTAACCGCATCCGTCTGGAAGCCGATTTCTACAACAGCCGTTCCATCGACCTGCTGCTGAATGTGCCGGTACCCACGCTCACGGGTTATTCGAGCCAGATCCAGAACATCGGCAAGGTCCAGAATCAGGGCTTCGAGTTTGGCCTCTCCACCCGCAACCTGGTCGGAAGATTCAAATGGTCCTCTGATTTCAATATCGCCTTTAACAGGAATAAGGTCCTCGCGGTAGGCCCCGGCGGGCAGCCGATCTACGGCAGCGCACCCAACGCCGGCAACTCCTTTATTACGAAGCCGGGCTATCCGATCGCCAGCTTCTTCGGCTATGTATTTCAGGGGGTCTTCACAAGCCAGGCCGAACTGGACAAATATCCCCATCTTGCCCAGGACAAAGTCGGCGACGGGCACTATCTGGACGTCAATGGCGATGGCAAGCTGGACCAGAACGACAAGACTATCATCGGCAACAACCAGCCCAAATTCGAAGGCGGTTTTGGCAACAATTTCAGCTACAACCGCTGGACGCTCTCGGCTCAGCTGACCTTCTCATACGGAGCGAAACTGTTCAGCTTCTTTAAAAGAATGGCTGATATCTATCACGGCGACCGCAACAGCATGACAGACCAGCTCGGTCGCTGGCGCTCCCCGGACCAGCCCGGCGACGGCGTACACTTCAGGGCTACGCGCAACCCTACAGGCTTTCAGCGTGACCCCTCCTCGGCATGGGTTACCGACGGGTCCTTCCTGCGCCTGAGGAATGTAACGCTGTCGTATGACCTCGCTCCGCTGAAGTTCAACAACGTCAAGGTCTCTGGCGCCCGCGTCTACCTGACCGGCACCAATCTGCTGACATGGACAAAATATCCAGGCTTCGACCCCGAGACAACCAGCGAAGACATCCAGCTGGCAAAAGGCGGCGACTATCTGGGATATCCCGCTGCCCGCAGTCTGATCCTTGGCTTAAACCTTTCTTTTTAATCTAACTTTAACCACATAAACATGAAATTCCTACCGATTGCTGTATGCTGCATCCTGGTGATGGGTTCCTGTAAAAAGAGCTTTATCGATCTCAACGACCCGTCCAACCTTAATTCCGACGGTTTTTATAAGACGGAGACCGATATGAACCAGGCCGTCCTCTCTGCCTACGGCAACCTTCGCTCCAGCTATAACAGCACATTCATCAAATTGGGAGAGACCCGCAGCGACAACACCACCTTTTCCTGGCTTAGTGGAAGCCCTGCCAATGAGAACGGTGTAGACATCTTCGCCTCGCCCCTTCTGCCGGAGAACAGCTATTCGACCGACTGCTGGAACAACTGCTATAATGTGATCCTGCGCTGTAATATCGTAGTCGGACGCATCGATAAAGTAACGTTCAAAAGCGATGCGACAAAAAAACAATACATCGGCGAAGCGAAATTCCTGCGCGCCCTGATGTATTTCTGGATGGCCCGGGTATTCGGCGGCTATTCTTCCGACGGCAAACTACTTGGAGTACCCCATGTCGACAAGGAGATCACTCCGGCGGATGCCTACAAGATCCTGCGGCCCTCCCTGCAGGATAACTATGACCTGATCGTTGCCGACCTGACGGATGCGGAAGCGGATCTTCCTGCTTCTTATGGCTCTGGTGACAAAGGCAGGGCCACGAAATGGGCCGCCAAGGGCCTGCTCTGTAAGGCTTATATGACGATGGCGGGCTATCCGCTGAACAAGGGCAATGCCTATTATACACTGGCGATCCAGAAGGCAGAGGACGTGATCAACAACTCAGGCGCTGGGCTGGTAGGGAGTTATAAAGATCTGTTCGATGTAAGCAAGAAGAATAGTGTGGAGTCGCTCTTTGAGGTCCAGTATAAGAAAGGAAGTCCCAATGGGGCTACGGGGAGTCCGTGGAATAATGACTTCGCGCCCCGCTTTTCAAACAAAGAGGTGGTGCTGGTGGGTGACAAGGGTGGCACCAATGCGCCGACTGGGGATATGTCGGCGGCCTATGACTATGGTGACCCGAGAAAATATGTTTCGATGCGGGATTTTTGGATCAATGCCAAGACCGGGCAGGTACAGAATGACCGGTATGTCTGCAAATACTATGACGTCGCTACCAGCGGCAGCGACAACGGCAACAACTGGATCGAGCTGCGTCTGGCAGATATCTATCTGCTGTATGCGGAAGCCCTGGTCCGGACCGGCGGCGACAAGGCCATGGCTTTGACCTATGTTAACAAGATCAGGCAGCGGGCTCGCAATACGCCCGGTGATCCTGCGATCACCAGGCCGGTTGATCTGCTAAAAGACTATAGCACGACCGATTTTGCCGATGACAACGCGCTGCTGCTTGCTATCGAGAAAGAGCGTCGCGTCGAGCTTGCCTTTGAAAATCATCGTTGGTTCGACCTGGTTCGCACCGGAAGGGCGCAGGCGGTAATGGTGGCGGAACAGGCCAATGACGGATTTCCGGCGTTTGCGTGGAGCGATAATATGCTTAGCTATCCCATTCCGTTGACGGTGATGCAGTCCAATCCGGGGTTACTAATCCAAAACAAAGGATACACGCAATTATAAGAACCATTAAATTTACCTCACTAAATTTCACGTATGAAAACTCTGATGTATCTCAGCTTTGCTGCTATATTTTTAGCAAATAATGGCGTCAAGGCGCAAAGCAAGGGCTGGCAATCCTTATTTGACGGGAAGACCCTGAAGGGCTGGCGGCAGGCTACCAAGGATTCGGTGCCTACTGCGGGCTGGAGCGTAGTCGGCGGCGAGCTGGTTTTTGATCCTTCGAAGGGGCATGGAGGTGATGTTGTCACCGAAAAGACTTTTAAGGACTTCGAACTTTCTGTTGACTTTAAGATCTCCGAAGGCGGCAACAGCGGCATCAAGTATTTCCTGCTGCCCAATACCAATCTCGGTTGCGAGTTCCAGATCATTGACGACTCGAAGCATCCTGACGCCAAGCTGGGAAGGGACGGCGATCGTACGACCGGGTCGCTGTATGATATTATGCCCGCTCCGGCCAACAAGCCGATGAAGCCAGCAGGGGAATGGAACACCGCGCGGATCATCGTTCGCGGGGATAAGGTCGAACACTGGCTGAATGGTACGAAGATACTTTCTTTCGACAGAAGCAGCGAGCAGTTCAGGCAGGCGATAGCCCTGAGCAAGTTCAAGACCACGGAGGGCTTCGCTATGGCCACCACGTCTCCCATCCTGCTGCAGGCTCACGGCGACCTCGTCCACTATAAGGATATAAAAATTAAAGAACTATAAGCCACGAAAATGAAAAGTTCACGTAGGAAATTTATCAAGAATATGGCGGGCGGCGCCGCCGCCGTTGGACTGGGCGGCGTAGCCAGCAGTTTTGTCGCAGCAGGGGCCGGTACGGCTGGACAGACCGCTAACAGCTATCGCAGGATCATCGGGGCCAATGATACCATCCGCATGGCGGTGATTGGTTCTAACGGGAGGGGATCGGGTATGGCTGCCGTTTTTGCGCGTCAGCCGCAGACTGAGATCCTCTATGTTTGCGACGTAGAGGAAAAGGCGCGTCAGAAGGGGATCAATGCTGTAATCGGGGCGGGGAAGCCCGCGCCGAAGGGCGAGAACGATTTCCGGAAGATGCTTACCGACAAGGACGTTGACGCCGTTTATATCGCTACGCCCGACCACTGGCACTCTCCCGCTACCATCCTGGCCTGTGCTGCCGGCAAGCACGCGTATTGCGAAAAGCCGCTGTCGCACAATCCCCACGAAGGAGAGCTGGCTATAGCAGCGGCCGCAAAATACAACCGCGTCGTACAATTGGGTACACAGCGGAGGTCCTGGAAGCTATTGAATGAAGGCATCGAGCAGCTGCACTCCGGCGCCATCGGAAAGATCTATATGGTGAAGACCTGGTACACCAATAACCGTAAGTCCATCGGTGTTGGCAAGCAGACGGCCGTTATGCCGGGGCTGGACTATGATCTCTGGCAGGGACCTGCGCCGCGCAAACCCTACCAGGATAACCTGATCCACTACAACTGGCACTGGTTCTGGCATTGGGGGACGGGTGAGGCCCTGAATAACGGGACGCACGAAATAGATGTAGCGCGCTGGGGCCTGGGCATCGACTACCCCCTTAGCGTCAACTCGACCGGCGGCCGCTATTTCTTTAAGGACGACTGGCAGACGCCTGACACGCAGCTGATAACGTTTCAATGTCCTGAAGCAACCGTCATGTGGGAGGGGAGGAGCTGCAGTACTTACAAGGTACAGGGGACAGACCGCGGTGTTCTGTTCTATGGGACTAACGGGATCATGCTTACAGGGCACGACGGATATACGATCTTCGACGAGAAGGGTAATACATTGAAAGAGATCAAGTCGAATGCGGTCATTGATGGCCGTAACTCTTCGAGCCCTAATGAAGGTCTCGACGCGATACATGTCGACAACTTCCTGAATGCCGTCCGGAAGGGTACGCCACTGAATGCGCCGGTAACGACGGGCTTCAGGAGTACGCTTTGGGTGCAGCTGGGCAATATTGCGCAGCGCATGGGGCATACCCTGCATATCGACCAGCAGAATGGTCATATCCTGCACGATGAAGAGGCGATGAAGCTGTGGGGCCGTGAATACGAAAAGGGCTGGGAGCCCAAAGTCTAACTTTTCTATGAAGATCAATTTTTCAGCAGCTATATCATTAGCGCTAATCCTGCCCTTAAGTAGCATTGGGCAGGAAAGTAGCAAGGCCCGGGTAAGGTTAATCACCTTGGATCCGGGCCATTTTCATGCGGCGCTGGTCCAGAAGTCCATGTACCCGGTCATCGATCCGGAGGTGCACGTCTATGCTCCCGGTGGTCCTGAGCTGCAGGCGCATCTGGCGCTGGTCAGGCAGTACAATGAACGGACCGATCAGCCTACGCACTGGAAGGAGACCGTGTATGAGGGGCCGGATTATCTTCAGAAGATGATTGCCGAGCGGAAGGGGAATGTCGTGGTGATGGCGGGCAACAACCATCGCAAGACCGAGTACATCGACCGTGCCGTTCGGGCAGGGTTCAACGTGCTCAGCGACAAGCCTATGGCGATCGATGCGGCGGGGTTTCGGCTGCTGGCGAAGGCCTTTGACGAGGCTGCCGCCCGGCGGGTATTATTGTACGATATCATGACCGAGCGGTCTGAGATCACGAATATCCTGCAGAAGGAGCTGATGCATCTTCCGGGGGTTTTTGGTGAGCTGCGGCCGGGCAGCGCTGCTGATCCTTCGGTGGTGATGGAGAGCGTGCACTTTTACTATAAGAACGTTTCCGGCAAGACGTTGACGCGTCCCGACTGGTTCTTTGATCCCGCGCAGCAGGGCGAGGCGCTGGCTGATGTTGGGACGCATCTGCTGGATCTGGTGCAGTGGATCTGTTATCCGTCGGCGGTTCTCGACTATAAAAAAGATGTGCAGGTGTTGGGGGCGAGTACATGGCCGACACCGTTGGGCCTGTCGCAGTTTTCCACCGTAACCGGCAAGTCCGCGTTCCCCGACTTTTTAAAACCCTTTTTAAAGGGCGACACCCTTCTCGAGTCCCACGGCAATGGCGAGGTGACCTATCGTCTTCGAGACGTTTATGCCCATGTGACAGCCCGTTGGGAATACCAGGCTCCCGTGGGCAGCGGGGATACGCACCATGCGATATTCAAGGGGACGAAGGCGACGCTGGAGATCAGGCAGGGGGCAGAGGAGAAATACCAGCCGACTCTTTACATCCTTGCAGCAACTCCCTCAGACGGCTACTCTTCTGAGGTTAACCAGTCCGTCAGGCAACTTGCCACTAAATACCCCGGCGTCACCCTCACCGAGGTTTCCGGCGGCTGGCGCGTGGAAATTCCTGCATCGTATAAGGTGGGGCATGAGGCGCATTTCGCGCAGGTGATGCAGCGATACCTTGGCTTCCTCGAGGCCGGTCGCATACCGGACTGGGAGATCAAAGGAATGCTGGCGAAATACTATACATCGACCAGGGCGTTGGAGGTGGCGAGGCCGCGGTAGGCGCGCGGCTCCGGCGGGGGATGGTGGGGACTACTCCTTCCACCACCGGACTATTCCGAAGTCGGTTAACAGTCTGCAGATATTTCCCGATTGGTCGAGGCCAACGTAGGTTCCATATGTTCCGTCGCCAAAACCTGTTGAGAACATAGCGAGATTATGTTTATCATAGTTGTATAGAACGTACTGCCAGGTATTTCGATAGTGTTTGTCCATCTCGTCAATAAATACGGTAGTCCAGAGGTTATCGTTCTTTTTGTTAAGCGTATTAAAGGCATCATTTGCTGCTTTATCTATAAATACACCGGTACCGCCGTCCACACCATAACCATAAAAAGTTCCACTGTCAACAGGCACCTGCGTCTGTCCATCATGCAGGGCAAACCCCCATTTTATAACGGCGCTATCGGAGAACAGGATCCTGCTAAAAGCAACTCTTTCATCGGTCCCGATCTTTGCAATGGACAGCTGCACCGGGAATTGCCCAACCGGAAAATTTTGTGAAAATGGCCTGGCATCGTGCATTACTCCGAGTAGGACCAGCCCATAGCCTCCCATTCCAGCGTGTCGGGAGCCAGGTAATATACCTTGCCCGGATCTTTCCCGAGTCCCCCTCCGTTGATCGCAAAAAAACCTCCTATGGCGTCGTCAGCAACCAGATAAAAGAGGGGTTCGGTGATAAGGTCAATATAGGGAGGTCGGCAGGCCGTCGATACTGATCCGGTTCTTTTCCTGCCGGTAGGCCTCGAGCCCTTCGGGTCCTTTCTTTTCTGCCCATTTGTCGCCATGGTCGCGCATCCCCGCGTACTCATACAATGGGACGGAGAAGCCACAGGAGGTTTGCACCTTATCGATATCCGCAACGATGATCTGGCGGGTGGCGAGGGGCAGGGTAAATAGAGGTGCAAGCCTCGCCCACTCGGCGTCACTGGGGAGAACAGCCCGTCCTTTGCCATAGAGGCGAAGGATATTCGGTGGGCCGTCAAAGGCGCAGAACATGAAGGTGATCCGGCCGTTCTCCAGTAGATGGGCTGAAGTTTCGTTGCCGCTGCCTGTGATGTCCAGGTAGGCAACGAGCGACGGCGAGAGCACCCGGAAGCTGTCCAGGCCTTTCGGAGAGAGATTGACATGGCCATCGCCGCTTAGCGGGGCGGAGGCGACAAAGAACATTTTTTGATGTTCAATGAAGGCCTGGTGGGATGGCTCAATGGTGTCGGAGAATTTAGCCATACTGTGAATTTACGAAATGAAGATATTTTTACATTAGGCTTTCCCCTCGAAATGACTGGCCGGGCTGGCGACTTTGTTAAAAAAGTATAGATTTTGCAGCGATAATTGGAAAATAGCGATGCTACGGCAGGTTAAATTTGAGTGTAAGCTCAAACCTGCCAAATGAACACCAAAACTAATCGCAGACAATTTCTTCGCCTGGCTACTCTTTCCGCCGCGAGCCTGGGAGTGCCTTTCATATTTACAAACTCTGCAGACGCGACGCCGGTAGTTACCGGTGCAATGCCCGTGGTCTCGGGCTCGACTTTCATCCCCAACCGGGCGGCCAGCTGGTGGGCCTCTCTCGAAAACCTCCAGTGGCCCCAGAAATATGTCATCGACAATATAAAGAGGCGCGCCGATGGCTTCGCCAAAGCAGGGATCGACACCGCGATCAATTTTGGATTCCACACCCGATTTGATTTCTCCAATTATTTCAGCGCGCTGCACGGCTATTATGCCACGGTTTGCGAAGAGCTGCACCAACGCGGCATTCGCTGGATCGATCACTATTCCTGCAACCATGTCATCCGACCGAGGACTGAGGCGGATTTTCTTATGGTCAACAAATACGAACGCCACTCCGTCCTTCTCATCCCTGACCAGGCTGCAACGAAGTTCGCACAGTATGAGGGTCACCTTTTCCAGGACCTCTGCGAAGTAGACCTTCGCGACGGCAGCCGCGGTTATGCCAGTCAATATCAATTCGAAGCCTTCTGTCACAATAACCCGGGATTCCTTGACATGCATCGCAAATACCTGCTGCAGCTGATGAAAGAGGTTCCCTTTGACGGGATAGAGGTAGACGATATGTGCAGTTACCCCGGCAACACAACCTGCGGCTGTAAATATTGTCGGGAGCGTTTCAGAAAAGACTATGGACACGAGATCCCGCAGTTTTCGGACGCCGGGTTCTTTGGCGATACCCGTCAAAAGGATATGCTTGACTGGGGAAATTATGAGAACCCCGTCTTCAGAGACTGGCTGCGCATGAAGTCGGATTCGGTCAGGGATCATGTAAAGATGATCAAAGAGACCATCGGCGACAAACCGCTGATGACCTGCTGCTCCGACACCGGCCCGATCGTATTGAACGCCGTCGCATTGGATCTCGAGAAAATGGCGCCGCACCTCGATCTGTTCATGCTGGAGAATGTAGGCACGAACATCAGGAATATCGATTGGGTCAGTATGGATGCGGAAGCGCTGAACCAGAAAGATATCGCGGCGAAAAGGGGTGGCGCTCCGGCCCTTGCCCTTAGCTATGCACTTTCGGAAAAAGGCGCCTACCTCGGCTGGGGACTGGCCCGTTTTTGGGGAGCGTCCAACTGGAGCAGTACCCTTAACGGCAGACTTGAAGAAGACCCGACCCACGCCCTGGAGCAGGAAGACGTTATCCGACGCCCCAACAATTGGGAGAAACAATACAGCGACCTGCCGTACTGGCAAGGCCGGGACCTGGTCGAAGTAAGAGTCGCCAACAACCGCCTCTGCCGCGAGAATGGCTGGCGGGACGCTGCGGGCCACGAACATTGGGACAGATCGAAGGCGTGGACCCTCCAGCTGGTGCACCAGAATGTCGGGTATCGATTTGTACGCGCCGAAGAGCTGGCGGATGCCGACAGCCTGTTAAAAGACAGGACACCGCTTGTTCTGGATGGCATGGGTTGTGTGTCAGACGGGCAATTTGCCGCTATCCGGACTTATCTGTCCAGGGGAGGAGTGGCCTGGATGGCCCTGCCTTTCGGGACGCATGATGAGAAGGGATTCCTCCGCAAGACTCCCTTATCGAATGAGCTGAAGGGGCACTATAAGGGTTTGGTGATGATTGAATCGGCGGTTTCTTCTACGCCCATTGCGAAGTTGATCGTCTCCGGTAAGTTCAAGCCGGTGCTGAAACAGATAAAAGGGGATACCCGGTGGGCGGCGCGGGTGCGTCTTTATGAAGGAAGGGGGGCTGTCATCCATTTTATGAACGCAGGCCTCGAAGCCAAACCCGATACGATCAACGACCTTTCTGGTATTCCATTGATGAAGGATATCGTTTCATTGGTAAAGGATAACCAACTGGAGTATGAGGTGGATACCAGCCGGTTGAAGGTACCAGCCGGTTATTTGATGAGTCCCGAACTCGAGGGTGAGAAAAGAGCAGTTGTCGTTGATGGCCGGACCTTAAGGGTGGATTTGACTGGGGTTGGGATTTATGGGGTGGTGCAGGGGTGATCAGCTTTCTTCGCATATATCTATACGCCGCTGCAGGAAATTGCGTTCCATGGGATTTCGCGCCAACGAAAGCGCTGTGGAGAAGTGCGCTTTCGCCGCCAGATTGTTTCCCCGACGGAACTCAAGTTCCCCAAGCGTGGCCGGGTAGAAAGGGTAGGAAGAAAGGCGATCAAGGTCATGGATGACGCCTATCTCATGCAATCCCCGTTCCGGGCCATTCAGCTGTGCGATGGCAATCGCCCGGTTAAGTGCAATGACCGGAGAAGGATGGATAGCCATAAGCATATCATAAAGCGATACTATCTGTTGCCAATCGGTGTCTTCGCATGTAGCGGCGCTAGTATGCGTAGCGGCAATAGCCGCTTCAATATGATATTTTGTCAATTCCGTGCCTGAGGCGGAGAGGTTAAGAAGTGCTTGTCCCTCCGCTATGAGTTTATGATCCCATAGAGACCGATCCTGCTCAAAGAACGAAACAAGATTACCCGAACCATCTAAACGAGTTAGCAGACGGGCCGCGTTGAGATACATCAATGCAGCCAGGGCATATGACCGGGGGGTTACTAAAGCAGGCTGTTCGATAAGCAAATTCATAAGGAGCATGGCTTCCCGGCAAAGGTCTGCGCGCACAGCCGCCTCCGGTGAAGATCCATGATAGCCTTCGTTGAAAAGTAAGTATAATGCTTGCAGAACGGAGGAAAGCCTGGAGGGAAGGTCCGCATCGGTGAGATCAAAAAGTTTCGTCGATCCTGCCAATATTTTCTTCGCTCGTGTGATACGTTTTTCGATAGCGGCATGACTGCACACGAAGGCCTGTGCAATCTCCTTTACGCTGAATCCGCATAATATATGTAATATAAGTGCAATTTGGGCCTCTTCAGAGAGATTGGGATCGCAGCAGGAAAACATCATACGCAGCTGGGAATCTTTCACAGCGTTCGCACTAAACGCCTCCTCTACAGTGGGAACCAGTGTCCATTCCGATTCGAGAAACCGTTTTAGCTCTGGCTCAGATACTCTGGCCGTGCGTTCCCGGCGCAGGATATCCACGGCACGGTTCTTTGCAATGGTCATCAGCCATGCGGAGGGATTTTTCGGCAGACCGCGTAATTTCCACGTCTCCATGGCACGGCAGAAGGCGTCCTGGGTGACGTCTTCTGCCAATGCTATGTTACCGACTCCGAAAAGCCGGGTCAGTGCGGCAACAATTCGTCCGAATTCATGCCGGAAAAAATGTTCTTCAATTTCCATCGCCTAATTCCATCTGTGCGATCGCACGTACCTCTACAGAACCGCCATCTTCGAAAATAGGGCATCCCAGGGAAAGCGTTACAGCCTGTTCGATATCCCTGGCCACAATGATACTATAACCCCCGACTACGTCTTTAGCTTCTGCATAAGGGCCGTCAATGACCTGCTTTTTTGTGCCTTTGACGACCTTGCCCGCAGGTTGCAAAGGCTCTCCCAGTGATTTCACATGGCCTTTGTCACTTAAGTCCTTTAGCCAGGTCATCCATTTGGCGGTTTTCTTCTGCATTTCCTCGGGAGATGCAGGTAGCTCGTAGCCTCGATAGAGATATACATATTCAGTCATAGTAGTTTTCTTTATGTTGATGTTTATACAATATAAGTTTTTGTCAGCAGATACTAGTCGTCCAGGGCTCCCAGGGTCAGATTGACGGTCGTTCCCATCATCGCGCTTGCCCTATCGGAAGCCACAAAAGCCGCCGCGTCAGCCATTTCTTCGAGTGTCAGGAAGCGTTTGGGATGGTTCATGCCTGCAAGATAACCAGTGAACTGTTCCCAGGTCATATCCGCTGTTCTGGCTCTACTTTCAAATATTTCCCTTATCGTGTCTGTCTCCGGCATGCCATGCGGCTGCAGACCGACCACGCGGATACCCTGAGGCGCGAGCTCTTTCGACAGGTATCGGGTAAGCGCCTCCTTGGCCGCCTGAGACGGACCATAGCCACCGTTTGGCGTGCCTATTCTTGCGGGGGGCGCAGTAACGGTCATGATCACGCCGGATCCGTTCGGGAGCATGTATCTCGCCGCCAGGCGTGCAGTCAGGAAGTATGACGAGGTATAGCTCGCAATCGGCATGGAGAATTGTTTAAGATCCATATCGACCAGCGATGGCCCCAGATACCTGGCTGGCGAGTTCCCGATCGCATTGAACGAAATATCGATACGACCTGCCTTAGTCACGACAGACTGCAGATGCTTATCTATAGCCTGCTCATCAAGGGCGTCGACCTCCGCCGCCTCGGCAATGCCGCCGGCAGACAGGATATCCTTTGCAACTGCTGCCACAGGCGCCATTCGGTGTCCGGTGAGAAAAAGTCTGGCTCCTTCGCGTGCGAAGGCACGTGCGATAGCGCCGCCGATCCCGCCACCAGCTCCATAGATCACTGCTACTTTGTCTTTTAATTCATTCATAATCTTTTGTTTAATGTTCAGAAATTGCACGTGAAACCTTCACGCTTTAGGATTAAGACGTGTTGGGCTAACGTTTCCGGACATTTTATTTGGGTTATTTCTGTCCATACTCGCGATTTTTTCGCCCTTCCGGGGGAAATATATTTAACCTGATCCCATAATTTCACACCTATTGCTCAAACTAACACAGTTACAGGCTAAAACAACACGGGCATTCAATTGCCCTTCACGATTTCTATATTTGATATACTTTTGTTGGAAGACCCCCCCTCTTATGCGTAAAAATCCCGTCCCCCTGTTTAGTCTATTGATGGCTTGCATCCTATTGGTTTTCCTTACAACAGCCTGTAAAAAGGAAAAAGGTACCGAATCTGCAATAGCAGGTTGGAAAATGGAGTTACAAAGCGGAGGTGGGCAAACGGATACTGTTGGCAACTTTTTAAAGGATCCGGTTCGATTTAAAGTAATACATTATCGCGGTGCACGGTGGTTCCGTTATGATACCTATGATTGCGATAACAATGTTGTACTAGCGAGTGAAGAATATGATCCGGATGGAACCTCTGATTCGGTGAGTTATAGTTTTTTTTGGCAGTTGAACGGGATCGTTGGTACGCAATATCTGAAAGTCATTATTTTAGATTCACTGAAACAGGCACTGGATTCTATAACGGTTACCGCAACGGCTTTGAAGGCATCGGAAAAAGGCTGGCATAGATCAGGTTGCTCACCTCCGCGTTGGGCATATAGTCAGGCTTTTGCTCAATTGCCCTCAGGAAGAATGCTCACTGCTAATACCGGTACGGGCGTTTTTTTGTCTTCGTCACTGTATTTCTCAGATGATGAAGGGATAACTTGGTTCGCCCTTAATACTTTGCCTGCAAATTTAGCAATCCAGAATATTTTTACAACTCCTGCAAATGAAGTGTTTTTGGGGACATATTCGAAAGGCGTTTTTTATTCAAAGGATGGTGGTTTAACGTGGGAAAACAGAACCGGCGGATTGCCGACCAAATTTTTTGATGGTAATATTTCCTATACCAAATCAGGAAAACTATTTTACTCTTACATGTCTACAGCCTACCTTTCATCCGATAAAGGTTTAACCTGGCACGGAATTGCCGATACGTACTCCTACTCTGCATTTTCGAATGCTGTTTCTTTAACAGATGGAACCCTCTTTGCCAAATTCGATGGGGTGCCCTGCAGTTCAACTGATGGCGGTGATCATTGGACCCGTTTATGGACTCTCAATGCTGCCACAATTATAACAGCGGTTTTTGTTGACGATAATGATAACATGTATGTTGGTTGCACGAATGGACCGTCAGGAGATGGATTATATGTTTCAAAAGACAGAGGCCAAACCTGGAATTATATATACTCCACAAAGTCTTATAACGCTACAGAGAAAGGGGTTTATCAGATAACCAAATCCAATGGTGGTTATTATTTCTATGCTTCAAATCAGCATCAATTAATAAGAACAACCGATTTTGTTACATTTATTAATGTTAGTCCTCCACCCTATATTAGCTACAGATCGGAAAATTTTTTTGTAACAAAGGATGATCACCTAATTCTTTCATTTGAACAAGAAGGCTTTCAGTATTTCATACCGTGATGCGGAAAAGTGACAATCTTAACTCCTTCATATTCACTAAAAGTAAGATTGGGTGATATCCGTGCAAACCGGCTTACAAAATCATTTTGTATCCTTTACCATGCACATTTACAATCTTAACAGACGGATCAGCGCTTAATCTCTTCCGGAGTTTGGATATCAAAACGTCCACATTGCGGGTGATCACAACAACACCGTCATCCTCCCAGATCTCTTTCATCAGCAGGTCCCTCCCGACTACCTCGTTCTGGTTTGACACAAGTATGCTTAGTGCTTTCCCTTCTTTAGCGGAAAGCTCAATGGTTTCGTCATTGAGGCTAAGAAGTCCTTTTGATTCGAAGAATACAAAATTCCCCACCTTTTTATAATCCGTGATAGCCGGAACGGATTCGGGTTCACCCGATAGCGATTCATCAACCTTTTCCTCTATAAGTTCCTGGGATTCTGAAATTCTATTCCGTCTGCGCGCGAAATAAAGCCCTGCAAAAACCACCGGGATAAATGCAAGCAAAAGCCAGCTGTAGTTAAATGATCTTTTTGCGGGGAATGAAATCTCAATTACATAGCAGCCTTTTTTCTGTACGCGCCCCCGGCAGGGTTTCAAATCGCCCCTGGCTGTATTTACTTCGTAGGCAAAAATGGTCTGGTTTTGATCGCAGTCATTTACACTCACCGTATAATCTCCCAGCCTGTCTGTTTTTGCCAGTTGCTGATGCACGATGCTCATTAACGTATCGGGGGTGAATCCGAAACTGTTCTCAAAAGAAATCCGGTAGGTGTTATCATTGACTGTTTTAACCGGCAATATCCGGGACGTCGAGTCTTTGGAATGAAGCAATACCTGATGCCCGATATTACGAAGCACTATTTCCAGGTGCTTATCAGGATGCTCATTGCTCTTTTTTACAAAAGCCAGAGCAACTATGAACATGGATACTGAAAGTACCGCGAAAAAGGAATATTGCTTCATATTGATAAAGTTAAGCAGGGACCATTAATGTAAATCGATTTTTGCACCCGATTTACATTGTTTTACACCTTTTTACACTCTTCAGGCTGCACCGAAAAGCTTTAGACGAACAGGTCGTCCGGGAGGAAGCCGGTATCCTGCAATTGGCGCAGCAGGGAAAGCTGGATCAGCGGGTTTTACAAACGTTTTACGCGTCCTTTACATCTTTTTACTGCTAATAATCTTCGTGGCGGTTGACGCCCGATATCTTTACTTTATTGCTTCACCAATATATTTTATACCATGAAATTTTATATCCTTGCTTTTTTGCTCCTTTTTACGGTTTTCTCATTTTCTCTTTCCCCGGATAGCCAGATCGTTTTTAGATCTACAGATGGCGGACAAACCTGGCAGGACATCGGCAAAGGGCTGCCCGAAAATTTGCGGGGAGATAGTATCCGGGGAAAAGACCTCTTTGCAAATGATAAAGGGCTGTTTTTGAGGGTTGGAAAAGACCTCTATCACAGTACACCAAATGCCACAGCTCCTTTTTGGACCAAAGAGATTTGCCCGGGCGAACATAGCCGCATTACCCCCGGTAAGCCCGGGATATTTACCTTCAATTGGGGTGTAAAATTGAAAAAAGCAGACGGAACGAGCGTCTGGTCGCCGATATTCGAAAATTATAGGGAGCCACGAATACGCAGCGTTTTTGAGACTGCCGGAGGTGCAATTTTCATCGGCAACGACAGAGGGCTTTTCAAAACTGCTAACGATGGAAAAACCTGGGAACATGTCCATTCTGCCTACGCGGTAGGAAATCTGGCAGAGGCGAATGGCGTACTGCTGGCGATCAGTATGAGAAGTATAATAAGATCGACCGATAATGGCGAAAACTGGGCGTTGGTGAACAGTGAGGACAGCCTGGCTTTCGATGTAAAACAGATCAAAGGTGGATTCGCTGCAATCACTTCCAGATCAGAGTCAAATACCAGGAGGTTAAGCACATCCTACGACGGCGGTAAAACCTGGCAGCCCCTTGAGGGCGGCCTTCAGGGCAAAGCTGTTAATGATGCAATATGGCGGACCTGGAATGATCGCCCTCGTGTTCAGGCCTTCATGGCTGTAATTATCCAGGTTGGTGAGAACTTCTATTGTACATATCCTGACGGCATTTTCCGATCATCAGACAAGGGAAAGACATGGAAATTATTACTTCCTTCTGTACAAAAGAAGGCCTTCAATTTATTTGTTTCGGGCAACGTGATCTATGCCATACGCAGCAAGGGTGGATGTTGAGAATTTAATATATCGTTATGACTAAACACACAAAAGCTTTTACCCTAATTTTTTTATCTCTATTCTTTTGTATCCAAACAACTATTCTGCTTGGGCAAAATAATACAACCTATTCCAAAGAAGTACAAGCGAAAATTAAGCAGTTCGAAAGCAGTTTAGGTTTATGGGTGCAAGTAGGAAATCAGCAATTTACACTTGCCGACAGAATGAAAAGTAATCATGTAAACGGAGTAAGTATCGCATTGATAAAAGATTATAAAATCGAGTGGGCAAAAGGATATGGTTGGGCAGATAGTGCGGAACAACGGCCGGTTACAACAAATACATTATTCCAGGCGGGTTCAATTAGCAAATCATTAAACGGGGTTGGTATTTTAAAATTGGTACAGGAGGGCAGATTAAGCCTTGATTCAGATATTAATATTTATTTGAAATCATGGAAATTTCCTTATGATTCCCTATCAAAAGGGAAAAAAATAACGATGGCAAATCTGTTAAGCCATACAGCAGGATTATCAGTACACGGATTTGACGGTTATGAAAAAGGAGAAGTCATGCCTGCGCTGATACAAATTTTAAATGGCGAAAAGCCGGCTAACAATAAAGCGATTCGGTCGATGTATGAGCCATCACTGAAATCCGAATATTCAGGTGGAGGTACAACCATATCGCAGCTAATATTGCAAGATGTAACAGGGCAACCTTACGATACATACATGTGGAACAATGTATTAAACCCAATGGGAATGATCAATAGCTGTTATACTCAACCGCCGCCCGCAAATAAAGAAAATTTATTAGCAACAGGTTATTATAATGATGGGAAAGAAGTGAAGGGGAAGCATCATATTTATCCCGAACAAGCTGCTGCGGGCCTATGGACAAACCCAACAGATTTAGCTAAATATATTATAGAGACACAACTATCATTACAAGGTAAGAGCGATAAAGTACTTTCCCCGGAAACTACCAGGCTTAGATTGACCCCTTATATAGATAACTCTGCCGCGTTAGGAGTGTTTATCATTAAAAAGGGAAATGAAAAATATTTTAACCATGATGGTTGGGATGAAGGCTTTGTTGCTTCATACTACGGCAGCATGGAAAATGGGAATGGCGTAGTAGTGATGGCAAATACCGATAATGGAAGCCTGTTAAGCGAAATAGTCAATTCACTGGCTTCTGTTTATAACTGGAAAGATTTTTATACTCCGAAAATTAAAAAGGTTGTTACCGTAAATAACGAATTAATGAAATCATACACAGGAAATTACAGACTACATAGAGATACACTTAATGTTACGCTGGAAAAAGAAGGGTTGGTGCTAAGATTGAACAGTAAAACGAAATACAAAATCTATTTTACTTCTGACGTTGATTTTTTTATGTTGGAAATGGCCGGATCGGAAGTGAAATTTACAAAAGACAAAAACAATAAAGTAATCGGCTTTGACATTGATGATAATGGTTATAAAATGCAAGCCGTGAAAATAGAATAGCTAAGCCACCGCCTACAAAACAAAAAAACCTGGCAGCAATGCCAGGTTTTAAAGTTTGCTCCCCCTGCTGGACTTGAACCAGCGACCCTCTGATTAACAGTCAGATGCTCTAACCAACTGAGCTAAGGAGGATTATATCCCAAAATGGGTTGCAAAGATATGGGAAAATCCGTTTTAATAGATGGGAAAATCAAAAAAATCCGAGGAATTTTTTAGGGTGCACGGGGGCTCGGACGGGGGCTCGGAGAGGGGCGGCAGCCCTAAAACCACTTACTAAAAAACCCACCTCCTTCCTCTAAACCGAAATAGATCCCGTCGGGTTTGAGTTCGACGGGGTAGGTTTTCAGGGTGTAGCCCTCGCCATTAATGTCGCGGCCGTTCTTCATGTTGAATTTGAGGTGGTGGACGGGACAGACGACCTGGCAGGAGCCGGCGACATAGGCATCGAGCATGGGGGCACCTGCATGGGGGCAGGTGTGGGCGAAGCCGTACCATTCGTCGGAACCTCCGCCAGCGGATTTGTGACGGCCGACGCAATATTTTTTGCCTTCGACCTCGACCTCGGCGATGTCGCCGGCGGTCCACTGCAGATCTGTGGCCGCAGACGCGACCTTATACCATTTGTATTTTTTGGAGCCCATTATTAAAAGAGGTATTCGGTTTTGTAAGGATAACGTACTTTATAAAGCTCTCGTACTTTTTCGAGGATGGTACGACGCAGCTCGTCGATATTGCGACGCTCGGTGGCAGAGACGAAGACACAGTTGCCGTTGGTCTCGCGCTCCCAGCGCTCACGCAACTCGCTCATGATCTCCTGCTTCACCGGCTCTTCCAGCCACTCGTCAAAGGTGTTGGCCTCGTAGCGATCGATCTTATTGAAAATAACCAGTATGGGCTTCTCAAAGGCATTCAGCTCCTGCAGGGTCTTGTTGACTACCCCCAGCTGCTCTTCATAGCGGGGATGGGAGACGTCGACCACGTGCATCAGGATATCCGCCTCGCGGACCTCATCCAACGTACTCTTGAAACTCTCTACCAGATGGTGGGGGAGCTTGCGGATGAACCCTACCGTATCACTAAGCAAAAAGGGGGTATTCTCGAAGACGACTTTGCGGGTGGTGGTGTCCAGTGTCGCGAACAGCTTGTTCTCGGCGAAGACGTCGCTCTTGCTGAGCAGATTCATAATCGTGGACTTGCCCACGTTGGTATATCCGACCAGGGCCACACGGATGAACTCGCCGCGGTCCTTGCGCTGAGTAAAGGCCTGTTTGTCAATCTCCTGCAGCCGACGACGCAGGAGCGAGATCTTGTCCTTGACGATACGACGGTCCGTTTCAATTTCTGTTTCACCCGGACCCCTGGTGCCGATACCGCCACCGAGACGCTCAAGGTGTTTCCACATCCCGCGGAGCCTTGGCAACAGATATTGATACTGAGCCAGTTCCACCTGTAGTTTGGCCTGTGCCGTCTTGGCCCGGCTGGCGAAGATGTCGAGGATCAGGTCAGACCGGTCGATGGTCTTCGTATCGAGAATTTTTTCAATATTGGATATCTGCGAGCCGGAGAGCTCGTCGTCGAAGATGACGACCTGGACATCCTTAAGGGTGATATAAGTTTTGATCTCCTCGAGCTTGCCTTTTCCAACAAAGGTCTTGCTGTCGGGATGCGCGAGCTTCTGAGTAAAGCGTTTTAACGTAATGGCTCCCGCTGTTTCGGCGAGGAATGCCAGCTCGTCGAGGTATTCCTGTAGCTGCTCCTCCGTTTGGGTCTTATCCACCAGTCCAACCAATACTGCCCGTTCCGCCTTTTGTATACTATTTTTCTTATCTATCAAATTGTACAGCTATTAGGACTGCAAAGATAAGCCCGGCGGGTCCCGGTACCCAAAAAAAATCCGCCGGGCAATCACCCGGCGGACCACATATATAAAAATAAGTTATTACAATCCGCTTAGGTTAAGCCCGATCGAGAAGGGGAAGACCGACGGACCGGCGCTCGATTTGATCAGGCTCGTTGCAGAGACCTGGCCAAAGAGGCCAATCACACCCTTGCTGACACGGACGGTACCTGCCAGCCGCGGCGTATTGAAGAATTGTTTGGAGCTTTCTTTCTCGATAAAGCTTCCGATCGTTTGACCTACGCTGTTCTGACGGTCCTTTGCCTTGGTATAGGCGCTGAGCAGCAACCCAACTTTGACGCCAACTGCAAATTTCCAGGAGTTGTCCATGTGCTCGGGATCCAGGGCAAACCGCAGTTCGACCGGGGCCTCCAGGTAGGTGGTCACCAGCTTGTATTTCTTCCAGTGGTCGCCTCCTTCTTCGGAAGGGAAGCCCAGGGTTCCGGCGCCAACGGCCGCTACCAATACTTCCTGGTTGTGGAAGAAGATATTGCTGGAACCGATGCCAAGACCCGTCCCAATGCTCAGGCGGGGGTCGGTCTTGAACGGGAAATCGAACATAAAATAGAAATTGGCGCTCCTGTTGAGGCCCTGAATGTGAATACTATCCGGAGCACCCAGCCAGTTGTCATAAGCCAGCTGGAACATAAAATGATCCGCCGACCTTTTGCTCAGGTTCCAAACTTTCTGGGGTTTGGGAGCAGGATTCTGGGCGGCGGCAGTCAGAAGTGTTTTATTAACGGCAACGGAATCTTTTGAAGGAGCAGGTTCGTTTTTAGAGTGTTTGGAATGCTTTTTTTGAGCGAAAGCAGCAGTAGTGGCTAGAAAAACCAAAGCGGTAATGAAATACTTCTTCATAATTCACAAATGTATTCTCCTTCGGGTTAATAAAAGGTTAAAGAAACCTCTATTTTAAACAGCCCGCAAGATAAGCCAAACCAAGCAAATAATAGGACAATCCGGCGGAATCACCCACCTTAAAATCTGCCGTACTTGCCAGCCTTAACAGCTGCATATGAAACTTAACCTTCCTAAGGGAATCATCTTCCTTCTTATCCTCTTCCTTCACCAGCTATCGCCGATGGGCGCCCAGGCGCAGACCGCCCCTATCAAAGGGACCGTCAAGACCGATAAAGGAGAAGCCCTTCCCGGCGCCACCATCACCGTTAAAGGCCGGCCGATCAGCGCAGTGACCGACCAGGACGGCAAATTTACCATCCAGGTCCCTTCGGGCGCGACCCTAGCCATCTCGGCCGTAGGATACGCGCCCTACGAACAAAAGCTCAATGGGCGGACCAGTCTGGATGTCGTCCTGCAGCTGAAAGCCGCCGAGCTCAATGACGTCGTCGTCGTAGGCTATGGCACACAGAAGAGGGCTGACCTAACGGGGGCGGTAGTCGCCGTGACGGGTTCCGAGATGAACCGACGTGTCGCGACCGATCCCACCCAACTGCTCCAGGGCAAGCTCCCCGGCCTCTCCCTTACCCAGGGCTCCGGCGAGGCAGGCAATGAAGGGCTGACCCTCCGGGTAAGGGGTCTCGGCACCAACAGCAGTGCAGGCAGCAGCCCCCTTATCATCGTCGACGGCCTGCCCGGCAGCCTATCGGCGCTCGATCCGCAGAACATCGAATCGGTCACGCTGCTCAAAGACGCCGCCTCTGCCGCCATCTACGGGACCAGGGCTGCCAACGGCGTGATCCTGGTGACAACAAAAGCGGGCAGCTCAGGAAAACTTCAATTGAGCTATGACTACAATGTCGGTATCACCCGGCCCTCGGCGCTGCCCGACAATCTTATCTATAATTCGGCGCAGTATATGACCCTCTGGGATACGGCGGCTGCTCACTCGGGTTATCCCAACAAATTCACGCAGGCGCAGATCGACCTCTATAGTAATCCAAGCCGGGATAAACACCTGTACCCCGATTATAACTGGCTGAACGCGCTGATGCGTACGGTGGTCGTCCAGAATCATCACCTGGGCATCACCGGCGGAAGGAACGGCACCACCTACAATATAGGACTCGGATACGTGGACCAGCCCGACATCATGCTCGGCTTTTCGTATAAAAAATACAATCTGCAGATCAACCTCACCTCTAAGATCAATGATTATGTAACCTTTGGCGGCAGCCTCACGATGAACTACAGCAGAAGGCTCTACGCCTCCCGTGGCAGCCAGGACATGTTCCTGTCGGACCTCTCCCAATCTCCCATGTATGGCCCCAAGCTCCCCGATGGCAGCGGTCGCTATGTCAACTCGGTATTCCCGAGCGTCCAGACACCCAACAAAAACCCAATCGCTATCGCGGAGAACGCCCTCGTCAACAACAACGAATATTATATACAGAGCAGCCTTTATCTGAATGTCAAGCTACTGAAAGGCCTCGAATGGAGAACCAGCGGCGGATTTAATTTCGACTACAACAAGATCTACGATTTCAAGCCGGTCATCAATCAGTATAACTGGTTTGCAGGACCGAATGACGCACCTGAACGGACCCTGGATGTCAACGGCCAGGGAGAGGTCATTACGGATACCACTACGGTCTACCCTGTCGGCTATACGCAGCTGACCTATAACCGGTCGATCGGCGACCATAGTTTTAAGGTGCTGGGCGGCACACAAATCGAATACAACAAGGGCCAGATCCTGGTCGGCACCCGAAACACGCCTTTTGCGAGCAACCTTGCGCAGGAGCTGAATGCGGGACCCGCCGGCTCGCAGATCGCCAATAGCACTTCGCAAGAATGGTCGCTCCGCTCCTTTTACGGCAGACTCAACTACGACTACAAAGAAAAATACCTGCTGGAAGCCAATGCGAGATATGATGCGTCTTCCAGGTTCCCGCCCGGCAACCGCTGGGGGCTGTTTCCTTCCCTGTCTGCCGGCTGGGTGCTGACAAAGGAAAAATTCCTGGACAACGTCTCCTGGCTATCCAATCTCAAACTCCGAGGCTCCTGGGGACGACTGGGTAATCAAAACATCTCCAACTATCCCTATCAATATACCTATACCAGCACTAATTCCTACAACGGAAATACACAATACGTCTATTCCTTTTCGGGAAACACGCTGAATACCGGCCTCGCACAAAGCGGTCTGAAGAACCCGGGTATCAAATGGGAGACGACCCGTGTGATAGATGTTGGCGCGGATATTACGCTTCTCAACAAGCTGTCGTTGTCGGTTGACTGGTACAACAAGCTCACCTATGATATCCTCTACCAGCCCAATATCCCCGCTTATATCGGACTCACGCCTGCCACCATCAACAATGGGAAGATGCGGAATACGGGTGTCGAAGCCTCCGTCCAATACTCGGATAATATCGGACAGGTACGCTATTCTGCAGGAGGTAATATACAGGCCAATAAGAATACCCTGGTGAGATTTGGCGCGCCGCAAATAACGGCCAACAATACGATCAATATTGAAGGCTATCCATTTGGCAGTTTTTATATGTACCAGTTCGCCGGTATCTTTCAGTCCACCCAGGAGATCCAAAAATCGCCGGTCCAGCAATTCAGCCCTCAACCGGGATATATGAAATTCAAAGACATAGATGGCAACGATACCGTCAACGCCAATGACAGGGTCATCGTCCCGGGCGTTTTCCCCAAGTTCGAATATTCTTTCAATGCCACCGCGTCATGGAAGAACTTTGACATTGCCGTTTTCCTGTATGGCTCTTACGGGCAGAAACAGTATGTCAGCGGCTGGGGAATACAACCCTTCAATCAGGGATCACCACCCACAAAGGACTGGCTGAACGCCTGGACGCCACAAAATCACAGCACGACAATGCCGCTGATCTATATAACAGGACAGGGCAACGCCAGCAGCAATATCGGTACCGCCTCCACCTATTACCTGAAGGATGCCTCTTTCCTAAGGATCAAGAACGTACAATTCGGTTATACGTTGCCGGTAGCAGTCGTCAAACACCTTGCGATGAGCAGCCTGAGGATCTATTTTGCCGGCGACAACCTGGTTACGTTCACGAAGTTTCCCGGGCTCGATCCGGAGAGGGCAGTTGGCAATGGCAACGTTCGATTTGTCGTACACCCGCAGAATCAGGTATTTTCTTTTGGCGTAAAAGCCGTTTTCTAAAAACCTTACAGCTATGCAACAACATACCATTAAATATATAGCCTTCGCATTGCTCGCTCTTTTATCGGGATGCAGCAAGGATTTCCTGAACAAAAACCCGACTGACCAGATCCCGGACGGAAGCTTCTGGAAGACACAGGCCGATGCCGATGCCGGACTGACGGCCGTCTATAGCTATCTTATACAAGGGTACAACTATACCAGCTCGACCAACACGGGACAAGGATGGGGATCGGGTACCCCCTATTGGGAGACCCTTACTGATAACGCCTATAGCGGCGCATTTGGGACGATCGCCACCGGCGCCATCGAGGCGACGACGGGCACGATACAGTCCGACGCCTATAACACACCCTACAAAGCGATACAGGCCTGCAATACGTTTTTGGCCAATATCGTGAACGTTCCGCTGGACGCTGCTACCATGAGCAGGTATGTCGGCGAGGTGAGATTTATCCGGGGTTATTATTATTTTCTCCTGACACAGCTGTATGGCGACGTGGTTCTTACCTATCGCCCGCTGGGCAAGGATTCCGCCAGCTACCGGCTTCCCCGGATACCGAAGGCAGTAGTGATCGATTCTGTATTGAGCGATCTCAATTTTGCGGCGGCCAATCTGCCGAATACCGCTTATATCGGACATGTGGTCCGGGGAACCGCTCTGGGCTATATTGCCAAGGTCTATCTTACACTGCAGGACTGGCAGGATGCGGCGACAACGGCTCAAACGATCATGACCGAGAACAAGTTCAGCCTCTATACCGGAGGCTACCGCGGGCTCTTCCTGAAACCCGGTCAGAATAACAATCCGGAGATCATGTTCTCCGGCCGCTACCAGGTGCCCAATGCGTATAGCCCTGCCGACTACCTGTATACGTACAGCTCGAGCTTTCAGCCGTTGAACTACCTGGTAAATGACTACGAATGCACGGATGGGCTGCCGATCAGCTCCTCCCCCTTATATAGCTCCAGCTCTCCATATAATAACAGGGACCCGCGTCTGCTGGCGACTGTACTGACGCCTAATGTACTCTATAAGGGAGGTATCCCGTTTGTGCCCGCTGCCATCGGCGCATCGGCTGGATTCCTGAACAAGAAGGGCGTCGACTCTACGCGCGCTACCGTTATCGGCACGCAGAGCGACCAGGACTGGGTATACCTGCGCTATGCGGATGTGCTGCTGATGTATGCTGAGGCGCAGAACGAGCTGACGGGTCCTGGCGCCAGCGTTTATAGCGCGGTCAATGCGGTACGCGCCCGTCCGAGCGTAAATATGCCGCCCTTACCTGCGGGTCTGAGCCAGGATTCGATGCGCACCCGTATCCGGCACGAGCGTCGGATCGAGCTTGCCCTTGAAGGGCAACGCTATTTCGACCTCAAACGGTGGAAGCTGGACAGGGTCATTATGCCTACGATAAAGGACCCCAGCGGCGCCCTTCGGACCTTCCCGCTGCGCGATACCCTGTGGCCGGTGCCTCAGTCTGAGATCGACCTGAGCAAGACCTATAATAATGCAGCCTTTAAGCAGACTCCAGGATACAATTGAGAATATGAGCAATGAGTAGTATTTTCACGCTCGAATTAAGCTCAAATCAATTCGTATCATGGTATCGGCGCATAAAGAGAAGCTGGCAGGCTGGGGTAATTATCCTGTAATAGAGTCGCTTACGTTGAATCCACGCAGTGAGGAAGAGGCTCAGACCGAGGTGGGAGTAGATTCTATTGTGCCAAGGGGACTGGGTAGAAGCTATGGCGACCAGGCGGTAAACGACGGCAGGTACGTGGCCATTTGCACTAAGCTTAACCATTTTTTAAAATTTGACCAGGAGGAAGGGATACTGGAATGTGAGGCAGGGGTAAACCTGGAAGAGATCATACAGGTAGTAGGTCCAAAGGGCTGGTTCCCGATGATCTGCCCCGGCACGAAATTCGTGACCATTGGTGGGGCGATCGCTAATGATATTCACGGGAAGGCGCACCATATCGACGGGTCCTTCGTCAATTGTGTCATCTCCTTTACCATTCTGCTGGCCGACGGGACCATCGTTGAGGCGTCCCGCACACAGAACAGCGACCTGTTCTGGGCTAATTTCGGCGGACTCGGTCTGCTCGGGATCATACTTACGGCCAAGCTCAAACTAAGGAAGATCCAGACGACCTATTTCCGGCAAAAGGCGGTGGCCATCAAGAACCTGGACCATATGCTGGAGGCGCTGGAGAAATATGACCACGAGTTCAACTATTCCGTCGCCTGGATCAACGTAATGAAACGGGGCAAACAGCTGGGAAGCGGCGTGCTTTCGCTGGGCAATCCCGCCAATCTGGAAGACCTGCCGGTCAAACTGAAGGCAGACCCGCTGAAGCTCCATTCCAGCCGGAAACTGACCGTCCCCTTCTTCTTTCCGTCTTTTGCGCTCAACAGCCTGTCTGTTCGGGTGCTGAACCGCGTTATAGCTTTTGTGCAGAACTCGCCAAAGAATTTCGTTCACTACGAGAAATTCTTTTTCCCGCTGGACGCCATAAACGACTGGAACAAGGGGTATGGCAAGAGAGGTTTTATTCAGTACCAGTTCGTTATACCTGAGACGGACGGCAAAAGGATACTCACCGAGATTCTGGAGATGATCGCAGACAGCGGTTGTACGCCTTTCCTCAATGTTTTCAAGCGGATGGGCGACGGGCAGGGTATCCTGTCTTTTCCGTTCAAGGGATATACGCTGGCTATCGACTTCCCGGTATCGAAGAAGCTGCTTGAGTTTACGCCCCGGCTGGATGCGAAGGTGCTGGCGGCTGGCGGCCGGCTCTACCTGGGGAAGGACGCGCTGCTGGAGGAGGGTATGTTCAAGGCGATGTATCCCCAGTTCGAGCAGTGGCTCAGTATCAAACAGAAATACGACCCGACCAATAAGTTCAGTTCGAATTTATCCCGCAGGCTAGGGCTTCATTGTTAACGCGCTTCTAATTTCAGCTTGAATTTTTTACGGACCCGGCTCAGGGTTTCCAGCGTCATCCCCAGATAGGAGGCGATGTATTTGAGGGGTATCCGGTTGGCCAGCGATGGGTGCATCAGCAGGAAATTACGGTATTTGTTCTCGGCCTTGGTGAGGCGGGCGATAAAGGCTCTTTTCTCGGCGTCGGCGTAGTAGTGCTGGAGTAGTTTGCGGGCGATCAGGTTAAATTCGGGGAACAGTTCGTATAGCTGACCGAGCTCCTCGTAGGTGAGCGCCAGCAGCTCGCTGTTCTCCAGCGCCTGTATATTCTCGATGGAAGGGGTGGGGTTGTCGAGGCTGAATATGGAGGTCACCAGCTCGTTCTCGACCACGATCCAGGTGGTGATGTCCTTTTGACCTTCCCGCCGGAAACCGCGGACTGCTCCTTTTACGATAAAATAAATATGATTACAGACGGTTCCTTCCTTTAAAAGCAGCTTTCTCTTTCTCGCCGAAACTGAAATGACGCGTTCGCGTAAAAATGCTTCTGCTTCCGGACTCAATGGGTGTACATACCCGAGGACTTGCAATAGGGGGGTAATGTCAACAACGGTCGATGACGGTTTGCCTGATCCCGATGGTTCAGGTTTATTCATTGTTTAGGGGCTTATGTTACAGTGTAATGTAAACATAAAATGCGACCCCAACAATTAATTGGCCTGGATCGGCAGAGTTATGTCGCTTTTTTAGTTTTTGGCTTGGCGGCTTTGCTGACCTTTTTGGATTTGGTTTTGGGTTTTGCGGTTTTCTTTGGTTTTGCCGCCGGGCTTTTTTGCGCGGTTTTTCGGGACCCTGCAGTTTTTTTCGGGGCCGCGGATCGTGCAGCGGCTCCCGCGGCCTTGGCATAATATGCGCAAACCCCATTCATCAGGCATTCTTCGCAAAGCGGTTTTGGCCTGCAGATCTCCCGTCCCAGGAAGGACATTGCCATCCCTGCGTCCCATTCGTCCCGCGGCAGGATCTTCATCATCCCTTCCTCGATCTTTTTGGGATCCTCCTCCTTTGTGATCCCCAGCCTCGGCGCCACCCGGATCACGTGGATGTCCACGATGATCCCTTCCGGCTCTTGTCCTGCGCCCCGAAGGATAACGCTCGCCGATTTACGACCGATGCCGGGGAGTTTGACCAGGCCGTCCATGGTCAGGGGGATCTTGTCGTCGGACCCCAGCTGGCGGGCGATGTCTGATAGCCATTTCGCCTTGTGGGCGAAGTTGCGGATGCCGGCAAAATAAGGCCAGAGTCCTTCGGGAGAGGCCTGCGCGAGTGTTGCCAAATCGGGGAATGTGTCGAAGAGTCGCGGTGCGATCTTGTTGACGGCGTCGTCGGTGCTCTGAGCAGAAAGGACGACCATCACCAATAGCTGGTAAACGTTTTGATAATCAAGGGGATGCTTCTTATTCCTGTACTTATGCAGCAGTGGGCGGATTGCCTCGGCCCAGTTGATACGAGTGGGCATAGCTCAGTCTTTTAGGTATACTAAAGGTAGAAAAAATCGCACAATCCGCTTTTTTCCGGCCGCTATTGCATATTTAAAAGTCACATATTACTTTTACAGTCTCACCGCAGAATCCGATCTCCGTAAAAGCCACAACGTACCCAATCTTCCTTTCGAATTTCCTCCACTAAATCTGAATAGCTGGCCGAATGGCCCACAGCTAACTCTATCTTGGTGAAAAGCCGGGTTTTAGATTAATTCCTTAAATGTACCCGCAATGAAAACTCTTGAAGGCTCTACTATCAGGTTTACCTCCCTGGTATTAATTCTGATCACCGTCTGTTCCAGCGCATCTGCCAACACCCATTTGGCCCGCACTGCCGCTCACACCGACGCTACCGTCCATGCCCGGACTTTCATCCATACCCGAAACAACGCTCACACGCGTCTCGCGCACGCAGCCATCGAACGCAACAAGGCCCTCCGCACCGCCATCAGCATCTATGAGGAAATGCACCTCGAAACCGTCGGCCTCAACGAAGAAGCCTTTGAATACGCTTATATTGGCTATGACCGGCTCCGCAGAAGGCATCGCCTGCAGAAAGCGACCATTCTGTCCATCTGCGATTTCAGCCAGGCTTCCAGCGAAGAAAGATTGTACGTCATCGACGTGCTCAATAAGAAACTACTCTACCGCACTTATGTCGCACACGGCATGAACTCGGGCAACGAATACGCCTGCTCGTTTTCCAACCGCCGCAACTCCTATAAAAGCAGCCTTGGCTTTTATGTTACGCGTCAGGCCTATTACGGCGACAACGGTCTTTCCCTCCGCATCGATGGCCTGGACAGGGGATTCAACGACATGGCAGGTAGGAGGAATATCGTCATCCACGGCGCCTCGTATGTGAGCACCCGCATCCTGAAGAAATATGGAGTGATGGGGACCACCTACGGATGCCCCGCGATCCCCGACGATATGAGCACGAAGATCATACCCGTGATCAAGCAGGGGACCTGTTTCTTTATCTATTATCCATCGCAGCTGTATCTCGAGCAATCAAGTGTGTTGAATTAGACGCATCGAGACGGATGTCAGGTTTACCGGGGGTGGGGGCGTTTGTAACATTTGTTACAGGTGCTTGTAACAACAGTTACCGCAACAGTCAATTGTCTGGCGCATTTTTGTGGTGTTATTTACTATTTCCCCATCTTGTAAATGTGATCATCATGAAAGCTTCTCCATCATTGCGTCTGTTCTTTGCATTTTTGAGCTGTATGCTATGGGCCGGTATATATCTTACGGGTTTTACAACGGTAAGCTGGCTATTGTATCTACCCGCCGCCGTGTCACTGTTCGCGGCCATTACGGGTATCTGCCCAAGCCTGATGCTTATCACAAAAATGGTATCGGGTGATAAAAAGGATAAATCAGTGAAATAGATTATCTTGTTGGTGATGAGCCGTCTATTTCTTATCACCTGCTTTTTTGGAGTATGGCTGCTACCTCCCGTTGCCACGACGGCCCAAGGCGAATCTGAAACTAATAGCCCCTCCTACATCGTCAGCAAAAGATTCCTTTCCATTGAAGACGGACTGGCCTCTCATGAAGTGTTTTGCGGCCTGCAGGATCAGGCAGGTTTTATGTGGTTCGGCACCCGCAACGGACTGAACCGCTATGATGGCAAGAACTGTTTGCTCTTTACCCGACAGCGAAATAACCTGCAAGGCAATAAAGTGGTGCAGCTGGCAAAGGATGATGCGGGCAACCTGTTCATCGAATACGGCAGCAATGGTTTTCAGCTTTCCACCAATGGTATGGTAGACGTGATGAACACCATTACCCGGGAGGTACGCACGCTTACCGGTGCATTCCCTAATATGCCCTTTAAGGAAAAGGACGTTTACTGGATATCGAACGACGGCACCGATGAGGTCAATTTCCTTACAGCCCGGCCTTTCCGGCTGTGGAAATATTCCAGCAAGAAAGGATTTACCCTTCGCTATGAAATGAAGGACTGGGTAAAAAATGACTCTATTCCTTTTTCTACTTATGCCAGCACCGGGCCGCTGTGTATGTTTGCAAAAGGTAAGGCGCTGGTGAAATTGACCAACCAGGCAACGCAGTACCTTATCTCGAACGATACAATAATTGCCTTTACGCAGAAGGGAGTGTTGCGATCCCTTCCCATTGGCTTTAATGAAAAGGGTCAGCTGTTACTTACTTACAATACTGCTGCCGATGTCCAGCATTATGTCGTTGGCATGCTAAACCCGGACGGGAGAATAAACACGGATGCCGACTGGGAGAAATACAGCCTGGGCAACGTACCGGGGAGATACTGGTATCAGTCGGCTAACACCATCAGCGGCGCGGCCTGCCTGTTCTATATTCCTACGGACGCGCTCTACCTGTGGCAGGAAAATGCTTTTTTAAAAATAGCGGACAGATCAGCAGTGAAAGGTTTTGAAAACCTATTTCTTTACCAGCTGTTTCCGGATAACCAGGGAAGCCTTTGGCTTTGTACTTCGCTTGGCGTTCTACAGCTAAAGACGGAAAAGAATCGCTTTAAACAATACTTTACCATCGGTCAACAAAGCGTTCAGCCAAACAGCCAGGCCCGCGGAATATATGCCGATAGCGCCGGCAGGGTGGCGGCCAATATATGGATGCATACTTTTCTTCAGCGGGAGGGGAAAATACGATACGTTCCCACTGCGAACGAGATCAAGTACGCCCTTGTTAAGCATGACGCCAACCTGTATGCGGGAGGGTACAATCTATTCGTCTATAGCGAAAAATCCAACACGGTGATGCCGATACCGGGAAGTACGGGTACCGAAATATGGTCGATGTATTCCTTCAATGACAGCTTGTTGCTACTGGGACGAAGCAGCGGATTTGCTCTATACAATTCCCGTAGTAAAAAATTCGATTCGCTTGTATATGATCAGCCCAAGAGCAGGGAGGGGAAGTTTATATATCGTTTTTTCAAAGCCGGTCCCGATACCCTGTGGGCCGTGGGAGAGAGCGGCCTCTATACCATCACCAGGGAGAACGACCGCTTGCAGATCGCGGGCTATCAATCGGCATTTATCAGCGGACTTAGTCTGTTGGACGCCTTTAGTGATGGGGACGGTCTGTTCTGGCTGGCGACTAATGGAGAAGGCCTGTATTCGTGGGACAGGAAAACAAACAATTTTCAACAGTTCAGTATAACCAGCGGGTTGCCCTCCGACGTGCTTTACAGGATAGAGCCCGACGCCAACGACAACCTTTGGGTCAGCTCTGATAACGGGCTGGTCCGGTTCAATAAGAAGAGTTTTGCGGCAACGACCTACACCACCGACGATGGAATTTCGCATAATGAATTTAACAGGACCTCCTCTTTCAGGGCGAATGACGGGAGGCTTTTTTTTGGCGGAATAGACGGGGTCAATGAGCTTGATCCCAGGAACTTTACAACAGACGACAACAGTTGTAACATTCCATTGCGCGTAATTGCTTTTAATCAGTATATCGGCTCCCAAAATGGGTTGGTTAATAAGACTATTGAATTTCTCAACAACCCCACCATTACGCTGGCGCCGGGCGACCGTTCATTTACCCTTGAATTTAAATTGCTGGATTTTTCAAAAACTGATGTACACCGTTATGCTTATCGGATCGAAGGAGTGGACAAGAGCTGGAACTATATCAACGAGAATTCCATACATATTGGCGGTCTGCCCTTTGGAAAGTTTGTACTGCATATAAAAGGGCAGAATGGGGAGGGAGCATGGAGTCAAAACGAACTGAGCATTCCCGTGCTGGTGCTAAGACCGTTCTATTTCGAATGGTGGTTCATTGCTTTGCTGGCCCTGGGATTCATTTTGACGGTTTATTGGGTGATTAGAAGAAGGACGGGAAAGCTGGCGATCGATAAGAGCAAACTGGAACAAACGGTTAATGAAAGAACTGTGCTGCTGAAGAAGGCGCTCTCCCAACAGGAAATCTTGCTTGGGGAGAAAGATATACTGATGAAAGAGATCCACCACCGGGTAAAGAATAATTTGCAGGTTATTTCCGGATTATTGGAGCTGCAGGGGAAGAAGCTGGATGACGAGACCGCCAAAGAGGCATTAATGGAAGGTCGCAACAGGGTGAGAGCTATCGCCCTGATCCATCAGAATCTATACCAGCTGGAGAACCTGAGCGCTATTGAGCTGAGCCGGTTTATAAAAGACCTTTGCCGCCAGGTGGAGATGCTTTACAAAAAGCAACAGCAAGTGTCGATAAATATAGACGTGCCCGTTCTGTACCTGGATATAGATTCCGCTGTTCCATTGGGATTGATCATGAACGAACTGCTATCCAACTCATTCAAGTACGCATTTAACGAAATTGAACTGGGTCGGATCGATTTGACTATTAAGCTGATCGCGGAGGGAAGATACCAGCTGATCTATTCCGATAATGGTCCCGGCCTTCCGGTTGATTTTGATCTATACAAGACCTCCACACTGGGCATTCAATTGATATACGATCTGAGCAGGCAGATTGGCGGAACCGTACAATATGAAAATAAAATTGCCCAATTCATTGTTAACTTTACAAACCGCGACCTGCGGAAAACCGAAGACTAAAGCTCATGTCTGTTTTAAAAATAGGTGTTGTAGAAGATGAATTGGTAATTGCCCGGACAATAATCGGCACTTTGCATGATTTGGGCTACGAGCATTGCGGTCCGGCCATTAACTACACCGAGGCTATTGAAATGCTGGAGCGGGAAAAACCCGACCTGTTATTGCTGGATATCCAATTGTCGGGGAAAAAAGACGGTTTTGACGTTGCCGATCGACTGAACGCTTCGTTTCCAATGCCTTTTATTTTTTTAACCGCCAATAGCGATGGCGAGACGATCGAACGGGCCAAAAAAGTAAAGCCGCACGCCTATATTGTAAAGCCGTTCAATAAAGAAGAGCTGTTTGCGGCGATCGAGATCGCCTTCAGCAATTTTAAGGGCAGCCAAGGCAATAGGAAATCTTCAGGCGCCACTAACTGGCAGGCCAGGGATCATATTTTTGTAAAAGACGGTCATGTTTTCAGGAAGATCTATCTGGAGGAGATACTATACCTGGAAAGTGACGCCAACTATGTTATCGTCTATCTGGAGTCGCGGAAAAAGGTGATGATACGGTCTACGATCAATGACCTTATCGAACAGCTCGATGACAGGAACTTTATAAGAGTACACCGGAGCTACTCTGTTAACATTAACCGGATCGAAGACGTTTCTCCGATAGCGATCCTTATGCAGGGGCATACCATTCCTATAGGTAAGTCATATAAAGACGAGCTTTTTAAGGCCCTTGGCATCAAAGACTAGCTCGTTCCTCCGTCGTCCCCGGATGTCATTCATTCGTCCCAGTTCAGGTGATTTGATCCCATTTATTTGGCGGGTTTCCAGACCCGGGTCAGCTTTGCTGCAATATGGGGCTGCTTGACCTTGATAAGATCACAATACAGCGTACTGTCATTGGAATACGCTGTACGTCCTGTGGAGGAAACCTGCACCAAAAAAAGATATCCTTTGGCGCCCGTTTGATAAGACTGATCTCATTCGGTTTGATCAAACCCAAAAACTACGAGTGTGAAAGCTGCGGGAAAAAATATGTATTAATATGATAGCTCAACCACTGGATTACAGGAGCAAATTTTCGGAGTTTTTTGAGCCGGCGCTCCTGGCAGAGCTCGAAGAGAAGTCGATGGTCATGGAAGTAAAGAGCGGCGACGTCATGCTCAATATCGGGCAGGCGATCAGGGCCGTTCCGCTCCTCGCCAGCGGCGCCATTAAGGTTAGCCGCATTAATGATGAGGGCCAGGAGCTGTTGTTGTACTATGTAAAGGAAGGGGAAAGCTGCGCTATGACCTTCAACTGCTGTATGCTTGCGCAAACAAGTGTTATAAAGGGTACCGCTGAGGAAGACAGCGTATTGGTTTGTATCCCTGTGCAGTTGATGGAGCAGTGGATGGTGAAATATCCGTCCTGGAAAAAATATGTGATGACGACCATTTTATGCCGTTTTACTGAAATGGTCAAGACCATCGATGAGGTTGCGTTCAAAAAGATGGACGAAAGGCTGATCAATTACCTGAAAGAAAAGTCGAAGATCACCGGCTCTTCGGTCATTAACCTTACTCATCAGCAGATAGGCGACGAGCTGGGGACCAACCGGGTGGTCATTTCACGACTGTTGAAGAAGCTGGAGAACGAAAAGAAGCTGCTTATTTACAACAAGCAGATAAAGCTGCTGAGGGATTTGTAACATATGTTACACCAGCTTGTAACCGGTGTTACCAAATTGTCCGGCTGACTGGCGGATATTTGTCCTGTTCCATTAATTATACAAAAAACTACTAAACTAAAAATGTCATGAGCTTAAGATTGAACAGCATCGCCCCGGATTTTACTGCGGAAACCACTCAGGGTACCATCCATTTCCATGATTGGATCGGCGATGGTTGGGCAGTACTTTTTTCGCATCCCAAGGACTTCACACCCGTTTGCACAACCGAACTGGGTTATATGGCCAGGATCCAACCTGAATTCGACAAGCGCAACACCAAGATCATCGGCCTTAGCGTCGACCCTGTGGAAAGTCATTTGCGTTGGGAGAAAGATATCGAAGAGACTCAGGGCGCAACCGTCAAGTACCCCATGATCGGCGATACTACCCTGGCGATCGCAAAATTGTACGATATGCTTCCCGAGGAAGAGCTCCCGACTTGTGAAGGTCGTACTGCGGCTACCAATCAAACGGTACGCTCGGTTTTTGTGATCGGGCCCGATAAGAAGATCAAGCTCCAGCTGACCTATCCGATGACTACCGGTCGCAATTTCAATGAGATCCTGCGCGTGCTGGATTCATTGCAGCTGACAGCGGCTCATAAGGTTTCTACGCCTGCGAACTGGCAGAATGGTGATGACGTGATCATTGCCGGGACTGTGACGGATGACGAGGCAAAGGCGAAATATCCGCAGGGATGGAAGACCCCTAAGCCTTACATGCGTGTTGTTGCGCAGCCTGCTTAGTAAATGGCTACTGGCAAATAAAAAAGCACCTACAAGATGTATTGTAGGTGCTTCATTTTTTAGTGGACCCACCTGGGCTCGAACCAGGGACCCTCTGATTATGAGTCAGATGCTCTAACCGGCTGAGCTATAGGTCCTGCCTGACCGGACGATGTCCGGGCTTCCGGCGATTTGGATTGCAAATGTAGAAAATTCGGGGCAAGGCAGGAAAAATAAATGGAGGGGTACAAAAAAATAACCACACGGGTCGCTTCCGAATATGGTTTCCGGGGATGTGGGTACGGGAACTCCGGAGGACTCATGCAGCTTTCCATCGGCGGCGGGTGTCCAAATCTATAACTCAGTATTTTCACTTACATTTACCGCTAAATTGGGGAGATTATAAGCTTTGCCATGACCGTCGATCGAATTCAATACCTGCAACAACAGATCGCCCGATATGACGATCAGCATGCTTATAAAGAGTTGTTCAGGGGCCTGTACCATTTCTTATATCCCTTCGCCAGGACTATAGTTAAGGAGAAAGAGACCGCAGAGGAGGTCGTGTCCGATGTATTTATTAAGGTATGGGAAAAGAGGAAGCAGCTCGAAAAGATCGGGAACCTCAAGGTCTACCTTTACGTCAGCACCCGCAATGTCGCGATCAACTACCTCGACCGGCAGCAGCGCAACGCCACCTTCTCGATCGACGACTACCAGGCCCATTTTACCAGCGTCTACTTCGACCCTGAACAGATGCTTATCACCGCTGATATGCTGGCCCTGATCCAGAAGGCTATTGACCAGCTTCCATCCAAATGCCGCCTTATCTTCAAGCTCGCCAAGGAAGACGGTCTCAAATACAAGGAGATCGCCGAAATACTCAATATCTCTGTCAAGACTGTTGAAAATCAGCTAGCTATAGCGCTCAACAAGATCGGGAATACCGTCAGCTTTGACATCAAAAAAAGCCAGCCCTCGCCGACCAGCGGACCGGCTACGCCGCATTCTTAGAGTTATCTTAAAAAAAAGTTAACGAGGCTTTGGGGGTTTGTTTCTATTTTCCTGTCCTCTTCCCATTCTCTATCCGGGAGGCCCTGAAAGGCTCCGGATCAATTAATGAACGAGATGGGACAAGAACAACAAGAGCATACCTGGGACCTTATCGCCAAGAAGATCACCGGCGAAGCCACGACCGATGAGCTGAAAGAGCTGGAAGAGCTGCTCAGAGCGCATCCGGAACTTTTTTATCCGCTCACGATGATCGCCGATTTCTGGAATTCGTCCAACCCCGGTGACCGCCGGCAGGCGCTGGAGACAGAGCAGGCTCTCGACCGCCATCTCGACCGGATCAAGGCGCTGGGTATGGACCTGGACGCAGAGAAAGGGGACGAGACCCGGGTGACGGCGAATGAGGATCGGCGGTCGTGGCGTCTATTGCTGATCACGCCGCTGGTGCTGCTGACCCTGGTCACGGTCCTGCTCTTCTATCGTTCATCCCCCCCCCAACCCCCCGTCGCTACACCCGCCGGAAATGCCAAAGAGATCAGCGAGGTCGTTACGCATAATGGTTCGCGTACGAATCTGCTGTTGCCGGACGGAACAAGAGTCTGGCTCAATGCCGGCAGTCGTCTTACCTATGAAAAGACGTATGGCTTACAGTCCCGCGAAGTCAACCTCACCGGCGAGGCTCTCTTCGATGTGGCCCATAACGCGACCAGGCCTTTCGTCATACATGCCGCCCATGTCGATATCCGAGTGCTTGGCACCCGGTTCAATGTAAAATCCTACCCGACGGACCGGACAACGGAAACAACGCTGCTGAAGGGAAGTATAGAAGTGTCCATCAAGGCCCGGCCCGACGAAAAGATCATCCTCAAGCCCAATGAAAAACTGGTCATTGCCAACGACGACAGCGCCCTCCACAGACGCAATCCGGCAGTATACAAACCCCAAATGACCGAATCGCTCGTCAATATCCGCAAGCCAGCTTATGACTCGAAAACAGGTATCAACATCGAAACTTCATGGGTAGACGACCGGCTTATCTTTCAGGATGAGGCCTTCGGCAACCTGGCAAAAGACATGGAGCGCTGGTATGGAGTATCCATCCACTTTACAAAGCCAGGACTGGAGGACCTGCACTTTACCGGAAATTTTCAGAAGGAAACGATCCAGCAGGCTCTGGAAGCACTAAATCTTACGGCTCCCTTTACATATACCATTCACGAAAACCAGGTAACCATCTATGACAAATAAGAAAATGTAAAATAGACCATCGGATCATATCAAAGAAATGCGGGAAATGTTGGCGCATTCCCCGCAAGGCTATCTCGAAACAAGGCGATGCATAGGCAGTATCTCTCCAAGTTTCACATTTTTAATAACCCAAAGTTGAAAGTATGAAAAAAATTCTAACGATTGAGGGCCACAGCCCTCATGCTGTAAAAAAAGCTCTTTTGATTATGAAACTAACCTCCTTGTTGGTTCTCGTGGCAACATTACAGGTGTCCGCCCGTGTTAACGGCCAGGGTAAAGTCTCACTCAAACTAAACCAGGTAGAAATTTCAAAAGCCCTCCATTCAATTGAAGGCCAGGGAACCTATCGATTTCTTTATAATAGCCGTCTCGAAGCCATCCGACACAAGGTGACCATCGACATAGCAAACTCCGACATAAAAGAGGTACTGGACAAGTTGTTCGCTGGCAACGACCTTAAATATAAAATGCTGGAAAACAACCTTATCGTTGTTCTTTCCTCGACACTCGCCGCTCAGGACATCCGGATCTCAGGTAAAGTCATTTCCAGTACCGGCGCCCCTGTTCCAGGAGTCTCCGTAACCGTCAAAGGCACCAGCATTGGAACAACAACCGACAACAATGGCGCCTACTCGCTGACTGTCCCTGCCACAGGTACGCTCGTGTTCTCATCCATTGGCTTTGAAACCCACGAGCAACCGATCACCGACCAGGCTGTCGTCGACGTAAAGCTCAGCCCTTCCAGCAAGGTCATTGACGAGGTCGTCGTGATAGGCTATGGGACCCAACGCCGTGCTGACCTCACTGGAGCAATCTCTACCGTAAAAGGCGCCGATATCACCTCTCAACAGGTGCTTACCGCTACCCAGGCTATCCAGGGTAAGGTCGCCGGTGTCCAGATCATCAGTTCAGGCGATCCCAACTCGAATCCCGCGGTCCGCATCCGTGGCGTGGGAACGATGCTTGCCGGAGCCTCTCCGCTGTTCGTCGTCGACGGTATCATCACAGACGACATCCGCAATATCAACTCAGCGGATATCGTCAGCGTAGATGTGCTGAAAGACGCCTCCTCCACTGCCATTTATGGGGTACGGGCGGCCAACGGCGTGGTGCTGATCACCACAAAGAAAGGCAAGCCGGGCAAGCCCGTCGTCGCCTATGATGGTACCGTCGGCGTCAAGGAAATATCCAAGCTGGTCAACATGGCCGGCCCTCTGCAATATGCCAACTATGTCAATGAGGCCAGCATATATTATGGTGCAGGAGACAGCGCTGTGACCAGCGCCCAACTGGCCGCAGGCGGTAATACAGACTGGTTCGACGCCATAACGAAAAGAAGCCTCCTGCAGAATCACAACCTTTCCCTCTCTGGTGGCTCTGATAAAGTGGACTATTTCCTCAGCGCAGGCTATATTACAGACGGAGGTATAATCCGCACCAACGATTTCAAGCGGTTTACCTTCCGGTCGAACACCGACTACAAGATCGCCAATAACTTCAAGCTCTCTACCATCCTGTCCTATGGCAGGACCAACGTACGCAACGTCAATCTCAACAATTTCAACCTGGCCTACCGGGCCGCGCCATATGTACCTGCCAAGGTCGGCAACCTCTATGGCAATACTTCGCTCTCCAATAACGTCGGCAACCCGCTACTGGACCTGGATAAGGTAAATAACGGCTCGGTCGAGAACCGTTTTCAGACTGCCGCCGTCGCAGAATATAAACCTGTCCCCTGGATCACGCTTAAGTCGAGTATCGGCGCGGACCTCGACTTCTATAACAATACGGAGTTCGACTACCCCTATTTCAACTCAGGACCAGGCAATATCTTCATCCAGGCTGGCGGCAATCAATATGTCAACACCAGCACGCTCGCACTTACAAAGAATAACTCGACGCACTGGATATGGGACAATACGGCGAGCTTCTCCCGGTCTTTAGACAGGCATAACTTCACCCTGCTGGTCGGGACAACCGCCGAAGAATTCACCGCCAATGCGGCCAAGACCACCGCTCACAACGTGCCGTCCGACCCCAATCTCTGGTATATCAGTACGGGAGATCCGGCTTCAATCGTTGCAACCAACACAGGGGATAAATATACCCGCAATTCCTACCTCGGGAGACTGAACTATAATTTTGACCAGCGTTATTACCTGACGGCATCCTTCCGGGCGGACGGCGTTTCAAAATTTCCAAGCAACAACCGCTGGGGCTACTTCCCATCCGTTGGCCTGGCGTGGAACCTTGCCCACGAAGACTTCTTCTCGTCGCTGAAGGGGATATTCGACCAGCTGAAGCTGCGGGGGTCCTGGGGTAAAGTGGGCAACGATAACATTCCCAGCAATGCTTACATTCCGCTTGCTACGGTCAACGTACCCTATTTCTTCAACAATGGCCAGTACAATGGCATCTCCTTCGACACGGCAGCCGACAAGAACCTGAAATGGGAGACTTCCAAAGAAATTGACCTTGGCCTCGACTTCGCCCTGCTGCACAATCACCTGACCGGGACCATCGACCTTTATAATAAGAAGACCACCGATGCCCTGATCACGGTCCTCTTCCAGGGATACTTTATCGGCGACGTGACCAGCCACTATCTTACCAATGCTGCGAGTATCCGGAACAAAGGCATCGAAGTAGGCCTCAACTGGAACGATAACATCGACAAGGACTGGAGATATTCCATCGGCGGCAATATCGCCTTCAACCAGAACAGGGTCATCGGCCTCAATGGTGGACAGGCGCTTTTCGACGGAAATCTCAATGGGTTCCTTGTGACCAAGACCGATAATGGAAATCCTATCGGCTCTTTCTTCCTCCGACAGTTCGACGGCATCTTCCAGAACGCCGACCAGATAGCCAATTCGGCCCAGAAGGGCGCCCAGGTAGGAGATATCCGGTATAAAGATATCAGCGGGCCCAACGGAAAGCCCGACGGGGTGATCGACGACTATGACCGGGCGTTCAGCGGCTCGTACCAGCCGAAGTATACTTACGGGATATCGGGGTCGGTCAGCTACAAAACCTTCGACCTCAGCTTTAACTCCTACGGCACACACGGAGGGAAGATCTACAACGCCAAGAAGCAGCTAACCGGCTCTGACCCGCTGGACAATATCGAGACCAGCGTTGCCAAAGGCCGCTGGACGGTCAACCATCCCAGCAATTCCATCCCAAGGGCGACGCTCGGTACACTGCCCGCGTCTACTTACTTCCTGGAAAGCGGTAGTTTCTTCCGGATCCAGAATATCACACTCGGTTATACTTTACCGAAAGATTTTCTGACAAAGGCAAAGATCGAGAATCTGCGGGTATTCGTCACGACGCAAAACCCGTTCACGTTCACCAAATACAGCGGATTTACGCCCGAGCTGGCGCCTCCGGCGGGAACAGGCAGTGCACCCAGCACAACCAATGCGGGTATAGAGCAGGCAATCTATCCCTCTACCCGGAGTCTGTCCTTCGGACTTAGTTTCAGCTTTTAACGGTCAACAAAAAGAATGAAAATGAAAAGTTATAATCAACTCCCGATATTAACAGTTGCAGTCCTGGTCGTTCTAACCGGCTGTAAAAAATTCCTGCAAGTGGATCCACAGGGCAGGGAATCCAAGGTTTCGGCGCTGACCGACACCGCGGCTCCGAATCAGGTGCTGACGAGTGCGTACAACGCCCTTTACTTTGGCGGCTTCGACAAGACCACCGTCGGCTTTGAGTGGGTCGTGATGACGGATATTGCTTCCGATGACGCGGACAAGGGCAGTACGCCCAGCGACTTCGCCACCAATGGCGCGGGTGATATTGACGACTTTACTGTCAACTCGAACAACGGGGTAATTCTGAATGTGTGGCAGGGGCACTATGTCGGCATTGCCCGATGTAACCAGGCCATCGAGGTCATCTCCAATAACACGTCGCTCGACCAGACCACCCGTAACCGGATGATCGGCGAGGCGCGGTTCCTCCGTGGGCTATTCTACTTCAATCTCGTGCGGGCATTCGGCCCGGTAATTAAGGTTACGCGGGTGCCCCAGCCCGAAGAGCTGAACAACGACGAGTTCAACACCCGTGCTCCCCTAGATACGATCTACAAGGTGATCACGGACGACCTCCAGTTTGCCGCCGACAATCTTCCCCTGAAGGGCGACCCGTCCACCAACATCGGCAGAGCCAACAAGGGCGCTGCGGAGAGCTATCTCGCCAAGGTCTACCTATACCAGAAGAACTGGCAGAAGGCATTCGACCTCACCCAGGACGTGATCAAATCGGGCTTGTATTCCCTTGTCTCCGACTACAAGCTGATCTTTCGGGAAAAACCCGTCAATGGCGTAGGGGGTACGAATAACTCCGAATCCATTTTCGAGGTCCAGACCGGTCAGAATACCACTTCCAATGGCATCAGCCCCTTGTTCAGCAATGCCCAGGGACCCCGGGGCAAAGGCGGCTGGAACGACCTCGGCTTTGGTTTCAACGATCCCTCCCAGAGTCTCGCCAATGCCTACGAGCCCGGCGATACGCGCGACAGCGCCACGATCATCTATATCCAGCCGACGGGCGGGCCTGTCAACGGCACTGTCCTCTGGGACGGCTTCCGCATCCCCACCCAGGACTCTGTCCAGAATCCAAGATACAGCTACAAGGCCTATCACAGCCCTATCGCCGAGACTCCGGCCATCGACGGCAATAAGGATAATAAGCCCAAGAACATCCGTCTCATGCGCTATGCGGAAGTGTTGCTGATACACGCCGAGGCCGCAGCCATGCTGGGAAATAGCGACGCTGACACCTATCTGAATATGGTGCGGGCCCGTGCCGGCCTGCCGCCTTCTTCGGGAACACAGGCCAATATCTGGAAGGAAAGGAGGGTAGAGCTGGCCATGGAACAGGACCGATTCTTTGACCTCGTTCGTACAGGGCGTGCCGGCGTGGTCATGCGGGCATCCGGCAAGAACTTTGTCGACAACAAGAATGAGGTCTTCCCGATTCCGCAACAGGTCGTCGACCTCAGTGGCGGACGGATAAAACAAAATAATTACTAGTCTCAAACAGCACACATATGTCAACTATATTCCAACGGATATGCGCCGCGCTCGTTCTGCTGTCGGTAGTCAGCATGACCGCGTGCACGAAAGCGAAATTTGACGACGATTATACAAAGGGGGACGTGCCTCCGATAGGAGCTTACAAGACGTCCAATGACGTAGCCGCCTCTAACCTGATCGCTCACTGGACCTTCGACAGCACCAATGATGAGGCGCTCTCGCATACGGCCCCATCCAAGGTGGTCAATGCGTCTTTTGTCAAAGGCGTAAAAGGCCCCGCTCTGCATCTCAACGCGGGCTATATCAGCTATCCCGTTGTCTCCGGCCTCAATGTCGCCAACCTGGGAAGCGTCTCTGTCAGCCTCTGGGTGAATGTGGACAACAATGGATCACAGGCTTCCGAGTTCTTTGCGCTCACTCCCGGACCCGGCAAACAGACCGACTGGGGCAGCGTGATCAATGTATATGCGGAAACGGGTCATCCGGTGTCGTCCGATGATACCCTGGTACTTCATGCCGCAGTAGGCACCTACGACGCCAATGGCAACAGAACCGGGGGGGACAATATCAATGACTACGGCGCCAGGGAACAGGATTTCAAGACGGTGCACGGCACCAACAAGTGGGTACACTACGTCATGGTATGGAGCGGCGCAGATTCTACTATCGACATTTATGCCAACAGCGTCCGGGTTTCCAACAATAATTTCCGCAAACGGAATTTTGGCAATCTGGTTGCTCCCGTTCCCGTCCAGCCTCTGGTCGGCGGATGGCCCAATGCGGCTACCGGATTTCCGCTGTCGGGCGCCCAGAGCTGGCAGACCTTGCTGACGGGGTCTATCGACGAGCTGAGAGTATACAATAAGGCCCTTGGTCAGGATGAGATACACGCCTTATACTTTTTTGAAAAATTGGGAAATTAAGGTTCTGATGTTTTTCCAGCGGGAGGCCGGAATGAGGGCCGGCCTCCTATTTTTTATGAACAGGCTTATCTTAATAGTCATTTTGTCGACCATCGTTGTTTCCTGTAAGAAAAAGGCAGGGGTTGGACAGCCTGCAGACAATACGTTCTCGGTGTTGTCCGTGCAGATCGACGGCAGCAGTGCGACCAGTCCCACAAGCGTATCCCGCAGGCCGCTGATCCGGGTGCGTTTTTCTGCTCCCGTAGACCCAACGACCACAGGAAACAATATTCATCTGACAGATATGGGATCAGGGGGCCTGGCGCCGCTGACGGCCGGAAACCTGCAGAACAATGACAGCATACTGGAGATACAGCCGTCTATCGCTCTCCAGGGCCTGGCAAGGTACAGTTTGTCCATTGCAACCGGCTTACGGTCCAGGCAGACGATGGCCCTTTCCGCCTCTTTCAGCCGTAGTTTCGTCACCACGATCGACTCAACTGATAAATTTTCCCGGATATCCGACAGCGTCCTCCTCGACCTGGTGCAGTCCCAGACATTGAAATACTTCTGGGACTTTGGCCATCCTGTCAGCGGCATGGCGCGGGAGCGCAGTACGTCAGGCGACGTTGTGACCACCGGCGGCACCGGCTTTGGCGTTATGGCAATGATCGCGGGCATTAACAGGAATTTTATCTCGCGGGCCCAGGGCCTCAGCCGCATCGCCCAGATCGTGGCTTTCCTCTCCGGGAAGACCACCCACTATCATGGCGCCTTCGCCCACTGGATCAACGGGGCGTCCGGCGTTACCGTGCCCTTCAGCACCCAGGATGACGGCGGAGACATCGTCGAGACCTCGTATCTGATGCAGGGCCTCCTCACTGCAAGGCAATACTTCAACAGCACCACCGATAATGCGGAGATCCAGCTGCGCAATGATATCAACAACCTATGGAATGCGGTAGACTATAGCTGGTATCGTCAGGGCGGAAAAAATATTCTCTATTGGAACTGGAGTCCTGATTACGATTGGGCCGTCAATGTCCCGGTCAGAGGGTGGAACGAAGCGCTGATCACATATGTGCTGGCCGCTTCTGCTGCAACTAACCCGATCCCGAAACTTACTTACGACAGCGGCTGGGCCGGCAACGGCTCGATCAGTAATGGAAATATTTACTATGGAGTGCGTCTGACCCTCGGACTCCCCCAGGGTGGGCCGCTCTTCTTTTCCCATTACTCTTTCCTTGGCCTGGACCCTCACGGACTGCAAGACAAGTATGCCGACTACTGGACACAGGACACGGCACATACCCGGATCAATTATACCTATTGCGTTGCCAATCCCCAGGGATTCAACGGTTATAGTCGCGACTGTTGGGGGCTCACCGCAAGTGACGACAATGCCAGTGGCTACGCTGCGCATTCCCCGGCCAACGACCTTGGAGTCATTGCTCCGACTGCCGCTGTCTCCTCTATTCCATATGCGACCGATGCATCCATGCGGGCCATCCGCTTCTTTTATTACACGCTGGGCGACAAGCTCTGGGGGCCTTATGGGTTCAAAGACGCTTTCAATCTTACCAATCCCTGGTTTGATGCAGACTACCTCGCTATCGACCAGGGTCCGCAGGTGGTGATGATAGAGAACTATCGCAGCGGCCTGCTCTGGAATTTGTTTATGAGCTGCCCGGAGGTACAGGCGGGTCTGAAGAATCTTGGTTTTTCAAGTCCTCATTTCTAAAAAAATACGCATGCGATACCGCGCACTGTTCTCATTGGTATTTTCATTTTTTCTCTTGTTCGTACAGGCCCAGCGACCAGCCCGTGGGGAGGCCGCCGCTCCGGCTCAGCGACCGAAGAACCTTAGTGATTCGGCTCTCCTCGACCTGACGGAGCACCAGACCTTTCGTTATTTCTGGGACTTCGCGCATCCTGTCAGCCATATGGCGCGTGAAAGAAGCAATAGGTCCGTTGATCATGGAGACGAGGTTGTGACTACGGGTGGGACCGGATTCGGCGTGATGGCCGTTGTCGCCGCTACCGATCGCAAGTGGATAAGCCGTGATACTGCGGCGAAATTTTTGTTGCAGATGGTCAAATTCCTGCTGAAGGCCAATTCCTATCACGGCGCCTTCCCCCACTGGATGGATGGGGCGACGGGCAAGACTATCCCTTTTAGCCGAAAAGATGACGGCGCCGACCTGGAGGAGACCTCCTATCTGATGCAGGGCCTGCTTTGTGCGCGTCAGTATTTTGACGGAAGCAATGAAGTCGAATCCGAGCTGCGCGACCGGATCAACTCGCTGTGGAATGATGTCGAATGGAACTGGTTTACGCGGGACGGTCGGGAGGTTCTCTACTGGCACTGGAGTCCCAACAATGGCTGGGCTATGGACTTTCCTGTCCGGGGTTTCAACGAATGTCTCATCATGTATGTCCTTGCGGCCTCGGGCGAACGTTATCCGGTGACCGCGGCCGTCTATCACCGGGGCTGGGCGCAGAGCGATTTCTTTAAGAATGGGAAGACCTTTTATGGCATCGTGCTTCCTCTTGGCTTTGACTATGGGGGTCCGTTGTTCTTCTCTCAGTATTCATTCCTGGGACTTGACCCCCGCGGACTAAAGGATGAGTATGCCGACTACTGGCAGCAGAACCAGAACCATACGCTGATCAATCATGCTTATTGTCTCGACAACCCTAAAAAATTCAAGGGGTACGGGCCAGATTGCTGGGGGCTGACGGCCAGCGATACCTATGACGGCTATAATGCCCAATCGCCCACCAATGACTGGGGAACGATATCTCCGACCGCGGCGCTCTCGGCCTTTCCCTATACGCCCGAGTATTCCATGAAGGCGCTGCGCCATTTTTATGACGGGCTGGGCGACAAGATATGGGGCAGGTATGGTTTTACTGATGCTTTCAACGAAACGCAGAACTGGTATGCTGGTTCCTATCTCGCGATCGACCAGGGACCGATCGTGGACATGATCGAGAACTACCGGAGCGGGCTTTTGTGGCGGCTGTTCATGAGCTGTCCGGAAGTACAGAAGGGGTTAAAGAAATTGGGTTTTCAGAGTCCGTGGATAGCGCCCCGGGCGATGGATGACCAGAGGATGAAATAACTTTAAATAAAAAACTATGGCAAATTTTCAGTTAACCCAGGAACAGATTGCCGACTACGGGCGGGACGGCTATATCATCGTCAGGAATTTCCTGACGCAGGGGGAGATTGACAAGCTATATAAGATCGCTGTCGGTGACGACTCGATCAGCAAACACGCCTTTGATCTCAACGATCAGACGGGAAAGAAGACCAGGCTCACCCTCTGGTATAATCCGGGCAACGATGCCTATGGACTGCTTACGCGGAGCAAGAGGATCGTGGACTCTGTCGACAGGCTGCTGGACGGGAGCTCGCCGGTATGCCATTTTCACAGCAAGCTGATGCAGAAAGAGCCGAGGGTCGGTGGCGCCTGGGAATGGCACCAGGACTATGGATACTGGTATAAGAATGAGTTCCTTTTCCCCGACGAGATGATATCCGTAATGGTCGCGATCACGGAAGCCAACCGGGCCAACGGCTGTCTGCAGGTCATAAAGGGCACGCACAAGATGGGTCGGGTGGAGCACGGCTTTTCCGGGGAGCAGGTGGGCGCTTCCCAGCACTATGTCGACCTTGCGCTGAAGACCATGCCGCTGGTATATGTGGAGCTGGCGCCGGGCGACGCCCTGTTCTTCCACAGCAATCTGCTCCACCGTTCGGAGGCCAATCTTTCCGAAAAGGCCCGCTGGTCGCTGATCTCCTGCTATAACCGCCAGGACAATATTGGATACAATGAACCCAACGGATCGCACAAGGTGCCGGTAAAGATCGTGCCGGATGAAGCACTGATGGAATGGGAGACCAGCGGCGTGATGGACTCGTCCGGTTTTCTTGAGAAGGATAAGGATCAGGCTTTAAAATAACATATGATGAAGAAATTTTTGGTTCTGGCATTGGTAATGCTGGCTCATTTTTCGACCCGGGCACAGCAGCGGACCTACTGCAATCCTATCAATATCGATTATGGTTATACTCCGATACCCGATTTCAGCCAGGCGGGCCGGCACCGCGCGACGGCAGACCCGGTGATCGTTATGTACAAGGGGGACTACTACCTGTTCTCCACCAACCAGTGGGGCTACTGGTGGTCGCATGACATGTCTGACTGGAAGTTCATTTCGAGGAGGTTTTTGAGGCCATGGAATAAGGGCTATGACGAGCTTTGTGCCCCGGCGGTCGGCATTGTGGGCGATACGATGCTGGTTTTTGGGTCTACCTATACCCGTCAGTTTACGCTGTGGATGAGCACGAATCCTAAGTCCAACGAATGGAAACCGCTTGTCGACTCTTTTGAAATAGGGGGATGGGATCCGGCCTTCTTTACCGATGACGATGGCCGGTTCTATATGTACAATGGCAGCAGCAACTCTTTTCCGTTGTACAGTATCGAGCTGGACCGGAAGACCTTCCAGCCGATCGGCACCAGGCAGGAGACCTACAGGCTGCAGGACTGGCGCTATGGATGGCAGCGGTTCGGGGAATACTACGACAATACGTTTCTCGATCCGTTCATCGAAGGTTCCTGGATGACAAAGCACAACGGGAAGTATTATCTGCAGTATGGTGCGCCGGGAACGGAGTTCAGCGGCTATGCAGATGGCGTGGTCGTTGGCAATAAACCGTTGGGCAATGAGTGGACGCCGCAGTCGGATCCTCTGTCGTTCAAGCCCGGCGGTTTTGCGCGGGGGGCGGGGCATGGCGCTACTTTCCAGGACCCTAACGGCAACTACTGGCATGTGAGTACGATGACCATTGCGGTCAAGAACAATTTCGAGCGGCGCATCGGCATCTGGCCGGCGGGTTTCGACAAGGATGATGTGATGTATTGTAATACCAGCTATGGTGACTATCCCCACTATCTGCCATCGGATTCGAGCGTCGTCTTTAATTCCCCGGGGGACAATGGTGGACGCGGCGGCAACGGCGGATTTTGCGGGTGGGTACTGCTCAATTTCAACAAGCCGGTGGCGGTGTCTTCTACACTGGGCGACTACAACGCGAACCTGGCCGTCGACGAGAGCATCAGGACCTACTGGAGCGCCGCTACGGGTAACCCCGGAGAATGGATACAGACAGATCTGGGCAGGCCATGCACGGTCAATGCCATCCAGATCAACTATGCCGATCAGGACGCGACCTTCCTCGGGAAGCAGACCGATATTTATCACCAGTATAAACTGTATGCCTCCGATGACGGCAAGAAATGGAAGATACTGATAGACAAGAGTAACAACCGTACGGATGTGCCGCATGACTATGTGGAATTGCAACATCCGGTCAGCACGCGATATATTAAAATGGAGAATGTCCATATGCCCTCGGGGAAATTCGCGATCAGCGGGCTGCGTGTCTTTGGTAACGGCAATGGGGAGAAGCCAGGCGCCGTAAAGGACTTTATCGTACTCCGGACGGAGAAGGACAAACGCAGCGCCTGGATAAAATGGAGGACTGTGGACAATGCCTATGGATACAATATCTATTTTGGTACTGCACCCGATAAATTGTATAATAGCGTCCTCGTTTATACCGCCAATGATTATTGGTTCAAGGTCATGGACGGAGAGAAGCCTTATTATTTCTCGATAGAAGCCATCAATGAGAATGGAATTTCACCACGCACCAGCGTTATCAAGGTTGACTAACCGCCTAAATATGATTAACATGAGAGCACTACAGACACTGGCAATTTTACTTCTCTCGACGGTTGTCGGGACTGCGCAGAAACCGGCCGCTCCGGCCTCAGGGGTCGCGGCGGCGCAGTCATCGACTGAAAAAATGAATTCGTTCGTCACTACGCTGATGGGCAAGATGACCCTCGATGAGAAGATAGGTCAGCTGAACCTCCCCGGTGCAGGTGACATCACTACGGGCCAGGCGGGTAACTCCGATATTGCCAAAAAGATCGGGGAAGGAAAGGTCGGTGGACTTTTTAATATTAAATCTGTCGCCAAGATAAAGGAAGTGCAGCGCATTGCTGTCGAGAAGAGCCGGCTGAAGATCCCCCTGATCTTCGGTATGGACGTCATACATGGCTATGAAACGGTCTTCCCCATACCCCTCGGCCTTAGCTGCAGCTGGGACATGGAAGCCATCGAAAGAAGCGCCCGGGTAGCCGCTATCGAGGCCAGCGCTGACGGCATCTGCTGGACCTTCTCCCCGATGGTAGACATCGCCCGTGACCCCCGCTGGGGACGTATTGCTGAAGGCAGCGGAGAAGATCCTTATCTCGGCTCGCAGATAGCAAAAGCGATGGTCAGGGGTTACCAGGAAGACTACACGAAGAATTCCGACATCATGGCCTGCGTCAAGCACTTCGCGCTCTATGGCGCTGCCGAGGCCGGACGCGACTACAATACTACGGATATGAGTCCCGTGCGTATGTTCAACGAGTACCTTCCTCCCTATAAGGCGGCGGTTGACGCCGGAGCGGGCAGCATCATGGCTTCGTTCAACGATGTCAACGGCATCCCGGCCACGGCGAACAGGTTCCTGCAGACAGATGTTCTGCGGAAAAAATGGGGCTTCAAAGGTTTTGACGTCACCGACTACACCGGGATCAACGAGCTGGTGCCTCACGGGATGGGCGATGTTCAGACGGTTGCCGCCCTTGCGCTCAAGGCCGGCATCGATATGGATATGGTCAGCGAGGCATTCCTGAATACCCTGAAGAAGTCTTTACAGGAGGGAAAGGTGACACAGGCGGAGATCGACCAGGCCTGCCGCCGCGTGCTGGAAGCCAAATACAAGCTGGGTCTATTTAGCGATCCCTACAAATATTGCGACGAAAAGCGGGCCGCCTCGGAGATATTTACGCCGGAACACCGCGCCACGGCGCGTAAGATCGCAGCTGATTGTATGGTCTTGCTCAAGAACCAGAACAATGTCCTCCCGCTGAAGAAGGGTGGTACGATAGCGTTGATCGGCCCGCTGGCGGATAATAAAGAGAATATGCCGGGGACATGGAGCGTCGCTGCCGATTTCTCCAGATCGGTGTCGTTGCTGCAGGGGCTCAAAGACGTGGCCGGAGAAGGCACGAAGATCATTTACAGCAGGGGCTCCAACCTGGATGCCGACAGCGTATTCGAAGAGCGGGCGGGGATGTTTGGCAAGTCGCTCAACAGGGACCACCGTCCTGCCGAAGCCCTCCGGGATGAGGCCATTGCTGCGGCCCAGCAGGCCGATGTTATTGTCGCTGCCCTTGGCGAATCCGCCGAGATGACCGGTGAATCGAGCAGCCGAAGCAATATTGAAATACCCCAGACGCAACAGGACCTGCTGCGGGCCCTGCTGAAGATGGGCAAGCCGGTGGTCCTCGTCCTTTTCACCGGCCGGCCGCTGGCGATCAAATGGGAGAATGATGAAGTGCCCTCGATCCTGAACGTCTGGTTCGGCGGGACCGAGGCGGGACATGCCATCGGCGACGTATTGTTTGGAGCCGTCAATCCCTCGGGCAAGCTCAGCACCACCTGGCCTCAGAACACAGGGCAGGTACCTTTGTACTATAATCATATGAATACCGGCCGGCCGCTGGAAAGCCCCTGGTTCCAGAAATTCAGGTCCAACTACCTCGATGTTTCGAACGACCCCGTCTTCCCTTTTGGTTACGGGCTCAGCTATACGCATTTCAGCTATGGCGACCTCGACCTCAGCAGGACGTCGCTGAAGGGCAGCCAGACACTGACGGCTACCGTCACTGTGACCAACGATGGCGCCCTGGCGGGGAAAGAAACCGTCCAGCTGTATATCCGCGACCTTGTAGGGAGCATCACCCGTCCGGTAAAGGAATTAAAGGGCTTTAAGAAGATATTGCTGAATGCCGGTGAGTCGCAGAAGGTCAGCTTCACGATCACCCCCGAAGACCTGAAGTTCTATAATAATGACCTGAAATACGACTGGGAGTCCGGTGACTTTGTCATCATGGTTGGACCGAATTCGCGTGACGTAAAATCTGTAAAGATCAACTGGACGAAATAATGAGATACCGTGTTCCTCTTTTTTTAATAACGCTTGCTTTGGCGTTGCACGGCGAGGCGCAAAAAACCATCGCCCAGCGGGTTGACTCCGTTATGCATCTTATGACCCTCGACGAGAAAGTAGGGCAGATGAACCAGTACAATGGCGACTGGGAGGCCACGGGTCCCATCACGAAGGAAGGGGACAAGCAGAACCAGATCAGGAAGGGCATGCTGGGCTCGATGCTCAACGTCACGGGTGTAGAGCATACCCGGCAGCTACAGCAGATGGCGATGCAGTCGCGGCTAAAGATACCGCTGCTCTTCGGGCAGGATGTCATCCATGGTTACCGGACTACTTTCCCCATTCCGCTGGCCGAAGCCGCCAGCTGGGATATCGATATCATCGGGCAAAGCGCCCGCGTGGCGGGTAAAGAGGCTGCGGCGGCGGGTGTGCACTGGACCTTTGCTCCCATGGTCGACATTGCGCGCGACCCGCGCTGGGGCAGGGTGATGGAGGGCGCGGGCGAGGATCCCTACCTGGGCTCGCTGATCGCCGCTGCGCGGGTGAAGGGCTTTCAGGGCCGGCATTTGGGAGATACCGACGCCGTTATGGCCTGCGCCAAGCATTTTGCGGCCTATGGGGCGGCTATCGGAGGACGGGACTACAATAGTGTGGACATGAGTCTTCGCAGCCTCTGGGAATACTATTTACCTCCCTTCAAGGCCGCGCTCGACGCAGGCGCCGCCACCTTCATGAACTCCTTCAACGATCTCAATGGCATACCGGCTACAGCTAACAGTTATCTGCTCCGCGAGGTGCTGAAAGGCAAGTGGAGATTTAAGGGTTTTGTTGTCAGCGACTGGGGCTCCGTAGGGGAGATGATCAATCACGGATATGTAAAGGACAACTATGAGGCCGCGATGGCCGCGGCTATTGCTGGCTGTGATATGGATATGGAGAGCCGGAGCTATATTAAGAATTTGTCTGCCCTGGTGAAAGAAGGGAAGGTGCCGATGGCGGTCATCGACCATGCGGTGCGACGGATACTTACGAAGAAGTTCGAAATGGGTCTCTTTGCCGACCCATTTCGTTTTTGCAACGACGCGAGGGCTGCGAAGGAATGGGACAATCCGGAGAATCTGGCGGTCGCGAAGAAGATGGCGGAGAAGAGTATTGTCCTGCTGAAGAATGCCGGAGGAGCGCTGCCTTTGTCCAAAACAACGAAGACCATTGCGCTTATCGGGCCATTTATCAAGGCCGTCAGGGACAATTTAGGCTTTTGGTCGTATGAGTGGCCGGATGACTCCAGCCGGATCGTGACGACCTGGGCCGGGGTGAGCAAGAAAGTTGGGAACGGGACGACGCTATTGTATGCCAGGGGTTGCGGGGTCACGGATAGCTCGAAGGCGGGTTTTGCAGAGGCTATAGCGGCGGCTCAAAATGCCGATGTCGTTGTCGTGCAGGTCGGCGAGGCGAGGGATATGTCCGGAGAGGCGAAGAGCCGCAGCTCGATACGTCTGCCGGGAGTGCAGGAAGAGCTGATAAAGGCGATACAGGCGACGGGCAAGCCGGTGGTGGTGATGATCAATGCAGGAAGGCCGTTGATCTTCAACTGGGTGGCGGATAATGTCGCCGCGATCCTCTACACCTGGTGGCTGGGGACGACTGCGGGTGACGCCATCGCCGATGTATTATTCGGCGACTATAATCCTTCCGGGCACCTGCCGATGAGCTTTCCACGTGCGGAGGGCCAGATACCGGTCTATTACAATCATTTTTCTACGGGGCGGCCGGCGAAGAATGACAGCGATCTTTATTATGTTTCGGCTTATACTGATCTACCCAATGATCCGAAATTCCCGTTTGGTTTTGGACTTAGCTATACGAATTTTTCTTATAGTGATATCCGGCTGAGCCCGGCTGTCCTCCGGCCCGGTCAGTCTATTACGGCGACGGTAACGGTCTCGAATACGGGCAGGGTGGATGGAGAGGAGACGGTACAACTGTATATCCGGGACCTGGTTGGCAGCGTTGTCAGACCGGTCAGGGAGCTAAAGGGATTTAAGAAGGTTTTCTTAAAAGTGGGAGAGTCCAGGGAGGCCAGCTTTACGATCACGCCCGATGACCTGCAATTCTATAACGATAAATTGGAATATAATTTCGAGGCCGGGGACTTCAAGGTTTATATCGGCGACAATTCGAGGGATGTGAAGGAGGCGGCATTCATGCTTAAGACGGATTAGTTAACTTTGGTCCATGCAGGACATCAAAAACATCATCTTCGACCTGGGGGGTGTTATCCTCAATCTGGACAACAGACGTACTGAAGATGCCTTTACGTCGCTTGGGGTGAAGGACTTTCGCAGCTATTTCGGACATGGGCATGCCAGCGATTTCTTCAGGGAGTATGAGGTGGGTCGTATCAGCGACCGGCAGTTCATCGACTCTATAAGAGAGCTGACGGGGATCTCGGTCTCCGACGAGGCCATTGTCAATGGCTGGAATGCGCTGCTGCTGGACTTTCCGCCCGAGCGTATCCAGCTGCTCAAACAGCTGCGCAGGAACTACCGGCTGTTTCTTTTCAGCAATACCAATGCTCTGCATATGGCGTCCTTTCAAAAGACTTATGCCGATACGTTTGGCGGTGGAAGTCTGGAAGACCATTTTGAAAGAACCTATTATTCTCATCTGCTGGGCATGCGAAAGCCGGACAGAGAATCATTTGAGTATATTCTTCGGGAGAACAGGCTCGATCCGGGGGAGACGATGTTCGTGGACGACGCTATCATTAATGTTGAAGGTGCGGAGCAGGTGGGGCTGAAGGGACTTTTCCTGCGGCCTGGTGTGAGTTTGCTGGACTTTCAGTGGTGAGGCTGGTGTTGAAGTATCGGGGGTTATTTTACTTCTTCAAAATCTATGTACTCGCCGACGGGAGGTTGTTTGGGTTTTGGCTCCTGACGGGGCTGTTGCTGGCTGGCGCCGGCGCTCTCCTGCATGTTTCTGAATTGCTGTCTTACGTGCCTGGTGGTGCGTACGACGGGCACCAGGAAGCCGAAGATGAAACGGTACAGAAGGTATAGCACGATCGCCAAAAAGAATATCTCTGATAAAGGCATCATATGTAAAGTTGTTTGCGCCATCGCCCGCGTGGCGCCAGGCGAGCCCGTAAAGGTAGGATATTCAACCTTAAAAACCTGTTAAACAGGCCCGGTCATCTCTGCCTGGCCTTTTTACAACAACGGTCCGGGCCGAAATGTTTTACGTTTTAAAAACCCTGTCAATCACCCAGTTGAGTCCATCGCCCAGCTTTACGGCGAGCTTGTCGGCCAGGCGGAGCAGGACGGCCTGCAGGCGTTCGTTCCGGATCAGGGTATCCAGGAGCTGGATGCCGGTCATGGCCTCTCCTTCGATCTTGCGGGGCAGCAGAGAGCGGACGAACATCGAGCCCGAATGCTGCTGGAGATAGCTGAAATTGACGTCGATCTGTTCTTCGAGCAGCCGCGCCTTGTTGCGGAGCCGGCGGATGTCCTGGTCGAGCGCGTTCATGCTGCGCGCGCCTTTAGTGGATGGTTTCGTCATCGCTGTCCTCTTCTTTTGAGTTTTGTATAATGGTTTGAATGACAGGCTCTACAAATAAGGCTTTCCGGAAGACGGCGAGGAGTACGAAGACCACCAGGATCAGTAGCGTCACCAGTCCGAATCCTTTCACGTAGCTGTGGAAAAGGCCGGAAAACCAATAGGCGACCATGAGGCCGCCGAAAAGAAAGAACAGGAATCCGAGGAACAGCGACAGCAATATCCAGGCAAAATAGCCGGCTGATTTGGCGAAAAGACGAAGTCCCTGCAGGCGGTAGATCTCGAGACGGGTCTCCAGATATTCTTTCAGCAGTGTTTTATTTTCGGCGATGAATGCTCCTAAGTTATCAGGCTGGCTTTGGTTCATGCTCGTTCTTTTCGATAAAAATAAATTATTTCAGAAGAATTATCCCTACATTTGCACAGGTAAATGAAGCAAAAGAAAAGGGAACGGAAGCGTTCCCTTCTTTAATTTTATAAACCCTGGGGGTACTCCGATCATTCATGGTTAACGAAACAATCAAGGCAGTAGAAAGTTTGGTGCAGGCTCTGTTGGCGAACGAGACCGGTTATTTCCTGGTAGACGTCCGCATCAAGCCGACCAATAATTTAAAGGTTTTTATCGATGGTGATCAGGGAATTTCCATCGAGAAATGTGTACAATATAACCGCGCGCTTTATAAGAAGCTGGAAGAATCGGGGCTTTTTCCGACAGGGGATTTCTCTCTGGAGGTCTCTTCACCCGGGCTGGACGAGCCGCTGAAGCTGTTGCGTCAGTATAAGAAGAATGTCGGGCGGCAGGTGGAACTGGTCCTGCAGGACGGCACGAAAAAGGAGGGGCGTCTGCTCGAAGTCAGTGAGGATGGGATCATTGTGGAAGAAGTTAAGGGAAAGAACAAGAAAAAAGAGGTGATCAACCATACTTTTTTATTTGATAACATAAAAACAACAAAAATTCAAGTAGTTTTCTAAACCGGCGGATACCGGTCGGAAGATCGTGATCCAACAAAGATTTAAAAACAAGTGCTATGGCAAGTATCAATCTGATCGAAGCCTTCCAGGACTTCAAGGAAGCAGAAAATATCGACCGTCCTACAATGATGAAAGTGGTAGAGGACGTGTTCAAAACCTTGTTGCGCAAAAAATATGGAAGCGACGAAAATTTTGACGTAATTGTGAATGCGGAGAAGGGCGACCTTGAGATCATGCGTCGCCGGACCATCGTAGAGGATGGCGCTGTGATGGACCCCCTGGCGGAGATTGCCTACACCGATGCGGTCAAGATAGAACCTGACTATGAAGTTGGGGAAGAATTATATGAGGAAGTGGAGATACTGGACTTTGGCCGCCGCGCGATACTAGCCGCCAAGCAGACGCTGGCAAGCCGTATCGGTGACCTGAAGAAGAATGTTCTTGTAAAGAAATACAATGAGCGCATCGGCGAGATCGTCAGCGCTGAAGTATACCAGGTATGGAAGAAGGAGATACTCCTGCTGGACGAAGAAGGCAGTGAGCTGATACTTCCCAAATCTGAGCAGATACCCCAGGACTATTTCAAGAAAGGCGAGAACATCCGCGCCGTAGTAAAGAAAGTGGAGCTGAAGAACAATTCCCCGGTAATTATTTTGTCCCGGACGAGTCCGCTGTTCCTGGCCAAGCTGCTGGAGATCGAAGTTCCGGAGATCTTTGATGGTCTGATCGTGATCAAGAAGATCGTTCGCGAGCCCGGCGAGCGCGCCAAAGTCGCCGTGGAGTCCTATGATGACAGGATCGATCCTGTAGGGGCATGCGTAGGGATGAAGGGGAGCCGCATTCACGGTATCGTCCGTGAGCTGAAGAACGAGAACATCGACGTCATTAACTGGACCAATAATAGTCAGCTGCTGATACAGCGCGCTCTGACGCCGTCCAAAATAACCAATATGGAGCTGGACAGCGAAAAGATGCACGCAAATGTCTATTTAAAGCCGGATCAGGTGTCCCTGGCTATTGGCCGTAAGGGGGTCAATATCAAATTGGCGCAGGAATTGACTGGATATACCATCGACGTATTCCGTGACAACGAGGGCGAGCCAGAGGAATTTGATATCGATCTGGAAGAATTCAGCGACGAGATCGAGACCTGGGTGATCGACGAGCTCAAGCGTATCGGTTGTGATACGGCCCGCAGCGTGCTCGACCTCACTGCGGATGAGCTGGAGAGAAGGACCGACCTCGAAAAACAGACCATCGATGACGTTAGAAGAGTGCTGAAGGAAGAGTTTGAAAAAGGATAACAGTAAATAGTTATATTTTTACAGAAATTTGTAAACTCAAAAAAGGAAGATTGACTTAACTCTTTCCTTTTTAAAGAGTTAAGTTCGCAAATATGGCAGAGACAACAACAATACGCCTTATGGCTGCGGCCAAGGAATTCAACATCGGGAAAGATACCCTGGTGGATTTTTTGGTGAGCAAAGGATTCAGTCAAGACGATCTTAAGCCTACGTCCAAGCTGACGGAGGACATGTATCGGTCTTTACAGCAGGAGTTCCAGTCGGACAAAGTCGCCAAGCACAAGAGCGATCAGATCGACCTGCCCAAAGGTAGCCTGGAGGCAAAGAAGAAGAAAGAGGAAGAGCCGGTGGCTGTAGTGTCGCCGTTCAAGCAGGCTCCTCCGGTCGTGAAGAAGGTGGTAAAGGAAGAAGCGCCGCCCCCTCCTCCTCCTGTGGTAGAAGCGCCGCCGGTAGTGGCAGCGCCGCCTCCGATGACACCGGTTGTGGAAGAAAAGCGGGAAGAGCCTCCGGTCGTGAAGATCGAGGCGCCGGAACTGGAAGGTCCCAAGGTGATCAATAAGATCGACCTATCAGCGATAGACTCTTCTACCCGACCCAGAAAGGTGACGAAGAAGCAGGAGGAACCCGAGGTCGCCGAAGAGCCCGCTGCCGAAGCCGAGCCCGCTCCGCAGCCGCAGGCACAGCAGCCTACGCAGCCGGAAAGCAAGGCCCCTGAAGCCCCGGTCGCCAAGGCGCCGGTGAAGGAGGAGCCCGTGAAGGAGGAGCCCGTTGTCGCGCAGGCGGCGCCGGTAGAAGAGAAGGCAGAGCCGGCCGTTCACGAAGAGCATACAGAAGAGCCGTCGGCAGAGGAATCCTCTATGCCTCCGGTCATCGAGAATATTCGCGCAGAGAAGCTGGAGGGTCCGAAGATCCTCGGGAAGATCGAGCTTCCTGTCAACAATGATACGCGTCCCAAGCAGGCGCCCCAGGAAGAGAAAAGGAAGCGTAAGCGCATCCCGATCGAGAAGAGGGACAACAACCCCGGACAGGGTGGTGGAAGGCCCGGCCAGCAGCATGGCGGTGGTCAGCACGGGCACGGTGGACAGGGCGGACATGGCGGTCAGCATGGAAGTCATGGGGCTGGCCAGCATGGCGGCGGCCAGCAGCATGGCGGCGGCAACCAGCGTCCTCCCGGACAGGGTCGTATCCCAATTCAGCGGAACCCCGGTGGCGGCGCCAATCGCGCAGCCGGCGGTGGTCATCAGGGCGGGGGCCATGGCAACAGGCGCAGCGATCCCCGACATGCACCACGCGAAGCAAAAGAGATCGATAAGAAAGAGATACAGGAGAAGATACGGCAGACGCAGGCCAAGCTGGCCGGGGCCGGTGGCCGCGGAAAGAGCCTGAAGGCAAAATACCGTCGCGCAAAACGCGATGAAGCTGCCGAAATGGCCGCAGGAGAAGAGATGATGGACAGCCGGCTGCAGGTCACGGAATTTATCAGCGTCAGCGAGCTGGCCAACCTGATGGATGTCAGCTATGCCGAAGTCATCGGCAAGTGTATGAGCCTGGGCATGATGGTGTCCATCAACCAGCGGCTGGAAGCCGACGTTATTGAGCTCGTGGCAGGTGAATTCGGCTACCAGGTTGAATTTATCGGTATCGACGACGCAGCAGAAATGGAGGAGGAAGAAGAACAGGACGATCCCGAAGATCTCCTGGACCGTGCGCCGGTGGTCACTATCATGGGTCACGTCGACCACGGTAAGACCTCGCTGCTCGACTATATCCGCAGTGCGAATGTGGTTGCCGGTGAGGCCGGTGGTATCACCCAGCATATCGGCGCCTACCAGGTGACGACGGATGCCGGAAAGAAGATCACCTTCCTCGATACTCCGGGTCACGAGGCGTTCACGGCCATGCGTGCGCGTGGCGCCAAGGCGGCCGACGTAGCTGTCATCGTAGTGGCGGCGGACGACGCCGTGATGCCCCAGACGAAGGAGGCGATCTCCCACGCGCAGGCCGCAGGTCTGCCCATGGTCTTCGCCATCAACAAGATCGACAAGGACGGCGCCAACCCCGAGAAGATCAAGGAACAGCTGGCCGGCATGAATCTGCTGGTGGAAGACTGGGGTGGCAAATATCAGTCCCAGGAAATATCCGCAAAGAAAGGACTCAACGTCGAACTGCTCCTCGAGAAGATATTGCTTGAAGCCGAACTCCTCAGCCTCAAGGCCAACCCCAACAGGGAAGCCTCGGGTAGCGTGATCGAAGCTTCGCTGGATAAGGGACGTGGCTATGTCGCCACCGTGCTGGTCCAGAACGGTACCTTCCGCATCGGCGACCTGGTTGTATCGGGTCAGTATTTCGGACGTGTGAAGGCCATGTTCAACGAGCGTAACAAGCGCGTGGACGAAGCGCCGCCTTCGACGCCGGTGCTGCTGCTCGGTCTCAACGGAGCTCCGCAGGCTGGTGAGAAATTCAAGGTCTACGAAGACGAAAGCGAAGCCAAGGAAGTGGCCAACAAGAGAGCCCAGATCCTTCGCGAGCAGGGTATCCGTACGAAGAAGCATATCACCCTGGATGAGATCGGTCGTCGTCTGGCCCTGGGTAACTTTAAAGAGCTCAACCTGATCATAAAAGGTGACGTGGACGGTTCAGTGGAAGCCCTCAGCGACTCTCTGCAAAAACTGTCTACCGAAGAGATCGCCGTCCGTGTCGTACACAAGGCCGTCGGCGCCATCACCGAGAGCGACGTTCTGCTGGCTACGGCGTCAGACGCCGTCATCGTGGGCTTCAACGTTCGTCCTTCCTCCCAGGCTTCCCGTCTGGCCGAGAACGAAGGCGTGGAGATCAAGACCTACTCCATCATCTACAATGCGATCGAAGAGGTCAAGAGCGCCATGGAAGGTCTGCTCGAGCCGAAGGTCGTGGAGAAGATCGTGGCCAATGTCGAAGTCCGCAACGTCTTCAAGTTCGACAAGGCAACCGTTGCCGGTTGTTATGTCCTCGACGGCAAGATCTACCGCAACTCCAAGATACGCCTGGTACGCGACGGCATCGTGATCTACCCCATCGGGGAAGGCGCTTCTGCCGAGCTCCAGTCGCTGAAACGGTTCAAGGACGACGTCAAAGAAGTCCCCTCCAGCATGGAATGCGGTCTCACCATCAAGAACTTTAACGACATCCACGTCGGCGATATCGTAGAGGCATACGAAGAAGAAGAAGTAAAACGCACGCTGTAAATAATGTTTTGTTAAATGCCCTTCTTTCGGAGGGTATTTAACATTCTTTAAAACTAATTTTAGGCTCACAGCCTGACTGGAGGGAGTGTCCAGTTCAAAGTCTACCCCATATGCTTAGAAAAATTACCCTTTTTGCCGTTGCTGTCCTGGCCGTATCCATCGGCAGCTTTGCTCAGCAAAAAGTTGTAGCCGATAAGATCGCCGGTATTGTGGGCGATAAGATCATTCTTAAATCCGAGCTGGCTATTGCCATTGCGGATATGCAGCGCAATAACAATGGCCAGGAGATAAAAGGGGTGGACGAATGTACTATCCTGGATAATATGCTCCTCCAGAAGGCGCTGGTGTTGCAGGCCGAAAAAGACTCCCTTCCTGTCAGCGACGAAGAGGTCGAAGCCGAAGTAGACCAGCGTATCCGCTATTTTATCCAGCTTTATGGTGGTAAGGACGCATTTGAGCAGATAGCGCAGCGGACCGTCTATCAGGCTAAGCAGGACTTTATGGGCCCCATCCGGGAACAGCGGCTGGCGGACGCCATGCGTAGAAAGGTCGTGGACGGAGTCACTATTACGCCTACGGAAGTAAAGGACTATTTCGACAAAATTCCCGAGAACAAACGCATCTTCTACGAATCTGAGCTGCGCCTTAATGAGCTCAAGATATATCCGAAGGCGAGCCGTGATATCGAAAAGCTCGCGATGGATGAGCTCAACGAATACAAGCAGCAGGTAGAGTCCGGCGCAAAGAAATTCGACCTTCTGGCCAAGCTGTACTCGGATGACCCGGGCAGCAAGGACAAGGGGGGTATGATCGAGCTCAACCGCAATGACTCCAAGATGTGGGATCCCGTGTTCTTTTCAACTGCTTTCAGGCTGAAGGAAGGGCAGGTCTCTCCGGTCATAAAGAGTAAGTTTGGATATCATATCATTCAGCTGGTCAGCCGCAGCGGAGACGACGCGGTGGTCAGGCATATCCTTAAGATCCCTCAGATCACCCAGACTGAGATCGACGAGGCTACCGCACAGCTGGATTCGATCAGGACGCAGCTGATGGCCGGTACGCTCGGTTTTGGCGAGGCGATCAACAGATATACTCCCAGCGACGACGGTCAGCGCTCTACTGCCGGGCAGGTAATGGGCAAGAATGGTTCGACCTTTCTGACCATCTCCGACCTCGACAAGGATATGGTGCTTCTTTTGAAGAATTCGGACCTCAAGCCGGGTCAGTATTCCAAGCCTGCGGTCTTCTCGGACCAGGGGGGTAAGAAGGGCGTCCATATTGTGCAGCTGATCTCCAAGACGGAGCCCCACCGGGAGAATCTGCGGGACGACTACAACCGTATTGCCCAGCGTGCTTTGGATGAGAAGAAGCAGGCGGCGCTGGAGAAATGGTTTGCGACCAAGATTCCCACCTTTTACATTATGATAGACGGCGATTACCGGAGCTGTGCTAACCTGGCCAAGTGGCAGGGTACGGCGACTGCCGGGAACTAACTCCCTGTCCACCACACTGGTTCACTTCGCTGCCGCGGCAGTGGCAGGTAATTATTTTAGGTATAAACCCTTAAAGGCTCCGAAATAACATATTATTTCGGAGCGCATACATCCTTCTTTAGTAATTTGATAGCGTAATTTGGTGCGGTGAAGCGCCAGTCACGAATTTGACCATTCTTGCGGGCCGTGGGTCCGCCGGCCCAAATAAATAAGTATGCTAAGTAGTGCCCAAAAGTCCGTGCCTACGACAAAGCAGTTTAGACAACCTTATTTTGTGTATGTTGCCCCTGATGAAACCATCGCGTCAACATGCGCCCGGTTTGCTGCCTTACTGAAAAGAAGGAATATCCATAACTTTTTAGGGGTTAATGTATTGGACGTCTTTTCCCGACTGGGAAAGACAGATCCGCAGCCTGGTTCCGACGGTTTTGGCGAGGGAATGCCCCGCACCATTGATCTCTCCATCCAGGCCCCGGGGGCCAAATCTTTTATTATCCGCTGGACACCCGTACCCCGCTATGGTATGGAGTCGGCGGATGGAGGCTGGCAGTTCACGGGTATGAAGATCTATGCAGATCCTTTCCCTCCTCCGGCCACGGGAAGAGGCCCGATCCCGGAAGAGATACCCATCCCTGCGGGGATCATCAGACAGGTATCCGATATCATTATTACCACAGATACACAAGGACATATCGTCTATTGGAATAATGCCGCCGAGCGATTTTACGGTATCCCTGTCCGGGAGGTCATCGGTCAGCCTTTGAATCAGCTGATCCGTTATACCTATACGAATGCGACCGAAGAAGAGGTACAGGTGACCCTTCGCGAGAACGGCTTTTGGGAGGGTGAGGCGACATATCTTTCGAATGACGGAAAAAAATCGTATCTTATTTGCTCTTTCCGTTATGTCAGGGATAGTGATCGGCGGATCTCCGGGGTTATGATCCTCAATAAGGATATTACTGAGGTCAAGCTGGTGCAACAGGACCAGCAAAGGGCTGAGCTGCAGCTACGGCAATATTCCGAGCAGATCGCTGACATTCTCGAGAGCATAACGGATGGTTTTTTTGTGCTGGACCAACACTTTAGGGTAAAACTTTGGAACCGTGAGGCGGAGAGGATCACAGCCATATCCGCAGCAGAGATCGTAGGTAAGTCTATTTGGGAGAAGTTACCCGGGTTGGTTGATACGGATACCTGGCGGTCCTTTCATAAGGCCTTCAAAAAGAAAATGACGGTCACGTTTGATCAATACAATGAGCGTTCGGATCGGTGGCTCGAAATGAGCCTCTATCCCTCCGACCAGGGGTTATTTGCCTATTTCAAGGACGTGACGTTCCGCAAAAAACAAGAGGCCTTGCTGGCGCTCGAGAAAAAGGTCCTCGAGCTGAACACCGGCAAACGCATGAGTCTCCGGGCCCTCCTCAACTATTTCCTCAAAGGCATTCAAAAGATATTCCCGGGCATGTATTGCTGTGTGCTGACCTTAGACGACGACGGTCAAAGCGTGCGGCTTCTTTCTGCGCCGGGTCTTCCCGCCATCTATGCCCACGCTATAGACGGCCTGCCCATCGGACCCCGCGCCGGCAGCAGCGGCACGGCCATGTACCGGAAAGAGACCGTCATCGTCAGCGATATCGCCACTGACCCCCTCTGGGAAGAGCACCGCGCCCTGACGCTTCAGTTCGGCCTGCGCGCCTGCTGGTCTATACCGGTAATGGACGACCGCGATGAGGTGCTTGCGGCCTTTGCGGTTTATTATAACACGGCTAAATCACCCACGGACGTTGAGATGGACCTCTTCGAAAGGGTCGCCAGCCTCGTGGCCATCATCATCGAGAGCAAGAAGATGGAGGAGATCGTGCTAAGGCAGGAGCTCAATAAACAAAAGATCGTAGCCCAGGCAATGGTAGACGCCCAGGAGAAGGAGAGGGCGGAGATCGGAAAAGAGCTGCACGACAATATCAACCAGATACTTTCAACGACCAAGCTTTATCTCGAGCTGGCGAAGAACGATAACAACGAAAGGCAGAACCTCATATCGCGCAGCGCGGGCAATATTCATCAGGCCATTCACGAGATACGGAATATCTCGAGGTCCCTGGTCCCCTCCAGCATCGGAGACCTTGGACTCCAGGATTCCATCGTCGACCTCGTGGAGAGCATAAAGATGACCCGTGCTATCCATATCGAGTTCTACCCCGTGGGTAATTTTGATGAAAGGATCAGTGACAAGGCCAAGCTGATGCTCTTCCGGATCATACAGGAGCAGACCAACAATGTTCTAAAACATTCCGGAGCAGTCAATCTTATCATCGAGCTGACCTATGAAGAGGCCGAGAACAATATCGAGCTGAGCATCACGGACGATGGCAAGGGCTTTAACCCGGAAAAGGTAAGGAAGAAGGGGCTGGGTCTGTCCAATATCATGAGCAGGGCAGATCTTTTTGGAGGGAAGGTGACGATACAGTCTGCTCCGGGTCACGGTTGCAAATTGAGAGTGCAGGTACCAGTGGAGTGGACCACCGGAACTAAATAAAAAATCTTAAAACAATCCTATATGAGTAAGATCAATATTCTGATTGCTGACGACCACAAGCTGATCCGGGAGACCTGGAGTTATATCCTGAATAGTGACGCGCGGTTCCAGGTGATAGCTGAGTGCGGGGATGCGCAGGAGGCGGTGGAGCTGGCAAAAACCAAACGCCCTCACGTAGTCCTGATGGATATCAATATGACCCCTTTTTCCGGTCTGGAGGCCACCCAGCGTATCCGGAAGATCTCTCCCGGTTCGAAGGTCATCGGCGTCTCCATGCATTCCCAGCCGGCTTATGCCAAGAAGATGCTGCAGATGGGAGCCCGCGGCTATGTGACCAAGAATTCTTCCAAGGAAGAGATGATCAAGGCTATCCTGGAGGTCAACCATGGTAACAAATACATCTGCGATGAGATCAAGAACATCATCTCTGAGCAGCTGCTGGACGAAAAGGAGGATTCGCCGAATATCAATGCGCTGACCGAGCGGGAAATGCAGATCATCAACTTCATCAAGGAGGGGCTCTCGTCCAAGGAGATCGCCACCAGCCTGAATATTTCGCTGAAGACTGTGGAAGTGCACCGGCACAACATCCTCAAGAAGCTGAAGCTCAAGAACTCGGCCTCGCTGGTCAACTTTATCAATACCAACGCCACATATATTTAACCAAATCATTCATTATTAAATTGTTATATCCGTACGGCCGTTCCAGACATCAGGGTTTTCACTTAAAATGGGCTGAGTTTTCCCTTAAACCGGGCAAATCCTTTAGCTTTTTCTTCATAAACTAACCGCTTTAACGCATTTTTAGGGCATGAAGTCGCTCATAAAGTTTTTATTATCCAATCCTTAGAAAGACCGAGGGATTTTCGGTTCCCAAAAAAGAGTGTTCAAATTCCTGTTGTACACCGCCCCCAAGCCTATGAAGACTGGGGGTTTTTTGACTCTGGTTCCGGCCGCCTGAGCAGGGTTTCCCGACCCGCGGCAGCTTTCCCACCACCGCTAACAGTGTTAACTTTTCTTTTTCTTTAACGGTTAAGTCACTAACTTTGCGGCTTCTTTCGGGAATTAACCCATCTCCCGGGGGAGGGCCAAAGCATGAGCGATGCAATTAAACATGAATGTGGGCTGGCATTCATTCGATTACGCAAGCCGTTCTCTCATTATCTGCAGCAATACGGCACTGTCCTCTACGGTCTGAACAAGCTGTACCTGCTAATGGAAAAACAACACAATCGCGGACAGGACGGCGCGGGTGTTGCAGCGGTGAAGCTGAATGTAGAGCCCGGTCATCCCTTCCTGCATCGTATCCGCAGCGCCAACAACCAGCCCATTTCCGACATTTTCTCCAAGATCATGGGCGAGGTAAAGGACCTGGAACTCTACCAGCCTGATATCACCAAACACCCCGGCCTGATGAAGGGGCATATCTCCTTTGTCGGCGAGCTGTTGCTCGGCCATCTCCGTTATGGCACCCAGGGGAGGAACAATGCCGAATTTTGTCATCCCTTTATAAAGAGGAATACCATCCCGGCCCGCAATCTGGCGCTGGCTGGCAATTTCAACCTGGTCAATACCGACGAGCTGTTCGATCTTATCGATATCGATCCGGGCGAATTTCAGAAGCAGAGTGATCTGGCCGCTATGATGGAGGTCATCCACCACTTCCAGGTCAAGGCCGACGAAGCTTCGCCGGCCCGTCTCGACCTGGTTGGACTGCTGAGGAAGGCCGTCTCCCTTTTCGATGGCGGATTTACGGTCGGCGGCCTGGTAGGCAACGGAGATAGTTTTGTCTTCCGCGACGCCCATGGCATCCGCCCGGCCTATTACTATATCAATGACGATGTGGTCGTGGCGGCGTCTGAACGGTCCGCTATCCGTACGGTATTCAATGTGGGCGAGAACGAGGTGATGGAGCTGATGCCTGGTAAAGGCCTGATCGTAAAGGCCAGCGGCGAGGTCTCGGTGGAGACGATCCTTGAGCCTAAGGAGCGTCGCGCCTGCAGTTTTGAGCGGATCTATTTCTCGCGTGGCAGCGACGAAAAGATCTACCGCGAGCGTATTGCGCTCGGTCATAATCTCAGCGAGCAGGTGCTCAATGCGGTCGATCATGATCTCAAGAATACCATCTTCTCATTTATCCCGAATACGGCAGAGGTCGCGTTTTACGGACTTTGGAAAGGTGTCGACGACTACCTGGAAAGCGTCAAGATCCAGCGTATCCTGTCCTGGGGCAATGATATCAACAAGGACAAGCTGGTGGAGATGCTGAGCCGCAAGATCCGTGTGGAGAAAGTGGCGATAAAGGACGTCAAGATGCGAACCTTTATCACGGAGGACAGCAACCGAAATGAGATGGTGCAGCACGTCTATGACGTCACCTACGGCACCGTCCAGAAGGGTGTCGACACGCTGGTCGTTATCGACGACTCCATCGTGCGGGGAACGACCCTGAAGGAAAGCATCATCCGGATGCTGACGCGTCTCGAACCCAAGAAGATCATAGTCGTTTCCTCTTCCCCCCAGATACGCTACCCCGATTGTTATGGCATCGATATGAGCAAAATGGGCGACTTTATCGCCTTCCATGCAGCGGTTGAGCTGTGGAAGGAAAGAGGGAAGGAAAGCTGTCTGCAGGAGTTCTATGAGCGTTGTAAGGAATTGCAGCGCACCGGTCAGCTGCATACGGAGAACGTGGTCCAAAAAGTCTATCAGCCTTTTACAGACGAGGAGATATCCGCCAAGGTCGCACAGCTGATCACTCCGCCGGATGTCAAAACACCCGTGCAGGTTATCTTCCAGACCATTGACTCCCTGCACCGTGCCTGCCCCACCAATACCGGTGACTGGTATTTTACGGGCAATTACCCCACTCCGGGAGGTAACCGGGTCGTCAACAAGGCTTTCATGAACTATATGGAAGGAAAGAACGTTCGCGGCTATTGAGTGACGGGAAACAGCGGTGGATTGGGCCGGGACCTGACCGATTACGGGTACCCCCAGGCGGCTTATCACCGGCACATATGCGCGAAATAATTATAACCTACTCAAAATGACCCTTGTCGGGCAAAAAAATTAAAGTACTAATTGGGGTTTATCAGAGAAAATCCTTAATATTATATAAGTTTATTGCTAGTACCCAAATCCCCTTAAAAGAATCTGCAATTGGTTTAAGCGCTCCTTTTTAGTAATGCTGATCATTTTGTTTTCAAAAGTTAAGCGTTATGAAGAAAGTTTCTATTATGATCGTTGATGATCATACGTTAATCCGGGAAACATGGAGTTTTTTATTGGGAAAAAATGAGAACTTCGATGTTGTTGCTGAATGCGGTGACGGAGAAAGAGCCGTTGAGCTTGCAAGGGACAAGAGACCCGACGTTGTCCTGCTGGATATCAACATGGCCCCAATGAGCGGCTTTGATGTGCTCAAGATGATCCGCAAATATTCCCCCGGTTCGAAGATCATCGGTGTTTCCATGCACTCTCAGCCCGCCTATGCAAAGAAGATGCTCCGCCTCGGAGCCAAAGGGTATGTCACGAAGAACTCTCCCCGACAGGAAATGTTGACGGCCATTGCGGAAGTGAGCAATAATCATGTATACATCTGCCAGGAAGTGAAGAATATCCTCTCGGACCAGCTCCTGCATGGAGACCAGGCCAATCCGGATATCAACAATCTCTCTGACCGTGAGATGCAGATCGTCAGGGCTCTGAAGGAAGGCCTCTCTTCCAAGGAGATCGCTTCTGAGCTCAGCATTTCCCTGAAGACAGTAGAGGTCCACCGACACAATATTCTCAAGAAATTGAAGCTGAAGAACACGGTGTCTCTTATTAATTTTATCAATTCGCAGGCCTTTGACATATAGTTTACGCTAGTTGCTGCCCTTCGCGGCGAGCCGCGTTAGCGGATATTGTCGTAGATTGAGATGGAATATTTTTCCAATGAAGACCCTTTTGATAATAAGACACGCGAAGAGCAGCTGGGATGATGCAGAAATGAAGGACTTCGACCGTCCGTTGAACGACCGGGGACGGCGGGATGCGCCTTCTATGGCCAAGCGGCTGATCAAGGATGGCGTCCCGATCGATCGGTTCGTATCCAGTCCCGCCAAAAGGGCCCGGCAGACCGCCGAATTTTTTGTAGACGCTTATGGCAAGAAGCACAGGGATATCGAGTTCATTCCGGATCTCTATCACGCTACGCTGGACATTTTCCGGACCGTGGTGACTGCGCTGAACGACGGGGATGAGTCCGTCGCGCTGTTCTCCCATAATCCCGGCATCACGGCTTTTGCCAATATCCTCAGTACGGTCAGGCTGGACAATATGCCTACCTGCGCGATCTTCGCGGTAAAGGCCGATACGGACCACTGGCACGACTTTCTTTCTTCTTCTCCACAGTTCTGGTTCTTTGATTATCCCAAGGCCGGGGGCCATGATTAGATTGATGTGGGCTGTGCGGCCATGGCGGAGTTTATGCTCTGCCGTGCCGCGGATGACAGGACATCGGCTATCGCCTGTTGCAGCAACCCTTCGCCTGTGAATGGGTCGGGCAGCTGTCCGATTTGAGGAGTATTCATCTCCCTTGCTGCTGTCAGCGCGTCGATCAATGAAAATCCCTTCTGGTCGACGCAGAGGGCCCAGCCGCGGGATGCGAGATAGTGACCCAGGTACTCCTGTTCCGTCTGACCCGGGGTCGGGATCATTATAGCCCGGCGGCCGAGACGTACCAGGTCCATCACGGTGCTATAGCCGGATCGGCAGATGATCTGGCCTGAGCTGCGGATCAGGACGCCCAGATCGGCTGCTGGTAAATGGTTATATACCTTGACATGGGGAGGGGAGGTGAGCGGGGCGGTTTGGTTTGGCAAGCCACGGACCAGGACCACGTGGCCGGAATAGTGCGCTACCTGATCCATTATTTTTTTTTCCAATAGGGTTCGCTGGGGTTCCGGCCCGGACAGAAGGACAAGGAGATCGATGCCGTCCGGAGGAATGGGGTCCGATACAGTGAGATGAGCCGGGTTGGGGGGAATGGGGTCCGGCCCCGAAACGCTCGCGCCGGCTTCCGGAGGACATGGGGTAAACCGGGACAGCCAGCCCACATAACGCACAGGCACACGCGGCATGCGAGGGGGGTGTGACAGCTCGCCGGCCAGGTTGGTTTCGCCCCCGGTGTCGGGCACCCAGCACAGGGAGAAGCGGCGGATAAAGGAATAGTTGATCCGCTGGAGCCAACGGTCAGCGATAGGGCCCCAGGGCGTCCGGATGAGCAGCTGGTGGGTCATAAAGACCGAGGGTATGCCTGCGACATGGAGGCCGTACCGGTTGTCCGAAATGATCAGGTCGGGCTGCCCGAGCCGCGCCCAGCGCCGTATCCATGCATTTTCGCGCTTGACGCGGATCAAGATTTTCGGAATGGAAAAAATCAAGCGGAGGATCGTGAGGGCACGGTTTTTGTCATATTTTATACCATAGCCAGGTATTTCTACGATGACCAGATCGGGGATTTCCCGGACCAACACTTCTTTCTGTACACCCGAAACCGCTGCCACGACTGTACATTTCTGATTTATTAATTCTTTAATTATTGGGATACATCTCGTTGCGTGCCCGAGTCCCCAGTCAAGCGGTGCTAAAAGCACCGTTAGACTTTTAGCAGGAAGATTGTTAATTTTTACTGGATTCGGCAACGACGTATACTATTTTTAAGACAAATTAGTTAATTTGGGAGGATTAAGACAATGAAAACCACAAGAACAATATTGACTCTATTGTTATTATTTAGTACAATTGTATTGTTTAGCTGCAGCACCGGCCGCGGTGGTATGGGCGGGAGCAGTAAAAAATGTGGTTGCGGTATAACAAAAGGTATGTCTGGTTATTAAAATCTAATAGAAATGAAAGCTTGTAACAGGGATTTGCTTGTTCTGGTGAAAGATGAACACATGAACGAAAAATCGATGGAGCGAGAGTTGGAACAATTGAATGATCTGCTGTTCCATTTCGAGACCTTCGAAACATTCTGCATTGCGCACGAAGTGTTTGATGTCAACCGCCACAAAACGCTCTATAAAAGAGAAAGCATCCAAAAGATAGTTCGTCAGAAAGAACTGAAACCTTTTTTCTTTATCTGTAATAAAAACTAAGCGACTAAACTTTACACTCCGATAATCTTCTCATCGCGACACATTAGTCTCTTTATAGTGACTTTAGTCTGCTCATAGCGCTCCGAAGTTTCCCGATCATTTCCGGGATGTCCTCCAGTTTGCAAGTGCCTACAGAAAGCCTGTACCAGGGAGAAGTTTTTGCTGCACCAAAGGCAGAGAAGGGCACGATAGCGAGGCCAGCCTCATTCAGCAGATAAGAGGTGACGTCAGCCTGGTCTTTTAACATTGCTCCTTCAGCAGTTGTCTTTCCTTTCAGATCGATCTTTATTGTGAGATAGATGGCCGCCTCAGGCGCCAGGACGTCGACGGAAAAGCCTTCGTTCTTAAGCGCAACAAAACCTTCATAGATCTGTTGCAGCCTTGCGGAGACGGCTCCCTTGAAGCCAGCCAGATAGGCATTGATATTTTCTTTCTGCAGAAGATATACAGCAGTTGCCTTCTGCTCGGCCATTGGCGCCCAGGACCCGATATGTGTCATGATCGCCTTCATCTTCCCGATGATCTCCGCGGGACCAAAAGACCAGCCCACACGTACACCTGTAGCCGCAAATGCCTTGCTGATCGCATCGATGAACACCGTATACTCCCGCATAGCAGGATACAGCGATACGGGATTGTAGTGCTCGATCGCGCCATAGGTCAGCTGCCAGTACATCTGGTCGTACAGCACGTAGAGCTTTTTTTGGTCTGGCGTGCGACGTGCATTCTCTTCCAGCACCAGCTCGCAGATAGCAGAAAGGTCCTTTCGGGATATAGTCGTCCCCGTGGGGTTCTGAGGCGAGCAAAGACAGATGAGTGTCGCCTCCTTTACGTGAGGGCGCAGAGCCTCTGCCGTCGGCATGAAGTTGTTCTCTGCAGTAGCCTCGACGACCACGTGCTCGCCACCGTTGAGGTGGGTATAGTGATTGTTGTTCCAGGATGGAACAGCGTAGATGACCTTATCGCCTTTGTCTATCAGGGTCCGGAAGAGGGAATAGATCAGCGGGCGTCCGCCACTGGCGACGAGTATCTCGTCGGTGTTGTAGACCAGCTCTTCCCTGTCCCTGAGGAAGACCGCTATCGACTCGCGCAGATCGAGGTTGCCCTCCGCGGCCGGATAGTTGGTGAAATGTTTTCGGTATGCGTCGATGATGGCGTCTTCCAGCTCTTTTGGGATGGGAAATATGGCTGGGTCAAAATCGCCGACTGTGAAATTATAGATCTTTTCTCCTTTCCTGATCTTCTCTCTGATCTCTCCGCCTAGTTTGACGATCTCGGAGCCTATCAGTGTCTCTGCCAGATGCGATAGCTTCATGGATGACGAAGGCTTTTGAAGTTTGAGCCAACTATCGGAATCGAACCGACGACCCTTTCATTACGAATGAAATGCTCTACCAGCTGAGCTAAGTTGGCTGATTAACCACCCAGGAAGGCGATGAACCATACCTGGGTAGAATCGGGGTGCAAAAATACAGGCTAACGCCCGGGTTACAAAATAAATTCGGGTCCCGACCCAAACAATACCAGGATCTCCGCGGGCGGCTGCATTGTGCGGGACATCGTTATTTCTTCGCTACGTACCGGAGTATGGCCGAGAGGTCTTCCTCTCCCAGGCCTTCCGCGGCGGCCTTGCGGTAGCTTTCTTCGAGGACGAGACCGCCGGGGCTGTGCAGGCCCTGCTCTTTCGCCAGCCGCAGGTCTTTGGCCATCAGCCGGAGGGCGAAGGCGGCCGGATGCTGGTCGCTCACGAGGTTGGGCGTCTTTAGTTTTGTAAACGCATTGCTCAGAGCGGACTCGTTGATAGCGGCCATCATGTCTGCGGGGCGGATACCGTTGTCGCTCGCAAAATTGACCGACTCGGCCATACCCTGCATATTGAACGCCAGGTAGAGATTTATCGCGAGTTTTGCGGCGTTGCCTGCCCCCTGCTCTCCCATATAGAAGGACACTTTGCCCAGCCGCTCAAATATCGGCAGGGCAGACTCGTATACACTTCGCTTGCCGCCGGCCATGATGACCAGCTGCCCGAGCTCGGCGGGTTTGACGCTTCCCGACACCGGCGCGTCCAGGTATTCGATCCCTTTTGCAGCCAGCCGGGCCGCCAGCTCGCGAGTGGTGACGGGAGAGACTGTGCTCATGTCGATGACCAGCTTGCCGGCGGGAGCTGTCGCCTCCAGGCCGCTGTCGTGGACCTGTCGCAGCGCATTGTCGTCGGAGACCATTGTGATAACGACATCGGCTTTCTGCCAGAGCTCTGCTGTATTGCTTACGACCTCGGCGCCTGCCTCTTTTAAAGGCGCCGCTTTGGCGGCCGTCCGATTATAAACAGTCACGGCAAAGCCTGCTTTTACGAGATTTTTAGCCATCGGTACGCCCATATTGCCTAATCCTATCCAGCCAATTCGTGTGGTTGTCATGTTATTTGTTGATTTTTAGTTACTTATTCGGACCGTGTTCGTTGTTGTACTTCTTTTCTGCGTCCTGCGCAGAGTCGGGCACGGCCCGACTGGCCGAAGGTCCATCATCAGATGTCCCGTGTGAGTGGGGGATTTTTCCCTCTTCCCCCCGAACGCGGGACTCAAAGTCCAGGACAACGCCGTTGATACAATACCTCAGCCTCGTGGGTAGCGGACCATCGTTGAAAACGTGCCCGAGGTGGGACTTACAGCGGCCGCACATTACTTCCGTTCTGTCCATGCCATAGGAGTGGTCGGCGGCGTAGATAATGCTGCCTTTGCTGATCGGCTCATAAAAACTGGGCCAGCCGCAGCCGCTCTCGAATTTGGCATCGCTGCGGAACAGGGGGTTCCCGCATACGGCGCAGTAAAAAGTACCGATCTCTTTAGAGTGCTCGTAGGGGCTGCTGCCGGGGCGCTCGGTGCCTTTCATCCTGGCCACGTCGTAGACGTCTTTGGACAGGATATTCTTCCATTGTGCATCGGTCATATTCACCGGGGTCGAGTCCTTGTGGGAATAGACCGGATTGTTTTCCTTTTTGACTGTATCCATATTATTGTTTTGCTTGTGTGCTGTCTGCGTATCGGTGCACTGCTGAAATGCTGCGATGAGCAGGATGCCTACGATGTAAGGTAAAAGTTTCATATTGGGTTTACAAAATTGAGTCTGGTTTACCATTTTTCGGCAGATACGCAAAAATGTTAAAGAATTTTTAAGGTGTGTTAGTTATATTTGTCACTCACAAGGGTAAGTAGTACGTATTATGTTCAATTTAATTTTATTTGGCCCTCCCGGCAGCGGAAAGGGCACGCAATCGGAAAGGCTGATCTCGAAATATGGTCTCAAGCATCTGAGCACCGGAGATCTGCTTCGCAGCGAGATTGCTGGTCAGACCCCTCTGGGCCTGGCTGCCAAAAGTTTTATGGACAAGGGGCAGCTGGTTCCCGATGAGGTTGTCATCGAAATGATCAGCTCGGCTCTCGACAACAACCCGCAGGCGCATGGCTTTCTGTTCGACGGTTTTCCCCGTACGACTGCCCAGGCCGAGGCCCTCGATAAGCTGCTTTCCCAGAAAGGCACTTCCATCGCGATCGTTCTGGCGCTTCAGGTGAGCCAGGATGAGCTGATCAAGCGGCTCCTCAACCGGGGACTTACTTCGGGGCGGTCTGACGATGTCAACGAGGAGATCATCGCCGCCCGTATCGGTGAATACGAGAAGAAGACTGCCGCTGTCGCCGACTATTATAAGAAGTACGATAAGGTTGTCTATATCCACGGTGAAGGGGATGTCGACGAGATCTTCAGTTCTCTCAGCCGGGAGATCGATATAAGGGACAGGGCGTAGCTACTGACCCAGGTTACCTCATTTCCGCCGGAATGGCGTGTAGCAGAACCTTTTGACCGTTGCGGAGCACGCCCAGCTCGATCGAGCGGCCTATTGCGTTGGCGCCCAGCTGTTTGTGCAGCTCATCTACGGTACCTACTGCCTTTCCGTTGAAGGAGATGATAATATCCCCCGTCCTGATCTCATTGTTATAGGCCGGCTGGTCTGCAACGACCTCATATACATAGACTCCGGTGTTTTTCTCCAGTCTGTTGGCGGCGACCATCCGGCCCGTCAGGTTGACGACCTGCCCGGCTATCCCGAGATAGGCGCGTTTTACCCTGCCTTCCATGATCAGCTTTCCTGCCACAAATGCAGCTACATTGGCTGAAACGGCAAAGCAGAGCCCCTGTGCCGACAGGATCGTAGCCGTATTGACGCCGATGACCTGGCCAAGGGAATTGACCAGCGGCCCGCCCGAATTACCGGGGTTCAGGGAGGCGTCGGTCTGGATGATGTCGTCGATCAGCCGTCCGTTGTTTGCCCGGAGGGTCCTGCCCAGGGCGCTGACGACACCTGCCGTTACCGTATGCTGCAGTCCAAGGGGGTTGCCGATGGCGATCGCTATCTGACCAGGCTGCAGCCGCTCGGAATCCGCAAAGCTCAGCGCCTTCAGGCCGGACACATCGATCTTCAGCACGGCGATATCCGTCGACGGATCGGCGCCCTTCAGCTCGGCCTGCACGGTGCGCCCGTCGGCCAGCGAGACCCGAATATCCCTGGCGTTCTCTATTACGTGGTTGTTGGTGACCAGGAATCCATCTGTGCTGATGATAAAGCCGGACCCGGACCCTGGTGCGAGTCGGGGTTCGCCGCCCCGGACCTGTGGCAGCCGCTGTTGCGGACCGCCGGGAACTCTGCCCGGACGCGCCCCGGGGGCCGCGCCTGCGCGGTCATCCACCGGTTTCATCACCTGTATATGTACGACGGACTCAGCAACCTGCCCTACAACCCCCGTGATCGTCCGGGAGTAGCTGTCAAGCAGCTCAGCATCCTGCTGAGGTGCGTAGTCTATCCATGAATATGCATTTTCCATAGCACTAACAGGGACAAATTGCTGACCAATCTTTTCTTCCTGTCAGAGTGACACCGGCCCGTAAACTTTACTACCTTCGACTTGACAAATCAACGATTGTAATCTATGCCGAAGCTTGAGAACTATGTCACCGGATCCTGGATAGAAGGCGATGGAGAGGGGCAGCCACTATACAATGCATTCAACGGAGAGATCATCGTCAACGCCAGTACAAAAGGGCTCGATTTTGCCGGCATCCTTGGCTACGCCCGCAAGACGGGTAACCCGGCCCTGCGCCGCATGACCTTCCCGGAAAGAGGAAGGATGCTGCGGGCACTGGCGGTGCACCTCCGCGAACATCTCGATAAATTCTACCGCATTAGCTATCTCACGGGCGCCACCCGCGCCGACAGCTGGATAGACCTCGAAGGGGGGATCGGCAACCTTTTCTCCTATGCTTCTCTACGCCGTAAATTCCCGGACGAACCCTTCTGCCTTGACGGAGAAGGGCATAGCCTCGGAAAGGCAGGCACTTTTATGGGCCAGCACCTGCTGGTGCCGAAAGAGGGGGTAGCTATCCATATCAACGCCTTTAATTTCCCCGTCTGGGGTATGCTGGAAAAGATTGCCGTCAACCTGCTGGCGGGGGTGCCCGCGGTCGTAAAACCGGCTACCGTCACCTCTTTTCTGACCGAGGCGGTGGTCCGCGAGATCGCCAGCTCCGGTATCCTTCCGCCCGGCGCCCTTCAGCTGATCTGTGGCAGCGCCGGCGACCTCCTCGACCATGTGGAGGCCCAGGACGTGGTCACTTTTACCGGTTCGGCCTCGACGGGGCAGCTGCTGAAGGCCCATCCCCGGATATTGAAGGAAAACACCCCTTTTAATATGGAGGCTGATTCCCTAAACTGCCTGGTGCTTGGCGAGGACGTCCTTCCCGGAAGTCCGGAATGGGATCTGTTCGTCAAAGAGCTGCGGAAGGAAATGACCGTCAAGGCCGGCCAGAAATGTACTGCGGTCCGCCGGATATTCGTCCCGGAGAACCGTCTCGAAGACAGCTGGAAGGCCCTGACGAAGGCGCTTTCACAAACCACTATCGGCAATCCCGAGAACGAGAAAGTAAGAATGGGCTCACTCGCCGGACTCTCCCAGCGGGAAGAGGTGCGCACCCAGGTACGTCGCCTGCTGGCCAGCTCCCAGCTGGTCTATGGCTCGCTGGACAGCGTGGAGGTGATCGACGCCGACGCCGTAAAGGGCGCTTTTATCAGCCCGGTGCTGCTGCTGAACACGAGTCCGCTGTCCAGCGAAGAGCCGCATGAGATAGAAGCCTTCGGCCCGGTGAGCACGCTCATGCCCTACAAAGGTCTGGACGAGGCGATCGAGCTCTCCAAGAAGGGAAAGGGCTCGCTCTGCAGCTCGATCGTGACGGCCGACAGCCGCATCGCCCGCAGCTACGTCCTTGGCGCCGCCACTCATCACGGCCGTATACTCATCCTCAACGAAGAATGTGCAAAGGAAAGCACCGGACACGGCAGTCCCCTGCCCCTGCTCGTTCATGGAGGACCTGGCCGTGCCGGGGGAGGGGAGGAGATGGGCGGCATCCGCGGCGTGAAACACTATATGCAGCGGGTAGCGGTACAGGGCTCACCGACCATGCTCACCGCCCTCACCAATACCTACCAACCCCAGGGCCGCCAGCTCGTGGAGGAAAAACATCCTTTCCGGAAATATTTCGAAGAGCTGCAGGTTGGAGACACGGTGATCACGCACAAACGGACCATCACGGAAGCGGACATTTCCAATTTCGCCAATCTCAGCTGGGACCACTTCTATGCGCATACGGATCATACCTCTCTCGAGGGAACACTTTTCGAGAAGCCTGTAGCCCATGGCTACCTTATCCTCAGCGCAGCAGCCGGACTCTTTGTAGATGCGGGTAAAGGGCCGGTCATGCTCAACTATGGGCTGGAGGAGTGCCGTTTCCTGAAACCCGTTTATGCGGGGACGACGATCGGCGTGAAGCTGACCTGTAAAGAAAAAATCCCCCAGGAGAAAAAACAGGATACTGATACCCCCCGGGGCATCGTTAAATGGTATGTAGATGTCTATGATAATACGGGGGAGTCCGTAGCCATAGCGACCATATTAACGATGGTTCAAAAAAAGACCTAAAACCACCTCTGCCATGCATCACGAGATCAAAGAAGGACATGTAAGGGCCGAAACCCATAACGGCGTTACCACGATCGAGTTTTTCCACCCGCAAAGCAATTCCATGCCCGGCGCGCTGCTCGAGGCGCTGACCCACGAGATCCACAGTGCGGGCAACGACCAGCATACAAAGGTGATCGTCATCCGCAGCGCCAGCGAAAAGGCGTTCTGTGCGGGAGCGTTCTTCGACGAGCTGCTTGCCATCGAGAGCGTCGAACAGGGCATACAGTTCTTCAGCGGCTTTGCCCATCTTATCAACGCCATGCGTAAATGCCCCAAGTTCATCATCGTTCGTGTCCAGGGCAGGTGTGTCGGCGGCGGTGTTGGTATTGTAGCCGCGGCGGACTATGCTATCGCGGTCAGTGGAGCGGACGTCAAGCTGAGCGAGCTGGCTATCGGCATCGGACCGTTTGTAGTTGGACCTGCTGTGGAAAGAAAGATAGGGGTAGCGGCCTTTGGCAGCCTTGCGATCGATGCGACCATGTGGCGCGACGCCGAGTGGGCCAGAAGAAGAAATCTGTATTGTGAACTCCATAGTGACGTCGCCGAGATGGACGAATCCATCCGCCGGCTGTCCGAGAACCTGGCGCACTCCAACCCCGAAGCCATGGCCCTTTTGAAACAAAGCCTCTGGAAAGGCACCGAGCATTGGGACCACCTGCTGCTCGAGAAGGCTGCTATCAGCGGTCGTCTGATCTTAAGCTCTTTCAGCAGAAACGCTATTCAAAAATTCAAAAAAAAATAATATTTTAGATTAATGCAGTTACGGCCTGAAGATGAAGCATTGCTCTGGTTGCGATTTAAAAATAGCGACAGGGATGCCTTTGCCTCTCTTTACCAGCTGCATATCGTTCCCCTGATCGCTTACGGCGCGAGGCTATGCCCGGACCGAGATCTGCTGAAAGACCAGATACAGGAGCTGTTCGTGGAGCTGTGGAACTCGCGGGAGAAGCTTGCAGATACGGGCTCTATCCGATTCTATTTATTGAAGGCGCTGCGTTACAAGCTGATCCGTCTGGAGAAGCTGCGGCACAATCGCGCCAGCTTTGAGGCCATCCCGTTCGAACTCCAGGAGGCACCTATCGAGACCTCGATCGTGGAGAGGGAGATGCATGAATCTTACAGCCATTTATTAAAAGATGCGCTTGGTCATCTGACGCTGCGACAGCGGGAGATCATTCAGCTCCGTTTTTACCAGGGGTTGTCGCATGAGCAGATCGCCGAGCTGATGGATGTCAACTACCAGTCGGTGTCTAATCTATTGTATAAGGCGCTTTGCCGATTGAAGGAAAGGATCAAAATGCCTGTTTTTGTGGTTGTTGCGCTGAGCTGTCTGTTTTTGGGGTGAGGTCGCCGACGCCGGGACCTGAACCGATGATCTCTTCTTCGCGGGACTACCCCGGAAAAAAATCTTCTTTTTTTAGAGTATAAAATCCCCGGCCTCTACATTTCCTATGCAGAGCCATATTTCATCATTATTTAACACGCCTTTCGTGGAAAATTTAGACGCACAAGCCTGGCAATTGTTACAGGACGACCTGTTTCTCCGTTGGACCTTATCCCCCGACGAAGGGACCGCTACTTACTGGGAAAAATGGATGGGTGGTGACCCGGACAGGATCGCTGCCGTTCACAAGGCTCAGGAGATCATCCGGGATCTGTCATTGCTGGAGGCACCGCGGGGTGCAGAACAGCTCTCCTCCGGGATCTGGGCAGGCGTGCAGTCAAGACTGGCAGCCCAGGCATTCCGGACGAGGGAGGCCAACGACCTGGCGCCAGTCATTCCGATCCAGGCTGGCACAAGACGCCGTCAGCGCCGCGTCCTCTATTGGGCGGCCGCCAGCATCGTCATTCTCCTTGCCGCAGGCACCGTCCTCCGGTATTATAACGGCCAAATCCGGCCGTTCAGCCCGCAGGTCGCCAGCCGCCTGGTTGACAAAGAGCTGCAGCGAACCAACCCGACCGATGCTGCCCGCGAGGTTCTGCTTGTAGACGGGTCGAAGGTGATCCTGCAGCCCGGTGCTACCATTCGTCATGCCGCTTTTCTTCAGCCGGACAAGCGGGAGGTTTATCTCGAGGGCAACGCCTTCTTCGATATAGCCAAGGACGCCAGCCGTCCCTTCTATGTATATACCAAAGACCTGGTGGTGCATGTTCTCGGGACCAGTTTTCATGTCACTACGAATAAAGACAATGGGGATGTGACTGTCCTGGTACAGTCAGGAAAGATCTCCGTATCGCAGAAATCAAACCCGGCACGCAAACAGCTGATACTGGTATCGAATCAAAAGGTGCTGTACAGGGAACAAACCCAGGACCTGGTCCAGGCCGATGAGGTGCCGGAAAAAGTAGCCGCGTACAGGCCATCGGCTGCGGCGCCTATCCCCTTCAATTTTGACGAGACGCCTGTCGTGGAGATATTCCATTCGCTGGAGAGCGCCTATGGCATTCCGATGCATTTCGATCCGAAGACATTCGCGTCGTGTACTGTCACCACCTCGCTGGGGGATGAGACATTTGAAGAAAAGCTAAAGATCATCTGCGTGGCGATCAACGCGAGCTATAAGATAGAAGGTAACCAGGTGTTTATCGATGGCAAAGGCTGTAAAGAATAGAGAACTAACTGCATTATAATAACCAAAACATACACATGATAAGATTCTAACCACCCTTTTCAAAGAAGAATGGTGGTGTTCCAGCACCACCATCCAGTTTGTCCCCTTTCATCCTGCGATTAGGAAGATAGAAAGGGAGTTTTTTGCCACCCTTTTCAAGAATTGACTAAAACTCGCTAAAGTTATGAACAAAAGCGTAATTCCAAAACATGCTGTTTATTTCATTATGAGAGTGACTCTACTTCATGTATTTCTTGCCATCAGCTGTATGAGCTACTGTTTTGCCGGGACGGCAGACGGGCAGGAAGTATTGGATAAAAAGATCTCTCTGAACCTGTCTTCCAAGGAGTTGAAGACAGTATTAAGAATGATAACCACTTCCGCGGAGGTAGGCTTCACCTATAACAGCCGCATTCTTCCCGAAAATAAGAAGGTCAGCGTGGTTGCCAACAACGAAAGACTGGGCGACGTCCTGTCCCGGCTGTTCGCTCCTCTGAATATCTCTTATGAGGCCATTGGCAAGCAGATCGTCCTGAAGAAGAACGGGAATGCGGTCACGGGTCAGCTGATGGCAGACCATATCACCGATATGCTGTTCAAGCCAATTACCGGGACGGTCCTGACGGCCGAAGGCAGCCCGCTTTCAGGTGTCAGCGTTACGGTAGCCGGCTCGTCGAGGGGTACAACCACCAACGAAAGGGGTGAATTTCATCTTGAAGCCAACGAAGGCGACGTGCTGGTTTTTTCGTTTATCGGTTACCAGACGACGCGCCTGACGGTGAACCTTTCGACTCCAATAAAGATAGTGCTGGCCGCATCGGAAAACTCCCTGAACAACGTGATCGTCACGGCCCTGGGTATCAAAAGGGAAGCGCGGGCCATCGGCTATTCAGCCCAGAAAGTCATTGGCTCGGATATCACTAAGGCAAGCCCGCCCGACCTCGCCACCGGCCTGATGGGTAAGTCTGCCGGCCTCAATATCTCCCAGCCGAATGGGGTACAGGGTAATTCGCAGCGTATCGTCATTCGCGGCAACAACAGCATCCTGGGAAGCAACCAGCCTCTGCTGGTGATCGACGGCGTTCAGGTCACTAACGATCCCGTCGGCGGCCAGCAGGCCAGCAATAACGGGACGCCGGTCAACGGGCAGATTGCCGCCGGGACTGATCTCGTTACCCCCAAAGACTGGGGTTCCTATCTCAACTTCCTCAACAGCGATGATGTGCAGGACGTGACGGTATTGAAAGGTGCGACTGCAGCTGCTCTTTATGGAGCAAGGGGCGCTAACGGCGTCATCCTGATCACAACGAAAAGGGGCGGGAAAAGAGCAGGTCTCGGTGTAGACTATAATTTCTCGACGCTTTGGACCGATCCCTACCGCTATCAGACCCTGCAGAACTCCTACGGCTACGGCGGCGCCAACGCGATGTACTCGGCCAACTTAGATTTCCCCACGACAGCATCAGGAGACAAACGGTATCCCGGCAATTATCCCTGGGACGGAACCCCCGCAGGCGACGCCTTTGAGAGCGCCGGCAATATCCCCGGCGGCTATTCCACCTGGGACGTATTCAGCTGGTACGGCCCCGGCGCATCCTGGGGACATAAATTAGACGGCACTGAGATCGTATGGTGGGACGGCGTTAAACGTAAATGGGACCCCCAACCGGATAACCGCAAGGCCTTTTTCCGTACCGGCAATACGTCTACGCACAACGTAGCCTTCAGCGGCGGCGGCGATTTCGGCACCTTCCGGATGGGCTATACCCGCCAGGACAACACCGCTATTACGAAGAACAGCAACTACAACCAGAATAATATCAATCTGGGAGCCAACCTGAACCTGTCGAAACAGATCAAGGTCGACCTCTCGGCCAGCTATACCAATTATACACGGCTCAACGCTCCTGACATCGCTAACGACCAGGGATGGACGAACTTTATGATCTATTCCATGTCCCGGGACTACAAGCCATTGGAGTTCAGCAACTACAAGAATGCCGACGGCAGCAAGCGCGACCTGATAGCCGCCTCGCCTTTCGGCTATTATCCTTATCAGAACAACTACAACCAGAACCTCTTCTGGCACCTCTTCGAGCAGAATCAGACCCTGACCAGGAACCAGCTGCTCAGCTCGGTCAAGGTATCCGCGGATGCTACGCCCTGGCTGAACTTCACAGGCCGTGCGTCGCTGAGCTATGCTATCACCAATGTGGAAAGCAAGTACTCCCCGATCGACGCGGGTGGTGTTGAAGGCCAGTATGGTTTCGAATACGTAAGGAACCAGGACGTCAACCTCGAGCTGTTCACGACCCTGCACAAGGAGAGCCTCTTCGGCTCTAAGGTCAACGGCAGCCTGCTCATCGGCAACAGTGCGCTGAAGTCGAGGATGTATGACAATAATGCGTGGAACAGTGGCGAGCCCAATGCCACCGCCGGAAAGTCCAGCACCTATCCCTGGGCGGTCCCAAACGGTTATTTCCTTTCCAATACTACCAACGCGAACGGCATACCGGCTCCAGTGGAAGTTTGGAACAATTACAACCTCAATTCGCTGTTCGGGATAATGGACCTGTCTTACGACAACTATCTTTTCCTTCAGCTGACGGGCCGCAACGACTGGTCCTCGACACTACCGATAAAGTCGGCCTCTTACTTCTTCCCCTCAGCCAGCCTGAGCTTTGTGTTCACCGACGCTATAAAGAGCATGCAGAATATCAGCTGGCTCAACTATGGAAAGGTCAAGGTTTCGGCAGCAAAAAGCGCCAACGGTGCACAGGCTTACCAAGCTGTCTATACCTATAATAGCAGCGTTATCGGCAATTATCTTAACGGTACCGCTCCGACCTCTTTTGGTGGGGTGCCCGTGCGCTCGTATCTGACCACTATTCCGCCCTTCTCCCTGGTTCCCCAGCAAAACACCTCTTATGAGTTTGGACTAGAGGCTGGTTTGCTGAATAACCGCCTGGGCTTTGAGTTTACCTATTACTCGACCAGGGGAACCGACCAGATCCTGCAAAGTAACCTGGCCTCGTCCTCCGGAGCACAGTACGTGATATTCAATACGGGCGTGCTGACCAACAAGGGTATCGAGCTCGTCATTCACGCCACGCCTGTACAGACCCGTGACTTCCGCTGGGATGTTTCCGTCAATGCGGCGCACAATCAGAACAAGGTCGTCTCTCTGGCAGATGGCATCGACAGATACCCGCTGCAGGACCTTTGGGGTAGTAATGGCGTACAGATGTATGTCAAGCCCGGCGAGAGCTACGGAACTATCTATGGCTATGACTATACCTATCTCAATGGCAAGAAGGTCGTCCAGCAAGTCCTCGACAAGGCTAATCCTTCAAAGGTCGTAGGTACGCAGTATGTGACGACAACTGATCCTGTTCCCATCGGCAACGCAACGCCCAAGTTCACAGGCGGCATCAGCAATACATTCCACTATAAGAACTTCAGCCTGTATGTGCTGACCGACTTCAAGGTAGGAGGTCAGATCTTCTCCGCCGACTATGGCGCAGCTATGGCGGAGGGGCTCGCGCCGGAAACGCTGAAAGAACGCAACGGCGGTGGTCTTCCCTACACTTATGGCGACGGAACGACGGCCAATCACGGCGTTGTCCTCGACGGTGTGTTCGCTGACGGTAAGCCCAATACGGATGTGGTACATTATCTGTGGAAATACGCCGGACAGTACGAGGCCTGGTCCAACGTGCAGATGCCCCGCGCCAATTCCATCTTCACCAATTCCTGGGGCAAGCTGAGAGAGCTGACGCTCACCTACAGCATTCCCAGCAAGCTGATCAAGCGCACCAAATTCATACAGGGAATGGATGTCTCCTTTATCGGCCGCAACCTGTTCTACATTTTCACGACCCTGCCCGACCACCTGAATCCGGAGGCGATCAACGGCATCGGCAACGGCCAGGGCGTACAATGGTCGGAGTTCCCGGGAACTCGTGACCTTGGATTATCCGTAAAAGTTAAACTTTAACCCTTTAAATTTTAACATTGTGAACTATCTAATAAATAAAACAGGCGCGGCGATCCTGGCTATTACAGTTCTGTTCACCAGCTCCTGTAAGAAGAATTTCGAAAGCGTCAATACTCCGCCGGAAGGCGCCACCGATAACAGCACTGGGGCAGTCTTTAATGCCATCGTCAGCTCGCTGCCGCTGTCCGCGGGCGAATATTCGGTGATGAACTCCTGGCTCTATCCCATCACGCAGCAGGGCGTAGTCGCTGCCGGCGCCTATCCCTATGACAATGCCAAGACGCCCGTCTGGCAAAACTATTACCAGACCCTGGCCAACTACCGCGCGATGCAGGCCCGGATCAGTAGCAGCAAGGACTCGGCTACCCTGAACAACGTGTATGGCATGCTGAAGACGCTGATGGCTTACAAGACCTTCAAGAACACCAACTATTACGGAGATATGCCCTATTCAAAGGCGGGCTATGCGCCGTTGAACGGGGCCAGCGGCTATATGGCTGCCTATGACAAGCAGGCCGATATCTATGCGTCCCTGCTGACCGACCTGAAATGGGCCGTCGATCATTTCAGCACCGACGCCTCGCAGGTTGCGCTGGGCAGCTATGAGACCTTTTTCCAGGGAAATATTTCCTTGTGGACCAAGTTCGCCAACAGTCTGCGTTTGTATATCGCCGTGACCATGTATGACAAGAACAGCGGGCTCGCCGGACCGGCGATTGCCGAGGCGCTCGGCAAGCCCCTGCTGGCGGATGGCGACGATATCGGACTCTGGCCGGCGAAGATCGCCAACCTGCAATTCCAGTGGCGGCAGTGGTCCTTTTCCGCCAACTGCTACCTGCGTATGGGCAGCACTATGTGGGGTCTGATGTCGGCCAATAACAATACCGACGGCAGCGGTATCTTCGACATGCGGGCGCATATCTTCTTTGAGCCCAATGGCAACGATCAGTGGGTCGCTTATCCGCAGAATCCTAATCCGGTGCCTACGGAAGGCGGGTCTCCTTACAATACGCTCCGTTTTACCAACTGGGATACCCTCCGGACGGGTATGAACTACTCGCCGTTCAATGTGTATTTCGAACAGGACCTCCTTTCAATACCCGAGCTGATCCTGACATCGGGACAGGTGCATTTCCTGAAGGCAGAGGCCTACAACCGGGGTCTGGGTGTGACGGCCAGCGCCGCTACGGCACAGACGGAGTACAATGCGGGCATCGCCGCCTCCATGAATATGTGGAAGGGGATCGCCTTTAACTCCTCGGTATGGACGAAAAACAAGCCGGCGTCGGCGACTGCGACACCTGCCGAGATCACCGCGGTACAGACCAATTCAATTACGGCTTATGACCTGACCAATTCCGCTCATGCGTTGAGCCAGATATATGCACAGCTCTGGATCGACCAGTACCGTCAGCCCTGGGACGCCTGGCTGCTGCAGAGAAGGACGGGTAACAAAACACCTATGTCTGCTGCCAATCCGACGTATTACACCAATCTCTATGGCAGCTATCAGCGTTTTGTCTATCCCGATGACGAGAAAAGCTATAACACCGCTAACTATGATGCGGAGACGGGAGGGACGGATGTGAACTCGACCAAGCTTTGGATAGCGAAATAAATATGAACTCTGTTTAGCAAGGTAATGATGGGTCGGTGTCTCGGCCCCAAAAAAAGGCCCGCTGGTTTATCCGCGGGCCTTCTCCTTGATAATGCGTCGCTCTTTCGGAGTGTTTTTTATAGGTCGTCGTATTTGTACAGGGGGTCGAGTCCTGCACCGGGCTCCATTTCGAAAACGGTTTTTATAAGGCCGTCCCGCAGCCCATAGATCCAGCCGTGCAGCTGTGGGCGGCGGTCATATTTCCAGGCCCGCTGGATGATCGAGGTCTTGGCCAGGTGCAGCAGCTGTTCTTTGACGTTAAGCTCGGCCAGCCGGTCGGCGCGCTGGTCGATATCGGCGATAGCCTCCAGCTCGTCGCTATACAGGCGATATACGTCCTTGATATTCCGGAGCCACATGTTGAGCACGTACTTGAAGTCGTGATTGGTCATGGCCGCTTTGACACCGCCGCAGCCGTAGTGGCCACAGACGATGACGTGGTTTACCTTCAGATGATTGACGGCGTAGTCCAGAACACTCAGCAGGTTCACATCCGTATGGACCACCATGTTCGCGATGTTGCGGTGTACGAATATCTCACCCGGCTGCGTGCCCGTGATCCTGTCCGCGGGCACGCGGCTGTCGCTGCAGCCGATCCATAGGAACTCCGGCGTCTGCAGATGTGAAAGCCGTTCGAAATACTGAGGGTCATCGGACTTTATCTCTTCCGCCCAGGCCTTGTTCTCCAATAATAATTTCTCTATAGGTGTCATTTTTTTCTTCTAAATTTTATGCAATATAATCAATTAGGACCGTAGCGGCCGGTTCACGCCCGCCAGGGGGGTGTGGTTCAAGTCGGTTGGGGCCCGTGGTTCACGTGCGGTTCACGCCGCCTTTACGTCGGCGCTTTCCTGTATGCCCACTGCCTGGTGGGCTGTCTTATACTGGCTCTTCCGGATCTCGACGCGGATATTCTTCAGGTGTGCGTGGTGCATGAACTCGTTGATCACGTCGACCACGTCCTTGTCGATAAAATCCGCCCTGGTCAGATCGATCAGCACGTAGCATGCGGAGGGAACTGATTCCAGCTTGTCCTTAACAATGGGCTTATTCAGAAAGGATACGTCTTTACGGAAGCGCAACAGGTACTTATTCTGGTCGTGTACGATCATTACCGCCGAGCGAAAATTGCTTCTTACGAGGAAGAAAAGGGCCACGCCGATGCCGATCAGGATACCGATGAGCAGGTCGGACAGAAGAATGGCAATTATGGTCACTACGAAGGGGACGAACTGGTCCCAGCCTTTGGAATGAAACTCTTTGAAGAGCGTGGGCTTGGCCAGCTTGTAGCCGGTCATGATCAGAATGGCTGCGAGCGCGCTCAGCGGGATGGTGTTCAGCAGCCCCGGTATCAGCAACACGGACAGCAGCAACAGCAGGCCGTGGGTGATGGTCGAAAGTCGGGACTTAGCGCCGGCGTTGAGGTTGGCGGAGCTACGAACGATAACCGAGGTGATGGGCAGGCCGCCAAGCATCCCGGAGACGAGGTTCCCGATGCCCTGTGCTTTCAGCTCTCTGTCGGTGGGGGTGCTGCGGTTATAGGGGTCGAGCTTGTCGATGGCTTCGATGCTCAACAACGTTTCCAGGCTGGCGACGAGCGCGATGGTCAGTCCGGTTACCCATACATGATAGTTGCCGAGGTACTGCCAGTCGGGCAGCCGGAAGAAGCCGACAAAGCTCTGGAAGTCCTTTGCCACGGGAAGACTGACGAAGTGGTTGGGGGCCAGATCCCAGTGTCCGCCGATGCTTTGGAGCCCGATGCTGATGAGGGTACCTGTAATGACTACGATCAGTGGGCCGGGGATGAACTTGAACAGCGGCTTGTTCTTAATAAAGGGCAGGTCCCAGAGCAACAATATCCCGATGGATACGACGCCGATGATGACGGCGCCGAGCGACAGGAAATTGAGCGAATACAGCAGCTCGGAGAAGGTGTTTTTTCGGTCTATCTGGAAGAAGGCTTCGTCACCGGAGAAGTTCTTGTCGTATCCGACAAGGTGGGGCAGCTGTTTCAGGATGAGGATGATGCCGATGGCGGCCAGCATCCCGCGGATCACGGAGTTGGGCACATAGTCGCCGATAATGCCGGCCTTTATAAAACCAAAAATGATCTGCAATATCCCGGCGATGACCACCGAGAGCAGGAATGCCTCATACACCGGCATCTTGCCGATGGCCACGACCACGATGGCGGTAAGACCAGCTGCAGGACCGGCGACACTCAGATTGGAGCCGCTCAGGCTGCCGATGACCACGCCGCCTACGACGCCGGCGATGATACCGGCGAACAAAGGGGCGCCGGACCCCAGCGCAATGCCCAGACATAGCGGCAGCGCAACAAGGAATACTACAACGGCCGACGGGATGTCCGCCGCTGCATTACGAAACAAATTTTTCATAATAGAATTAGTTAGGATAAAATAATAGATTACCTCCCCGGGTGGACCCGGGACGTTGTTAGCATGGCAAGCAAGGTGATCTAAAGGGGGTATCCTAACAATTGGGTGGGGGCGTGGGGATGTCATCCGCATGCCGGCTGGCGAGCTCGACGACCAGGGCGGGCGCCGCCTCGGACTTGATCTGCGAGCTCAATTGGACCAGGGTAGGAGAATAAACGGGCAGAAAGTGTTTTTGAAGATCATCTCCGGGACGGCCGGAAGAATCATCGGCATGCACCAGCTCTTCCGTAGCCTGACCGCCAAGCAGCCAGGCAATAGTTTGTCTCAGCGGCAGCAGCTGTGCGCTTAATACCACCAGGAGAAAAACAGATATGATCTTTCTTGCTTTCAAGGAATGTAAAAGTAGGCAATATTGGTCAAAAGGGCCAGCAGGGCCGGCCCTTTTACAATTTCTTTATATATTCAACCCACCGCAGATGCTGATCACCTGGCCGGTGATGTATGAGCTCATGTCACTGGCGAGGAAGAGGGTGGTATCGGCGATCTCTTCGGCCTTGCCGAAGCGGCCCAGCGGAATGCTTTCGAGGAATTTCTTTGCGCCGTCGCCTTCTTTCAGGTAGTGCGTCATATCTGTTTCTACAAAGCCGGGGGCGATGGCGTTGCAACGGATGTTGCGGCTACCGAGCTCTTTCGCGATCGATTTGGTAAACCCAATGATCCCGGCTTTGGAGGCGGCATAGCTGCTCTGGCCTGCGTTGCCGGTGATGCCGATGATCGAGCTCATGTTGACGATCGAGCCTTTTTTGGCTTTCATCATGGGGCGGATCACCTGCTTGGTCATATTGTAGACGCTCTTCAGGTTGACATCCATCACTTCATCCCATTGTTCGGGCGTCATGCGCAGCAGGAGATTGTCTTTGGAGATGCCCGCGTTGTTGACACAGACGTCTATCGTACCAAATTCTTTTGTTACGTCGTTGACCAGCGCCTCGCAGTCCGCATAGACGGCCGCGTTGCTCTTATAGGCTTTTGCTTTTACACCAAATCCCTTTAACTTACTCTCCAAAGCGAGCGCTTTTTCTTCGCTGCTCAGATAGGTAAAGGCGACATGTGCACCATGTTCCGCTAATTTGATGGCGATGGCTTCTCCGATGCCACGGCTGGCGCCGGTGACGATCGCTATTTTATTTTCGAGTAATTTCATGCGCCAAATATATGAACTCCTTATGAATCGCCCCCACTCCCGGCTGA
>Ga0207695_10000211_pt1 | contig 156467 bp, 138 predicted proteins | sample KBSC54metaG_FD_184354 | JGI IMG/M metagenome (GOLD analysis project Ga0207695, IMG submission 184354) | Corn rhizosphere microbial communities from Kellogg Biological Station, Michigan, USA - KBS C5-4 metaG (SPAdes) (version 2) | ecosystem: Host-associated > Plants > Roots > Rhizosphere >...
GCGGCACCTCCGTGTGAATGGGAAGTGCGTCAGGCCTGACGCAGAAACGCTCTCATTCGTGCGCGCGGGGCCGCCATTTGTTCGCGCAGGTTTGAAAAAAGTAATTCGGGAACTGGGGATGACTCAGTCATTCCATCGCTTGACTTCCGCCGAAGTTGTTCTCATAATGAGAACAGCATGCGAAGACGCGCGCATTTTCGATGTTTATGCAGCCATCAGGCGAGGTTGCGAGTTTATGCGGATAATCTCGGAAGGAAGGATTCGGGAATATTTCGCGCAATATCCGGATGCCAAATCAGCGTTGCTTTCATTTGTCAGGATCGTTCGCAAAGCTGCTTGGCATGACCTCCAGGAAGCGAGGAGAACTTATCCGCACGCTGACGCGGTTAAAGTATCCAGTGGGTCCATCGCCACGGTCTTCAACATTCGAGGCAATCGGTACAGGTTGATTGTGGCGATTCATTACAACAGGCAATTGGTCTATGTATTGCGATTCTTAAGCCACGCGGAATACGACAAAAATGCCTGGAAAGAAGAGCTATGACACAGCTAAACCACCGGAGTACATATAGCGACCTGGCCGAGAAAATGCCGCTTCGGCCGATCAGGAGCAAGAAGGATTATGCACGCGCGACGGCCATGCTCGACACGTTGGCGATTCGAAGCGAGGGTTTGCTGTCGAATGACGAGCGCGATTACATGGAGACGTTAACTCTGCTCGTGGAAGATTATGATCGGAAGAACGAGCCTTTGGATTTGAATAGACCGACTCCGATCGATGTGCTCCATCATTTGATGGAAGAGAATGACCTGAACACATCTGATCTGGGCCGAATTCTTGGAAGCAAGGGCGTGGCATCAGAGATATTGAACGGCAAGCGCTCGCTAAGCAAAACACATATGATGGTTTTGGCCGAGCGGTTCAATGTGGATGTGAGCGTTTTCTTCTCGGTGCCCGGCAAGACAAGGAGAACAAGACGACGCGGCGGGTCCAGCTTTCGAAACGCCACCCGCGACAAGGCGCTGCCGCCAACCGCGCGATGAAGCATATCGAGCCGAAGCAGCAAATGGCTTTTGTATATGTGAACAATGAACGACGCGATGCGAGCGAATCTTTGTGCTTTGTCCAGCGGAGATGGGAAGATTCTTGACTCCGCTCTTTTGAAACTCGCGCTTGCGCTTGGATCGCTGCCAAGCTCTGGATATGGACCAAGCGGGGACGATCCCACGAATTATAACTCTGTTCTTTCGACGGCCGAGCGAGAGGGCTTCTCGGATGACGATGTTGCTGAAATGATTGGTGCCCTTCGGCCGCTGGCATTAAACAACGCGTGCAATCGACAATCATCTGCCATCTGGGCCGTCGGAAAAGGTGCGCCTGCCATCGCTCTTCCGGTACTGCTGGAAGTGACCCGTATTCCTCCGGACCAGTTGGATTCGGGAACCCAGTTTCAGATCTGCATCTCCTTTCACGATTGTCTTGAGCGTTTGAGTGATGCCACCCGCGCGGAGATTCGCGCTATCCAGCAGATTCTTCGATCTCACGATCCAATACCGTTCTTCAAATCACTTCTTTCTTCATCGGACGAGAGGGTGCCCGGTGTTGCCGAAGCCGCTATCGCCGAAGTGGTCAGGACTTTGGTGGACAACTCCGCAGAATAAGACTGTAGATCAAGGCCCAGATGGTTATCATGGGTTTCCTGTATCTCATTTCAAAACCAGGCGGTGTCCTATGCGGACTCGAAATTGCTCGCCGTGCGTGATCTTTGCGATAATCGCGATGTCGATGGCGCTTAGCGGCGCGGCACAAGCCGACGTGGAATTTCAGCCGCTGTCGGCTGAGGCGAAGCGCGTGATCGAGGCGATGGATTTGCTGGGGGCGCCGTTGTCCGCTAACGATGGATCAGCCGTTCTCGCGGCAGCGCAGGGAACCGGCGGGCCAGACGCCGTCGCTCGAATTGAAAAAACGCTCGACGCTTATTGCCTGCTGGTCGTCGACATCAATCCCGAGAGCCGGGTCAAGGTGGCGCGCGGGCCGGCGGCGGCGAAGCTGGTCGAGCAGGGCTGGCGGACGTTTCTCATTCGCGTGAACAACGAGGCGGGTGCCACTGCGGCTCTGCACATCGACAGTGCGAACGCCAAGCCGCTTGCCGGCGCTAAGCCCGCGCAGGTTCCACAACGATGGCTTGAGATTTTGCCTTATACATCGCAGCCGATGTCTCCCCGGTTGTCCGGTCTGGGCGTCGAGTATTGCATCGTTTCACTTTTCAGCCGCGATCGCGGTCAGCGCGAGGCCCGCATCAGTTGCGACGTCGGGCAGGGCACGCAGGACCTCGGATTCCGCGATCAAACCGATGTGCTCTTCACCGCGGAACCGGGGTTTGACCTGACGCTTCGCGTGAAGGATGAACATGGACAGCCGACGGAAGCCGGGTTTGTCATCAGGGATGCGCAGGGGCGGGTCTATCCGCCTCAAGCGAAGCGACTTGCTCCCGATTTGGCGTTTCATCCGCAGGTGTATCGGGCGGATGGGCAGACGGTAACGCTGCCAGCCGGCCATTACACGGTGGACGTCACCCGCGGCCCGGAATATTTACCGCAGCACGTCGCGCTCGATGTGGCCGATCGCGCTGGGCAGAGCGCGCAATTCGCGCTCAAGCGATGGATCGATCCTTCGCTGGCTGGCTGGTGGTCGGGTGATCACCACATTCATGCCGCTGGATGTGCGCACTACTCTGATCCGACGCAGGGCGTTCTTCCTTCGGTCATGATGGCCAACTGCCTGGGTGAAGACCTTAAGGTCGGCTGCAATCTCACATGGGGCCCGTGCTTTGACTATCAGAAACAATTCTTCACCGGGTCCATTGATAAAGTATCCCAATATCCATACCTGCTCCGATACGACATCGAAGTTTCCGGCTTCGGATCACACCAGTCCGGCCACCTGGTTCTCCTGCGGCTCAAGAATGAACTTTATCTCGGCAACGACTCGGACAAGCATTGGCCGACGCTCTGCCTGAACACGCTCAAATGGGCCAAGGCGCAGGGCGCCATCTGTGGCCCAGCCCATTCCGGATGGGGTCTGGCCGTGAAATCCTCCGAGCTGCCCAACTATATCGTGCCGCCCTACGACGGCATCGGAGCCAACGAATACATCGTGGACGTGACACACGAAGTGCCGGGCCCTGACGGAAAGCCGACGCCCGCCGACGATTTCATGTCGATGGTCGATACGCCTTTCGTGTGGGAACTGAACATGTGGTACCACACGCTCAACTGCGGCTACCGCACGCGCATCAGCGGCGAAACCGATTTCCCTTGCATCTACGGAGAGCGCGTCGGCATGGGGCGCTCCTACGTAAAGCTCGACGGCAAACTCGATTTCGATAACTGGTGCAGCGGCATCGCTGCCGGCCGGTGCTACGCCTCAGATGGCATGAGCCATCTGATGGATTTCCACGCGAATGACGTCGCCATGGGCGAAAAGGGTAGCGAGCTGCGATTGGATGCGCCCAAAACCGTCCATCTCACCGCCAAAGTAGCCGCGATGCTCGATGAAACGCCCAATTCGCGAATACATGATTTGCCTTATCCGAGTCAGCCTTACTGGAACCTCGAGCGCGCCCGCATCGGCCGCACGCGCACGGTGCCGGTCGAGGTGGTCAGGAACGGCTACCCGGTCGCCCGGCAGGAGATCGTCGCCGACGGCACACTGCGGGATATTTCGTTTGACGTGAAAGTCGAGCGGAGCAGTTGGATCGCGCTGCGCATTCTTCCATCTTCACACACCAATCCGATCTTCGTCCTCGTCGGCGGAAAGCCAATCCGAGCCAGCCGACGCAGTGCGCAGTGGTGCCTGAAAGGCGTGGATCAATGCTGGTCACAAAAGACGCGATTCATCGCCGCGAGCGAAATGGCCGATGCGCGAGCAGCGTATGACCATGCCCGCGAAGCGTATCGGCGAATTCTTGCCGAGTGCGATGCGGATTAGTGGTCTAGCCAATTAAACCGCCCAGCTTATCAGGCTGCAAAACTTAAGCGCGTAACCCATTTTCCCCCATTGGCGTATACTGTGCAGCCATCGACAGGATGCGCCGGACTTCATGCGCACAGTGACGGTCATTTTCACGCTGATGTTGATCGCGCCCAGCCTTCGCGCCGGCCCGCTCAATCCGCGCTGGGTGCCGGCGGATGCGAAATGGTTAGTTCATATCGATGTGAATGCCGGACTTCATTCGCAGGTCGGAAAAGCCGCTCTCGATTTTGCGTTGTCCAATCCTGATTTGAAACAAGCCTTAGATAAGGCGCAGGCGACGCTGGGGATGAAGCTGCCTTCGGATATTCATGATGTGACGCTCTATGGCCGATCTTTTGGCCCCGATGGCGTTGTCATCGTTCATGCCGAGCTGAATCGGGACAAATTGATGTCGCTGCTGCAATCGACGAAGGACCTCAAAAGCAGCGACCTTCGCGGCCGCACCATTTACACCTGGGAAGAAGACAGTCCGAAGGATCAGACTGACGCCTCGCATACATCCGCTGGAGCACTGATCGACGACACCACTGTCGTGCTTGGGCACGACAAGGAATCGATCGTTGCTGCATTGGACGTAATCGACGGGAAACAGCCGGCTCTGGATTCAGGGTCTCTGCTGGCCCAGCCCGCGCCGCCGGGCACGGTCGGCTTTATCGCGGCGATCCATCTGGAAAGTGTCGCCAATGCGCCCGATCGATCGCCCCTGTTTCAAAAGTGCCGGGAGGGTCTGCTGGCTCTTGGCGAGCACGAGGGGCAGGCTTTCATGCATGCCCAGATCAAGGCGCAGTCCACTGAATACGCCCAGCAGCTCACCACGATGATGAAGGGCATGCAGGCTTTGGCCGAGCTCCAGAATCCGCAAATTGGAAAAGATCTTGATCTGGTTCGGGTGACAAACGACGATAAAGTGGTGCGCGTGGACTGGCATGCACCCGGCGCGGACGTGGCTTCGCTGATCGGCCAGCTAAGCCCCAGGCAGCCCGGTGCAATGGCCAGCACGCGACCAGCAGGTGAAGGGCGGTGACTCCATGGCGGGACGACCCGAGATGGAACTAATCGACGAGGAGCTTGCCCGCAGAGCGCAGGCCGGCTGCCGGGCCAGCTTTGAAATCCTTGCGCAGCGCTATCAGGTTCCGCTGCTTCGATTCGTTGATCAGCGCATTCGCAGTACCGCGGATGCCGAAGACATCGTGCAGGACACGCTGGTCCGCGCCTATCGGCGGATCGATCGCTACCGCGACACGTGGCGCTTCAGCACCTGGATTTTTACCATCGCCCACCGCCTGGCCATCAGCCACATGCGATCGGCAGGGCGGCGCGAGAGCCACCGGGAAGATGCCGTTCAACATGATGCGGCGCGAAGTGTGCCCCGCGAGCCAGGTCGCGATTTAATGGACCGCGAAAGTCGCCAACGGTTTTGGGAAATGGCTCAAGGAGCACTGACCGAGGAACAGTTTGCCGCGGTTTGGCTGTTCTATGTGGAGGAGATGAACGCGAAGGATATCGCGATCGTTCTTGGGCGATCGTGGGTGAGCGTCAAGACAATGCTGTTCCGCGCCCGCGCTCGGCTCGAATCGCGGCTCAGAGAAATGTCGCCCGAAGCGCGGCTGGTGTTGATCCCCGTGCCGTCGCGAGTGGGCCTCTAGCCCAAAACTAAGATCCATGGCTCAATTGATTCCCAATTCTTCTAACTCGACCGATGTGCTGGCGCAGCGTGCGCGGCGCGAAGCGGCCCGGCAGGAGCCTGCCTTCTCCGATGAGTTGCATGGCCGGATCATGCAGGCGGTGAAGCGGTCGGGGCCGCGCGAAGCGCAGTTGGACAAAGCCACTCGCGCAGATGAAGAGCGCATCGTGCCGAAGCCCAAATCGCCTTTCGGCCCGGTATGGACAGTCGCGGCCCTGGTGGTTCTTGGAATTGAAATTGCTGTTGTGGTGAGCGATCCCAATCATTCGCCGGCCCCCAATTCGCTGGCTGTGAGCGCCACGACGCATACCCACCGTCGGCCGCACCATGAATCGGTGGCAATCGATCTACCTCAGGTACAGCGAATGCCTCAGCAGGTGACGGTGGCGATGGAAACTGCGATTCGTCGCGAGCAATGGGCCGGTCTTGACCGGGATGCGAAATCGATGACCAAGTTCCTGGTGAACCAGGTTCCATTTCAATCGACATGGAAGAATTGAAGGTGCATTTCTAAATCGCGCACGGTAACGTCAATTAAGAGAATCAAAGGCGCTTCGACCCGATCTAATATTTGAAATTCATTTGACAAAAGAAGGAGACGGATGATGAACGGTCGCAATGGAACAACATTCAAGCGGGCAATCTGGGCCGGGGTAGCAATATTGGGCCTGGGAGCGGTTTCACTGTCGGCACAGGTTTTGGATCAGGTGCCCTCCGATGCGGTGGGCGTCCTGGAAGTGAAAAACTTGCAGGACGTGAACCAGAAGACTGCCAAGATCGCCAATGCCTGGGGCCTGGACGAATGGCAGCCGGACTTCAAGGATCCGCTGGCCGCGCTGATGAAGCAATGCCATATCAGCAAAGGCGTCAATACCAACGGCGACATGGCCGTTGCGATGGTTACCAACAATGGCAATCTCGACGATCCGCAGGCGCTGGCGCTGATCCCCGTCAGCGACTATGGCGCTTTTCTGAGCAATTTTGAAAAGGTCGGCGACGCAGACGGCGGCGTGCAGGAAATCAAGAACCCGCAGTCGGGCGGCAATCTGTTCGTCGCGCAGCGCGGCAACTACGCAGCACTTTGCCCCATCAAGGCATTGCTCCAGAAACATGCTGACGGCCTGAAGCTCGAAGGGCCGGCGGCGGCCGAAGCCAAGGCTAAAGACGCCATTTTGTTCATCAACATCCCAGCCCTTCAGAAGGAAATTCTCCCGCATATGGCTCAGGGACGGCAGGAGTTTCTTGACGCCTTTTCAAAGGGCTTCGAAGCCCAACCGCAAATGCAGCAGTATGCGCCGCTGGCCAAATCGCTGGGCGGCAAGATGTTCGATGCCGCCGAGCAGTTCATCAAGGATTCGCGCGGCATCATGATCAGTGTCAACCTCGGCCAGCAGGGAATCCTCTTCAGCGGGCTGGGGCAATTTGCCGCTGATTCACGATGGGGTAGTTCGGTTTCCAAACTGCAGAACACCAAGGAACCTCTGCTTGCTGGATTGCCCGAGCATAAATATTTTGCATTTGGCGGGATGGCGTGGGATCCCAAAGCCGTCAGCGAAATATGGAACCCCATTCTCGATTCGATTCACGATAGTCTGGCCAATTCACAGGGGCAGGCCAAGGAGATGGCGGGCATGATCGACGTGATCAAGAGTTCGATCGCTTCGACCAACCGAATGACCGCAGGCTATGTCGTACCTGAAGGCGGCGGTTTTCTTCAGCAAGTCCAGGTATTGACGGGTAATGCCCAGGTCATCGACCAGAACCAAAAGAAGATCATCGAAACCTACGGCAACATGATGGCGGCTCCGGGCGCAGGAATCACCATGAAGATCAAGCCTGGCGAGCCGAAGGAAGTCGAAGGCGTGAAGCTCAATACGTTTGAGATGAGCGTTGAAGCCGATCAGAACAACCCGCAGGCGATGCAGGCGCGGATGATCATGCAGATGTTCTACGGCGGTCCGACGATCACGACTGTGTCAGGCCCACTGAACCCCAATACTTACCTTATGGTCCAGGGTGGCAACGATGATTTCTTGAAGCAGGCCGTTGCAGCGGCCAAGGGCAACAAGGACGTTCTGGGCACTTCGCAACTCGTGGCCAACGTTTCCAAGGAACTTCCGCAGCAGCGATTCTGCGAAGAATACGTTTCGCTGGACAATATCATCGCACGAGGCGTGCAGATCGCGCAGAATTTCGGCCTGCCCTTCCAGGTGAAGGTGCCGGCTGATCTGCCGCCGCTTGGATTCACCATCGGCAGCGATGGCCCGTGCATCCGTGGCGACATGTATGTTCCTTCGCAGACGGTTCAGAGTCTGATTGCCGCCGGCCTTCAGGCTGCCCAGCAGGCGCAGAAGGGCGGTAACGGAGCGCTGTAGCCGACTCGAATTCTTCGTGATTGAAAAGGGCCGCATTCGCAACGCGAAGCGCGGCCCTTTTCTTTTTTCAGTCTGCCAGATCCCGCAGTGGATCACGCCCAGAAATTGACGAGCTTTTCCTTCTCTGCCACGCCTAGCGGAAACTTCTTGCTGAGCGAATGCTCCGCGATACCGGCATATTGCCGAAGAGCTTCGTGAATGTGCTCGGGCCGGATGCGAATGCCTTTGTCTTTTGAACTTTCGGTGGCCAATGTCTGCGGATTGACGGTGACGGCAAATTGCTTTTCATCGGTTGCGCCGACGACTCGGTTTCCTCGGATCTTCGGCCCCAGGAACATCGCCGAGCCGATCGACCAGTGATCCTTGCCATTGCCCTGGTTGTAGTTGGGCGTGCGCCCCATCTCGCTTTGTACGATGATCACCAGCTTATCGCGAATGCCCAGCGCCTCGGCCCTGCGGATGAAGTAGGCAATGCCCGCCAGAAGCTCGGGGATCAGCTTCATCTGGTCCACATCGTTGTTAGCGTGGCTGTCGAACTGGCCGATGGTGAGATTGGCTGAGACGCAGACGCCGGCTTTGAATGAAGCAAGCGCGATCTCCGCCTGCTGCGAAAGCCGCTCCTTGGGAATCGATTTAGGAATGTAGGGTGTGATTCGCTGCAAGGCTTTGGAATTGACCTGTGCGGCGAAAAGCATGTTGTCGGCGTGCTCCTGGCGGGGCAGGCGGAGTTCGGATTTACCCGCGTTAACCTCGGGCATCTCCCGCGACTGGTTTTCCTCGCGCAGCGCCTGCTCGATGCGCTTCAGTGCGAAATCACTGTGATAGGGCGATCGTAGATTTCCATCGATATCGTCGGCATTGGCGATGCGCTGCAGTGAAGGCAAGTAAGGCACGCGAGACATCGCCACGATATTTCCAGTGGCGGAATAATTGCCGAAGGTCAGGAACGACAGCGGACAGGTTGGGCCGCGACATGCGGCTACCAACGCCGCGAAAGTCGGGTAGGCCAGGCTGTCGAGCTTTCCGGTGGCCATGTAGCGCTGTCCGGGCGCGTGATTGTTGATCGAATAATCGAGGCCGTTGAGTACGAGCAATTCATTGCCGAAGGCTTTGTAGAAATCCTCGTTGCTCATTCCGCCTTTGGCACTTTTGGCCGTCGGGGCAAAGGCGTGATGGCCTTGCGTCAGAATATCGCCTTGCTGATAGAGGCGATTAATTCCATTGACTCCCTTGGGATCCATCAGGTAGGTGGTGTCCCAGCCGCCGGATGCGTTGAAGACGACGTAGTAGGGGCCGTCGTACGGAGCTTCTTCCTTGACCTCCGAGCCGAGCAGCCTCGAAAGGTTTTCCGGCCAGACGAAGCTCAGGCCGACCAGCGCACACAATTTGAGGAAATCACGTCGCATGACGGCTCACTCGTAAAGGAACTCGGGCCGGCGAAGCAGATAAGTCGCGACGGCCCGCCAGGCGCGCACTGTGTAATGCGGATCCGGCACCGGGTGCTTCAGCCCCTGCCGGCAACTCCAGATGTCTTCCTTCTCGATTCCCTTTCGCTGCGCGGCATCCGCAACAATCCCCGCAAACAGCTCGTACGTCCGGTTCACTTCCGGCGAATCAGGCGCATCGTATCTTCCTAAAATGCGATGATGCAGATGCACGATGGTCTGTCGGATCTTCGCATCCGCCTGCGGCGATGAGCCGGGGAGCGTGTCCGGCTCGACGTCTGAAAACAGTTTTCTTTCGCCCGGAGGTCGGCTGAAATCTAGAGCAGTTTCCCTGCACGCCACATCGTTAGCCAGGATCCTCTCGATCGCGCCCATCGCGCCACTGGGATCGGTGGCGCGCTCAGTGACTTCCTTGGAATCGATCCCACCATAGAGCATCGCCATCTGATCATCGAGCTTTCCCCAGGGCCTGCCGAAGACTGCGGCTACCTTGCGCTCGACCTGCTCGGGCGACAGCAGCCGAACCAGTCCGACATCGTCCAATTCCGCACGCCGGTTCGGATTGGCCATGGCAGTCGTCAAACCATCGGCACGATAAAAATCGGACAGTATCCAGTCTTTAATCACGCCTTTGAAATCGAAATGATCCTTGGAGAAGCGATCCGCGATAATTTCGATTTCCTTGTGCTGTTCCAAGTAGGCCCGCCGCCGCGCGGAAAAGAGTGGATCATCTATGTCCTTCGGCGGCGCCAACACCTTCCGACCGGTCAGCAGGTAATAAGCATGCCCGACCATCGCCTCCGCGAAACGGGGGTCTTTGACCGTCCGCTCGCCCAGCCATTGAAGAGCGCGCCATCGTTGTTCGGCCGGCAATTTTTCGCCTTCAAAGCCCGGCGGGAACATGTCGGTAAACCAGCCGCCTTTGCGCCGGCCATAGGTCCCGTTGAAATCCCAGTAATCCTGAAACAGCCCCGCGACCGGATCGACCGTCTTATGACACACCACGCACTCGGCTGCCTGCATCGTGGGAATTTTGAACTTTGCGGTGACGGCCGCGGCGTCGGAAACACGGGCCGCCAGTTCCAGTACATCGACGCCGAGAAACTGCAGATAAAACATCCGCGCCCGCAGCCGATTGCGATTGGTTTCGGTGGTCGGATAGCGGCGAAGGTATTGAAAAGTCGTGAGCAACCCCGCACTGGGATAGTAGCCGTTGGCTGAATCTTCATCCGCCTGCCGGCTTCGCCCTTTGAGTGCCTTGAGCTTGACCGGGATGTACTCAAATGGATCGTCCGGATTTTTGAATTGCGATTGCACCTCATCATAGATGCCGTAGCCGCGCGCCGAGTAGGGCGACACCATGATGTAATCGGCTGTCACAATTTCGCTGAAGGGGCGATTATTGCGAACGATGTATTCGACGAGCTTCATCGGCTCGCCGAGTACGGCACCGCGGTAATTGTCGTGAAGCTTGTATCTCGCCTTTTGCTGAGCTTTGGCGTCAGCGATGCTGCTCAAGTCGAACTTCTGGGTCCAGGTCCGGCTCTTCTCGAAGTATTCATATGACAGCGCATCTTCCGGATTATCTCCGAAGCCGCGGGTGAGGAAGATGTCGTTGAATGCCTCGCGCAGCCGGGTGTAGAAGGCATCTTCGGTCATGATGGAATCGAGCAGCGGCGGAAGCGCTTTGATTCCATCTTTCTGGACGGCGCTTATCTCCTGCTCGGTCGGCAATCGCCCGGCCAGCGAAAGCGTCACGCGGCGGAGCAACTGCCGATTGTCCAGCATCACCACGCCATCAAAAAAGGGCGGCTCGTTTTTGTCTGAAGAAGTGATCCGTGCTGACCGGTCGGCCGGTGCATAGAGACGCGTGACAAACTTCGCCAATACCTCATAACCCTTCGAATCGGGCTTGAGCACAACTTTGCCACCGTGCTTGAGCTTTCCAACGACCTTCAGCAGGAGCCGCGATTGGTCACCTTCCTTTGTGCGCGCCATGCGGACGAACTGGTCGCGATTGTGGCGCATCGCGTGATCCCGCTGCTGATCATTTTGGCTGAGTTGTGGATCGAGAAGAATGAAGTCGCTGTCGTCGGCATCGCCGCCAGTCTTATGACATTCCAGGCATGTCTTTGCACCGACCTTAGGCCAAACCTGGTTTGCAAAAAAATCATCCACCGGCGCGGCGCAGGCGGGCCCGCTATAAGCCTGATTTGAGTCGGCTCGAGCAATCGCGGAAAGCAAAACTGCCAGAACTAAAAGGAAGCACGTCGTGCAGGTCCCTCTGATCGAGGAATTGATACGGAGATTAGCAGATTTGGACCGCCCCATCACATCCATTACCTACCGGCTGGAAGGCTGTTGCGGAACGTGAAAATGCCGGAAATCGGCGGCGACTCCCTGACGCGCCATCGGTATCATGCCTGCCCCTATGCGTTTCATCTTTTTGGTTGCGGCAGTTCTTGTACTTGCTGATTTAGCACCTTCCACGGTCGCGCAGGAGAGGCGGCCTCAGGTAGGGCTGTGGATTTCGACCTGGTGGACGAAGGACGATCAGTTCCACCATTGGGCCAACTGCACGCGAATGCCCACCATCGGCCGATATATGGCCGGCGATCCAGCGATCATCGCCCACGATTACGCCCAGTTTCGCCACATTGGGATCGATTTCTTGATCATGGATGACACGAACGGCATCGGCAACGACGCGGGCCGAATCAATGACAACATTCGCGCCTGGTTCGATTTCATGGATCGAAAGCCTGCGGCAGCCCGCATTCCCATCTGCATTGCGGGCGGCGGTGAGATGCGCGCAGGCGGTAAATCCAGTCAGCAGCGCGCGGCCGATTTCTATTGGGCCAACTGGGCCCGGCGTCCGAGCTATTTCCAACTCGATGGTAAGCCGCTGCTGTTGATCGACACCGATAAAAATTACGGCCCGGGTGACTTCACCGATCCGCATTTCTCCATCCGCTGGGTCTACAACGGCGACAACTTCGCCGCTATGAAGCAGCGCAAGACCTGGGGCTGGGGATCCTACGCGCCCGCGCCGGTCCTCCCCGAATGCATGAGCATCTGGCCCGGCCACCGCTACGCCCAGCGCGTCGCCAAAGAAGGCAAAGACACCACCGAACAAGCCCGCGAAGGCGGCCGCCTCTATGTCCGCGAATGGCTCCATGTCCTCAAAGCCAATCCCAAATTCGTGACGATCGCCGACTGGAACAACTTCGAAGAAGAAACCGCCATCGAAGACAGCAATTCATGGGAAGATTCATCAGGCTATGCGACGCCGGATTTGTATCGGCGCATCACGCGGGCTTACTGTCGATTGCGCTCACAGGAACTGGTCAAAGGCGAATACTACCGCGATGAAAGGCTGCCGGAGGTTTACCTCTTCGATGGCTCACGCTTGATTTATCAAACGACGATGCCGCATCGCTGCACGCTGATCGTCGCGCCATCCGGATTGCTGGAGCGATGCGCCAATCGCAAGGGCGTCAATCTTAATCCCCAAGAGCAACGCTAAGGTTTGTCGCTATGTTCCGATTCCTCATGCGAGATGACGGTCGGCGCCTGATGGGGGGATCCAGAAGACAGTCGGGGTCGTTCGGCTGCTTCGGGCGGCAGACTATTCAGATATTCTTGCTGCATGATTTGCGGATCGGTTTCGAGATGTTCCAAGACCTGTTCAACGGCTCGATCGAGTTCGGCAGCCCTCGGATCCTCAACTCGCTCCGAAAGTCCCTGCAAAAGCTGATAAGTGAAATCGTCAATTTGCTCTTGCGGCACTCCTTGAAGCGCCGCTCCGGCCATAAGCCGGGCGATCAGCAGATTTTGCCAGGCTGAAAAAAGTTCTGGGGAAGGCTCCTGTCCCCGTTCCAGAAGATATGCCTTCGTTTTCTCGGCGATATTTTCCGCCAACGGAGCGACGCTCGCCAGCAATCCGTCGATCTGCTCATCCGGAATCAGCGAATCTAACATCTCATCGTCGAGTTCTTCGTCCTCTTCTTCATCAAGTTCATCTAACAGCCCCCAATCGCTGTACGCGCCGGTTTCCTGGTCCTTATACGGGGCTGCGTTGCTGAAAATGAACTTGACATCCTGCCGCTGAAGATACGTTTCGAGCGGCTCGCCGATCAGGCGCTGGCGAAGGTCTTCGGGATGGCCGGCAAATTCTTTGGCGAATTGCGAGACATCGGCGTTGTGCCAGTCGCCGACGCCGTCGATGAGCATAGCAGCTTTCGCCCAGTCCTTGGGAAGGCGCATGCCATTGTCGTGGGCCCATCGAGTTCCGGCAGCCACCCATTTTCGCGCTTCTTCAACGCCACACTCGTGAAGTGGGATGCCATTTTGCTCGCTTGTCTCGAGCATCTTTTCAAATTCTTCGGGGATGACATCTAACCGAGTCCACGCGTCCTTCAAGCCCACCACTCCGCGATCGATCAGGAAGCAGGCGATGCCGCCAAGGCCTCCGCCGCGCTTGTAGACGAAGATCTGCAACTGGCCAAATGATTTAAAATCGTCCGAAATCCAGCATTCCAACTCCCCGCGCGCCTCAGCCAGGCGCTTGATCGGGCTGACTGATGCCTTGCGGCGCATTTCCTTTCTCTTCGCTTCCCGCTTGGCCCGATGACGCTGCTTCTTGTCTTTTTTCGACACGCGGCCTCCTGTGAGAATCATCGATCCGTCATTCGCATCTTACGCGAACGGATCGCTCTGCGCCGACAGATTTTCAAAACGCGTCGCCTTGTTGAGGAAGGTCAGCTTCACGGTCCCGGTCGGTCCGTTGCGCTGCTTGGCGATGATGATCTCGGCGATGTTGTCCGGCTGAAAATCGGGCTCGGACATGCGGTAATAATCTTCGCGATGCAGGAGCATGATCACGTCGGCATCCTGCTCGATGGAGCCGGACTCGCGCAGGTCGCTCATGCGCGGGCGATGGCCATCACGACCTTCGCTGGCTCGGTTGAGCTGCGAAAGGCAGACGACCGGAATGTTCAGCTCGCGCGCCACCGCTTTAATTCCGCGGGAGATTTCGCTGATCTGCTGCTGTCGGCTGTCGGGGCCGGGGTTGTCCATGAGCTGCATGTAGTCGATCATCAGGAGCTTGATATCGTGCTGAAGCTTCAGACGCCGAGCTTTGGCACGCAGCTCCAGGACCGTGAGGCCCGGCGAATCGTCCACCCAGATCTGCGCCTTGGCCAGCTCCCCAACGACGTTCGCCAGATGAGCAAACTCGTGCGATTGAAGCAATCCCTTGCGCAACTTATGCGCATCGATATTCCCGCGGCTGCAGAGCATGCGCTGGGCGAGCTGCTGCTTGCTCATTTCCAGAGAAAACACCGCGCAAGGCAGACGATTATCCGCCGCCACATGCTCGACGATGTTCATCGCGAAGGCGGTCTTACCCATGGAGGGCCTAGCCGCTACGATGATCATTTCGCCGTTCTGCAGGCCATTGAGCATGTCATCGAGTTCGAAGAAGCCGGTCTCGATGCCGCGCTTTCCTCCGCTGTCGATCATCTCGAAGACTTCATGCAGCACCTTCTCCATCGGCACCATCGCGCCGCTGACCTTCTGCTGCGCGATCTCGAAGATCTTCTTCTCGGCCTTGTCGAGAACCAGATCGGCCTTTTCATGCGGCGCATACGCATCGCGAAGGATGTCGTTGCTGGCGGCAATGAGCTGGCGCAGCAGCGCCTTTTCCCGCACGATTCCGGCGTAATGCACGCCATGTGCTGAAGAGGGCACCTTGCCGAGAATCGCGGCGATGTATTCGGTACCACCGACTTCCTCATAAAGATTGCGCTTCTTCAGCTCATCGCGCAGAATGACCGCATCGATCGCGCGGTTCTGCTCGTAGAGCTTCACGACGATATCGAAAATGATCTGGTGATCGGCCTGATAAAGCGCTTCGCGATCGACAATCTGCACGATGTTGCCGATCATCTCCTTGTCGAGCAGCATCGAAGCCAGCATGCACATCTCGGCTTCGATATCATGAGGCGGGAGCTTGTCGAACTGGCGAGCGAGAGCAGGATCGATGAGTTGACTCATGGCCGTCTTCCCTGAACTTTTAAGCCTTTAAGCCATCCGAACAACATTCTAACAACAGATCGGCCGAGTCACTATAGGTTCTGCAAAAGTTTGGTCGATGCTGAACGAACGCCGACCGTTTTGCTCGGCCGCGATCCTTCTATGAAAAAAAGTGCCCCCGCCAAACTTAAAAGTCTGGCGGGGACAAGTTGTTCACAGCCTATTCACGCGCGCCTGTTCAAAGCGCGATTTGTCGTGCTCTGTAGCAGCAGCAAAGGCGCTTAAGCATTTTCAGCCGGTGCCGGTTGGGCCTTGGCGTGGGCGTCGATCGCGGCCTTGCTCTCGGCATCGGCGTGGACCCAGACCTTCAGATCGGTCGTGAGATCTTCTGCGAACTTCACCTGCACCGAGTAATCGCTGATGCGATCGAGCCGGCCCGGAAGGTTGATGTCTTCGGCCAGCACGTTGAAACCTTGAGCCTGAAGCTGCTTGGCGATGTCGGTTGCAGTGACTGAGCCAAACAGATGGCCTTGTTCATTAGCGCGGCGTTCGAGATGAACCTCGACCGCCTTGAGCTGGTCGATCATCTTCTGCTGCTGGTCGCGGCGCTCGCGCTCCTGCTTTTCGATTTCCTGCCGGCGGGCTTCGACCCGCTTCACGTTGGCCGGGGTCGGCTGGACCGCCAGGTCCTTGGGCAGCAAATAATTTCGGGCATAGCCGGACGAGACTTCGACGACGTCGCCGACGCGCCCAACATGCTTGATCGATTCCTTGAGAAGAAGCTTGACGTTTGCCATGATTGCCTCTGAAAAAACGATTGCGTTTTGAATTTACGGATGTACTTCTCGGATCTTAGAACGGAATATCGTCATCCTTGAACTGCTGTTCGTCGCCGAAGGGCGGCTGGGCCTGTGGCTGCGAGGGTGCCTGCCGGCTCGGCCCGCGCTGCGGCGGGGCAGATGGCCCGCCTTCGTCCGCGCCACCTTCGTAACCCTGCGATCGTCCTCCGCCGCCGCCACCACCATCTCGGCCGCCGATGAATTGGAATCCTTCAAGGACGACCGTCAGCTTGCTGCGCTTGCCGCCGCCTTGTTTGTCCTCCCAGGAATCGAACTTCAGCCGGCCTTCGATGAAGATCGGCTTGCCCTTCGTGAAATACTGGTTGATCAGCTCCGCCTGCTTTCCAAAGGCGGTAATGTCCACGAAGGTGACTTCCTCGCGATCTTCGCCTGCCGCGCTTTTGAACTTTCGATTGCAGGCGATGCCAAACTCGGCCACTGCCGTCTGGCTCGGCAGGTATTTAAGCTGCGGGTCGCGCGTGAGGTTGCCCAGCAGGATCACCTTGTTGAAGCTTGCCATCGCAGGACCTCCAAAAATCGCGATTCGATTCCCGGGACTTGGGCCGAATTATTCCTTACCGACTGCCGCCTCGGGCGAAGGAGTTTCATGGCGCGGGGCGCGCGGCGTACGATCTTCGCGTGGGCCACGGTCTTCACGCGGACCGCGATCATCGCGCGGACCACGATCATCACGAGGTCCACGATCGTCTCGGCGGGGGCGATCATCGCGCTCCCAGCTCGGCCGCTCTTCGCGGATGATCGGCTGCGGCTCGACCGATTCCATCTCATGCTGATTGAGATGGTCGGCCCGCGTGATCAGCACGCGCAAAACCTCTTCGCTGAGGTTCACGTCGCGCTCGATCTGAGTGACTGCCACGCCCGGGGCCTTGAAGAAGGCGATAATGTAGGTCCCGCGCTTCTGGCCCTTGAGTTCATAGGCCAGCTTGCGCTCGTCCCACCGCTTGAGAACGAGGATCTTCGCGCCATGGCGCTCGATCATCGTGCGCACCGTCTGGATCGCGTGCTCCAGATCAGCCGCAGCGGATTGTCCGAAGAGGAACATTGCCTCGTATTGATTTTCGATCGCCGCTCGTTTGCTTTTAGATTCTGCCATATTCTAAAGACTCCCTAGCATGGGTTTTGGCCGGTTCATCCGACCGCCAGGTTAAAACACTCGAACACTTTTCACGTCTGCAACCGGCGCTTCAGCGCCGGAAATTCTGAACTTCCTACAAAACGTCTCGCAAGTCGCAGCTTGCGTCGCTCATTAGCCTCCCGGCTTGTCGGGCGCTGCTCCGATCGCAAATGCGGGAAGCGCCCGACAAGCCGGGCGGCTAAACCATCCAAGGAAAGCGTTGCAGTTAGTCTTCGCTTTCCTTCTTATTGTCGTCGGCGTTGAACTTATTCATCGCCAACGCGATTCCGCGATCGATCCACTCGATGATCGCCGACGCCGCTCGATCGACGGCCGGATCCATCTTCTCCCGCTGGGCGGGATCGAATCGTCCCAGCACATAATCGCGGCCCGGCACATTCACCGGCGGGGCGTCAACGCCCAGCCGAAGCCGCGGATACTGGGTCGTTCCCAGCGCCCGCTCTACATCGCGCAGGCCATTATGTCCGCCACTGCTTCCACCGGCCCGCAAGCGGATCTTTCCGCAAGGCAGTGCCAGGTCATCCAGCACGAACATCGCATCGGCCGGCCCGAGCTGATAGAACGCCATCGCCGCCTGCGCCGATCGGCCGCTGAGGTTCATGTACGTCAGCGGCTTAAGCAGCAGCACCTTTTCGCGGGCGCCGTCGGCCAGCGTCATCGTACCATCCATCGTCAGCCCTTCGAAATTCGACCGCGAAAGCGAATCGAATTGCGAAGCCGTGGCGATCCATCCCAGCCGGACCGCGAGATGGTCCACCACGTCAAAGCCGATGTTGTGACGCGTGCCCACATACTGGCGACCAGGATTTCCCAATCCGACAACCAGGTGCATCGCGACAACTCGGTTACTTCTTTTCCGGCTCGGCGGCTGCTTCGGCAGCTTCGCCTTCCTCGGGCTTGCGGCCAATCAACTCTGGCTCGGCTGCTTCCTCGGTCGGAGCCGCCTCGGCCTGTTCCTGAATCTCGCGCACCGTTGCCACGATCAACTCGCCATCCTGCAGCGCCCGCACGTTCGGCGGCAGTTGCAGGTCCTTCACATGCAGCACGCTGTCCAGCGCGAGCTCCGACACGTTGTGCCGAATGACGTTCGGGATGTCGGTCACCAGGCACTCGATTTCCAGATCGCTGATGATCTGCTGCAGCACGCCGCCTTCTTCTTCACCCTTGGGCGTGCCACGCAGCTCGAGCGGCACGGTCACGGTCACGCGCTCATTCAGATCGACGCGGGCAAAATCGAGGTGGATGATCTCGATGCCCAGGTGATCGAACTGAACTTCCTTGATCAGGACCGTTTCGCGCCGGCTGTCCACCGCAAGCTCGAACAGGTGCGCGCCCTGGTTCAGGTGATTGGTGATTTCCTTCTTCGGCAGCGTCACGGTCACGACTTCTTCCTTGTGGCCGTAGATAACGCCGGGAATCTGGCCCGAGTCGCGCAGGCGCTTGTTGGCGCGCGAACCGAGTTGGGTACGGGGGCTGGCATTAAGGGTAATCGTCTGTGCCATATTGGCTCCAACTTATTTAAAGTTCTCTCTTGCTCGCTGCTGATTCAAAACCGCAGGTTATTTCGATCGCGTCGTCAGCAGCCGGACGTCGCGAAGTCGGCTCACGTCAATCGCGGCCGCCATCCTTTCCATCCTTGCGAAACAGGGCGCTGACCGATTCATTGTGGTGAATGCGGTGAATCGCCTCGCCCAGCAGGTCGGCCACTTCCAGCACGACCAGTCGGTCCTTGATCGGCTCGGCGCGGGTGCCGATTGGGATCGTGTCGGTGACGGCGATCTTCGTGAAATCGCAATTGGCCAACCGCTCCAGGGCAGGGGGCGCAAAGACCGCATGCGTCGCCGCGATGTAAATTTCCTTCACGCCGTTGTCGCGCAGAATATCGACTGCCTTGGTCACGGTGCTGGCGGTGGTGATCATGTCGTCGATAATCATCACGTTCTTGTCGGCCACATCGCCGATGATGTGGGCCGCGGTCGTTTCAGAGCCACTCTTGCGGCGCTTGTCGATGATGCAGATTTCGCCTCCGAGTTTGTTGGCGTAAACCTGCGCCCGCTTCACATTGCCCACATCCGGCGACACAAACACACGATTCGCCAGCTTCAGGCTCTTGAACCACTTGATCAGTACCGGCGATGCGCTCAGATGATCCACCGGGATATCGAAAAATCCCTGCACCTGGGCCGCGTGTAGATCGACCGACACGACGCGATCGGCTCCCGCACGCTCCAGCAGATTGGCCACCAGCTTGGCGGTAATCGGCGTGCGGCCTTCGTCCTTACGGTCCTGACGGGCGTAGCCGAAGTAGGGGATCACCGCCGTCACGCGCTGCGCGCTCGCGCGCTTCAGGCAATCGATCCAGATCATCAGCTCCATCAGGTACGCATTCACCGGATGGCTGGTGGGCTGAATGATGTAGCAATCGCGGCCGCGCACATCTTCGTCCACCTTGACGATCAATTCGCCATCGGGAAACAGCTCCGTGCGCCCGCGCCCCATCGGAATCTGCAGGTAATTGCAAATCCGCTGCGCTAGCTCCGGATGCGCCCGGCCGGTGAAGACTTTCAACTTGTCTGCATCAATGTGCGACATAAACGCTAATTCAGCCGTTGAACCTCTCGCTGGAAACATGCCCGGCCAAAACCGATCTCTCCGGCACCACGCTTTCGGACGGGATGCTGGCAAACGGTCCGATCACGCAGTCGGGGCCGATGCTCGAATCGCGGCCAATATAAGTGAACGGCTCGATCACCGTGTCGGTCCCGACGCTCACGCCCGCTTCGATGTAGGTATTGACGCTGCTGACGATGGTCGCGCCGCCTTGAAGAATCTGCCGCTGAATGCGGTCCTGCATGATCGCATCAACCTGCGCCTGCTGATCGCGGCTGTTGACCGACAACACGTCTTCCGCGCTGACTGCCTGCACCGCCAGCACTTTTTTGCCGGAAGCGCGAAGGATGCCGTAAACGTCGGTCAGATAATATTCGCCCTTCTTGTTTTCGTTCTTGAGCTTCGAAAGGGCGAAGAGGAGCTCTTCATTGCGAACGCAGTAATAGCTGGGAAACACTTCGCGAATGTCGCGCTGCTCGGGCGTGCAGTCGATCTGCTCGACGATCTCGACGAAGTTTCCGTCGCCATCGCGAATGACCCGGCCATAGCCGGTCGGATCTTCGAGGATCGCGGTCGCCATGCTGGCGGCGGCATGATCTTCGTGATGAGCATGCTGCAGCGTGCGCAGGACTTCCGCGCGAATCAGCGGCCCATCGCCGGCCAGGATAAACACATCGCCCTTGCTGTGTTCGCGCAGCCAGGGCTCGCACATTCGCGCAGCATGACCGGTGCCGAGTTGCTCGGTCTGCTCGATCCAGACGATTCGTCGATCGCCTTCGAACTGGCTGATGACCTCGTCTTTTCCGTGGCCAACCACAACCAGCACATGATTGCATCCCGCGCCGTAGCAGGCATCCAATACGTAATGCAGCATCGGCTTGCCGCAGATTTCATGCAGCGGCTTGGGCCGGCGTGATTTCATCCGAGTGCTCTTACCGGCGGCGAGAATGATGGCGACTGAGGACATACCGTTTCGACAGCGTTAAATAGCCAAATTGAATTACTGGCCCGCTAGGATTCGAACCTAGACAAGCAGGACCAAAACCTGCTGTGCTACCGTTACACCACGGGCCAATCTGCTGTCTTGAGGGGAATGAGGCAAACGCAGCAGCCTGGCTTTTATATTCGCATGCGATTGAAGACACCCGCATCGGCAAGCATCGCTCGCACGCAAATGCGCTGGGGCATGACCAATCGCGGTCAAACGTTTCGCAGGCTCGAGCCGGTTAAAACCGCGAACCGGCCCGCTTCGCCTACCCTTCCGGCACCGTTGCCGGACCTCTCGACGACGCCCGTCGTTGCGAAACGAGTCGCGGTATCCTACGGCCGGGACAGAAGATGTCAATCCCACGCGAATCACGCGGTTTGCGCCGATAGGACGGTCCATTCCTGACCTGAGTTATCAATGAAAAACGCCAGGCAAGTCATGCTGACCTGCCTGGCGTCTGCCTTCATCATTTGCCAATGATTTTATAGAACGATCAGTTTGCTGACTCTTCTTGGCGGCGGAGAACCATGCGTCGCCAACGCGTCGGCGTCAGTCCGGTGGCCTGCTTAAATCGGCTGGTGAAGTGGCTCTGGTGGGCGAAGCCACATTCCTTGGCAATTGTTGCCAACTCCTTATCGCGAGCCAAAAGGTCCGTCTTGGCCTGGTGGATCTGGCAATCCAGCAGGAACTGCTTGGGCGTCAGGCCCAGAAGCTCGGTAAAGCGACGATGGAAATGGAATGGGCTCAGATGCACCATCTTGGCGATTTCAACCAAGGTCGGACCGCGGCTGAAATGCTCCTGCATGAACTTCATCGCGGGAATCAGGCGAGCCAGCTCCTCATCCGCATGGAAATCCTGAGGCTTAACCGCGCCCCAGTCCTGCACGTCCGGCTGCAGGCAGAAGAATGCAAAAGGCCCTTCGCCAAGAGCCGGGTAATGTTTGAAGGTCACGAGGCGGAAGATCCACATGTCGCCGTGCGAGTCGGCAATCTGTAGACGGTCGCCGACGAAGCCGTGGCCATTCATCTGATGCATGCGGCGCTTGGCTTGCTCCATCGCCTGTTGCTTGAGGCGGGAATCGAGCGCGTTAAATTCTGCACCGCCATAGTGGGGCCGGAGCTTCGAATCGACGATACAGACATTGGTACCCGGCATCTGCTCTTCTAGACGGCCGGGCGTCCCCGAGCCACGATTTCGCTGGCGAGCCTTCTCTCGGCTCTGATCAAAGTGCGATACAGCAGTCATAAGCTGATGCACTTCAGCCGAGGTGAAGTCACCGTCTTCTTCGGAGCGCAGCACATGGACGACGCCGGGATATCCTTCGAGGACCGGCGCGGCCAAAGGAAGCGCGATCGCGTATTTCAATTCCTGGGGTTGGAGCAGCTCCTGGAAATAGGGCGTCGAGGCATATTCCTCGCGGCTATACACATCCAGTGGGCGAACCGGTTTATGCTTCAGAATTGCCTGCCAGCTCATCTTGTCGCTGGCATGAAAGCCTTTCGCATAAGACTTCAGAAGATCCGCGGGAGCATTTGCCGGCTGTGCGATCTGCAAGCCTCCACGGGGAACGGTCGTCAAGACCAGGCCACTGGTAAAGGGAACGGTCTTTTTCAACGTCTCCAGAAGCTGGACGACGGAGTTTTGTTCGCGGGCGGTCGCTGTCACTTTCTTCTCTCCTGCAATTGATGATCCGAATTCATTCAATCTTTACAACTATGAAGGCTGTACGAACAAGTAAGGCAGAGGGTCGAACGGAACGCTAATTTATTGAAGAAAATTGCTGCCATGTCCGCCAGACGGATCATGCCCGATGTATCGGCACAAAAACCTGTTGTAAAGCAATTTACAGAATAAATGTACCGCGGCAATCCTTTGATCCCGGTCCAACCTTCCACCCTTACAATTCTAGGACGCTGCATATGTCGGTGCTAGCCCCGAAACAAAGATTTTGATAGCGCATGTTGTCCAAACTCAACGGCGATGGGTGGGCGGTTGATGAGGATGTTGCGGCTACTCAACATCTGGAATAAGTGGCCTGCGACAGACCGACGGATGGGATTGCTGGGAAATGAGTTTCTCTGGGAAAAATCGTCATGCTTGGCGAGCGTCGGGCCGATATCGCCTGCCGCCTCGACGATGGCATGCCAATTGATCACTCCGGTTAGGAGTGTTCATGGCTTATCTTTCGACTCGCGTTTTTTGGCAGAAGAAAGTGAAGATCGCCGTTCTCGCCCTCGCCACCTTCATTGCGATGTGTTAATCACGTAGGCTTTGCAGCAAGCTGAGTTAGCGCCGAAGACTATTTCTTTGGAGCATCTGACTCTGCGCCGCCTTCACGTTCCTTCGACTGCTCCGCAGCCGCCTCGGGGCTCAATCCAAAGATATGAAATTGATGCGATAGCGGCGAAAAGCCGTGTTCCCGGCAGATCTCTTCGCGCAGCTTGCGAACTTTCTCACTGCTGAACTCGATGACGCGTCCGGTTGCTACGCAGATGAGGTAGTCATAGGCCTGCCGACCCGCGATCACTTCGAAATAGGATTGCTTGTTGTCAAAAAACACCTGCTTCAGGATGCCGGCATCCTGGAGGTGGCTGAGTGTGCGGTAAGTCGTTGCGCGACTGGCGCGATGGCCGAGCCGATCCAGTTCTGAAAGCAGCTTTTCAGCCTCGAACAAACCCTTCTGGCGGAGCACAGCATCCAGAATCATCGCGCGTTCCGGAGTAAATTTGAGCTTTCTGCCATGCAGGTATCGCCTGAAGATCGCGCAGACAGGCTCGTATGGCAGCGCATCCTGTTTCACAGCCGCCACGCGCGGAAGATTTGGAAGAATGCTGGGACCTTCGGCCATCGCAAGCGAAGTCTAGTCGGGTCGACAGGCGCATTCCAGACAGATTGAGTAGCGTCACGTCCGTTAATCAAGGCCCGCCTAATTGTCCGGTAAAGGTTCTGACGGTTTAAACCGACCTTGTTACAGGTGGCAAGGTGCTCGGTCCTAAAAGGATTCTGTTTGCAGTGCCACGCCAGCGGAGGGCAAGGGAAATGGCCAGCGCGCAGGAACAAGCTCCAACTCTTGGCACAACGCCTGAGACTCCGGCCATCACTCCGCAAGTCATCGACCAGGTCACGCATAATCTTCTCGAAGCACCCACAGCCATCCTGAGTCAGCTTGATGAAGTTCAGCGCGAGATGGATTCGCTGAAGGATGAGCTGACACTCCTTCGCCGGCGCGACGACACGCTTAACTTCTACATGCACCGGCTCGATGAAGAACTGCGCCTTGCCGCCCGGCTCCAGCAGGATTTTCTGCCTAAGAGTTTGCCGAAGCTCGGCAACGTTCGCTTTCACACGCTTTATCGCCCGGCGGGATACGTCAGCGGGGATCTGTATGACGTGATGCGCCTCGACGAGCGGCACGTTGGTTTTTACATCGCCGATGCCGTCGGTCATGGCATGCCAGCCGCGCTGCTGACGATGTTCATCAAGCATGCATTGGAGACCAAGCAAATTCTCCAGGGCGGCTACCGTCTTCTCGAGCCCGGCGAATCGTTGGCAAAGCTCAACGAAGCGCTGCTGGATCAGCATTTATCGCAAGCCACATTTGCAACGGCGCTGTACGGCATGATTGATGTGCAGACGCTTGTCGTGAAGCTTGCCTGCGCGGGCCATCCGGCGCCGATTGTGCTGCACGCCGATGGAAGCCATGAAATGGCGCAGACCGAAGGCAGCTTGCTCGGCATTTTTCCCGACGAGCATTTTGCCAATACCTCCATCCAGCTTCATCCCGGCGACAGAATGCTGCTCTTCACCGACGGCATCGAAGTCGCCTTCGGCGATGGCAACAGCGACGACGATGCGCTCCGCTGGCGTCGCGAGTTGCTTGCGCGAAGCAGCATGAACACGCAGGACCTGATGGCGGAATTCGCCCAGAGCGTCGATTCCGAGAGCGGCAGCCTTGAGCCGCGCGACGACCTGACGATGGTGATGCTGGAAGTCGGCCCCGAATAAATTCGGGAAGCGCTACAGCTCTCCCCCCAGCAGATTCGCAAGGTGGTTGAGGATCTTCTCGCCTAATGGGCGGTTCGCCCAATTCTCATAGGTAATCTTCTTCGTGTGGCTCTTATCATCCTCGAACATGCGGATTTGGCTTTCAGCGAACTTTTGATCGAGCACGTTGAGATTCGCTTCGTCGTTGATGCGGAACGAGCGATTGTCCATGTTTGCTGAGCCGGCCGAGACCCACCGGTCGTCTACGATCAACAGTTTGCTGTGAATCATGACCGGCTGGTATTCGTAAATTTCGATCCCCGCGGAGAGCAAACCTCCCCATGTTGCCCGTGAGGCTCTTCGAACCACTTGCTCATCGATCTTTTTACCCGGCACGATGATTTGCACGCGCACGCCTCGCTTTTTGGCGCGAATCAAAGCCTTGCGCGTCAAGGCGTCGGGAACGAAATAAGGGCTTTCCAATCGCAAGTCATGCGCCGCTGCGTCGATCGAAAGCAGCATGATCAATTCCATATTCTCACTGCCTTCGCGATCGGTGCTTTTGCAGACCTGCGCCAGTTGTTCTCCGGTCGGCACAAGACTGGGGAAATAATCGTCGCCGGTCAGGACAACTTGCGTCGTGAGCATCCAGTTCTGGGCGAATGCAGACTGAAGTTCCGACACCACTGGCCCGGTGACCTGGTAATTGGTGTCGCGCCACCCGCCGGTGCGCGGGCCATCGCCGGTCCATTCGTCGGCAATTCCGGTGCCGCCGGTAAAGGCGAGTTTTCCATCGACAATCAGCAGCTTTCGATGGGTGCGGTGATCGAGTTGCGCATAAGACAGCGGATCGAAAAAGCGAAATGGATGATAGAAGCGCACCTCCACGCCAGCGTCGGTCATCCGTTTAACGGTGGACGGGTCGATCTTGCTTGCGCCGACCGCATCCAGAAGTACGTGAACTTTGACTCCCCCCCGAGCGCGATCGGCAAAGGCTTCCGCGAATTGATTGCCAATTTTTGATTTCCAATAGACGTAGGTTTCAAAGTTAATGGTCTTGCGGGCCGATCGAATGCCATCGAGCATGGCAGAAAAACTCGCGTCACCATTGATGAGCGTGACAATCCGATTGCCAGGCACGATCGGCGTTCCGGGCAGGCTGCTCATCGTTCGTTCAAACTGTGGATCGCTGACGGAATACTTGGCGTTGATTGTGTAGGCAATTGGCCGATCCTGCTGGCAGCCGACGGCAGTCAGCGCGGCAAGAGCCATCCAGACGACCGCATGGAAAGCCGCCGGAATCCTCGCGTTGCCCATAGCTCTTTCAGGTCCTTTCGCCCGCTCGAACGAATCCCTCGATGTGTCTTATCCCCAGGCCAGCATCAGTTGCTCGCCCGCGGCGGTTTTGACATAACCGGGTCGCAGCCAATCGGTGCGCTCATATTGCTCGGCCAATATTAATCGCGGGCCGATACGCACGTCACGGCAAAAAATTCGACGCACAAGCTTTGGGCAATTGCATTGCCGGCTGCGATGCAGCAGCACGATATACCGCGGGAGCGGTCTGCCGCGGCGCTCGCATTGATCCAGTGCCTGTCGGACCGCGTCGAAGGCCTGCTCATTCGACAAATGCCCATGGCCGCCCATGATTCGCTGCTTGAGGAACCATGGCCGAGAGCTGTCGAGCTGCATCTGCCGATCGTAATTGCTTTCCAGTGCAAGCAGATCCAGATCGCAAAAATGCTGGAGCAAATGGCGCGGCACGCTGCCCAAGTCGGTCGCGTAGCCAATTCGACTCCCGAACCCTTCCAGCACAAATCCATGCGAGCCTTCCTGATCGTGTTGAAGATGAATCGGCCGCGCCCAGAGACCATTGACGGGCTGGAATGAGTCTCCATCGAATAATCGAATGTCAAGTTCATCGCCCGCTTCGCCCAGCAGTGCGCGCAGCTCATTCATCTTCGTCGAATGGCAATAAATCGTTGCGTCATTTCGCGCAAGCGTAGCCGCCCATGTCGGGCTGAAATGATCTCGATCGAGATGGGTCAGAAGGACAACCGATACATCGGCCGGCACCACGCCGGTGCCTTGCATGCGCTGTGCGGCGGTGCGCGGACCGATGCCCGCATCGATCAGCATGACGCCGGCCGGCGTCCGCACGACGCTGCAATTTCCCGCCGACCCGCTGGCCAGCACGCATAGCTCGATGGACATCCCTGTCGCCTCCGCGCGAAGAATTTCGCGACGGCTTCTTATACAGAACCGAATACGTCCATCGCAAGGCGAACGGAACGATTTGGGGCTATTAAAGTTTGTAGAACGCGAGCAAGGGAGTGGAATGGGCGATGAGGGATTCGAACCCCCGACTCCGTCGGTGTAAACGACGTACTCTAGCCGCTGAGTTAATCGCCCGTTTTCAAGGCCGCGTGTATTGTAGCGATCCGTCGGCGGTCTGTCTGCCGACCAGAAGCTATAATTGGCCGCATCCGATTATTTGCGACGCTTACTGGAGGCACGGCAATGGATCGATCCTTTATCGACGCGTATGAAAACAGCGGCCGGCATGTCGCCGAGGCGATCAAGGGGCTTGAGCCAGATGATCTCATGGCTTTCCCCGTTCCCGGCACCTGGTCGATCCAGCAGATCGTGCTGCACCTTGCCGACACCGAGCAGGTGCTTGCCGACCGGATGAAACGAATCATTGCCGAAGACAATCCTACGTTGCTCGCCTTCGATGAAACGCGGTGGACGAAGCACCTTGCATATCACGATCAGTCAGCCGACGACGCAGCGAAGATGATCGAATTGACTCGCCGGCAAATGGCTCGCGTGCTGCGGTCGCTGCCCGATAAAGCCTTCGAACGAACTGGCAACCACAGCCAGGCCGGCCCGCTGCGCCTGCAGGAGATCGTCGAAAAGTCCACCAAACACCTCGAACATCACCTCAAATTCATCATCGATAAGCGCGAAAAATTGGGGAAGATCCTGTGGTGATTTGTCAGTTGATAGCCCATTAAAGAGCCGCGCACGCAGCAAGCGGATTCTGTAGAAATTGTAAGGTCGCACTTGCGACGAGAAGAGCGCGCGCCAAATCCGCTTACTTCGTGCGCGGCTCTTTAGGTGCATTGCGAAGGGCCTCTGCCACTTCGGTGATGACAGTCGCCCAGTCACCGGTCTTGGGCTGGCGAAAGAGTCGGGCGGTGGGATACCAGGGGGAATCATTGCGATTGCGCAGCCAACGCCAGTCGGCGGCAAAGGGCAGGAGAATCCAAGTCTGCAATCCCATCGCGCCGGCCAGATGAGCCACCGAGGTGTCGCAGGTGATGATCAGATCCATGTTCGCCATCAGGGCAGCAGTGTGGGCAAAGTCTTCGAACTCGGCCAGGAGGTTCGACAGCTCCATACCAAAAGGCGGGCGGAAAGCCTCTGTCGCCTGCGGACCTTTCTGCAAGCTGTGGAAACGCACGCCTTCGATTTCCGCCAGGGGAGCGAGAGCAGACAGCGGAAACGATCGACGCCGATCGGGAACCGCTTTCCCAGCCCAGTTCAAGCCGACATTGAACGCATGGGGATCAATTCGTTTCCGGAACTCTTCCACCAGCGCGGGATCGACCGACAGATAGGGCACCTTCGCCGGAATTGTTTCCAGCCGCGTCTGAAAGAGATTTGGCAGACTTAAAAGCGGATATTGAACATCCGCCTGAGGGGCCGGCTCATCAATCCCCACCACTTGTTCGATTTCCTTCTGCCCGTGCAGTAATTCGATCAGCGACTTGGGGACCCGCATCACCGGCTTCCCGCCTTTCTCGCGCACCATCGGAACATACCGAACGAACTGGATGATGTCGCCCAGTCCCTGTTCGGTCTGCAGCAGGATCCGCTTGCCCTGTAGCTCCTGCCCGTCCCACAGTGGAGCAGGGCTCCTCAAATCGATTGGAGCCCCGACCCTCGCGCGCGATTCGTAAAGGGGAAGACCGCGCGCAAAGTCGCCTTTGGCCAGATACGCGTGGGCCAGATTAAGCCTCGCCTCCTGGTAGTCGGGGCGAAACTCGATAGCGCGCCGCAACGCGTCAATCGATTCATCCAGGCGTCCCTGCGAGCCGAGCGTGCTGCCAAGGCTGTTGTAAATGCTCGGATTGTTAGGCTGTAGCGCCAAAGCGCGATTCAGCGAAGCCAGGGCACCTTCGAAGTCGCCCTTTTCCTGGAGTATGTTGGCAAGATTTGTCAGCGCGCCAGCAAAATCGGGCCGAAGCGCTACCGCCTTTTTGTAATTCTCAATCGCCCCCGCGGTCTGCCCGGCCTGATTCAGCGCGTTGGCCAGATTGTTGTAGGCTTCGGGAGAAGCGGGGCGGAGGGCGATCGCCTGCTGATAAATCGCCACGGCCTGTCCCGCCATGCCTTGCTGAAGCAGCGCGTTGCCGAGGTTGAGATGCGCTTCGAAAAAGTTCGGCTGCAGCGCGATGGCCTTTTGCCCGGCCTCGATTGCCTCGGCAGTGCGACCGGCCTGCCGAAGTACATGCGTCAGGTTATTGAGCGCCTGCGGATATTGCGGGCGTATCTCAATCGCCTTCTGATAAGCCGCGATAGCTCCATCCCAGCGTCGCGAACGCTCGTAGGCGTAGCCGAGGTTGTAATATCCCAGCGATTCGGACGGCTCGGCATCAATCGCCCGCGAAAAAGTAACAATCGCGGCATCCAGCTTCCCCTGCATCGCCTGCGCGACGCCTAATTCGTTCTGATAGCGCGCCTTCGACGGCTCCAACTCGACAGCCTTCTGGAAGGCCTCTTCGGCTTTGTCCGGTTGTCCAGCCGACATATGCAGCGTGCCTTTAAGATGCCACGCCGGTGCGTAAGCCGAATCATGAGACAAAATCTCCCGGCACAACGACTCAGCCTCGGTAAGCCGGCCTGCCTTGGCATGTCCCACCGCCGATTGAAACGCCAGATCCAACGTCGGATTACTCATTTGCGCATCCTCATTTGCGGCGGATGATATCCGGCGCGAGGGAAAAGCAAATAACAGGCCTCACCCCGACTCGCTGGCGTCGCATGGTCCTCCGCCGGCAGGAGGAGCCGGCCAACTCTAACTTCCGAAGTCCCGCCGACAATCGATGAGGAATTCGCCCGGCGAGTCAAATAGACCCGCAGGACTTTTTCTTTTGCCCGCCATGCAACGCGATGCAACATAATGCAACAAAATGCAACATTTTTGGCATTTGCGCAGATGTTGCACGACCTAGCACAGCCATCCAGGCTGTGAATCCTGCTTCGCGAAAGGGGCAGGACACGAAATGTCCCAAAATGACGCGCGCGGCGAGAAAACCCGTGACATTGGACGCAGACGAATGGCATAACTTATCGTGCTGGATCATCTTATGAATTCCTCCCCGTGGCCCGCGCTTGTGACATGGTGTGACATCCGATGTTCTGCATTGTGGGGGGCGTCGCTCCTCCGACGCCGCGAAAGGGTGACAGCGCCCGACAAGCCGGGCGGCTTAGGGGGAATTTGGAGCTGCGCGCGGCGCGCGACACTTGCGCGCCGCGCGCCCTGATTAGTGGGCTCATCATTCGCAAGCCCTTGACTCCGCAAGGCTTGCGATCTCGTCCCGGGCGCGGCGCGCAACGTTGGCGCGACACCAGCGCCGCGCAACGATTGTCAAACGATTTTTCATATTTACTATCATCCATACGTTGTTCGCTTTCCGTTCTCTCCAGGAGCGACGCAGGACAGTAAGCGGTTTAAAGGACACTTCACCAATTCACGCTCATCACCATTCCTTCTTCCATATCTAATACCAGACAATATCCAAACTACTAGGATAGGCGTTTATTTTTAATTTTCTATTTTTTCCCGGCTTTTTGGTGCATTAGGCGTAAAGCGTGGCCGGGGCGCGGATAAGCCGTCAAAATTAACCGCAGATGGGCGCAGATAAGACATTTTGTGCCTGTGCACCCTGCATCAAAGACGTTCGAAAGAATCGGGTTTAGATGCTTTCTTTCAATCCGCGTTTATCGGCGGTTAATCGCCATGATGCCTATTCAGAATGGAATGGTTGTATTCCCGTGATAATGCGGGATGTAAATTGAAAGAGTGCGAGGACCTGCGCTTCTTAAAGAAGGCATATATGTCAGAGCTGGCGGCTCAATTCTCGGTGTTCTTATCGATCAATGTCCTCATGTACATGGTGCTGGCGATGGTCATCGTGCCCGTCGTGGTGCTCGCGTTCGTGCTGCGATACATCTATGTACGGCGATACCACCGGCGACCTTCGCGCGGCTTCGAGGTTGTCAAACGGGACGATAATGAGCCATGAGGCCCGGCGGGCACAGTGGCGACTCTACTGATTATGATTGGCGGCTGTCGTCGGGTAGCGGGCGAACCGTCCCAAAAGATCCTAGTTTTTCGGTAGGAACATCGGGCCAATCGTGGCTCAGTTTGTCGGGCGCGAGATGCTGTCCGCCTTTGCGGCGCAGACTAGTGCCATAGTCAAGGCATATCCGATGTATCAGCCACTTCGCGACGTTAACTGCCTCCTCCGGCCTAGCGAAGCAAACTGGTTGTGAGCGGCATCAATCCAAAATCGTTTCCTCCGATCGTGTAATCGCTGTTGAGCGTTCGGGTATAGGCTTTCGCGTACGGCCCGGTGATCTTCCAGCCTGAGGGCGTGACGATGCGCAGGGTATAGGTTCCGGGCGCGAGGTTGGTGAATTGGTAGCTGCCGTTGGCGCTACTGATGACACTGGGCTCATTGCCTTCCCAGACGCCGTCCTTGTTCAAATCGAGATAGACGCGGATGCCGCCGATGCCCGGCTCGCCAGGGCTCTGCAATCCGCTGAGGTTCAGATCTTTGTAGACCACGCCGGTCAGGCCACCTGTATTGCGATGATCTAAAAAGGGAGCAAGTGTGACGGTCTGGCCCGGCGGCGCGTAGATTCGTTGTCCGTAGGGGGCGCCCGGAACGACCTGACGGTAGCCGCTCGGTACGATCTGCGCCACGCCATATCTGCCCGTCACCAGGCCGGTGAAGCGATAGGTTCCGGTGGAGTCGCTCACAGCGGTGGGCTCGCCGTTGTCGAAGATGCCGTTGGCGTTGAGGTCGAGATAAAACTTCACGCCCGCCATCGACAGATCGCCGGCATCGCGCGTTTTGCTGCCATTGACGTCGTTATAAACGGTTCCCTGGATTGATGCTGGAGGCGCTTCCAGAAAGCTGATGTTGCGGGCTTGTCCCATCCCCAGGGAGAAGGACCAGGCGGCTGCGGGATAGGTCTGCTTCCAACTCGCTTGCGGCGTTACGCGCACGATATAGTTTCCAACCGGCAGCGCAGAAAAACCAAAATGGCCTGAGGAATCGGTGCGAACCGCGTTTTCGCCGGCATCGAATTTCCCATTGTTGTTGGTGTCCAGATAGACCTGCCAGCCCGCGGCTCCGGTTTCACCGCTCTGGAGATAACCATCTCCGCTGGCATCCCTGTAAACCGTTCCCGAAATCACGCCGCCTGGATAGTTGCCGAAGTTGGCAAAGGTCGCGAACAAATCGGGGCGATACTCATCGGTCTCAAAGGTAACGACTCCACCGTCAGGCCAGGCGCCAGCGGGTTGCGTGCGCACCCAGGCATCGTGGCGCAATTCCCGGATCTGGCCCCACGCCGGCGCTGCGATCGTGTAGAACCCATTGGCATCGGCCGTCGCGACCGGTTCGTCGGGGTCAGGATATCCGTTGTGGTTCGTGTCGAGATAAACCTGCCATCCGCCAAGCGCCGGCTCATTGGGCGAGCGCTTTCCGTCACCATTGAGATCGTTGTAGAGATAGCCACTGAGCGTCCCGCCGGGAATGGGCGGAGCCTTGGGCAGGATGCGGAGCAAATCGCCGCCGACGCTGAAGAGGACCTTGCCGTCGGCAGTGGAGGTGACGGTTGAGTCCACCCAATCGTATTGGCTGAGCACCAGCCCATTCGGCCCGCCGAGCGTCGGATCCACCGAAAGATCGGAAGGGTTGAGCCGAACTACAAAAGACGGGGGGGTGTGGACGCCTTCGGGGAACAAGCCGGTCACGAGCAGCTTGCCATCGGGCTGGATTGCCATATCGTTGGCCCAAAGGAAGCCGGTTCCTAAGAAGCGGATCTGCTTCACGGTATCCGGAGCCGCGGCAGCGCCAGGCGGGCTGAATTTTGCGATATAGAGGTTTTCGTTCTCGGAATCATTGCACATCACATATGCCGTTCCATCCGTGCCGACTTGAATGCGGACGTGACTGAATTTATCGACAAAGGCAGTGCCGATCAGCACGACGTGCAGCCCGTAAGTCGTGTCGAGAGATCCGTTGAGGTTCAGACCCTCAAGTCCAAAGGTCTGCGTGAAGTCGGCGGGATAGGCGCCGCCGGCAAGCAGAATCTGATTGCCGCGCACGGCGATGTCCATCGGCACGAAATTCACATCGCCCGGTGCGATCGTATCGTTGGGCTTCACCAGATCGTGGCTGACTGCGAAGGAGGTGACTTTGCCGGCGGTGCCGAAGGTGGTGTCGATGGAGCCATCAGTGTTGTATCGCGTCAGGATGTTGTTGGAGAGAACCAGGAGCTTTCCATCGCTCTGGCGCGCGCGGCCCACTTCCCAATCGTCGGTGACGCCGGCGGGATTGAAAGTGGAATCGATTGATCCATTGGCGTTGAGTCGCTTAATGGTGTTGTTGAGGTCCACGAGGATTTTGCCGTCCGACAGAACTTTGGCGGCACCGCCCATACCGGCAACGATGCCGTTGTTCCCAAAGCCCGGGTCCAGCGCGGCGAAGCTTAGCAATTGGCGAAGTTCAAGCGCCTCAACCCGCGGAAAACTCATTTGACGTTGAAATGCTGAAGTCTTTTGCAATGACATGGCAGCTCCTTGATTTTGTTTCATTGTCTGCCCATTAGGGATCGCTCCTATCGGGCGGCCACCCGTAGGAGTGCTAAGAAATGCACCAAATGCGGGAATCAGGCGTTCTCTTAACCGTGGTGGGGGCCGTCAGGTTGCAAATCGTCCGCTACCTACCGCGCCACAGCCTGCGCGGGAGCCAACACCTGAGGAACATATCGCGTGAAGGCTTGCCATTCGGCGGCACGAACGTTCGCGTCCGTCGTTTCGACGCGGACTTCGAATAAGGTGCCGCCGAGAAGGGTGCCGATTTGATCGTCGGCGCGGAGGCGGGTGGCGGGGGTGGTGTATTGGCTCGATGCAAATCGCTCGGCCAGGTCGGGGCGATCGTTCGGCACCAGGATGCCGAGGTAGCCGACGTTTTGGTGAGCGGATGCTTCGCGATAGAAGTCTTCGAAGCTGGGCCAGTGGGTTTGATAATCGCTTTGGCGAAAGAGGAACGCCTCGTCGTTCTCGGAGTCTTTCACGGTAAGTCCCTCGCCGCGGATCAGCGGCTCTTCGCGTTTGAGCTCTTCCCAGATCCGTTCGAAACGCTCGCGCGGGTAAGAGTGTCCCTCGCAGGATGGCGTCGTGCGGAGGCCGGCGTCGTTGAGCAGATGACAGACGTCGCGCAAGAGCGGATCGACGAGCTGATAGAACTTTCCGCTGGGGCGAATCTCATGGGCAGCGCTGCGGCGATGGTAGTACCAGATCGGATTGGCATAGAACCATCGGCTGACCGCCCACTGCCGATGAGGAAGCAAATCCGCAGACAAGCCGGTGATCGCAGAGTGCGCCATGTTCAGGGCGCAGCAAATATCGGGCCCACAACTTAAGGTAAGTCGGATCACAAACTTGAAAGGCGGTTCATGCGCTACTTGATCCTGGTTCTCGTTGTGTTGGGCGGCGCGGTCATTCCCGTACAGGTAGCCGCAAATAAGCGAATGGAAGAGGCGGTGCGATCACCCGTTTTGGCGGCGGCGATCGCATTGTTGGTCGGTGGCATCGTGCTGGCGTTGCTTTCGACGACCGGGTGGCTTGGCCGTGGAAAAATCAGTGGGGCGGCCACCGCTCCCTGGTGGGTATGGCTCGCCGCCTCATTCAGCATCTTCACGGTCGTGTCGATCATCGCGCTGCCGCGCGTTGGCGCGGCAGCAGTCATCGCGGCGACGGTGTTTGGTCAACTCATCGCCGCCGCCGTGCTGGATCAATTCGGCTGGCTCGGAGTTCCACAAGTGCGTCTGAATTGGTGGCGCATCGGCGGCGCCGTTTTACTATTGGCGGGCACGCTGATGATGCAGCGGAAATAGGATCTGATTCAATGGTGCGGCGCCATTAGATATTGCACGCCGTAATACGCGACGAAAAACGAAATTATGCCGACCACCAGCATCAATAACATCTTCATTGCGAAACCTCCTTTTTCGGAGCCGCTACAATACTGATTCTTGCTCACTTGGGCCAATGAAATCTTGAGTTCCCAAAATCAAGAAATATTCGGCGTGTCAGGGAATAAACATCAGGGCCGGGGAGTCATGCTGACGAGGAAGCTTGAATCTGAACCCCAACTCGTCGCAGTTTGAGGCGGCCGTCTTGGAGAATTCCGACGCCGCGTACAACCTTGCGCGGTGGCTGGTGCATAATGATCAGGATGCCCAGGACGTGGTCCAGGAGGCGTGCGTCAGAGCGATCCGCTTCCATAAGTCCTGTCGCGGCGAATTTCGCCCGTGGTTTTTGGCGATCGTACGCAATACGAGCCTGACCTGGCTGCGGCGGGAAAAGGGTGAGAGCAAATTGGCCGGCGGCTCGGAATTGGCCGACAACGTCGCGGCCGATCCTCTCAAATTCGATCCCATCACGGTCGCGGAGCGGGCCACCGATGTGGCCTGCATTCGAGCCGCGGTCGAGCAGCTTCCCCAAATCCTGCGCGAGGCACTGGTGCTGCGCGAAATGGAAGGCCTGAGCTACAAGGAGATTGGCAAAATCGCGGGCGTGCCTCTGGGTACGGTGATGTCCCGGCTGGCGCGCGGACGGATGCAGTTACAGGCGATTCTTATTCGCAAGGAACCTCCGAAGGATTTCAAATGACCTGCGACGAAGTCCAATCTCTTCTTTCGCCCTATGCGGATGATGAACTGGATCTGCCGACTTCGATGAAGATCGAGGGGCACCTTTCCGATTGCGTGGTCTGCCAGGAGCAACTGCAGGGACTCCGGGCGGTGTCTGATGCGATGAATCAATCGGAGTTGTTTTATGTGGCGCCTTCTGCTTTGCGGGATCGCCTTCGCAAGACGATCCGCGCACATGCGCCGGCCGCCGCTGCAGACATGACACTGGATCGTCCCCTTCGGCGCGCGCTCTGGGCCGTTTCGGGATTGGCGGCCGTTCTTGTGATTTCGTTGGTATTGAGCATTTTGCTTTCGGGCCGTGGCACGACCAATGTGCAGGTGGCGGAAGTGATTGGATCGCACATTCGCTCATTGGAAGCCGAGCACCTGCTGGATGTGCCATCGTCCGACCAGCATACGGTTCACCCGTGGTTTGCCGGAAAGCTCGATTTCTCGCCACCGGTTGTGGATTTGTCGGGAGAGGGTTTTCCACTGATCGGCGGACGGCTGGATTACATTGACGGCCAGAAGGTTGCCGCACTCGTATATCGTCGACAAAAGCATGTCATTAACGTCTTTATCTGGCCCGGAAGCGCAACGCCGATAACGGAAACGAAGCAAGGGTTTAATCTCGTCCGGTTTGAATGTAAGGGGATGATCTGCTGGGCGGTTTCCGATTTGAACGCTCGGGAATTGCAACAATTCGTCGAGTTGTTTGCGGCCCAAACACCTTCCTCGACCCGTTCCTGATCCATTTTGCATTTCATGGAATAACACAGCCAGACGGCGAGTCTGACTGGTACTGACGCCATTAACCCTCACGCAAAAGGAACTCACATGAACGCGACAAAGAGAACTTTATTTCTCTTGCTGGTTGTATCCACGATCATCACATTGCAATTATCAATCCGCAGGGCACCGGCCGATGCCACGGCATCGAATATCGCAAAGCCAGCGGCGACCCAGCCGGTGGCGAGTGTGAAGATCGAAAATTTCACGTTTCGACCGAAACAGTTGGAGATCGCCGCTGGGACCACCGTGACGTGGCTCAACGCCGATGACGTGCCGCACACGGTCACCAGCAAAGATGATCCGCAGGCATTCGCTTCCGGCGCGCTGGATACCGATGTCAAGTTCTGCTTCACCTTCAAAAAGCCCGGTAAATACGCCTATTACTGCAAAGTTCACCCACACATGACGGGAATTGTCATCGTCAAATGAATTTCTATTTTTCAAAGGAGTTGCAAATGTCAGACTACATTGAAAGAGATTCGAGCCATGACGGGATCAACCGCAGGGGCTTTCTCAAATGCATGGCTTGGGCGGGGTCGGGAATGGTCTGGGCGATGAAGGGCGGTATTCTTTCCGCCCGCGCATTCGGCGCGGATAACGGGGCCTTACCTGACATGGATGCGGATTTTAGCTTCGCGCAGGTGAGCGACAGCCATATCGGTTTTAACAAAGGCGTCTATACCGATGTGGTGGGGACATTTCAGACAGCGGTTTCGCGGATCAACGCGTTGCCCAAACGGCCATCATTGGTGCTTCACACGGGCGATCTGACTCATCTGTCCAAGCCCCAGGAGTTCGATACCGTCGCGCAAGTGATGAAGTCGATCAAAACGCAGCAGTCCTTCTACGTGCCCGGCGAACACGATTACTTTGTCGACAACGGCAACCGCTATCTCACGCATTTTGGAAAAGGGACCAAAGGTACCGGCTGGCAAAGCTTTGATTTTAAAGGCGTGCATTTCGTCGGCCTGGTTAACGTCGCCAACATCACCAATGGGCAAACCGCCCTGGGCGTCCTCGGGAATGAGCAACTGGAATGGCTGCAAAAAGATTTGGCTGACCTGGGCAACAGTACGCCGATCGTTGTCTTCGCGCACGTGCCGCTGTGGACCGTCTATGAGAAGTGGGGCTGGGGCACTCAGGATAGCGCGCAGGCGATGTCTCTGCTGCGAAGATTCGGATCGGTCAGCGTCCTCAATGGCCATATTCATCAGATCATGCAGAAGATCGAAGGCAACATCACTTTCCACACCGCCCGCTCCACCGCATTCCCGCAACCCGAACCCGGCAAAGCTGAATCACCCGGGCCCATGAAGAATATTGCCGCCGACAAACTCAGAAGCTATCTCGGATTGACGCGAGTCGAATACCGCGCCCACGACGGGATGCTCGCGACAACCGATACAACGCTTGAGGATCAAGAGGCCAATCCGAAGATCAGAAGATAATCAGAGCCCTTTCGCGCAGGTGCGGATCCAAATTGAATTGGTCTCGGCAAATGCTTCTGCAAGCCGGGCGGAGCGCCTCCGTCGAAAGAGTATGTTCTCTGATTTCCTGTTTACTCTTTTGCAGGTCGTGGTGCTGTTGATCTGCTCGGTGACGTATTGGCGCCTGGCGGAAATGGAAAAGATCCCCGGCTGGATCTGGGGCGTGACGTCGGCGGTAGCATACGTCGTAACCTGGCGCATCCTTCACTACGGCGTTTTGGGAAACCTTCTTGGCCAGGGGATCCTGCTGATCGTCATCGGCGCAGCCAGAGCAGGATTGGAGATGATGGGGCGACGGAAGTAGCTTGATTCAAATGCAACCGCAAAGCGAAGAATTGAATTAGCCACAGATAAACACAGATGCACACAGATAAGAAATGGATTCAGGTCTACTTCAAGCTCGCTACCAGCTCCTGCAATTAAGGTTCGATTCGCGGCTGTTCCATCTGTGTTTATCTGTGTGCATCTGTGGCTAACTCTCTTCAACCGAAAGCCATTGATCGCATCGGCCCTCATTCCAGCAGAACTCGGCCTCGGTGTCTCCGTGGTGAACTCTTCTTTTCATCCGACAAGTCGTTTTTCGAAAAACACACTTCGCACGATCGACGGCTCAGGCATCTTCGCATATTCACCAAAGGCTTCGCATCGGATGAAGCCTTGTCGTTGATAGAAGCGCCTCGCGGCGGCTTGGGCGTCGCCGGTTTCGAGAACAATCCGGTCGAAAGCATGTTCGCGCGCTTCCTGCTCGAGGCGCGCAAGGATGGCCTGCGCGACATTACAACCACGAAAGATGGGCCGCACGTACATCCGTTTGACCTCGGCCAAGCCATCGTCGAATGCGACGCCGCCGCAGCCGGCAGGATTTCCATCCATTCGCGCGACGAAAAATGAAATGGCGGGTTGAAACAGGCGCGAGATATTGAAGCCGTGGCGCTGCTCGGCGGAGTAGTTCGCATTCAGCTCGGTATCCAGTTCGCCGATCAACAGGCGGACTTCATCGGTGGGGGCCTCGACTTTGATAACTTCGAGAGACATGAAATCAGTGATATTTTCCGAGCCCTGTGATTCAATCCTAGCCGCCCAATGTTTATCGCTATGCAGGGATTTTATCGCAAGCGGATGCGCCTATACTTTGGTCCGCTTTCTTATGGCAACACCGCAACCCGATCGAAGTGACGACTCACACCCGCAAACCTCTTACGAGCGTCCGGACCCCGACAGGCCTTCCAGCGCTTCGCCGACGGAGCAGGAGTTGGAAGCGCAGATGCCCAGCGGCTCGCGGACGGGCGGGCACGATCCCTATGCCGCGCTGCGGCTGAAGGATTACCGCTATTACGCGGCGGGCTGGATCATCTCGGTGATCGGACAACAGATTCAGACGGTCGCGGTGGAATGGGACATTTACACACGCACCAGGGCCATCAACCATGGCCTCGATCCGCTGTTGGCATTGGGATTGGTCGGCGCAGTCCTGGCGGTACCGGTCATCTTTCTCGCGATCCCGGCGGGCATGCTGGCCGACCGATTCGATCGGCGAAAGATCATCATGTTCAGCATGGCCGGGTCGGCGATCGGGTCGATCGGGCTGGCCTATTTCTCGCATCAGCATGCGTCGCTGGGGCTGATGTATGGCTGCCTGTTCTTCGGTGCGATTGCCAACGCGATTGGCTGGCCGGCGCGATCGGCATTGCTGCCGCAGATTGTGCCGGCGGAGGTGTTCAGCAATGCAGCGACATGGAACAGCAGCGCGTTTCAGGTGGCGGCGATGGTGGGGCCGGCGCTGGGTGGCTTCATCATCACCAAGAGCGTGCCGGCGGCATATTTGGCGGATGCGCTCGGCGCAATTTTGTTTTTCGTTTTTCTGATACCACTAGCGGTACAGCCGATCACGCGGTCGCGCGAGCCGATCAGTTTCGCGACATTGGCGGCGGGAATCGCGTTCGTGAAGCGGACGAAGATTATTCTGGCTGCGATCACGCTCGATCTTTTTGCGGTACTTTTTGGCGGAGCGACGGCGCTGATGCCGGCGTATGCCAAAGATATTTTACACGTCGGCGCCATCGGATATGGCTACCTTCGAGCCGCCCCGGCCATCGGCGCGCTGGGGATGGCGCTGTGGATTGCGCATCGGCCGCCGATGCAGAAGGCGGGGCGCGATCTGCTTTGGGCCGTGGCGGGATTTGGCGCGGCAACCATTGTCTTCGGATTATCGCGCAACTATCCGATGTCGCTCCTCATGCTGCTGATCACCGGAGCGTGCGATAATGTCAGCGTCGTAGTGCGGCACACGTTGGTGCAACTGCTGACGCCTGATGCGATGCGCGGAAGAGTATCGGCAGTGAATAACGTCTTTATCGGCGCATCCAATGAATTGGGGGCTTTTGAATCAGGGTTGGTCGGGCGGTTCTTCGGGGCGGTGGTTTCGGTTGTCTCGGGTGGCATCGGGACACTCGTTGTAGTGGGCGCGGTGGCGGCGATGTGGCCGCAAATCCGACGATTTGGCTCGCTTGAGGACGCTCGGCCGGAGGAAACCGACCTCAGCCAATCGTTGCAAGAACCGGAGCAATTGCCGGAAGTGGGCCAGGATCCGCCCATTCTTCTCCTTAAAAGAACTGAAGATTGAAGCCGTTTCAGGACTGGAACCGCATTTGCATCACCCAACTTTCGTTGACGCGACCGAATGGAATCAAACGGAGGTGCCATGTTCAAGCTGATTAAACTCGCTATTTACGGACTGCTGGGCTATGCGCTGTATGAATTTTTCCGTGGAATCTCGACACAGACCGTCGCCCCTGAGCCGCAAATGCAACCGCAGGCTGCGGAGTCTCGGCCTCAAACGCGCAATACTGGCAAGCCGCGCGCGCGAGGTGGGAACAGCCGCCGACCCAAAGCGGCAAACGCCCAATGGACCGGCCCTGGCGAAGGACAAGAAGTCAAGACTGAAGAAGTCAGCGGCGAAGGGGTTCCGCACAAAGTCGGACGCGGCGTAGTCAGCCGTTAGCAATCACTGATTTGAAAACGAGCTTTTTGCCGCGCCAACCGTGAATCAGCCATTCCGGTCGGCGCGGTTTTTTATTGCGCGGAGAAAAGACGTTCACCATGACGTCAATACCGCCGTCGCGTCGTCGGCCAGAGCTTGCTGACCTGCGTGATGGATCACGCTTGAGAAAAGATCGGCAATCAGATCCGCATCGGATGGCAGCTCGCGCAGCGTCCGTTCGACGCCGGCCATTCCATAGGGAGACATATCGACCGCCTGCGGACTCGCCGGCTGTTCGACGATGCCATCACTGATGAGCAGCGCGCATCCCGAATCGGGCAGAGCAACCGTCTGTGCCGCGTAGTCAAAATCAGCTTCGACCCCCACCGGCAATTGTTCGCCGATCGGCAACCGCTGCATTGCGGCCGGACTAGGGCCAAGCAGGGCATAGCCATGGCCGGCATCGACGTAATTCAGCGTCTTTTCTTTGAGATTCAGCACGCCAACCCAGAGCGTGACGAATTTGCTCGATTCGCTGCGCTCGTGGATGAAATGATTGAGGCGGATGACTGCTTGGCGCGGCTCGGCGATTTCTTCGAGGGCCGCATGCAAAAATCCCTGGGCAGCGGTCATGAGGACCGACGCTGCGATGCCTTTTCCCGAAACGTCGCCGATGGCGATGGCCATGCGATCGTCTGAGAGCGGGATGACATCGTAAAAATCGCCGCCGACGTGACGACCGGGCCGACTCTGGCCGCTGTAGCGGAAGGGGCCGATCATTCCTTGGCGCTGTGGGAGGATCCATTGCTGCGCGGTTGCCGCGGCTTTGAGATCGGCTTCGAGCTGCGCAGATCGTCGCTCCATCTCGATGCGCTTGAGATTGGACAGCGCGAGTCCGCCCATGCGTGCAAGAGCCATGCAGAAGGCCGATGCCTTGGGACGAAGTGGTTGCAGCCGGCCCGATGCCCGTCCGCGCGCATCGAGATAAAGAAAAGCGGCAGGCGTCTGCCCGAGCAAAATCGGAACGCAGAGTGCCGAGCGAACACCAAGACTGATGATGCTCTCAGAAATATTGCCCGGCGATGATCCGGAGAGCTCGGCGATGTTGCCCGATGAAGCCGCCGACAGCAATGATCGGCTGAAGTTCAATTCCTCACCCAGCGGCCCGCGCGCCGCGATCACTTCATATCGTCCCGCATCGTTCAAAGGCCGAAGCAAGGCTGCGTTGGGCATGCCGGAACCCTGGCAGGCTTTTTCAAGCAGCAATTGGCCAAGGGCTTTCTCATCGGGCGATGCGTGAATACCTGATGCGCTTTCCAAGAGCAGCGCCAGCAGCTCTTCATTCAGATTTGGCAATCGATCCGGCGTGATGGTTTGAACGACCGTCTCAGGCTGATGGCTGTCATCCTGCGAATCGAAAATGCGCGAATCGGATCGTGCAAGAACGCTTGCAAAACGAAAGGTCCAGGGATTGATCCGAACGAGATCGCCTTCACCCAGCGGCGTTTCGCGGTCGGGCGTCAGGCGCACGCCATTGACGAACGTACCCCATCGGCTTTTGAGATCGATGATGCTCCACCGGCCCGATTCGTAAACGAAGCGCGCGTGTGCCCGCGAAACGGCATCGCCCTTGAGCCGAAGGTCGCATTGCTCCTGCCGGCCCATGAGCAACCCGCCCGCTTTGGCGATCAATTCGAGCGGCGAGATCGTCGGCCCGGCAACGGGGACCAGCCTCGCGGAGCCTTCGTCAGATAAGGGAGACATGGTGCCGACGATACCCGTGGAGAGGCAGAGGTTCCAGATAGAGCCGGTGTTGGAACGTCGACGTTCCCAGATCATCATGCGCAGATCTGCAGACTTCTGATCACCCGCTCCGCTGCCCGGCGACCGCTGGAAAGAGCGCCGGCGACGGTGCTGGCTTGGCCGGTGGTGTCGATTGCTTCACCGGCGAAGAAGAGCGTGCCTTGAATTGGCTTTGCAAGCTTGGAGCGGGCGGACATTCCGCCCACGGTGACGTAGCTGTACGCGCCGCGGGCGTAGGGATCGTTGATCCAATCGTGGGTGTAGAAATGCTCGAGGAGCGAGCGGAGTTTTCGCGGAGAGATTCTGAATAGTTGGCGCAATGTTTCGATCGCGGCGGCAAGCAGTTCCTTTTGGCTCAGCCCTGATAACGCATGCGCGCTGGGGCCACCGGCCCAGGCGGTCAACACGGGCACGCGCAGTGGCCGCATGGTCCACCAGGTAGGGAAGGGCAAGCCGGTCGCATAAAAAAAGACCGCATCGCGCAGCTCTTTACCCGCCCGTGCCGCGTGGGCGACGGCGGGATCTTCCCAAAAGGGCTCGCGAAAACGAAGCACGGCTTTGACGACGGCCCCGGGCGCAAGCTGCATGGCCGTCGCTCGAAAATCCGCAATGTCGGGCGAAAAGCGAACGGCTCCGCGCGCGACTGGCGGAAGCTGTAAAACGCCAATTGGCAGCGTGATGATCGCGCGCCGCCCGCGAAACGTTTCCTTCCGGCCAGACGTGGATGCAATCACTTCAACGTTCGATTTGCGCCAGCGGATTTCCGAAACCGCTGTGTTTAGACAAACTTTGGCGCGATTGCGATCGAGCGAATGGACGATCCAGTTCATCAATGCGCCGTAGCCATCCACTAATCGAAACTGCGTTTCTTCTTCCACATCGCCGAGGCCTTCCTGTTCCTCGGCCAAAGCTTTGGCGCTGATGCGGTCCGGATCCGCGGCATCAAACCCCTCGACAAAATCTCGAGCGAATCGGCGCGCGGCGGGCGACGCTTTCTTTGCAGCCGCGGTGTTCAGATAATCGGAAAAACTCATGTCCTTCGGCCCGAGTCGAGCCAGGCCGGCCATCACTTTTTCCAATTCCGGATTCTCTTCACCCAGATGGACCAGTCGGCCGCGCGCAAGCCGATATTGCTCGAAGGGCAGATCGAAGGCTGAAAGGTTCGCTTCGCGAAGAAGCTTCCAGATCGCATCCGGCTGGCCGTGAATAAACTCCGCGCCCAATTCGACAGGCATATTCAGCCGAGAATCGCGGACAGTGAGAATCCGGCCGCCAATTCGATCGCGCGCTTCAAGAAGGATGGCGCTGCGTCCATGATTGGAAAGATAGCGCGCTGCCGCTAATCCCGCGGCTCCTGCGCCGATGATGATGACATCCGCCTCGCTCAAGCAAAGATTCTATACCGCTTTCGCGACACCGGTGGGAACGGTAGTCTTGCAGAACTTCAACGGATTGACGCAACGGAATGCCGATCAATGCATGTGATCCATGGAGAATTCGATAATGATGCATTTTAAGACGTTCGCGATCGTTAGCGCGATCTTCGTTTTGGCCGGCTGCGCCGCTTCTTCGACACCACCGCCGATCGATTTGAGCAGGGCTTCGCTCGTTGCCAGCGTTGGGCATGACCAGGTGGTGCAGCGCTATGGGCCGCTCCCGGGCAATTCGCCCGCCGTCACCAAACTGACAGAGCTTATGGAGCGCAAGCGGCGCCCTTACGACGCGGGACGCGACGCGGGATATCCCGACGTGCGAATCTTCGGCCCGTCCATCGTGATGAGCCTTCAGCCTAACGCGCTGATTATCAACCGGTTCTGGACGAAGGACGGGAAGCCGCAGGAAAACAACACGGTCGTCGACATCTCCCATGATGAATTTGAGCAGGATCGCAAACTGGTGATGGATTCTCTCTATGACCAGACTGCTGAAAAGCTTCAGGACCAGGCCAATCACCTGTTGCACAAGGGAATGACGATGGACGAAGTCGATGCGGCTCTGGCCCCCGTCGGCGCAAGTCCGCCGCCACGAAGTTCGATCGGCGCGGAAGAGGACGAGGATTACGAGATTCCCGCTTACCGCGGTTATGTTCTGACGGTGCATGCCGTCGGCGGTTCAGGCGTCGTCTGGTGGGTGGCGCACAAGAAGATCGAAGTGCCGCTGTCGAATCAATAGCAACTATCGCGTCAGCAGGAAGGTGCTGAACATCACAATCCAGACCACGTCCAGGAAGTGCCAGTACATGGCGGCATGCTTGACCGGCAGGAAGTGTTCATGGTCATACCGGCCGCGAACACCCTGAACGGAAACGCGCACCAGGACGATGATGCCGCCAACCACGTGCAGGGCATGGAGCAGCACCAGGACGAAGATCAATCCATACAGCGCGGTGCCGGCTCCGGTTGCCGCGCCCATGCGACGCAACTGCTGGATTAAAACTTCGTGCCGCTGGATCAGCTCAATCATTGCAGGCGTCTGGATGGCGATGAATCCGATGCCCAGCAGCAGCGAGAGGATGATCCAGATTCTGAAGGATTGCTGGCGTTCGCGGTGCAGCGCTGACACCGCCAGGGCAATCGTAATGCTCACGCCGATGACCATTGCCGTGCTGAAATACAGCAGGCTGGGCAACTGAATGGGGCCGGATACGGCGCGGTTACCACTGTGGCGGATGAGCAGATAGCCCACGAGACTGGCCGCAAAAAGCATGGTCAGCGCGGCAAGGAACAGCCAGAGGCCGATCGTGCTGGCCTTGGGTGGGGGCGTGCCGGGGGTTAAATAATCAACTTCATCAGTTGCAGGTCGGATCATGATCGGCCTCCATAACGTCGGAAGATTCCGATCTTAGGCTGCGTTTGCGCATTCCTGCGTTAATAGGGCGCTGTGCCCGGCGTCGGAGCATGCATGAACGGGCGATAGTTGTGGCTGTCCATGACCGACATGCCAATGAAAATCGCCACGAAGACGAATGCAAAGATGAGGATCGCGCCGTTGAACGGGCTGTCCCAACGCAGGTGCATGAAATAGAGGGCCACGAAGCTGGCTTTGGCAACGGCAATCGCCAAAGCGATCCAGATGTTGAAGTCGCCGACATCCACCTTGGTGACCGCGACGGTGAGAATGGTGAGAAGCACCAAGATTCCGTACACGCCCAGCAGCAGCATCGGCGAGGTCGAGTGAATATGCTTCCCGCCGATGTTGGGATCGATGCCGTGCCCTTCAGCGCCGGCGGGGGTCAGAGTCGGATGTTGTGGTTCAGCAGCCATAAGAGTTTCGCAATCGTTTTAATGAATCAGGTACAGCAGCGGGAAAAGGAAAATCCAGATCATATCGACCAAGTGCCAGTAAAGCCCGGCCAGATCGACAGGCGTGAAATAGTTGGGACCAAATTCGGGCTCGGCAACGGGGGCGCGCGATCCGAACGAACTCCACAGCACGGCCCAAAGCGCCCCGGCCACTGCAAGTGAAATTCCAATGACGAGCAGCGGAAGCCTGGCGCCGGGAATAATGATCCCAAGGTAAGTCAGAAACAGACCGACGGATATTGGAGCCGCCGGAACTAAATACGATTTGCGCTGCGGTCCGCCGGCTCGCAGCAACACCCAGTAGATCACCGACATGCCGATGACCACGTGCAGACCGTGCAGGCCGGTCATGAAAAAGTAGACGGCAAAGAACGTGTACATGCGCTCCGCGTCGGGCTGAGTAAGGTTATTGACGTTAACCGCTGGTTCACCGGCCGGCGTCGCATAATGCGGAGCAACGCCGCGCGGATCAGCGAATGTGGCAACGATCTTGGCCTGGTCGTTTGTTCCGGCATTTCCATCGATTGCCGCGCCAGGCTGGAATGTCATTTCAGGAATGCTTGATGCGGGATTGGCCGAAGCTTGAGCGGCTGGCGCAGCAGCCGGCGCTGGCGCAGCAGCGGCGGCAGGCGCTTTCTCTGGCGCCGCGGCAGCCTCGGGACCATTCGCAGCCTGTTCGCCGTTTGCGCTTTCTTTTTCCAGTTCTTCCTGGAAGAAGCCTTTGACCGGCTGCTTTCCATCCCATCCGTAATAGCTGTTATGCCAGGATCCGAAAAAGAGGTTGTGTTCCCACTTAGTGTGGTATTCGACAGCCTTGATTCCTAAAAATCCGTAACCACCAATGAGCGTCACTGCCATCAGCCAGCGCAGCGCCCGCTGCTGGCCGAGTTGCGCACATCGCACAGCCCAGGCCATCGTCAAGCTGCTGGTGATCAGCACGAGTGTATTGATCGCGCCCAGCGTGCGGTCGAGCGCCTCGTGAGCGACGGCAAAGACATCGGGGTGATTGTGGCGGTACACCGAATAGGCGCAGAACAACCCGCCGAACATCAGAATTTCAGTGCCCAGGAAGACCCACATTCCGAGCTTGGCCGACTGAAACTGCTGCTCGGGCGTGTCAAAGTGATGCGCCAGGTGCGGGTCATGATTGTCATGACCGTGTGCCGTGGCGGAATTGGTTTCGACGGTGCTCATGCGTCCTCGTTAACGTCTCAATCGCAAATCAGGTTGCCGGGAGTTTGCCGGCGTCAATGGGCCGCGGAAACGGTCGCCCACTGCGAAGCGGGATTCACCCAGCCATTGGTATCCGGCTCGTAAGTCCAGCCTTCTAGGTCATAAGGATCCCCGGCCAAAGGCGTATATTTGAAATTATCGTGAGGCGGCGGCGAAGTGGTTTGCCACTCCAGCGTGTTGGCGCCCCATGGATTGTCTGCCGCTTTGGGGCCGAACTTCAGCGAGAGCACCCAGCTCAAAAGCGCGAGGGCCAGGCCGCTGCCCAGCGTATAGGCGCCAACCGTGGACATGCGATGCACGGTGACAAAGAGCGGGACACCGTGATTCACAAAGGGCACGTGAACCATCGGTCCATCGGTATAGCTCGCATAGCGGCGGGGCAGTCCCTGCGTTCCGCCGATGAACTGCGGGAAGAAGGTGAGATTGAATCCGATGAACGCCAGCAGGAAACCCGTGACAGCGATCTTTTCGCTGTACATCCGGCCAAACATCTTGGGCCACCAGTAATACATGCCAGCCATGAACCCAAACAGCGTGCTGCCCATCATGACGTAGTGGAAGTGGGCAACGATGAAGTAGGTGTTGGTCAGATGGATGTCGGTCGAGAGCGAACCGAGGAACAGGCCCGTCAGTCCGCCGATGGTGAACAGGAAGATGAAGCCCATTGCATAAAGCATCGGCGTTTTGAGGCGAATCGATCCGCCATGCATCGTGCCCAGCCAGTTAAAGACTTTGACCGCTGATGGAATTGCGATGCAGAAGGTAATCAGGCTGAAGACCGCATTAGTCAGCGGCGACATGCCGGTGACGAACATGTGGTGGCCCCAGACCAAAAAGCTCAGCAAGGCGATGGCCAGCGAGCTGGCAGCGACGAAGCTGTAACCGAAAATGCTCTTGCGGCTGAAGGCAACCATTACATCGCTGATGACGCCCATGGCCGGCAGGATCATGATGTAAACGGCCGGGTGGGAATAGAACCAGAAAAAGTGCTGAAAGAGAACCGGATCGCCACCTAATCTTGGGTCAAATATTCCAATGCCAAAGGCTCGCTCGGCACCGAGCAGCAGCACGGTGATGCCCAGGACGGGCGTGGCGAGAATCTGGATCAACGCCGTCGAGTAGAGCGCCCACAGCATCAGCGGCATGCGGAACCAGGTCATACCGACCGGGCGGAGCATGTGAATCGTCGCAACGAAATTGACACCAGTCAAAATCGAGCTGAAACCGAGGATGAAAATTCCCAGCGTCGCCGGCACAACGCCGCCGAGAGCTTTGGAGCTGCTGTAAGGCGTGTAGAAGGTCCAGCCGGTATCGAGCCCATATCCACCGGGCCAGTGCCATCCCCAGGCGGCGTGAGTAATGCCGCTGAAGAGCAGATACAGGAAAAAGACGCTGCCGGTGCAATAGAGCCAGAAGCTGAGGAGATTGAGGCGGGGAAAGGCTACGTCCTTGGCGCCAAGCTGCATGGGCAGGACGAAATTCCCCAGGATTGCGGGGATCGCCGGCACCATAAACATGAAGACCATCACCGCGCCATGAAGCGTGAAAAAGTGGTTGTACAGTTCGTAGGAGCGGGTGGCAGCCGCGGTATTGGCGGCATAATCGAGCGGATGCCAGAGCATCGTTCGCAGCATGATGGCGAACATGCCGCCGATGAAAAACGCCGTGCAGACTGCGATCATGTACATCACGCCGATGCGCTTGTGATCGAGGGTAAAAAGCCAGGACATGATCCCACGATCGTGCGTGAGATAATTATCCGCGTGCTCGTGGTCTCCATGAAGACCACGATGGCCAGCGGTAATGGCGCCTGTGTTAAGTGTCATGGACGGCTCCCAAACATTTGCGCAGCAGCCTGCGCAGTACTTCTTTGTGCTACTTCTTTTTCTCGGGAACCAGTTTGTTCCCTTCGTCCAGCTCGTTGCTCGGTACGTGCGAGCTGATTGATTTCAAATACCAGGTGATCGCTTTGATTTCATCATCGTTCAAGCGTCCCTTGAACGAAGGCATGATGTTCGAAAAGCTCTGCACGATCTTGGCCCCGGGATCCTCAACCGATTCGCGAACGTAAGCGTCATCGGCTAAAACAGAGGCGCCACCTTCCAGCGGCACGTTGGAGCCGTAGACATCCTTCCAACTGGGACCGTTGCCTCGGCTGCCATCCACCGAATGGCAGGCGGAGCATCCAAACATCTGATAGAGCGCCTTTCCGCCTTCGATATAGGTTTTGCCTTTCAAAGGATTGGCGGCGTCATCGAGGAATTTGGCAAACGTTTTGTCGTCGTCGACCACGGCCGTCGAATGCATGATGGAATGGCCAATCCCGCAATAGTCGGCACAGAAAATGTCGTAGGTGCCGGCCTTGGTCGCCTGGAACCACATGCGGTTGTAGCGCCCCGGCACGACGTCCTTCTTGACCCGAAACGCGGGGATAAAAAGGGCGTGGATCACGTCCTGCGATTCGAGCACCATTCGCACAGGCTTATTGAGCGGGACGTGCAATTCATCCGACACGCCGCCGTTGGGATAGACAAACTGCCATTTCCACATCTGGCCGACGGCTTTTATCTGCATGGCGCCGGGCGGCTCAACGACTTCGTTGAGGAAGCCCTTGAAGCCCCAGTAATAAATCACGCCGACGATGATCGTGGGGATGACTGTCCAGGTGACTTCCAGGGCGTTGTTATGGCCACTGTGTCCGCCACCTTCGTTCCCCTTGCGATGGCGATAGCGCCACATGAACCAGACCATCAACCCAACGACGAGGACCGTGAAGAAGACGTTGATCCAGTAAATGAAATAAAAGAGGTTGTCCACGTCGGGGGCGACGGTGGAGGCCTGCTCGGGGAGCCAGAAGGTTCGAGCCGCGTTTTCAGCCAGAATCGAGTGCCACATCATGATTGTCTCATTCAAGCGCCGACGTTTTGATCGACGCCTTGGGCTTTGCGACGGCGCTCGGCCCGCATCAGGAAAATAACCCCGGCGGCCACCAGCAGCACTGTAATGGCCCCGCCGATCTTCATCAGTCCAATGGCCGCAAGGGCATACTTGCCCTGATGGCCGTCATATTGAAAACAGGTCAGGATAAAGGCATCGATCGTCGTACCGATCTTGCCATCGGACGCTTCGACCAGTGAAAGCCGAACGGTCCTTTGATCGAACTTCACGCCATACAGATAGCGGGAGATCTTTCCATCCGGCGTGGCGACGATCAGGCAGGCCGGGTGTGAATATTGCCCGGCGCTGGCGATCCAGCGGTATTCAAAACCCGTCGCCTGCGCGAGCTTCTCAATCTGATCTTCGCGGCCGGTCAGCAGATGCCAGGCATTGGCATCACTGGCGCGGTGGTACGCTTCCAGATACGACTGCTTTTTCTCGGCCGCCAGTTGCGGAGTTTCTGAAGGGTCGATGCTGACGAAAACCACCTGATAGTCTTTGCCGGCGTCGAGCGACAGATCATTGAGCACTTCGATCAGCCCCTGCGACGTGATGCTGCAAAGCATCGGGCAGCGGTAGTAGCCCAGTTGCAAAATGACCGGGCGCTTGCCGCCGTTGAAGTAATCGCCGAGCCGGACTTGCTTGCCGGTTTCATCGGTGAACTGCAGATCGAGCGGGATCTTGGTGTTCAGATGCTCCTTGACGGTGACGGCTTTGGCCTCGGCAGGAATCGTGCCCGTCCCGCCGCCGCCGATGAACCAGTTGGTCTTCGGAACCTGGGGCGTGGCGCTGTCGTCGTCGGCGGCGCGGGCCACGGGAGAACAAACTGCCGCCATCGCGGCAACGACAAGAAACGTGAGAAAATGTCTGTGAAATACGTCTTTCATTGCAGTGATTCGACCCATCACTTTTGCGGGTTCGCCTGCCAGGGCACTTTGCCGCCATTTTCGGCAACGTCCTTCATCGCCTGATCGATTGGGATCGCGACGATTCCCTTTTTCTCATCCACCCAGCGATATTCGCTGATGCTTTGAATCTGCTCGGCCTTGCGCTGCGCGGCCGTTTGATCGGACATCGTCTGCCACTTGGCGGCCAGCTCCTCGTGTTCCTGATACTGGAACCAGCCTTCGACGGTAAAGGCGATCACCACCAGCAGGATCGATGAGATGATCCCGATCGTGATGACCAGCGGCGTATTAATGCCTTCCTTTTGAGCCATGTCCGCAAACCTCTTAGATATTCGTAAAGGCCAGCGCGTCCTTCAGCCGCGGATCGTGAGTCGGCCGGAGATCGGCTCGCGACATATTCCAGACGATCGCTGCCACGAACAATCCGCCAAAGATCAGCAAGGCGCCCAGGTCAACGATTCCGGGGTTCAAAGCGCCATACTCCGGCATCACCATCCAGTAGGCATCCACCACGTGGAACACCAGCACCCAGATCGCCCAAAGGAAAAGCAGCGTCTTGTTGCGTTTCACGTGACGCGACAGAAGCCCAAGGAACGGGATACAGAACTGGCCGAACAGGATCGCGATGATCACGCCCGACCAGGAGGAGGGGTGCTGCGTCGAAGCGCCATGACGCGAATACCAGCTCACTTCTTCGGGGATACTCGAGTACCACAGCAGCATGTACTGCCCGAATGCGATGTATCCGAAGAAGAAGGTGAAGCCGAAAAGGTATTTGCCCAGATCGTGATAATGCTCAATGCTGACGCTGCCGCGGAGATATCCGAGCGCCTGGAGGAGATAAACAGCGATAATGATCGTCGCGAACCCGGACAGGATGCTGCCGGTGATGACATACACGCCGAACATCGTGCTGTACCAGTGCGGGTCCAGCGACATGATCAGATCGAAGGTCATGAAGGTAATCGCCAGGCCCATGATCACGAGGCATACTGGCGCAACCGACTGCATCTTGAGCGTGAGATTTTTGTCGCCGGTGTGATCCTGGCGGATTGAAGTTCGCCGGAACCAGAGCGCGATGCCCGACAAGGTCGCGAAGTAGAGGAAGATGCGAAGGAAGAAAAATGCGTTGCTGTACCAGGCGAAAGCGCCATCGCGCTTCCACTTGATGCCTTTCTCGAAGACCGGTCCATGGGCAAATTCGGCGGTGCGTTTGGCGTGCGTGGCTTGGGCGGTTGGCGGGAACTCTTCTTCCTCGGACTGCTGCTGCTCGACGTTTTGTTGGTCGGCCGCTTTTACGGCCTCCTCATGCTTGGAGTCAGTGTTCGCGCCTTCGTGGGCGTAGCTATCTCCTTCAGCAATTCCCAACTGCGGGCTGTTGGGCGGAATCGCCCACATGTAGATCGTGCCCTTTTGATTGATGATCGAAATCAGCAGGGGAATCGACAGAAGCCAGAGCACCGGAAGCGTCGCGGCAATGTTTTCCGAAGTACGCCGGATCGTGACGTTCCAGCCAGCGCGCGAGGCATGATGCACGACGACGGCAAAGAGCGCCCCCAGCGCCATCGTCGTGAAGAAGACCCAGGCCATCAGGTACGAAAAAAGAACTCGCTGCGTCGGGTGATTACCCAGGAACAGCATGGCCACGCCCGCGGCGGCAGCGACGATCCCAATGATCATCAGCATGCCTGACGACTCGCGCAACTTGATGCGATCTTCAGGAGCGGGCTCGGAATGGTGTGCGTGTGCTGCCACGTTATTGGCTCTCCAGACTTTCTCGCTTAATCACTTCTCGCTTGGTTTCGATGAAGGCTCGCTACTGGGTTGCGTCACAGGGGCCGCCTTGATCTTGCCGCGCTCATTTTCCGGTACCATCGCAACCGTTCCGTTCTGGCTCAGTTGCAAACTTCGCACGTAGGCGACGATCGCCCAGCGATCGGCCACCAGAATCTGCGGGCCATGGGCCGGCATGTTGCGGATGCCGACGTTGATCGTGTTGTAAATATGCCCGACCGGGCGATTGCGAACCGTTTCGCTGCGCAGGTCGGCCGCCTGCACCCACGTCGCTTCGGGCTTCTGAGCATCAGGATCGGTCAGACCCGACAGCTCCAGGCCTCTCTCATTGACCATACCATGCCCCGATCCGTCATAGCCATGGCAGGGGGTGCAATAGATGTTGAAGCGATTCTGTCCGCGTGCCACCAGGGCGGCATTCACCTTCACCTGCGACGGGAAGGTGTCAAAGAAAATCGTCTCGCCCTTGCCGGTCTTGGGATCGATCTTCTGCTTGGGCTGACGCAACCCAGTCTGCGGATTGATCTCGGTTTCGTAGCCGCGGTAGTAGTGATCGTCTTCCTGGGCTTCGCCGCGGGCGACGGTGCCGGGGATCGGCAGGCGATCGGCGCGGCCATCGATGAAGACATCGCTGCTCTGCTGCTCTTTGTACTTGGGCATCGTGCCCATGTCCTGGGCAAGCTGAGGGCGCGGATCTGGGGAGCGCGAATAGCGCGCCCGCACGATGATCGCCAGCGGAATCCAACTGGCGCAGACGCTGATATACAGGCCGTACTTGGCCCAGATCGGCGGCTTCCCCAGCTTCGGAGGCCGAACTTCTACAGTGTACTTGGGCAGGTTCTCTTGCATGGACGTTTTGGCCCGGTTGCTGCCTGTCTAATCCTCAACACGTTCGACGTACTTCGCGCCGGCATTTCGCAGAAGCTGCTCGGCCGACTGTTCTTCAAACACCGGATCGGTGGCATCGAGCACGACAAAAAACCGATCGTTAGTCACCCGGCGAAAGCGCTCGCTCTTGAGCAGCGGGTTGTAATGCGTGGGGAGCCGATTGAGCGCGAGCATGCCAAACACGGAAGTCAGCACGGCGCAAAGAATCGTGCATTCAAAGGCGACTGGAATATTGGCCGGCAAGCTCCAGAACGGCTTTCCGCTGATCGGAAATGCGTAGTCGTAAGCGTTGCAGAACCACTGAAGGGCAATTCCACCAGCCGCGCCAAACAGCCCGGCCCCCAGCACCAGCCAGGGCAATACGGTGGGGCGAGTGCCCATGACTGCGTCGATGCCGTGGATGGGAAAGGGCGTATGGACATCCCACCGCCGAAAGCCCGCATGGCGGACCTTTTCGGCTGCGGAATAAACCGAATCCACATCTTTGAACTCGCCCATCAGCGCGACCAGTTCCGCCGGCTGCTGCTCCGCCGGAGGATTGTCGTGAGCGTGATGTTCAACTCTCGAACTCATGGTAGTTACTCGCAATCAATCGCTAACCAGGTCATCCGCAATTTATGGAGTACCAATTGCTGCCGCGTCAGGATCAGCCACTTCATCCGGCCGGTAATCGGTCCGGCGCTGATCCGGCGTCTGAAGCTCAGGATGGCCATGATGCGGATGAGCCTCGGGCATAATGGATTTCACTTCGGCCATCGCCACCACCGGCAGGAACCGGCAGAACAGCAGGAAGAGCGTGAAAAACAATCCGAAGCTTCCGGCCAGCATCGCAATATCGATCAGCGTCGGATGGAACGGCCACCAGTTGGTCGGCAGGAAATCGCGGGTGAGCGAGGTGATGATGATCTCAAATCGCTCGAACCACATTCCGATGTTGCCGAAGGTCGCGCAGATGAAGACAGCAACCATGCTCTTGCGCAGTCGCTTGGACCACATGAACTGCGGCGACATCGCGTTGCACCAGAGCATCACCCAGCAGGACCAGGCATACGGACCAAACGCGCGGTTCCAGAAGGTGAAGCGCTCGTAATGATTGCCGCTGTACCAGGCGGTCCAGAACTCCATGCTGTAGGAGTAGGCCACGATCAATCCCGTCGCCAAAAGGATCTTGGCGCAGTTCTCGATGTGGCGGGGGGTAATGATGTCCTTGAGGCCAAAGAAGGCGCGGGCTGGGATGATCAGGTTCAGCACCATCGCAAAGCCGCCGTAGACGGCACCCGCGACGAAGTAGGGCGGGAAGATGGTCGTATGCCAGCCGGGCAACTGCGAAGTTGCGAAGTCGAACGACACGACCGAGTGAACCGACAACACCAGCGGCGTGCAGAGGGCCGACAGCAGCAAGTACGCCCGCTCATATCGATGCCAATGCCGGCTCGATCCGGTCCATCCCAGGGAGAAAATCCCATAGAGAATCTGGCGAACTTTCCCGGTCGAGCGATCGCGAAGCGTCGCCAGGTCCGGAATCATGCCGACGTACCAGAAGAGCACGGAAGCCGTCGCATAAGTGCTGACCGCGAAAACGTCCCAAAGCAGTGGGGAGCGGAACTGCGGCCACATCTGCATCTGGTTGGGAATGGGAAAGAGCCAGTAAGCGAGCCAGGGACGGCCGACGTGAATGCCCGGGAACATCGCGGCACAGATGACCGCGAAGATGGTCATCGCCTCAGCGAAGCGATTGATACCCGTTCGCCAGTTCTGGCGGAACAAAAACAGAATCGCGCTGATGAGCGTACCGGCGTGACCGATACCGACCCAGAACACGAAGTTGACGATCGGGAAGCCCCATGAAACCGGCTGGTTATTACCCCAGACGCCGACGCCGGTGGTGACCAGATAAAGAATGCAGGCGCCCAGTAACCCGAGAAAGCTCAGGGCCAGCGCGAAGGCGATCTTCCAGCCGAGCGTCGTCGGACGTTCGGCAACGTTGCAGACCGCATCGGTCACCGCCGTGAAGTCTTTGCCACCCAGCACGAGCGGCGTTCGCTTCGTCGGATCGTCGTACGTGTTGTCGATTTCAATTGCGGTCATCTGTTTACACCGTATTGCGGTGAAGAACTCGTCACTTTAACTCTGTCAAACCGGCGGCCCTACATCATGCGTTGCCGGACTTTCTTTTTTCTTCTTGTTCCTCGACCGGGTTGCGAAGCTTCGCCAGATACTTGGTCCGCGGCGCGGTGTTCAGCTCATCATCGAGCATCGCATAGCTTCGCGGATTCTGATGGAGCTGGGTTACCTTCGCCGTCTTTTCCAGAAGATTTCCAAACACGATCGCCTGCGTCGGGCAGGCCTGCTGGCAGGCGGTGATAATGTCGCCGTCCACCACATCCGTGCCTTGGGCGCGCTTCTGCTGAGTCTTCGTGTGAATACGCTGGATGCAGTAGGTGCACTTTTCCATCACGCCGCGCATCCGGACGCTGACCTCGGGGTTGAACTGCATCTGCTCGATCTTGTCCACCTGCTCAAGTTGCTGCTGGTCGGGGATGTTCAGATACGGCTTGCCCCACGTTTCGCGCGGATCCTGCGAGTGCCAGTCGAAGTAATTAAATCGGCGAACCTTGTACGGACAGTTGTTCGAGCAATAGCGGGTGCCGATGCAACGGTTGTAGACCATCACATTCAGCCCTTCACTGTCGTGCATGGTTGCCGCAACCGGGCAGACCTGCTCGCACGGCGCGTTCTCGCAATGCTGGCACATCACCGGCTGGTAAAGCACTTCGATTTCGTTGGAATCATTCGGATCGCCCTTGAAATAGCGATCGATGCGAATCCAGTTCATCTCGCGGTGATTGAGCACCGCATGCTTGCCGACGATCGGAATGTTGTTTTCCGCCTGGCAGGCGACGGCACAAGCATGGCAGCCGATGCAGGCGCTCATGTCCACCGACATGCCCCAGGCATGAGTGTCCTGGAAGAATTCGCGCTTGCCGCCGGTCTGCTCGAAAAGCTGCAAACCGACGCGGCCGATGGTCAGGCCATGTGGAGCGCGCGGGTCCTTCACATATTCGGCAAAGGTCGCTTCGTGAAGAATCAGGCCACTTTCATGCTTTTTACCGATCCGCTTGTCTCGACCTTCCTGACCAATCGTGTCGATCAGGTGATGGTCCTGCGTCATTCCCAAGACATAAGACTTATCAAGCTTTTCGATCTTCACGCCCGGCGAGACATAAGCCGTCTTGCTGGTGCGGAGGACGTAGGCATTGAATCCCAAGTTATCGCCGATATGGCCCGCCGCATTTCGACCATATCCGACTGTAATTCCCGCGACGCCGGTCGGCTGGCCGGGCAACACATAAACGGCCACTTCCAACGAATCGCCGCCTGCCGTCAGGCGAACCATGTCGCCAACAACCACTCCGAGTTGATCGGCATCATGTTTGGACAGAACGACGGCGTTGTCCCAGACGAGCTTCGTGAGCGGATCAGGCGTTTCCTGAAGCCAGCCGTTGTTGGCAAATCGGCCGTCAAAGGTTCGCGGGTCGGCCTGAAAGCGAAGGGTCATTCCCTTGGAAGGCCCGGTCGGGGCCGGGTAATCCACTTTCTGAACTTTGACGTCATTGAGCGGCTTGGCGGCGCTGTTGGCCAGGATTCCGTCTGCCAGCAGCTTTCGCCACTTGTTTTCATCCTCGATCTTGAATTCTTCTTTCCAGGTGCGCTCGACGATCTGCTCGCCCGCAGTGATCGCTTCACCAGCAATCAGCGCAAGCACTTCGATCGGCGACTTGCCGCCGTACAGTGGCTCGATCAATGGCTGCGCGACGGTGGCCGACCCATCCCACGATCGGGCATCACCCCATGCCTCCAAATAATGGGCGCGAGGCAGATGCCATTTGCAGACGCGCGAAGTTTCATCATCAAACAGCGACAGGTGAATGCTGACCGGCAGCTTTGCCAATGCATCGCGGAAATGAATATCGGTCGGCGCATCGTAGAACGGATTGCCGCCGATCATCAGAAGCGTCGTAACGCTGCCGCTGTGGATTTTCTGAGAAAGCTCGGCAATCGCCTCCATGTGCGACCGCGTTCGATCGCCAGCCGGATCATCGATGAAGGTGACGGTGTTGCCTGGCGCTTCGAGCGATTCGTTGATCGCATGAACGACGGCATGCACGTGAGGCTCCGCCGCCGCGCCGGCTGCAATGACGGCAGCCTTTTTCTCTTTGGCTTCTTTCAGATCTTTGACGGCGCTGTTGACGAATTTTGTCTCGGCAGGGGTCAAACCTTCCGAACCGGAAAAACCTTCAACGCCAAGCTGGGCCGCGATCGCGCGGGCAATGTGATAAAGCCGACTCGGATCAACGCCGATTCGCACGTCGGCGTTGGTGCCGGTCAGGCTATAGGCGCTTTCGGCGATATAGACGCGGCTCATCTTCTGATCCGCGCCTTTGTTATCCGCCGACCGACGGTTGACCGCCCAGTCGCCTGCGTAGCGCGTGTGAGCAGGGTGATCTCCCAGTACATCGGCATCCAGCAGCACTGCTACTTGCGCCTTATCCAGATGCAGGATGCTGCGCACCGGCTTCCCGAATGCTAGCTGAGCGCCTTGCCATTCGTTGTCGCAGGACAGCGCTTCGTATTCGTACCAGCCTGCGCTTGGAAACGCTGCCTGGAAGCGCTTCTTCATCGCCAGGAAGCTGGGGCTGACGCTGGCTTCGCTGAGAACCGCGAATCCCTCACCCTTTTTGCCCTTCAATTCACCAAAGTGAGTGTTGGCAAATTTGGTGAAATCATCCCAACTGGTGTACTCAGCGAATTGCCGGGTGCGATTGATGACGTTTCGGCTGCGGTGATTGTCGTAGAGCTCCAGGACGCTCGCCTGCGCGAAGGTGTCGGCTGAGCCGATCTTCCCCGGGATCGTCCAGGAGAACGGATGCGAAGGATTGCCTTCGATCTTAATTGGCCGACCGTCGTAGCTGGTGACCAGCAGTGGTTTGCCGACGCCGTTCTGTTCCCAAATGGTGGCGTACTGCTCGGGGATGCCGACCATCCGGTCGCGCGGATTGCTTGAATACGGGGCCAGCTTCTCGCGCGGCCAGCGACGACAGCCGGTAAGGCCAACGCCTGCCAGCGCGAGCGACGCGCTCATCAGCTTCAGGAAGCCGCGACGCGACGACTTCTTGATGAAGTCCGGCGTGTATCCGGGAAATTCCTTGTCAACCAGCTCCTGAATCTCAGGGCTGTCGGCAAGCTGTTCCAGGCTCCGCCAGTATTCCAATCCGGTAACGTGATGCTTTATCGATGACACGTTGAGCAACTCTGCATGTAAACGGTGTCGTGGATGCCGTAATCTTTCATGAGCTGAGTACCCAGCTCAGATTTCTTCTCGTCGCTAAGACCGCTGGTCGTCCAGTGCATGTCGGTGGGGGCCACATCCCGCGGCCGAAGGTGCGGCGCGGGATTGCGATGGCAATCCAGGCACCAGCCCATGCTCAACGGCTTTTCCTGGTGGACGACTTCCATGGTGTCGATGCGCCCATGGCACTCGACGCAGCCCACGCCATGATTTATATGGGCACTGTGATTGAAGTAGACGTAATCAGGCAGGTCGTGAACCTTCACCCATTCCACCGGCTTGCCGGTCGCCCAGCTATCGCGAACCGGCTGCAGGCTGGCCTTATTGGGATGAATGTTTGTATGGCAGTTCATGCAGGTCTGCGTCGGCGGGAGTGCCGCGAACTCTGTCTTTTCAACGGTGTTGTGGCAATACCTGCAGTCGAGGCCGAGCTGTCCAACATGCAGCGCGTGACTGTACGGGACTGGCTGCGTCGGCGAGTAACCTTCAGCGGTTGTCACCGGCGAAGCGCCGAACGTGAACAGGATCGTCAGGTAGAACAACCCGCCTATCGCGCCGATCGGAATGATCGGCAGCAGGAAGTTGGTCCACCGCGGGAAAACGAACCTTTGTGTCGTTGGTTGATCGGCCATAGCTGAAAAAAGAGGAAAGACCTTAACCAGAAGGTCCTTCCAGTACAATACAACCGCTAGTTGAAATCCGCCCTGGGCCCGCCTGAGCCAGCCCAGTCCTCTTCTATCGACCATGCCCGCGGCTCCTCGACAACGAAGCGTCTGGGCCGACAAGCAAGGCGGGTGAATGATCTTGGATTATTCGCCCCCGTCAACGCCGAAAACCTGTGGCATTTCGTCGCACGGCTGGGAGCGTTTCAGTTCCCGGTGTCCATTTTCACCACGCCGCGCTGTCGTTTGACCGCGATGATTCGCTGCTTGAGCTGATCGAAAAGGTGTCGGGCATTGGGGAGCGCACGCATCGGCAAAACGGGTGTAGTCGGATCGTGTGATTGAATCGTGATGGTGCCGATTCCCAAGATCCGGTCGACCATCGTCTGATGAAATTTGATGTCTTCGACATGCCAGAGTTCAAGCGTGTCGATGTCTTTGCGCAGGATGCCGCGCTCGTAATCGATTCGATAATTGGTGACGCGGTAACGCCTGGTCATGGCCAGGAGGATGGGCCACGAAAGAATAATCAAGCCGGCCGCGATCAGGATGATGTATCCGATCACACCCACGTACTGGTGAAACACTGATTTTGCGACCAGCGGGGCGGCGATCAGGGCGAGGCCAATGATGATCCAGAGAATCCCTTTGGTAATAGCGCCGCGGAGCAAAGGCGAGCCTTCGTAATAGACCTCTTCCGTATCGTCGGCGGGGCGATGCGGTCGTTCGGTCGGCTGCGGTACAGGCGATTGATAATCGGGCCGGATGGGTTCAGTCATTGCGCCTTCTCCGCCTCGGATAATTTGAGCAGCCGATTCCACATCGCATCCGGCACCGGGACAACACTGAGCCGGCCGATCCGCAGTAAATCCCAACCAGCGAAGGCCGGATCGGCTTTGATGTCTGAAAGAGTCACCGGCTGCGCCAGTTTCTTGCGCGGCTTGATATCCACGACAACGAGCTTGTCACTCTCGCCGGACGGATCGGGATGCGGGGCGGAAGTGATCTCCGCGATTCCGATGGCAGCGCGTTCATCACCGGTGTGATAGATCAGCGCTTCATCGCCTTTTTTCATGGTGCGAATATGTTTCAGCGCCAGCGCATTGGTGACGCCGTCCCAAGACGTCTTCTTATCGCGCGCCAGATCATCCCACGAATAGCAATCCGGCTCAGTTTTGAGCAGCCAGCGCGCCACGCGAAACTCCCATTGCCGCCAGATGTCTGGAAATCACTTTGACAACCCACTGATCTTGGGTCCACCGCCGCCGCCTGCAGCGGCAGCGGGCTGGCCTTCCTGTGGAACGTCGGCGACCTGGCGTTGAATCGTCTGCGAGACCTTGCGCAGCAGATCGACAAATTCCATCTGGGCCAGGTTCAGCGCCTTGATCTTGATGTGGGAAACAATGCGATTCTGCAGCGCTTCAAGCTGCTGCTGCTGGGCATCGGTGACCGGCATGCCAGCCTGGGCCTGGCGCGTGAGCGATTCGATCTGGCGATCCATCTCTCCAAGCATGCGCGTGGCTTCCGAATCCTGATCGACAGCGCGGCGCGCTTCTTTATAGCGTGCGATGGCCGGGTGCTGGGCAACGAGCTTTCCAAGCTTGACGGCTTCGTCCATGATCTGCTGAGTGTCTGCGGGCATGCGAATCCTTGTTAGATCGGCTACTATAATCGGGCTCGTCGCACGGGCAAGCCGCTTAATTCCATGCGTTACCATCGCCAGACTTTGTTGCCGCAAATCGGGCAAGCCGGACAGGACCGGCTGTCAGCATCGCGCGTATTGCTCGTGGGATGCGGCGCGCTGGGTTCGACGATTGCCGATCAACTTGTTCGGGCGGGCGTAGGGTTTTTGCGTCTGGCGGACCGGGATGTAGTCGAAGAAACCAATCTTCAGCGGCAGACGCTCTTTGATGAGGCCGATGCGCGCGAGCAGGTTCCCAAGGCGATCGCTGCTGAAAAGCGTCTTCGCGCTGTCAATTCTTCCGTGAAAATTGATCCGCGCGTTGTCGATGTCCATGCCGGCAACATCGAAGAACTAGCCGGCTGCATCGAAGGCAACCTCGTTCAATTGATGATCGATGGCACCGACAACGCCCAGACGCGCTACCTCATCAACGACGTCGCAGCCAAGCATGGTGTCCCATGGATTTATGGAGCGTGCGTTGGGGTTGAAGGACGGGTGATGATGCTCCGACCACCCGACGGGCCGTGTCTGCGATGCATTTTTCCGCAGCCGCCGGCGCCGGGGGAATTGGCCACGTGTGATACTTCGGGCGTCCTCGGACCAGCGGCCGCCGTGGTTGGAGCGTTGCAGGTGGCTCAAGCGATTCGAGTTCTCACAGATCCGTCGGATGATGAGATTGAACAGCTGATTTGGCTCGATGTCTGGTCGGGGCGATTTCGATCCAGTTCGATCACTTCCAATAAGCGCGACGACTGCGTCGCCTGTGGGCGGCGCGTCTTCGAATTTCTGAATGCCGGTGACCGAGGCGGCCTCACCAGCCTCTGCGGCCGCAATGCGGTGCAGGTTCGCCCATCCCAGGCAGTGCGAATCGATCTAAAATCACTCGCGGAAAAGCTATCGGCCAGTGGCTCAACACAACAAACACCTCATCTGCTACGATGTCACTTGCCGCCGCCCCAGGATTTGAACCTGACGATCTTCCCCGACGGCCGGATGATTGTGCAGAACACGGAAGACTTGGATCGGGCAAGGTCGGTCTACGCGCGATGGGTAGGTACGTAAGCTGATTCAAATCAAATGCTTGTGGCGTCGGTCAAGAATAGACAGAGGCGGGTTGCCTTTCTTCTATATTCCGCTAGGATTTGTAGGAATTGAGCGTGATGGAACTAACTTCTCAGACGCCGAAGTTCGGCCGATCCGCGTTGCAGTTGGTAGGCAACACGCCGCTGCTTTCCTTTCACCGGATCGGCAGCGAATTGCGCGGATCGAGCATCTACGCCAAGGCGGAGTGGTACAACCCCGGCGGCAGCGTCAAAGATCGCGCCGCCATGGCGATGATTCTCGACGGTGAACGCCGCGGGCTCCTGACCAAGCAGAAAACCCTCATCGATGCGACCAGCGGTAACACGGGAATCGCTTACGCCATGATCTGCGCCGAGCGCGGCTACAAGTGCAAACTTGCACTCCCTAAAAACGCGAGCGTTGAGCGAAAGCAAAGCCTCATCGCCTACGGCGCCGAGCTGGTCTTCACCGACCCCGCGGAAGGAACCGACGGCGCGCAGCGATATGTGAAGGATCTCGTCGAAGCCGATCCCAATCGCTACTTCTATCCGGATCAATACAACAACGACGCCAATTGGCGGGCCCATTATGAAACCACCGCCATGGAGATCTGGCGGCAGACGGAAGGGCGGATCACCCACTTCGTCACCGGCCTGGGCACCAGCGGCACCTTCATGGGCGTCACGCGTCGGCTGAAAGAATTGAATCCGGCAATCCGTTGCATCAGCATGCAGCCGGACGGTCCATTGCATGGGCTCGAGGGCTTGAAGCACATGCCGACGGCCCTTGTGCCGGGCATCTACGATGCCAATCTCCCCGATCAGCAGATCGAAGTGAGCACGGAAGACGCTCATCGCATGGTGCTTCGATTAGCACGTGAAGAAGGGCTGCTCGTCGGCGTATCGTCTGGCGCTAATCTGGTGGCGGCGCTGAATGTGGCCCAGCATTCACCGGATGCGGTCGTCGTCACCATCTTCTGTGATTCTGCCTCCAAATATCTTTCCGAGAGCTTCTGGACCGACGCCTTTTACGAAGCTGAAAACTGGCCTTGATTTCAAAGCGTGGTGAACGTGAGTGAAGGAGCAACACAATCCGCAAAAGTCAGCCTCGAACTGACCGATGCGCTGCGCCGGCAGATTGAGTCGGAAGGCGCTGCCGCCTATCCCAATGAGTGTTGTGGCATGCTCTTTGGCCGCGACCTGAAAGATGGATCGGTCTCCCGGCGGATCGTCGATCGGCTTGTCGCAGGCAGCAATACGTTCGAGGCCGGCGAGCAATATCACCGCTTTTCAATCGATCCGCTGCAGCAGCTCAAGGCCGAACGCGCTGCCGAGAAAGAGGGACTCGTCCTGCTGGGTTACTACCACAGCCATCCCGATCACCCGGCTCGCCCCAGTGAATATGATCGCGAGCACGCTTGGCCCTTTTATAGCTACGTGATCGTCGCGATTTCCAAGGGCAAGCCGGTGGATATGACAAGCTGGGTGCTGGATGACGCCTCGCGGCAGTTTCAGTCGCAGGCGATTCAGACCTTCTGAAAAATGGTATTGAAAGAATGTTTGCTCTTTAGAGCAAGTGAGGATGTCATGAGCGACTACGCTAATCCCGATGTTCTCGTGAGCACCGCATGGGTGGCCGAGCATCTCAAGGATCCGAAAGTCAGATTGATCGAAGTGGATGTCGATACGACCGCCTATGAGAAAGGCCACATCGAAGGCGCGATCGGCTGGAATTGGCAGACCGATCTGAACGATCGTACGCGTCGCGACATTATCGATCCGCGATCTTTTGCGGAGCTTTGCCGAAACGCAGGCATTTCTCCCGAGGATACGGTCATCTTCTATGGCGACAACAACAACTGGTTTGCCGCCTGGGCACTCTGGCAGTTCCGCTATCACGGTCACAAAGATGTTCGACTCATGAACGGCGGGCGAAAAAAGTGGGAACTGGAAAAGCGCCCACTCACCACCGAGCCGCCCAAACTTGCCGCCAAGACCAACTATCCGATTCCCAGCTCAGACGAATCGGTGCGCGCTTATCGACGGGAAGTCGAAGATGGGCTTGGCCGCAAAACATTCAATTTAGTTGACGTTCGAAGCCCCGATGAATTCACGGGCAAAGTCATCGCGCCGCCTGGAATGTCCGAAACCGCGCAGCGCGGCGGCCACATTCCCGGCGCTCGCAGCATTCCATGGTCCAAAGCCGTCAATGAAGATGGCACCTTCAAGTCAGCCGATGAGCTTCGCAAACTGTATGGCGATGCCGGTGTCGATTTTGCCAAGCCGACAATTGCGTATTGCCGGATTGGCGAGCGAAGCAGCCATACGTGGTTCGTTTTGAAATACCTTCTGGGCGTGAAGGACGTGAAAAACTACGACGGCTCGTGGACCGAATGGGGCAATCTTGTGGGCGCGCCAATCGAGAAAGGTGAAGTCGAAAGCGCGCTGCCAAACGTGCGGTGCTCATAAGCGAAGCTTGCCCGGTGGAATTGCGCCTGCTTTCACTATAATTGCTTCGCGCTGTCGCATCCGATCAAGGTCATTTCGCCAGGAAAACCAAATATGCCGCTAAAGCCTCAGGGCCGAATATTCAACGACATCACCGAGACCATCGGCGGCACGCCACTCGTGCGCCTCAATCGCGTGATTCCGCCCGGCCAGGCCATCGTTCTGGCCAAATGCGAATTTTTCAATCCGCTGGCCAGCGTGAAGGACCGCATCGGCACCGCGATGATCGAAGCCGGCGAGCGCGCCGGGAAGATCAACAAGAATACGGTGATCGTCGAGCCGACCAGCGGCAACACTGGTATCGCGCTGGCCTTCGTTTGCGCCGCCAAGGGATATCGCCTAATTCTAACGATGCCCGAATCGATGAGCATCGAGCGGCGGCGACTGCTCAAAGCGCTGGGCGCGGAAGTCATTCTTACGCCCGCTGCCGAGGGTATGCGCGGCTCGATCAACAAGGCACAGGAGATTGTCAACTCGCATGACAATCACTACATGCCTCAGCAGTTTGACAATCCAGCCAATCCCGAAATTCACCGTCGCACGACTGCCGAGGAAATCTGGCAGGACACGGACGGAAAGGTGGACATTCTAATCTCGGGCGTTGGCACGGGCGGAACGATCACCGGCGTGTCGGAAGTCATCAAGCCGCGCAAACCGGAGTTCAAGGCCATTGCGGTCGAGCCGGTGACGTCGGCAGTCATCTCGCAGACGCTGGCGGGGGAGCCGGTTCATCCCGGGCGTCACAAGATTCAGGGAATCGGCGCAGGCTTTGTTCCGCGAAATCTCCACACCGACATTTTGGATGAAGTGTTGCAGATCACCGATGAAGAAGCCTTCGAATGGGCACGCCGCCTTCACCGCGAAGAAGGGCTCTTTGGCGGCATCAGCTCCGGCGGAAACGTCGCCGCTGCCGCGAAGGTCGCCGCGCGTCCCGAAAACAAGGGCAAGATGATCGTCGTCATCCTTCCCAGCTTCGGCGAGCGCTACCTCAGCACGCCCCTTTTCGATGAGGAGTAATGACTGTCATGCCGAACGACACACTCCACATTCCTGAGAAGTTGTTCCACGAGCTCGAAGCGCGCGCCAAAGCCAGCGGAACCACCGTCGATCACGCGGCCACCGATTTACTTACCAAAGCATTGGCCGATGAAGCGGCCGAGTCTCAGCTTTTGGCACAAATAAAAAATGAGCGCGAATCGATGGCGGGCGACGGAGTTTTTCTCACCGAGGAGTCCGCCAATGAAGCTAAGCGGTGGGGACGTGAATGATCGCCGTGGACACGAACATTGTTGCCTACTTCGTGTTCCCCAGCGCGCAAACGCCCGACGTGGAGGCTGCTCGTGCGAAGGATCATGAATGGTTGGCGCCTGCCTTGTTACGCTATGAACTTCTGAATATCGCAGCCCAGTACGTCCGTCGTGACCTACTTGATCGGGACCGATCCGAAAGGGCGTTTCGTCGCGGGCTGTCGCTTGTCCGAATACTCCCTGAATATGCCGATTCCGTTGAAGTCCTGAACTTGAGCCAGAGAACTGGATGTTCGCCCTACGATATCGAATTTGTATGTCTTGCGGAGCGATTGGCAGCGCCCCTCGTAACGTGCGATCAACAGTTATTGACCGCTTTTCCTGGACTCGCCGTTAGCCCGGCAGACTTTGCTCAAAGGCATAAGCAGTAATCGATGATTGATGCCGTCACAAATAATCTCACCTGGCACGGCGGGGCCGTGACTCCGGAAGATCGCCATCGGCTGCTGGGGCAAAAGGGCGTGGTCGTGTGGATGACGGGCTTATCTGCCGCGGGTAAATCGACCATCGCCTGCATGGTCGAGCGCATGCTCATCGATCGCGGAAAGCTGGCCTATCGACTCGATGGCGACAACGTCCGCCACGGCTTGAACAAGAACCTTGGCTTCAGCGCTGCCGACCGCGCCGAAAACATCCGCCGGATTGGTGAGGTTGCCAAGCTCTTTTCGGATGCGGGCATCATCGTGCTCGCCAGCTTTATCAGCCCTTATCGGGTCGATCGTGATGCCGTCCGTGCGAACCTGCCGGCCGGGCAGTTCGTCGAGGTTTATGTGAAAGTGTCGCTGGAAGCGGCAGAGCAGCGCGATCCAAAGGGACTCTATAAGAAAGCACGGAGTGGGCAGATCACCGGATTTACCGGCATCGATGACCCGTATGAGGAGCCGACGAGTGCTGAAATCGTGATCGATACGCAGACGAGCTCACCTGAGCAATCCGCCGCGCAAATTCTCGGCTACCTCGAAACCGGCGGATATCTCCGTCCCTAGCAGAGGCTGTTGTTCATGACCAATCGCTGGGTCGATCTTCATTGCCATTCCACCGCATCAGACGGAACGCTTCGGCCGACGGAAGTGGTGCGCCTTGCGAAGCAGCGCGAGCTGACTGCCCTCGCCCTGACCGATCACGACACGATCGGCGGCGTCGTGGAAGCGGCTGAAGAAGCGCGAAAGATCGGCCTGGATTTTCTCCCGGGAATCGAAATCTCCGCCGAGTTTCCGCACCCCGGCACCATGCACATTCTCGGCTACGGCGTCGATCCGCAGAGCAAGACGCTGGGCGATCTGACGCGACAACTCTTGGAAGGGCGCGATAGTCGCAATCCGCGGATTATCAAGCGCCTCCAGGAACTAGGCATCTCGATCACGATGGAAGAAGTCGAGCAGGAAACGCGCAAGGGAGCGCCCGCCGACCCAAATAAGCCGCTCGTTGTTGGGCGACCGCACATCGCGGCCATCCTGATGCGCAAAGGCTATGTCTCGACCATCAAACAGGCCTTCGACAAATATCTCGCGCCGGGCGGCCTCGCTTATTTCGATAAAGAGCGCCTCTCGCCCCGCCAGGCATTGGAAATGATCCGCGGCTCCAATGGAATTCCAGTGCTCGCGCACCCCGTTCAACTTCGCACCGAAAATGACGCCCAGCTCGAGCGAATCATTAAGGATCTACTCGATCTGGGATTGATGGGGCTGGAAGTCATTCACAGCGACCATGATGCGGCGATGATTGAAAAGTATTCAGCCCTTGCCGATCGCTACAAATTGCTCAAGACCGGCGGAAGCGATTTCCACGGAACCAATAAGAAGAACATCGATCTGGGCGTTGCCAATGGCAACCGCGTCCCCCGCATCTTTTTCGATGCGCTGGTCGATCAAACGAAAAGCATGCGGAGAGCAGGGTAAGGCATTATGACGTTGGCCGTTGAACCATTGGATCTGGAATCATTGAACTCGGCGCTGGAGGCGTCGGACCCTGCGAAGATCGTCTCGTGGGCGAGCACCACCTTCGCGCCGAATCTGGTGATGAGCAGCTCGTTCGGCGCTGAATCCGCCGTGCTGCTGCACATGGCCACGCAGGTGCTCCCTGACATTAAGGTCATTTTCATCGATACCGGGTATCTGTTTCCCGAAACGCATCACTTCATGGAGCAACTGCGCCGCCGACTCGATTTGAACGTCTGGACCTATCGCACGCGCAATGATCCGATCGCCTATCTGCACAAGGCCGGCGAAGAGAATCCGCATTTCCGCAAGGACGTCGAATCCTGCTGCGCGGCCAACAAAAATGAGCCGATGGAGCGCGCGATGAAAGAGTTGACGCCGCGCGCCTGGCTGCGGGGCATTCGCCGAAGCCAGTCGGAGACGCGCAAAGGCACCCAATTTGTCGAGCGGTCTTCGCGATACAACTGCCTGGCGATTTCGCCGCTGCTGAACTGGGGCAGCCGTGAGATGCATGCTTACATGAAGAAGCATGATCTGCCTTACCATCCACTGTACGAAAAGGGGTATGCGTCGATCGGCTGCTATCCCTGCACGCGCGCGATCGTGGCTGGAGAAGATGACCGCTCGGGCCGCTGGGCGGGCACCCAGAAGGTCGAATGCGGAATTAACCTGATCAACTCCCTCGATTCGGCCAATCTCTGATGCGCTCCCATTGCGCACTGGAGGGCGGCAGTCCTCTGCCGCCGCGAGTTTCGAGCATAGAAATTTCGCTCGGTCGCGGCGTCGCGGGAGCGACGCCCTCCAGTCATGGCGACGAACCGTTACGATGGTTCAATCCGCGTTCTTGATTTCCTGAGGCGTGATATAGAGCGTCAGCTTCTCCGTCTGCCGAACGACTTTGATGTCCAGCGGAAAACCGACGCGCTCATCGGTCAGCATCCGGTGCAGATCGTCGATGTTCGCCACCGGCTCGCCGCCTGCCTCGATCAGGATGTCGCCCTCGCGCAGATCAATCCGCGAAGCCGGGCTGTCGGGCTCAATCCCGGTCACCAGCACGCCCGTCTCCGCCGGCAGCGAGAAATAGCGCACGATCCGCCGATGCAGCGGCACATTCTGCCCGGCCACGCCGATGTAACCTCGTCGAATTCGTCCGTCGCGAATGAGTCGTGAAGCAACGAATTGCGCCGTGTTTCCAGGGATCGCAAAGCAAATTCCCTGTGCACCAGCAATGATTGCCGTGTTCACGCCAATGACCCTGCCGGTTGAATCGACGAGCGGGCCGCCTGAGTTTCCCGGATTAAGCGCGGCATCGGTCTGGATGATCCCGTCGATCAATCGGCCAGTCTGCGATCGAAAAGATCGGCCCAGGTTACTGACCACGCCGGCCGTCACGGTGTATTGGAAGCCGTACGGATTGCCAATCGCCACCACCAGTTGTCCGACCTGAATCTTCGACGAATCGCCAAATTCAACTGAAGACAAATTCGGCGCATCAATCGATAGCACCGCCAGGTCCGTCTCCGGATCTTCGCCAATCAGTCGGCCCGCATATTCGCGACCATCCGACAGCGTCACGTGAATGGACCCGGCCCCGTGAATGACGTGGCTGTTGGTCAGGATCAAACCGTCGGGCGTAAAAATGAACCCCGAGCCACTCCCACCAAAATCGCGTTCTCCGGGCTTTCGATTCGCTCCGCGGCGAACTTCGATGTTCACCACCGCCGGGCTCGCCCGTCGAGCCGATCCGGTCACCGCGCGCGAGTAAGCATCCAGCAGTTCATCGTTCGCCGGCGCGGAAGGAGCGGGTGATGTCACCGCCACATCCTGCTGCCCTTCTTCCTCCGCATAACTCGTGTATTGAAGAATTCGATTCATAATCGATCCTCGCTCTCTTTTTCTTTTTGACCTGCAAAACATCCTTGCATGTCGTATAATAATAGGCAGTAGGGTGGCATCAGGTATAGTATGATCTAAATCGTGCTATACAGCCCGTTTGGAAACCATGGACGCGAAAAAACGCAAATCCCCGCACTGCTGCCCGGCGCATCGGACGATCGAAGTGCTCGATGGGCAATGGAAAGTGCCCATCGTCTGGAAGTTAGCCGATGTGGGAACGCTGCGTTTTTCGCAGCTTCGCGATGCGCTGCCGGGCATTACCCAGAAAGTGCTGACTCAGCAGCTCCGCGAACTGGAAGCCGACGGCGTGGTCCTTCGAAAGGTCTACCCGCAGGTGCCGCCGAAGGTCGAGTATTCGCTGACCGGAATGGGCAAGACGCTCGCACCGGTCATCGATGCAATGTGTGCGTGGGGGAAAAATCGAACCGGGGCGCGTCGACGGAACAACTAGCAATTAACCGCCGGCGCGCAGCGACCTCCTGATCCCTTTAGCCGCTCTACCTGTGGAGCGCGTCCAACCGATGTCCCGCGCAAAAGAAGATTTTGAAGAGTAAATCCGCGCCGCCCGCAGCTCTTGCAGGGCTCCTGCTTCCCATCCCGTCGGCCGCGCCCCACAGGTGGGGCGGCTAAAGCAAGAATTTACTGCGCCGGGGGTTTCATGTTCGCCCCTAGCAGCATGTAATTCCAAAGCGCCTCGAATTGCTTGTGCGCATCCCCATCTAGCACGGATGTGACCTGGGTCTTCCCGTCATCATCATCAAACCTCGGCATCTTCGATTCCGGATCGATGCGCAGCGGATTGTGCAGCCAGCGATCGTAATAATCGTGGCGGATTCGGTCGGCGACATAGATGAAATTCGGTGCCGGCGCTTCGAACGGCGCGAGCGGTGGCTGGCTTGCAATGGAGTGGCACTGCACGCAACTGAAACTTTCGTTTGGCGCCCGGCCGGCCAGCTTTTGTCCGATTGTCGCGAGCCCGGGATCGGCCTTGGAGTGGGGCGGATACGTCAGCGAACAGCCCGCTTCCTCCGCAAGTCCATCGGCAATCAACTTCCCTCGCGCCACAAAACCCGGCATCCGCGCCAGCAGGTAATACCGCGGCTTATACGGAATCTGCCCCGCAATGAATTTCTCCATCCACTGCGGCCGCAGCTTCTGCCCGGCCCACGTCAGCATCGGCGCACGCTGATCCGGCGCGATCGTTTCCTGCCCGGCTGCTCCACCGACAGGATATTTGCTGCGAAGCTCCTGGTTTTCAGCATCCAGCTCGCCGGATAGAAGAGAAGCCTTCCCATCGCGCGCATGGCAAGCGGTACAGCGCATCTCGGCGATTTGCCGTTCGGCAAACTCCGGCGCAGATTCCCGGGCCAGCGACTTTGGATCCGTCGCCACGAGCGATGCAACGGCCGTACGCTGCTCGTCGGTCAGTTCAAAATCCGGCGCGCTACCGCGCTGGCTGGCATCAGCCGCCATGCAGCCCCGATTCCAGTTTGCTCGAGGAATGGCCTCCAAAGAAGCAAATTTCGCGTTGTCGCCGAGGAGTGGTTTGGCCTCGATCGCGTGACATTTGAGACAACCTGATGATTCAACCAGTTGCTTGCCACGCACCGTATCGCCCGGTGGTAGGGCATCGACCTGTTTAGCTGGAGCCGCAAGGAGAAACGCCGCCAGGTCGCTCGCCTCCTGCTGCGTCATGCGAAAATCAGGCATGGGGATCCATGCATAATGAGCCTCGGGCTTGAGCAAAAACGCCACCAGTGCCGCCGGCTTGTACTTTGCCTTCACATAATGAAAGGAAATTCGCCCGGCATCAGCCTCCTTATCCGATGGCTTCGATCGCTCGGGCGAAATATGACACGCGATGCAATCAAGATTGGCGAAGATTCGACCGCCTTCCTTGACCCGTGAAGGATCTGGAACCAGACTAGCCGATGCAGGGGAATTCAATGTTGAGAGATACGCCGCCACGTCGATCGCCCGTTGATCGATCTTGCCGGGCGCACTGCTCGTGAAAACTCGCGGCATATGCGTGCGATTGCGCATCGCGCGCGGGTTATCGATCCACTCCGCCATCCATGCGACGTTCAGCCGCGATCCAATATCCGTTAGCGATGGCGCATCCTGCGAAAGCTCGGGCATGGCTTGCGTGTCTGGCGTTTCTTTGATCCCTGCATCATGGCACTTCGTGCATCGATATTGCGCGAGTAAAAATCGCCCCTCACGAAGGCGCTGCCCCTCGACCAACGCGTTATCCGCGGCACTGTGCGAAAAGACGACGCTCGGCACCGGCTCCGGGAGCTGCCCGCGCGGCACCCAGAACAAGCGAAGCTCCGCCTCGCCAGACTCTGGGCTCTCATAAACCGCAACGAGATGGTTCTTGCCTTTGTTCAGCCGAACCGGTTGCCCGGCAGCATTGGGAAACTCCCCCGCAATATCCAGCACCGGCCGATCATTGATCTTGAGGGAAAGCTTCCCGCGACCCTGGGCAAAGAATCCATAGAAATCGCGAAGCCGCAGAACCAGATCGCCCTCAAATGTGGCACGAAAGCGCCCCGGAGGTGCGAACACGCTCGGACATGCGCCGGCCGGCACATCGATCGCCAGCATTCGCGAGACCCGCGCGTCTGAAAAAGCCTTCTGCGATATGCCGGGCGTGAGGCTCTGAATCGTCAGTGTCAGGCCCTGTTCATCGTGAGCCGCTGCTTTGGATTGCGCTTCCTGCGCTAAAGCAATTCTGCCGCAGAGCAGTGCCGAGATGACGAGCATCCATCCAATGGGCCATGGCCTTCTTCTCCCTCTCCCGGTACGCCGGGGGAGGGCCGGGGAGGGGGTCGATGGTTGATCGCAAGTGGATCGAAGGACCCGCACCCAACCCTCCCCCGGAGTACCGGGAGAGGGAATGAGACACCCGGCGCCGATTGTCTCGTACATCCGGCGCATCAGAATTCCCATTGCCATTCTTCTCATTTGCTCTCTGAAATCGGCACAATCCAGATATTCCGGAATTCCACAGGATGGCCATGATCCTGCAGGCGGATCGGTCCAGGATCGGCCGACTCAGGAACGCCGCCGGGCGTCGATTTCTTGATGTCGGTGTGATCCTGGATGAGCTCTCCATTTTGATAGACGGTGATGAAGGCATCCTTCACCTTCTTCCCGTCCTCAAACTTCGCGGGCCAGAGCGTGATGTCATAAGTCTGCCACTCACCCGGCGGCTTGCAGACATTCTTGGCAGGCGGAGTCTGCGCATAAATCGCGCCACACGCGCCGTTGGCGTACGTATCGTTGTGATAGCTGTCGAGCACCTGGAGCTCGTATCGGTTCTGCTGATAAACCCCGCTGTTGCCGCGGTCCTGCCCATGCTGGTCGGGCTTGGGCATCGGCTCCTTCCATTCCAGGTGAAGCTGGTAGGCGCCGAATTTCTGCTTGGTAGCGATATCTCCGCCGCCTTCAACCATCGCCTTTTCTGCCGGGATCAGCTTCCAGGTGCAGGGACGGTCGCTGCCATACTGGACCCATTGATCGGTATTACTACCATCGAATAGCACGATGGCATTAGCAGGTCGCTCAGTGCCGGGCTTGAGAGTCTGACTATTCGCTGCGTCCGGCGCAGCTTGGCTCACCAGCGTGATCCCGCCGGCAATCAAAACTCCGCATACAGCATATTGAAGCGTTCTCATAAATGTTCGACGAGATGTTTTCAGCATGGCTGCCTCCGAGTCGTCAAATGGTTGCTGACTTGAATACCCAGTCCAAAACTAAGGTGTTGAACAGGTCTCACGCTGCCGCGGATCGAGCAACAAGCCTGCGATCCGGAAACACGAGGAAACAGACGACGCCCAGGAGAAATCCGGTGATGACGTCAATCACATGATGTTGCCAGACCAGCAGCGTCGATGCGATCACCAGGACCAGCCAGATCTGAATTGCGGACCTGACCCAGCCCGAACTATGCCGGCAGTAGATGACCCACAGCAACATGATTTCCGTCACATGCAGCGACGGGGCCAAATTGACCGGCCGATCGCAGTAGTACATCAGTTGGAACAACGGCCCGAAAACTCCACTCACGTGCGGCCTTGGATAAACCAGGTGCAGCGGGAACATCACGAAGCAAATGCAGCCGGCGACCATCGCGAAGATCATTCGTGCCGCATGCGCACGAACTTCAGCGCGCGAAGTACAGAACAACGGACCAAACAAATACAGCAGATCGGTGGACCAATAAGGGAGGACGAATATCGGAACGAGCGGAATCCATCGTTCCCAGGGAAAGACGAAGGTCCCGCTATTGGGCATCGCCGCCACGATTCGATTGGTGCCCAAATAAAGGCCCATGCCAAATACGCTCAGAAAGAGGGCCCAGAAGATGTTCTCTTTCCAAGGGCGGGGCGACGTGGGAGCGGCTTGGGTCGCCGTTATGCTGGCCGGGATCGTCTGGTCCAAAATGCCGCTCACTTTTTCTCAAAGACCATCAGGTGTTGCTGGGGGAGATCGTCATACGTCTTGGCGTGTGTCAGCCCGACGAATTTCATTTCTTTGATAGCCTGCGCCTGGGTCATCTTGTGGTGAGGCTTGATGTTCACTTCCGGATCTTCGCCGCGATATTCCAAGTCAATCACGCGCCCGCCCGGCTTCAGCGCCTTCACGATCGCGGTCATCATCTCATAGGGGTGATCGAACTCGTGATAGGCATCCACCATGATCACAACATCGACACCTTTCTCCGGGAGCTTCGGATCTTCGACGGTGCCGAGGATCGTCTGCACATTGGTCACGTGATTCTGCTCGGCGCTCTTGTTCATCATGTCGAGCATTTCCGGCTGAATATCCTCGGCCAGCACCTTTCCCTTCGGCACTTTCGCGGCGATGCGGAAGCTGAAGTAGCCGGTGCCCGCGCCGATGTCGGCCACCACATCCGTCGGCTTCAAGTGCATCAGTTCGATCGCTTTGGTCGGCGCTTCTTCGCGTTCGCGTTCAGGACGCTCGAGCCAGCCGGCGCCGAGATGGCCCATGACCTGCGCGATCTCGCGCCCCAGGTAAACTTTCCCAATGCCATCGGAGCTGGGGCGCGTCGTCGTGTAGATCTGACTGAGATCCACTGCCGGCCGGGTGGTCGCTGTCGGCTCCGCGCGCACAAGCGACGCGAAAAGCAGCAGGGCAAACACCCATTTCAATTGCTTTTGCATCACTGGCTCCTTTGAGGTGTTGTTTGATTTGATCGATTTTCGTCGCTGCGGTTCTCTTCGCTGCCCTCGGGCGCGACTACTGCGCCAGTCGGTGTCGAACCATTCGAGCCGCAGCCGCTCGTGCATTCTTCGTGCTTGCAAGGCTCGACGTGAGCCGTGGCATTGCCGATGCCCAAAGCCTGCTCGATTTCATATTCGATCTTGCTGGCTGCCTCGTGTCCACGGCGAACGTCCCAATTCTCCGGGACCATGATATGAAAATCGACCCAGTGGTATCGGCCGCTGTGGCGATGGCGAAGCTTGTGATAGCTGCAGATGCGCGGCTCGCGCGCCTTTTCGCCCATGTGCGATTCGAGAATTGTACGCAGCAAGCGCTGATCGCCCATATCCTGGCGGTCCATCAGGCCATCCACAGCGCCTTGCAAAAGCTTCGATCCCACCCATGCGATATAGATCGCGACGAGTATTGCCGCGAGCGGGTCGGCATACCGCCAGCCCGTCAACAGGACGATTGCGACGCCTGCAATCGCGGCAAAGCTGGTCCATGCGTCGCTGGCCAGATGTTTTCCATCAGCAATGAGAGTCGCCGAATCCTGCCTTTTGCCGATTCGAATCAGGATGGTTCCGACAAGCCCATTGACCAGCAGCGCCACGGTCAACAGCGCAACACCAATCGCAAGGTGCTCTATATGAAGGTCGGCTCCGTGAATGAAAGAATCGATCGCCTTCACGACCGCGACAATCGCGGCCGCGAGAACCATGCCGCCTTCGACCGCGGCTGAAATGAACTCGACCTTGCCATGACCATATGGATGCTCGGCATCGGCGGGCCGATGGGCAAGATAAAGCGAATAGATTGCGAAAATGGATGCGGCGATGTTCACGATCGATTCCATCGCGTCGGAAAAGATCGCCGAGGAGTTGGTTGCGAAATAGGCGACGAATTTGAGCAGCGTCAGAATGATCGCTGTCGTCAGCGAGACAATCGCCGCACGCGATTCGAGCTTCGGAATATGGCCTGGACTCTTTGGCATCGCACCAATTTTGAGAGCTTTAGAGCTGCTCCTGTCAACCAGTTTGCGTCCGCTTGCGTCCAATTGGCAGACGCCCCTACAATCCCGCCTCCTTAACCGGACCTTAGCGGAGCATTAGCCGTATGTTCAACCTGTTGCCAAGGGACACTGTCTTCTTCGATCTATTTGAAGGCATGTCCGGCCATGCCGTTCAGGTGGCCAAACATCTCGAGCAACTGGCCCGCAGTTTCCCAGACATCAGTTCCGCAATCCAGCGCATCCGCGAAGAAGAGCACGGGGCCGACATGCTCGCTCACCAGGCGCTGGACCGCCTCGATCGCACTTTCATCACGCCATTCGACCGCGAAGACATCCACACGCTGGTCGGCGAACTGGATGACATTATTGACGGTGTCGATGCGCTGGCCAAGCGATTTCCCCTGTTTCACATCAAGCAGATGGAGCCGATCTTCGTGAAGCAGACGGAAGTTCTCGTGGCTTCGACCACGACGCTCGCAGAAGCAGTCCATCGTCTTCGCAATCGGCGGACATTGACGGAGCTCAGCCAGCAGTTGATCGAAATTCATCACCAGGAAAGCGTCGGCGACGACAATCATCACGCGGCCATGTCCAAGCTTTTCGACGGAACGACCGACGCCCTGGAGGTCATGAAGTGGAAGGAACTTTACGACCTCATTGAAGACGCCATTGATGGCTGTGAAGACGTCGGCAATACGCTTGAGCGAATCGTGCTGAAAAACGGGTGACGCGAAGCCGGATCCGACATGCTGACTCTCGTCATCTTCATCATCGCGATCGCTCTGGCCTTTGATTTTCTCAATGGCTTTCACGACGCGGCCAATTCGATCGCCACGATCGTCTCGACGCGCGTGTTGACGCCGTTGCAAGCGGTCTTCTGGGCGGCATTCTTCAATTTCATCGCCGCGTTTACGTTTGGCACGCATGTCGCCAACACGATCGCTAAAAGTTTGATCGATCCCAATCCGCATTATGTCACGGTCTATGTGATCCTTGCGGGGCTGCTGGGCGCGATTACTTGGAACATCATCACTTGGCTTTTAGCGCTGCCGACTAGCTCATCGCACGCGCTGGTCAGCGCGATGGCCGGCGCTGCGGTGGCGCACTCGGGATTGAAAGTGATCATGTGGGCAGGGTGGTGGCCGTTGCTGGCCTTCATTGTTCTCTCGCCGCTGATCGGCTTCCTGCTGGGCGCGACCTTCATGATTCTGGTGGCATGGGTCTTCAGACGATCGACGCCACACAAGGTCGATACGTTTTTCAGACGCGCGCAGCTTTTGTCGGCGGCCGTGTTCAGCCTGGGGCATGGTGGAAATGATTCGCAAAAAACGATGGGCATCCTCGTCCTGGTGCTGACCATTTCCGGCTATGGCGACAAAGCGAAGGGCTATTTCAGTTTTTGGGGCTGGCTGCACTATTTTCCTCGATTGCAATCGCATTTGGGCTGGCTCGTTCACACGCATGAAATCGCGCCGTGGATTATTCTTTCGTGCAATGCGGCCATCGCATTGGGAACCATCTTTGGCGGCTGGCGCATCGTCAAAACAATGGGCTCGGGCATTACACGCCTAGCGCCGGTCGGCGGGTTCTGCGCGGAACTTGCCGCCGCCACGACTATCATCGGCTCGACCTTCGGCGGAATCCCGATCTCCACGACTCATGCCATCACCGGCGCCATCCTCGGCGTCGGCACCACCAAGGGCGTCCGCCAAGTGCGCTGGATCTGGGGCCAGCGCATCGTCATCGCCTGGATCCTCACCATCCCTTGCTCGGCCTTCATGGCCGCGGTCTGCTATATGATCATCCATGCATTTGTGCATCTAATGCATTAAGCTCGAAGATGCGGGGGAGATGCCGAGGGACCCGCACATGGCAAAGATAAGCCACATTGCGTTCAGTCTGTACTTCGTTCTTGTGTCGATTCCCGCGGCCACACGCGCTGAAGAGACAATCAAGATCACGATCGATCCTCAATCGACTACCGCCACAATCCCCGAGGATTTTCTCGGATTGGGCTATGAGACGTCTGCCGTCGCGCAAGCCGGTTATTTCACTGACAAGAATCGCGCGCTCATTCAGCTTTATCGCAATCTCTCGCATCAGGGCCTCATTCGGATCGGCGGAAATATTTCCGATCACACGCGTTTCGAGCCGGATGGCATCGCGAAGGTGAATCCGGAAGAGCGGGTTACGATCATCAATGAGGCGAGCCTTCGGAATCTGGCTAGCTTTGCTCGCGCGACCGGCTGGAAGGTGATGTGGGGATTAAATCTCGGCACCGGCACGAAAGAGCAGGCGGTTCAGGAGGCGATTGCGGTCGATCAAGAACTTGGACCCAATCTTCAATCCTTCGAGATTGGCAATGAGGTCGATCTGATGCGCAAGTACGCGAGAGACTTTGATGCGTACCACGCTGCTTACACCGAATACAAAGCAGCTATTCGCGCGAAGCTGCCACATGCAGTCTTTTCCGGGCCGGACGTGGCGGGCAACCTTTCGTTCGTCGAAAAGTTTGTCGGGTCCGAAGCCGGCGACATGAAGCTGGCCACGCATCACTACTATCGCGGAGGCGCTTCATCGCCGAGGGCGACGCTGCAAACGCTTTTAGCCCGCGATGAAGGATTCGATCGTCGCCTTGATGCGCTCCACGCGCTCTGTGTCCACCATCATCTCGATTACCGCATCAACGAAGTCAATTCCTTTTCCGGCGGCGGAAAGCCCGGCGTCAGCGACACTTTCGGCTCGGCCCTCTGGTGTCTCGACTACATGTTCGATCTGGCTTCCCACGGATGCTCCGGCGTGAACATGGAAACCGACATCAATCAGCACGCTTTCATCAGCCACTATTCGCCGATCGTTCACGATGCAGATGGTCGCTGCACCGCCAGGCCCGAATATTACGCGATGCTCTCCTTCGCGATGGCAGGGCACGGCCACCTCATCAAAACCGCGATGTCAAAGAGCGATATCAATTGCACGGCCTATTCAACGCAATCAAACGATTCGAACTGGGACATCGTGATCAATAAGGATTTCAACAAAGAGGCGCAAATCGAACTTGAGCTTCCCAGCCACAGTGGGGCGGCAAAGCTCTATCGTCTCATCGCCCCTTCAATCGAAGCCAAAGACCATATGACGCTCGCCGGATCATCCGTCGCCGACGATGGAACATGGTCGCCGGGCGAACCAGAAGTCGTTCCGATTTCGCAAGGCCACATCCAATTCGCAGTCGCGCATTCGAGCGCAATTCTGATCAAGTTCGCGCGCCCGTAAAAGCAATCGAAATTCAATCTCCAAAGAGCGACGCCTTCGCCAATGCAAAGCGGTCGGCCCATTGGACCGACCGCTTCGCCATCATCTCAAATGCGCCTTCGCTTATCGCTTCTTCGAAGCGCCTTTCGATCCCTTCGCGGGATATTGAATCGCCGCATGCGCCGCGGCGAGTCGCGCGATTGGGACGCGGAAGGGCGAGCAGCTCACATAATTCAGGCCGACCTGGTGGCAGAAGATCACCGACTTCGGGTCACCACCATGTTCGCCGCAGATTCCGCATTTCAGATCGGGGCGGGTCTGCCGGCCGAGGCGCACGGCCATGTCCACCAGCTTGCCCACGCCGCCCGTATCGAGGCTCTGGAACGGATCGCGCTCCAGGATTTCTTTCTTCAGGTAATCCGGCAGGAAGCTGTTCACGTCGTCGCGGCTGTAGCCGAAGGTCATCTGCGTCAGGTCGTTGGTGCCGAAGCTGAAGAACTCGGCGACCTCCGCCATCTCGTCGGCAGTCACTGCCGCACGCGGCACTTCGATCATTGTGCCGTACATGTAGTCGACCTTGACGCCTTGCTCCTGCATAACGGCGTTGGCCGTGTCCACGGTGAACTTCTTGAGGTATTCGAGCTCTTTCTCGGTGCCGGCCAGCGGAATCATGATTTCCGGCAGCACCTGAATCTTCTGCTTCTTGCATTCGCAGGCCGCCTCGATGATCGCCCGCACCTGCATCTCCAGAATTTCCGGATAGGTGACGGCCAATCGATCGCCGCGATGACCCAGCATCGGATTCGCTTCGTGAAGCTTCTCGACGCGATTCTTCACCTGATCGAGGCTCAGGTTCAGGCTTCGCGCCAGCTCGGCCTGGTCCTTCTCGTTGTGCGGCAGGAATTCGTGCAGCGGCGGATCCAGCAGGCGGATCGTCACCGGCAGACCCTTCATCGCCGTGAAGATGCCGACGAAGTCTTCGCGCTGATAAGGCAGCAGCTTGGAAAGAGCCGTCTTGCGCGATTCGATATCGCTGGCCAGGATCATCTCCCGCATGTGATGAATGCGCTGCGGATCGAAGAACATATGCTCGGTGCGGGTCAGGCCGATGCCTTCGGCGCCGAAGTTTCGGGCCACTTCCGAATCATGAGGCGTATCCGCGTTCGTGCGAACTTTCAGCGTGCGATGCTTGTCGGCCCACTGCATGATCGTCTTGAACGGACCGGTCAGCGAGGCTTCCTGCGTCCCGACCTGGCCTTCATAGACTTCACCGGTGCCGCCATCGAGCGAGATCCAGTCGTTGACGGTGTAGGTCTTGCCGTTGACGGTCAGCATCTTTGCATGGGCATCAATATGCAGCGAACCTGCCCCGGCCACGCAGGGCGTGCCCATGCCGCGGGCAACGACTGCCGCGTGGCTGGTCATGCCGCCGGTGCTGGTGAGAATGCCTTCGGAAACGTGCATGCCGCCGATGTCGGCCGGCTCGGTTTCGCGACGAACGAGGATGATCTTCTCGCCCTTGCCGACGCGCTCCTCGGCTTCTTCCGCGGTAAAGGCGATCTTGCCCACCGCCGCGCCGGGCGAAGCGGGTAGACCTTTGGCGATGATGGTCTTCTCAGCCATCGGGTTGAAAGTCGGATGCAAAAGCTGATCGAGGCTTGCCGGGTCCACACGCAGAATCGCGGTCTTCTCATCGATCAGCTTTTCCTTCACCATTTCCACGGCAATCCGCACCGCGGCAGCGGCGGTTCGCTTGCCGTTGCGGGTTTGCAGCATGTACAGCTTGCCCTTTTCGATGGTGAATTCGAAATCCTGCACGTCCTTGTAACGCGCTTCGAGAATGTCCTTCACCTGGAGCAGCTCTTTCCAGCTCTTCTTGCTCCAGTCGCCCATCTGCTCGCAGGGGATCGGCGTGCGGATGCCCGCCACCACGTCTTCGCCCTGGGCGTTGACCAGGAACTCGCCGTAGAACTTGTTCTCGCCGGTTGAAGGGTTGCGCGTGAAGGCCACGCCAGTCGCGCTGTCATCGCCCATGTTTCCGAACACCATCGACTGCACATTCACGGCCGTTCCGCGCAGGCCGCGGATTTCATTCAGCTCGCGATAGCGGATCGCGCGGTCGCCCATCCAGCTCTTGAAGACTGCTTCGATCGCGTGCTCGAGCTGCACGAACGGATCCTGCGGGAAATCGGAGCCCACATGCTCGCGATAAACGCGCTTGTAGCGCTCGACGACTTCCTTCAGGCCCACGGTATCCAGATCCGTATCCTGCTCGGCTCCGCGATCTTTCTTCACCGCGCTCAGCTCATGCTCGAAGTGATGATGATCGACGCCCATGACCGTGTCGCCGAACATGTTCACCAGTCGGCGATAGCTGTCGAAGGCAAAGCGCTCGTTGCCGGAGAGACGTGCGAGCCCTTCAACGACCTGGTCATTGAGGCCGATGTTCAGCACCGTATCCATCATGCCCGGCATCGACATCTTGGCGCCGGATCGGGCCGCGACGAGCAGGGGGTTTTCTGGATTGCCGAATTGCTTGCCGGTGGCTTTTTCCACCTTGGCCATGTTGGCGCGAACTTCTTCCATCAGGCCGGCCGGGAGCTTCTGGCCGGCGTCGTTGTAATCGCCGCAGGTTTCGGTGGTGATCGTGAAGCCCGGAGGCACCGGCAGCGGAACGAGCGTCATGTCGGCCAAGTTCGCGCCTTTGCCGCCCAGCAGGTCCTTCAAGCCGGCGTTCCCCTCGGCCTTGCCATTGCCAAAGAAGTAAACGCGCTTGACCGACTTCTTGCCCGCTGGCTTCTTAGCGGCCTTGCCCTTAGCCGTTTTGCTGTTCAGATTCATTCGACCCTTGGCCGGCGCCTTGAGGGTGGCCCGTCCGTTACTGCTCGATTTCGCCATGATCCTTTGCTCCGATGGAAACACGACATCCCGTCAAAAATTGCGGAAATCGTCGTCGAAAGAGAAAGGCGGGAAGTATAGAGCGCGCGGGTCCGCTGTCAATTTCGCCCTTGAGGCGGCCGGCGCATCGATGATCGGTCACATCGTCCTGCGACGGCCATGAAGCTCCGTTCGGCTCTGAGGTTGTCGGATGGGCCCACCGCTTAGCGTGTCGTTGCGTGCAACGCCATGCAACCTAATGCAACATTTCGTGCAACGTCCGGGGATGTTGCATGACATGTAGCACTGCCACCCCTCGCCGGTTACTTCCCCTGCATCCAGTCTCCAGTCTCTAGTTTCCGGCTTCTAGAAGGGCGTGTCCCCAAATGTCACAAAATGACGCGCTTTTGGAAAAAGCGGAACGATATTGACTGCAATCCGAGGTGTAACCCGTTCCATCACATCAGCTTATGAATACTCAGCGCGACGTCGCAGCTGTGACATGGCGCGACATCCGTCTACGTTCTTCCAGTTTTAATCTGGACCCTGGAATGAGACAAATGAGACAGTGAGACACTTTTTGCGCGTCTCAAATGTCTCATTTTCTACCTGATGTTTCCGTAACCGATTCGCCGTTCAGTATTTACACTTCGCAGCTTATGGCTGAGCTCGGTGAGACAAGTGTCTCATTTGTCTCATATGTATTTGAATTAATATGAACCGGCCTCGGATTAGCGCCGAGTGACGGTCGTCGGCGTCGGTCCGGCTCTCCGCGCTAATCAAGACTCTAAAGTGTCTACAACAACCTCGATTTGAGATTCGCAAGCAGACGTAACGGAGACTCATCCGCATTTCCGTTGTTGCGGAACCACACGGCAAAGTAGAAGAGAATGATGGCAAGAATTCCGCAATAGACTCCGCCAGCGTTCCTTCTAACAGCGAAGAGCACGACCGCTGAGGCACAAAAGAATAGACCCGTAGAAATGAAGATCGCTATAAATCGGCGATCAAGCTTCGAAAGCCGTCTACATTTAGCTGGTTGTTGTTTGGAGCAGGACTTCTTTTTCTGACGGGCCATATCCGCTGTTGCGATCGTAGCGATCGTTTCAGATTTCGACTCCACTTCAGCTTCGCCGGATCCACAAACGCGTCGACGTCGATGACTGCGTTTTTCGACTTCCTACAGAAGCGATCGACTTCCGAGTTGTAATTCTCGCAGAACACCTCCATGCGAGACCCGAGGGCTTCCGCGACGAAGTCATAGACGACGCTATCTCGCGCCGTGTTAACGCCCGGCGAATACATGTGGAAGATGGTCCGTGCCTCGGCGGGCGAAGTTGCGCGCGCTTCTTTACTCGCGAGTGGGAGGAGTACTTCGAATTCGTCGGAGTTCTCAGAAGGCAACCAATGGTCGCGGCCCCGCATCTCCGGGGACAGCCAATCCACGTTCGAGGCCGCGCCTTTCGTAGCCAGCCACTGAAGCTTCTCTTCGCGCCGCCACGTCTCGGGGACGCGAAAATATTTGAGGCCGCGCGGACGGGACTGCCCGCCATTCCGTATCCGCGCAGCAAGCGTGATTCCCACTCCCACCTGAATTCCGAACACGTTGTGCGTTGTCCCGCTAAGCTTCGGATTTTTCCGAACGTCGCCGTGTAGGTCCACGTGCCATATCAGGTCGAAATCGTTCAACAGGTGCCGTCGCATGCTATCGAAGGCCCGCTGGTCTACAAAGCTGTTGTTCGAGACGTAACATACGATGCCGTCGCGGCCCTCCAAACGATCCGTTGCCCACCTGAAGAACTTTACGTAGGCGTCATATAACTTTGTGAGGAGCGTTGCGCGCGAGTCACTCGCGTAGGTGGCCCGGATGCGTCCGTCGACGACCGGATATTTACGGTTCTTATTATTGTCGTTCTCGTTCGCTTGGCCCATGTTGTAGGGCGGGTTGCCAATCACGACGGTGATGGGAGCGCTTCGTTGACGCTCAACGCGCTCACTGTTTTTCGCCGTCATGAATGAGAGTTCCGCTTGCGGGTGCTCGGCCAAATCGAGCGTATCAACGAAGCACAACCCCTCGAAGCCCTCATATCCCCCTATCTGCTCAGAGTACGCATGCTCAATGTTTAGCGCCGCGATATAATACGGAAGCAGCATGATCTCGTTAGCGAACAGGCGGTGCCGGTACACATCCTCTAATTTGGTCTTGGGAATTCGGCGAATCAGGTTGACAATGAAGTTCCCCGTACCCGTGCATGGGTCGATGATGTAGACATCGTCGCTCCAGAGCTTCTTGCCAAACTCCTTGTCCAGCACCTCGGCGACCGACGCGCACATGAAATTGACGATTTCCTGCGGCGTGTACACGATCCCCATCGTGTCGGCCAGCTTCACGCTGTAGCCCTGGAAAAATCGCTCGTAGACCGTGTTCAGGAAGTATTGCTTGTCAGACCAATCGGTCATCGTCCGCGCGGCCACCTCGATAGCGATATAGAAGCGGTCGAGCTCCTTCAGGTAGGTGTTGCGGTCGAAGCTGGTGCTGGTCATCGCCAGCATCACTTTCTCGACCTCGGCGGCGATGACATTTCGGCGGACGAATTCGGGATTGTCGAAGATTTCGCGGATCAGCCGTTCGGTGAGGATGTGCTGGATCAGCATCTCATCGACGGCGGCCTGCGAGAGATTGGGATTCAAGCTGTCTCGGCACAATTCGAAGAAATCCGCGAACGCCCGCCTGAAGGCCGGGTTTTCAAGGTGCGCCTCCTCAATCTTTTCCTTAAGGCCCTCGGCCAGATCCGGAACCTTTTCCTTGAACTCATCGACGGCATGCTCGAACTCTTCGATCTGTGGCTCGACATGTCGGAAGAACTGGACGACAAGGTCCTCCAGCTTCCCCGGGTCTTTCATGTCAACCCGCATCACCTCGGAGCCGTTCTGGAACAGCACGGCGGTGAGATTGTCCTCGAAGATGGTGTTCCCCAGTGGATAGCTGGCTTTGCGTTTCTTGGCGATCTCGGCGTCGAGTTTATCGCCGGGGTCTTTTGCCTCCCAGTAGCCGCGGACGAGGTTCATCGCGTCTTTAAAGGTCCCGTCCGGCCGGATCGTTTTTCCGTTGGCCTTGCGCTCCAGTTCCGGGATCAAGGTCCAGTGAAGTTCGCGCCCCGCGCCGGCCAGCAGATTGTGGAATGCCGTGCGCGTGCCCATCTCGTACATGACGTTCTGGTGCGCCAATTCAGCCAGGTCGGCATAATACTGGGTAATGAGTTTGGGCAGCTTGGATTTGGAACGCGCTGGCTTGGCAGTCATTGGGGCCCAAAGATATCAGCGGCGCGCGCGCTCGCCAAGTTTGACTCAAATGAAGGGGCAGCAGCAGCACGCGCGGCGGCGATTTGTGATTTGAGAATATTCGCCACCGAAGGCCGACAGCCTATATAATGCCCCCGCGCCCGGCGGCGGCCGGGATCAGAAATCACTCATGTCGGGGAACGGCGTATGGCAACCTATTCGGTGGTGGCGCAGGACGGGCAAATGTATGGGCCTGCGAATGAAGGCGCGGTGGCTCAATGGATTGCGGAGGGACGGGTCCGCCGGGATACGGTGCTTCATTGCCATGACTCCAATACGCGCTGCTTTGCCTGGACGGTGTCGGCGCTGCAGCCGGCGCTGGGATTGAGCGAGGCAGAAGTCGCGCAGCTGATGCAGGATGTGCGGGGAATTCAGCAAGCGCAACAGCCGTTGGCTGCGCCTGTTGCCAACGGCAACGCAAATTTCATCGCTTACAGGCAGCCGCAAACTAGCATGGACTTGGCGCGAGGCGCGATCACTCCATTCCCCGTGATCGGCACTGTGCTATTGAGCATTTTTGTTCCCCTCTTTGCGCTGATTTACTTCGGGCTGGTTCACGGCAACCTGCCGAAGCGCCGCCCCGATGATCCCAGCGCAGCAAAGGCGATCGGCTTCAGCTTCATACCGATCTTCAACATCTACTGGGCTTGCTTCTTCTGGATTCGGCTCTGCACGCGGATCAATGACGAATCCGTCCGCGTGGGTCTTTCGCCCACGGCGCCGCGCACGCTGGTGATCGCGATCTGCTGGTGCCAGCTTGGATTGCTCATTCCATTTTTGAACATTCTGGCCATGATTGCGCTAGGCGTGATGTTTATCGTCGCGTTGGTCCAGCTCCAAAACAGCGTCAACAATTTGACAGAAGCGACGCAGCACGGGGTTGCGTAACTTAAGCTGTAATCCTGTATCGCATGTCTGGCCGCACCTCGCGTCTCCGACGCCACTGAAATTTCTGTTGACAAGAATCTGCAAATCGGCACTGTGATGATTCGGCGAAGTTTATCGAAGGGCTGGCACTTCAACTCTCGGAGACGCTTATGCGACGATCATCACGTTCACGTCAAATGTGCAAATTTGAATTCAATTCACGGCGCGGCCGGCAGACAGCCTGCCTGGTCGAGCGGCTCGAATCCCGGCAATTACTCAGCACCTCGGTCAGTGCGACGACACTCAATCCAACATTCAAGACCGGCGAGCAATGGACTTATCAGGTGAGCGGCGGAATCACCGGCACGGAAACGCAAACCGTGATCGGAGCGGCTACGTTCAACAACGCCAGCACCACCGAAGTGGACCAAAACAACAGTTTCACCGCGCCGTCGAGTATCACCTCGACGGTGAAAGCGTATCTGGCCTTCACCAGCGATGGATTGATCAACTACGGCAACGTGACCTCTACCAGCGGCATCACAACGACGGACACTTTCTCGCCGCCCCAGGTTCAATTCCCGCAGACGCTGACGGTCGGCTCGCCGTTCACGCAAACCGTGCAGGAAAGCAGCTCATCGCAGCCCAGCGGGCAGACGAGCAGCACGTCCGTCACTCAAACCACAACGCTAGTGACCGGCAATGCGGAATCGGTGACCGTTCCGGCGGGAACGTATAATGCATTCGAAGTAGATGTCACCACGGGGACGACAACGGTTCGTTTCTGGTTTGCGCCCAACGTCGGCCTGGTGAAGGCCATCATTCCCAGCACGACAGCCGTGACCGAAGAGCTGTCCTCGTTCACCGGCGGCCCCAGTGGCACAGGAGGAAACGGTGGCACAGGTGGAACCGGCACAGGAACGGTCAGCTCAGCGCTGAAGACTCCACTTCCAACTTCTGTTGTAGGAACCACAACGTTGAAATTGAAAGACAGCGTGACCCTGACCAGCAGCGGCGGGACAACCAGTGGCGCGGTGAGTGAGTCGATCGTTCTGTCGCCCACAACCAGCGCCTCCGACAGCGTCTTCACGCTGGCCTCCGCGCATGCTTCGGTGAAGCTCGCTTCAGGCAAATCAAAGGCGCTGAATTTGAAGTTTGCCAAGTCGATTCCATCGACGGTTGCAGCAGGCACCTATAACGAGATCATCGTGACGACCGACCCCGCTGGGAACACGCAGAGCAGCGTGGCCGGGCAATTGACGGTAGCTGCGCCGGTCGTGGACCTGAGTGGCGCCTTCACTAAGGCGCCGACGAGCGCTACCGCTGGAAAGAAAGTGCCGGTGAGTTTCACCATCACCAATTCGAGTGCTGCCAACGTCCCTGCGGTCGGAACCATCGAGATTGACGTCGATTCTTCTCCCGACGGGGCGGCCTCTGATGCCACGGTGCTCAGCAAAATCACCAAGAAGGTCAACCTCAAGCCCGGCAAGAGCATGAAGGTGACGGCGTCGGTGGTGCTCAGCTCCACTTCATTTGTCGTGGTGAATATTGACCCTGGCCACGCGGTCTTCAGCAACGACACAAACCTGGCCAACAATGTCTTTGCCACATCGTCGGCGATTACGGTTGCGTAATGACCGTTCTGTTGCGAAGAAAGTCAAAAGCGATCAGCAGCCAACTTTAGCCGCCCGGCTTGTCGGGCGCTTCAAGAGCAATGAAGCGCCGGTAAGCCGGGCGGCTGCGTTTTGTGACATCGCTTTTTGAATGCGGTTTTAGGGAGCGGGTTGCCGGCCCGATCTATCTTACTCGTTACCTGAGTCCCGCAATCCTCAGGACTTGGGCGAGGCTCAGCGAACCTGCGACTGACGGGGAATTCGGATATTTCCCAGCCAGCGCAATGCGGGCGCTCGATACAAATTTTTCTCTCCCACCTTTTGCGCGCAAAACGGGCCGCGGCGCGCTCTCGATCGGATGTACCCCGGCAGGCCAGGGATGCAGCAGCGCGGTGCTTTTCTCAATCAAATCGAGCATCTGCTGACGGGAAGTGACGGGACCACCCGCGTGGGCGCGGAATTCTTCGATTTCATTCCAGCCGCGACCCCAGCATTGCACGGCAACTCCGACACCAAGAAGAATTCTGCAGATCGATTGCGCGTAAGCGGGAAGAATCAGATGATTGATAAAAAGCGCCGCATTGAAATTGCTATCATCGATCTGCATGCCTCGTCGGCGATCATCGAGATATTGCCGAACATCCGAAACGACAAAAGGGTCACGACGAATCTCGTCGGCGATAGCTTCCCACAGCAGGCTGTGACTGGAATACTCTCGCAGTTTCTCGGGTGGATCGAGCGGGCGGGTGTCGCAAAGCATCAGCAAATGGGAACTAAAGGTGTCAGGGACCTTTAGCTCACTTTGAAGCGATGGCCAGGAAGCAATTCCGATTAGCCCCGCGGGCCAGCCAGCGTCGAGCGCGGCTTGCCGCTTCGCGGGATCGGTCAAGAGAAGTGCATCCAACGAACCGTCTGTTGGCGCGGCAGGTATCCGTCCATTCGTCACCCATGTAATCCACGGCGTCGTCTCGCTGAGAAGAGGGGGCAGGTCGGAGCGCCCCATATTGGCTGCCACAATCGCATCGCACTGGGCTCCAAGCTCGGCAAGTGCCAGCGTCGAAGCGCGAAGGGGATCATCGGTATCGAGAAGAGAAACGGAGAGATCGCCTTCAGCCGATGAGAACATGGCCGCGGCCAACGCCGCGCCGGCATCGTCCCACAATCGAAAGTGGGACGGCGCGAGGACGCCGACACGATTGAAATTTCTGTCCGGTTTGCATTCGCGAAGCACTGAGATTTGCTGCGTTCGTCGAGTATTTTCGGCATTAAAGATCGCCTGCGCGGGGGCAACCAGTCCATCGTGAACGGACGAATCAGCCACGATCGGCCGGATGAACTGCATGGGCGTCGCAAGACCGGGATTTGATTCGAGCAGTTGGCGAAGTTGCGATTCCCAATCAGCGCCTGTTACAAACCAGAGCCGATGCGAAGCAATTTCAGGCGAAAAATCATCGCATCCAAGCGCGACGCGGAGCCAGGCATGATCGGGCAATAGCACGATGATGGCTTTGGAAGCTTCAAGTCGATCCAATGCGACACGGATTTGCGCGGCATGCTGCGGATTGAGGAAGCAGGCGACGCCGCCGGTGACTTCCATTTTCGCAAACATGAGCCGGGCCGCGCGGAGGGGGAGCGAGCAGCCGTTCCACCAGCGCTCATCTTGCCTGGCCGTCAGGTATCCATCTCGGCCAAAGATCCAGGAAAGGCTTTCGGGAAGCTCCTGCGAGGTTTCCAGAAGGGCAGGTTGAGTGATTTTCAGAGCGCGCAGATTGGCGGCCCAATTGGAAGCCGCGCGACGCTCGGCAAGCGTTTCATTCGCGTTCATTAAACGAGTCGGGTCATCAGCAATCATCGACATAGGCCATCACCTCAGCCGCCATTGGCCGGCAACTACGCAGGCGCAGAATGTCCGCGCTCAAGAAGTCTTCGTATCGGTCTTATCGGACCATTAAGGTCGATTGCTGTAATGCGATCTGATCCAGCGCTATAATCCGCCCTCTATGCGATTTACGAAGATGCATGGCATCGGCAACGACTACGTCTACGTCAACGGCTTCGAGCAGAACGTTCGCGATCCGTCTGCTTTGGCCAAAGCAGTTGCCGACCGTCATGTGGGAATCGGCGGTGACGGGCTGATTTTGATTCTCCCCAGCGAGAAGGCGGACGTGCGCATGCGCATGTTCAACGCCGACGGAAGCGAAGCCGAGATGTGCGGCAATGGCGTGCGCTGCGTCGCGAAATACGCCTACGACCATGGCCTGTCGAAGCAAAATCCGATGCGCGTCGAGACGGGCCGGGGCGTTCTCATGCTCGCTCTTGATCTTGGCGCGGACAAGAAGGTGCAGCTTGTAACCGTGGATATGGGTGAGCCGATTCTTGATCTGCCGGCGATTCCGGTCGATGCCGCAAAGCTGGTCAAGGGGCAACGGAAGAATGAATATCGGTTTCCGGTCAACCAATCGAACGAATTGCTCGAAGCGACCTTTGTCTCGATGGGCAATCCGCATGCGGTGATCTATACGCCTGATGTGAAGCGGATCGAGATCGACCGCGTCGGGCCGGTGATCGAAAACCACAAGGCGTTTCCCCGGCGCATCAATGTCCACTGGGTGCAGGTGCATGATGAAGAGGAGGTCACCATGCGCACCTGGGAGCGCGGGAGTGGCGTGACGTTAGCCTGTGGCACCGGTGCTTGCGCGGTTTGTGTGGCTGGCGCGCTGACCGGTCGAACATCGCGCGAAATCACCGCGCATCTTCCCGGCGGGGATCTGCATCTCGAATGGCGCGAAGCGGACAATCATGTCTACATGACTGGTCCGGCGACGGAAGTGTTTTCGGGGGAATGGCCGGATTGAATCGGCTATTCCATGGGTTGGGCCACGACGCGAACCTCTCCGCGGCGAAGCTTTTCACGAGGGGGGTTTGGCCGCACGACGATATCGATGTTCACGTCCAGCGCGCTGAGGATCAAAAGTAATCGCTCGATGGAAAAGCCCCCGGGGCGGGCGTCCATCAGCTTGGACACGTGCGGCTGTTTCAAGCCCAGCTTTTGGGCGGCCTGCGCCTGCGTCAATCCGAGTTGCCGGATTCTCTGATGAATCTGAAGCGTCAGGGCGACTCGAAAGTCGGCCTGCGCCACTTCCTTTTCGGAGAAGTCCAAGTCGGCAAGAACCTTCTCGCGAATTGCTTGAAACGATTTAGGGGGTTTTGCTATCGTAGCCCTTCTTGTGCGCTGCATGGGCGCATTGTAGCACCCTCAGTGGCCAAAAGACACCTAACAAAATAAAAATTCCGCGATCCGCAGCGTCGTCATGCTCGCTGATAGGTGCCGATTAAATCGCCGGCCGCGACCACATGGCCTTTCATGGCTTTCATCAAATCACTTCGGCCAGCTCCTGGCTCTAAACCGAGAATCCGATCCAATGCGAAAAGCTGGAAATGGTAATGGTGCGGGCTGTCACCCTTGGGCGGGGCGCAACCGGTGTAGCCGATCTTCCGGGCGGAATTCTTGCCTTGGAGCATGTGGGGTTGCTCCAACTGCGGGTCATGGGCAATCGCTTCGGGAATGCCCGTCGCCCAGCCGGGGATGTTGTAGGCAAGCCAATGGACAAAGGGATTGGGCGTCGGGGCATCGGGGTCTTCGACCAGCAGTGCGAAGGATTCGATACCACCCGCAATTCTATGCCAACTGATTGGCGGAGAGACGTTCTGGCCGTCGGCGGTGTATTGAGTCGGAATCGATTCGCCCGATCCAAAAGCATCGGATTTGATCTGAATCAGTTCGGCTTGGCCGATGTTGCGCATCGCTAGCCGTTCGTCACCGGCGCGACAAAGTGGATGTCCTCCAAAGATCAACGCCGGCATTCCCATCGTGACGCATTTGAGTGTGTGCAGTACCGCCATCGCGAAACCTCCGCGCAAGCGTGGCCGCAAATCTCGTGCATCGGATGGGAAATCGCGGGAAGAAGTGCAAGGTTCTTTTAGCTAAAGCATATATCGCGCCCGGCTCACGCCCCACTGGACGAAGCGGTCCCAGCGGGGCCGACGGCGCCAGGCTTCCAGCCGAATTCGGTCGGAAAAGCGAATGTCATTCTCAAACAGTTCGCACATTTGCCTGCCGAATGCAGGAGAGCGAACGATCGCCGAAAGTTCGCAGTTGTACTCGATGCTCCGATAGTCGAGGTTGGTTGAGCCGACCACCGAAAGCTGTTCGTCGATCACCATCGTCTTGCTGTGGAGGATCACGCCTTGGCGTTCGAAGATTTCGACGCCTGCCGATAACAGTGTTTCATAGAACGAGCGTGCACAAATGCGCACAAGGGCGACATCGCACCGGCCCGGCAGCATCAATCGCACCCGCACGCCACGCCGGGCGGCTTTGCATAGCCCGTCGATCAGCGGATCGTCAGGCGCAAAGTAAGCCATGGTCATCAGGATGCTCTGACGGGCCTCGCGAAGCGTGCGATAGAGAAAGGATCGCAGCGGACTATTGAGCGTCGGCGCCAGAGCCATGAGGCCAAGGTCACCTTCATACAGATTGTCAATTAATTCTGTCTTGCGGATGCGCCCGCCGCGCTTGATGTAGTTCCAGGTTTGGGCGAAGGCGCGACGGAAGAGCTTTGCACCCGGCCCGACGATGCCGATCGCACTGTCGCGCCACAAATCACAAGGCTCCAGAACCTGCGGAACGATCCACGGCCCAGCATATTCATTGCCGATGTTCAGGCCGCCCAAGCCTGCGATTTGATCGTCGATCACCAGCAGCTTGCGATGATCGCGATTGAACGGCCGCCAACTGTATTGACATTCCCATGGCCGAATTGGATGGAACGTCTGAACGCGCACACCCGAGGCACGCATCATGCGGAACATCCGCCGTTCAGATTCCATCGACCCGAACGAATCGTAAATGACAAAAACCGACACGCCCTCGCGCGCCTTTCGCGCCAGCAGCTCGGCAAAGGCGCGGCCTGTCTGATCACTGGCAAAGATGTAGACTTCAAGGCCGATGTAGCGTCGCGCCGCTTTAATGGCTTCGTATGCCGCGGCCAGACCTTCGCCGTCTTTATAAAGCTGAACCTGCGTGCCATCGCCGAGGGCAACGGCAGGCGGCGTGAGCCAGCCGTCGTCGGCGGGGCCGGGCGCGACATTGACGCCGAAGGATTTTGAAGGTGGAGCAGCGTCAGCCGATTTGTGCGCGACATTTTGCGCGCGCAGCCCTTCGGTCGTTATCTTTCGCGAGATCGCGAGCTCCATAGTTAGATCATAGGATGCGATAGCGAATTCGTGCATGGACAAAGTTGTCTTTCGACAGCCGCACAATCCAATCGTTGCCGCTATAATCGATGGACTCGACCCAATTAAGAGGAATTCATGGCATTGTTTCGCGATCAGGTGATGAAGGCGCTCAGCTCGGTGCAGGACCCCGAGCTTCACAAGGACCTCGTCTCGTTGAATATGGTGAAGGACGTGCGGCTCGATGGGTCGCAGGTGTTTCTCAACATCGAGCTGACGACGCCCGCCTGCCCAATGAAAGATGTCATTCGGCGCGATGTGGAATCGGCACTGCGATCAATCGGCGCTGAGAGCGTCCACATTGATTTCAGCGCCAACACGCGCGGCCCGGCGGGTCCGCCGCGCGATGTACTGCCGCAGGTGCGAAATATCCTGGCGGTCGGCGCGGGCAAAGGGGGCGTGGGAAAATCGACGGTGTCGCTCAATCTTGCCGTCGGACTGGCGCGCAGCGGAGCGCGGGTCGGACTGATGGACGGTGACGTCTATGGCCCCAGCATGCCGACGATGCTGGGCATCAAGGGGCTTCCGCCGCAGCTTCGCGGCAATCGTGTCATTCCATTTTTCGTGCATGGCATTCATGCGGTCACGCTCGGGGCGCTGGTGCCACCGGATAAACCGCTCATTTGGCGCGGACCGATGGCGCACGGCGCGTTCAAACAGCTTCTGCTGGACAACACGACGTGGCCGGATCTGGATTATCTGATCGTCGATCTGCCGCCAGGCACCGGGGACATTCCTCTGGCATTGTGTCAGTTGCTGCCGTTGACCGGCGCGGTGATCGTGGCGACGCCGCAGCAGGTGGCGCTGGATGATGCGACCCGCGCCATCAACATGTTCAAGCAACTGCACGTGCCGATCCTCGGACTCGTCGAAAATATGAGCTATTTCGTCGGTCCCGATGGCAGCCAGCACGATATCTTTGGCCGCGGGGGAACCGAGCAGACGGCTGCGCAAATGGGATTGCCTTACCTGGGCGCGCTTCCGATGTTCACCGAGCTGCGCATCAACAGCGACAGCGGAAACCCACTCGCCAATTTCACCGGCAATCCAAAGCTCGCCGAGGCGCTGCAATCGATCGTCGGCAAGGTCGCGGGAGAGATCAGCAAGCGGAACTTCGAGCCGGCCGCGCCGGTTTTGAATATCACTTGACCCATGGAGCGGCGCGTATGACTGGCGACGATCTTCTTGCGATGGGCTTCAAGCCAGGCCGCACGATCGGCATCGCGCTGCGCCTGATTCCTTCTGCGCAAGCCGCGCTGGGAGACGAAGGCGTGGATCGCGAGCTTCGCGCGGTATTGGCCGATCCGGTGCACAATTCCACACATCCCTATTTCTCCGAATTGGCCGATGCAATTCGCGCCGAGCAGGAGAAGCCGGCTTTCGTCGAGCGGCCGGAGCCGGCGCCGTATCAGGTTTGGGGAAAGGACATCGATGCGCTGGCGTCCGATCAGATTACTCGTGCCGTGCGATTGCCGGTTGCGGTGGCGGGGGCGCTGATGCCTGATGCGCATGTGGGATACGGCCTACCCATCGGGGGCGTGCTCGCGACGGAAAATGTGGTGATTCCCTACGCGGTCGGCGTAGACATCGCCTGCCGGATGCGATTGAGCGTTTTCGGCATTGCAGCCAGCGATCTCAATCGGCTGAATCAGTCGCTCGTGAAGATCCTGAAGCGCGAAACCAAGTTCGGCGTCGGCGCTCATTTCACCACGCCGCTCCAGCATGATGTGCTGGATGAAGACTGGACCATCACGCCGCTGACGCGCAAACTCTTCGATAAAGCCCGCGAGCAGCTCGGTACCAGCGGCTCCGGCAACCATTTCGTTGAGTTTGGGATTTTCACAATCGATCAGCCCGACATGGGCCTTTCACCTGGCACCTACCTCTCGCTGCTTTCGCACAGCGGCAGCCGGGGAACTGGCGCGGGCATCGCCGATTTTTATTCGAAGCTGGCGATGTCGAAGCATCCCGAATTGCCCGATGATCTGCGCCGCCTGGCCTGGCTCGATCTGGACACCGAAGATGGCCAGGAATATTGGGCGGCGATGAATCTGATGGGCAAATATGCCGCCGCCAATCACGAATTGATTCACCAGCGCATCGCCAAGGCGCTGGGCGAAAAGCCGATTGCGAGCCTCGAGAATCACCACAACTTCGCCTGGAAGGAAAATCACAACGGGCGAGATTTGATCGTTCATCGAAAAGGTGCGACGCCTGCTGGGAAGGGCGTGATGGGTGTCATTCCGGGGTCGATGGCTTCGCCCGGATTTGTGGTGCGCGGGAAGGGCAATGCCGCTTCACTCGAAAGCGCATCGCATGGCGCGGGGCGGGTGATGAGCCGGACAGCTGCACGCGAAAAATACCGCTGGGCCCACGTCAAACCTCTCCTCGAAGAAGCTGGCGTCCAGCTTCTCTCGGCAGGCATCGATGAAGCGCCCGTCGTTTATAAAAATATTCATGAAGTGATGGCCGCTCAATCGGACCTGGTCGAGATCGTTGCGCGATTTGATCCAAAAATCGTCAAGATGGCCGATGCCGGGGAAAAACCGGAGGATTGATAAAATGTCTACCGATTCCTCCGCTTCGCATAGCCACACCAACGCGCTGATCCATGAGACTTCCCCTTATCTATTGCAACACGCGCATAACCCGGTGGATTGGCACGCATGGGGCGAAGAGGCTTTTGCCAAGGCGGCTCGCGAGAACAAGCCGATCTTTCTTTCGGTCGGCTATTCCACCTGCTACTGGTGTCACGTGATGGAGCGGCAGAGCTTCGAAAACGAAGCGATTGCCGCCGAGATGAATCGGCTGTTTGTAAACATCAAGGTGGATCGCGAGGAGCGGCCGGACGTCGATCAGCTTTACATGACGGCGGTGCAGGTCCAGACGCGACAGGGCGGCTGGCCGATGACCGTCTTTCTTACGCCGAAGCTGCGCTACTTTTATGGCGGTACTTATTTCCCGCCGACCGATGCATACGGCCGGCCTGGGTTTCTAACGCTGCTGCGTGCGATTTCCGATGCCTGGCAGAACCGTCGCGGAGATGTCGAGCAGACGGCAACGCAGTTCCTGCAAATCCTCAAACAATCCTCGCAACCGGCGGCGCCAACCGAGCCTGTGACAATCGATCGAAACGCGATTGAATCGCTGATTGAGCAAAGCACCTCCGACTACGACTCGCGCCATGGCGGCTTTGGCGGCGCGCCGAAATTCCCGAGAGAGACGGTTCTCGAGCTGCTGCTGACTTTTCTGAAAGATGATCGCTCGAAGCAGAGCGACCTTCGCGACCGCACCGCCCGCCAATTGATTCACACGCTGGATGCGATGGCCGATGGCGGGATTCGCGATCATCTGGGCGGCGGCTTCCATCGCTATTCGACCGATGCCCGGTGGCTGGTGCCGCATTTTGAAATCATGTTGTACGACAACGCGATGCTCGGCTGGATCTATGCCGAGGCCTTCGCACAGTTCCGCCAGCCTCGACACGAAAAGGTAGCGCGCGGAATATTTGATTTTGTCCTGCGTGAAATGACCAGCCCCGACGGCGGCTTTTACACGGCATTCGATGCTGAGGTGGATGCTCAGGAAGGGCTGTCCTATCTCTGGACGCCGGCGCAGATCGAAGCGGTATTGGGACCAGAGGATGCCGAGCTTTTCAATCGCGTTTATGGCGTTTCGCTTGGGCCGAACTTTGCCGATCCACATCATGGATCGGGCCAGCCGGACCAGAACATCCTTTATCTTGCCAAGCCGCTCGACCAAATCGCGGCTGAATGGAAGGTCGACCAGAGCGAGTTGGAAGCACGTCTGGCGCCCCTGCGGCAAAAACTCCTGGCGGCGCGAGCAGAGCGCAAACAGCCATTGCTGGATACGAAGATTCTCACGAGTTGGAACGCGCTGATGATTCGCGCGCTCGCACATGGCGGGAAGGTATTCAGCGAGCCTCGTTACATCGCTGCTGCGGCACGAGCGGCCGACTTCCTCCTACAACATCACGTTCGCGACAGTGGCGGCCTGTATCGCACGAGTCGAGAGGGCAAGACCCGATATAGCGGATTTCTCGACGATTATGCGGCGCTCGCGCAAGCACTGCTCGCCGTTCATGATGCCACGCAAGATTCGCGATGGCTCGATCATGCTCGATCGATTGCGCAATCGATGTTGGCGCGATTCGGCGACAATCGTCCCGGCCTTTTCTTCACTGATGCCGATGCAAAAGACCTTGAAGTCCGGCAGAAAATGGCCACCGACAGCCCGCTCCCCAGCGGAAACGCCCTGGCAGCTCTTTCATTGCTGGAGCTTGGCGAATTTGACGCCGCCGCGCGGATCATCGGGGTCTTTGCCGCACAGATGATCGATTATGGAGCCGGCATGAGCGCCATGGTGCAGGCCGCGATGAATTATGTGACGCGTCTGGGACCGATCCGAATCAATCCGGGTGAGCAGACTTCCGAAATGCCGATGCAATCGGCCGCGCGAGCTCCGGAAACCGTGCGTGCCGTTGCACAGTGGAAAAATGATCGGGAAATTCTCCTTTCGCTGGAGATTCTCGATGGGTTTCATATCAACGCAAATGATGTCTCATCAGTCGATGCCCAACTTATTGCAACGCGCGTTGCCGTGATTGGCCAGGACAATGCCGTGATAGAGTATCCCCCCGCTCAACTTCAGCGGTTTGAATATTCCAATGATTCAATCCCAGTTTACAGCGGTAAGATTCAGATCCTCATTCGCCTGCCCGACAAATCTGCTCGCAGAGCATCGCAACTGAGCCTCACATTCCAAGCCTGCAGCGATTCCGCCTGCCTCGCACCAGTGACGCGGACGATTGACGTGACGGAGTAACTCAACCCCTGCTTACCATACCGGTCGGTGGGCATATGATGGGCTCATGAAATTTCGCAAGCCGCCGTTGAGGATCCAGGTAACGACGCTGTGGGATTACCCTTCGCAGCATTACGGAGAGGGAACGCAGGGCGATCCAAATTATCGCGGGGCGACGCCGAGCTACATCATTTGGAATCTGCTGTCGCGGTACACAAAGCCCAATGACTTGGTCGTCGATCCGTGTGCCGGGAGCGGGACGACGTTGGATGTGGCACGGGATCTGGGGCGAAGGGGGCTCGGATACGACGTGCATCCGACGCGGAAGGATATTTTTCGGGTCGATGCGCGGTCACTGCCGCCGGAACTGAGCGAGAAGGCCGATTTTGTATTCATCGATCCGCCTTACTCGACGCATCTCGATTATGGCCCCGATCCGCGCGACCTGGGCAAGCTGGATGCGGCGGGCGGCGCCTATTACCAGGCGATGGGGAAAGTAATCGATGAGGTTTACCGCGTCCTTAAGCCGGACCGGTACATGGGGCTGTATGTCAGCGATTCATTTGTGAAGGGGAAGGGGTTTTATCCAATAGGGTTCGAGCTGTTTTCGTTGCTTAAGCAAAAGCTCGAGCCGGTGGATATCGTCTCGGTCACGCGACATAACAAGACGCTGGAAATGGGGAACTATCGGCGGGCGGCGGAGGAAGGAAATTTCTTCCTGCGGGGGTTCAACTATCTATTCATTATGTATAAGCCACCGACGAAGGGGCAGAAGGCTCGAGCGCTCGCAGAAAGCGCTCCGCTGTCGCGTCGCGGCTAACTTGGGCAAAGGAATTTCCGTTTGTGCGCAAGCGCCCGTCAAAAAAACTCCGCAAAATATCGAAATGCATCACTAACCTTCCGTGCCGACTCGGGTCGAAAAGTGCATGGCCGGCAATTTATTTGCCGCCTAATTAATTACGTGGGAAGCTTTCGTTCGGGCAAGGAGGACAGTCCCGCCATGCGCGTGCTGCTCGTTGACGATCATCAGATTTTTCTTCAGGGGTTGCGGGAAATTTTGCTCAAAAGGCCCGGGTTTGAAATAGTCGGAGAGGCAAGCAATGGCCGGCTCGCGGTGGAAAAGGCGCGGGAATTGAAGCCGGAGATTGTGCTGACGGATATCTCGATGCCGGAGCTCAACGGCATCGAAGCGACTCGACAAATCGTCGCCGAATTTCCAAATGTTAAAGTAATCGCGCTTTCCATGCATTCCGACCCGACATTCGTTCGGGAAATGCTTAAGGCAGGCGCTTGCGGATATATAGTGAAGGAATCGGCGGCCGAAGAGCTTTGGCGGGCATTGGCTGCCGCCTCGGCGAATCAAGCCTATTTCAGCCCGACCATTGCGCGGGTGATGATGGGGGATTATCTGGATCGAGTGGATGGAAGGCCTTCGCGGCCGTATCGCAGCAATGGAAATGGCGCTTTTGATGTTCTTAGCGCTCGGGAGCGGCAGGTCTTGCAACTGATTGCCGAGGGGCATCCGACCCGACAGATCGCCAAGGAACTGTTTGTCAGCGTTAAGACGGTGGAAGGGCACCGCCGGCTGATCATGCAGAAGACCGGGACGCGCGGCGTCGCGGAGCTGACGCGCTATGCCATCCGCGAGGGCATTACGAAACTGTGAAAATCTGGATTCGGCCGGGGCGTATCGCGATAATGCGCGGCGGTTTTAGGTTCTCGGGCGCAACTGGATTACTCAGGGGTACTCTAGATTCAAACATAGGAGCCGTATGCGCAAAGGCATGTGGGTTGGGATGGCGGTATTGGCCGGGTCGGCGGTCGTCGCGTTTGCCGGACCGAAAGAAGATGTGCAGTCGGCGGCAAAGAAGCTGGCTGCTGCTGACAACTACAGTTGGACGAGCCATGTCGAAGGTGGATTTGGCGGCGACACGACCGGCCAAACCCAAAAGAAGGATGAGGTAACCCATATTTCCATGACCTTCGGCGACAACACCGTCGAAGTGTTCAAGGAAGGCGAGAAGGTCGCGGTCAAAACCGAAGACGGCTGGAAGAGTGCCGAGGAAGCGGCCCAGGGTGACAACAACGGTCAGCCCAACCCCGGCCGCTTCATTGGCAACATGATGCGCACCTTCAAGACGCCAGCGCAGCAGGCGGAAGAAGTGGCCAGCAAGATTCCCGATTTGAAGGAAGCCGACGGCGCCATCACTGGCGACCTTTCGGAACAAATCGCCAAGGACATGATGGCCTTCCGAGGCCGTCGTGGCGGGAATAACAACAATGGCCCGCAGATCAGCAATGCCAAGGGCTCGGTGAAGTTCTGGCTCAAGGACGGCGCGATCACCAAGATGGAAATCAACGTCCAGGGCACCATCAATTTCAACGGCGACGATCGCGACATCAATCGTACGACGACCGTCGAAATCAAGGATGTCGGCTCAACCAAGATTGATGTGCCTGCCGACGCCAAGGCAAAGTTGAAGTGAGATCGGGAGCTAAGCTCCAGTGACATTCGCGAAGGGCGCGGGTCGAATCCGCCAGCCAGGCCGCTGCCTGTCGGTCTGGGAAGGCGATGTGTATTGATTCGATTCGCGCCCTTCTTTCGTTGTCGCTTGTTGGTCAATTCTACTGCGCTTGCGCATGGCGACAGCGCTTCCTAAGCACTCCGCTGTCGCGTCCCGGCTAACCTCGGCTTCTCAAACGTTCATTGGAAATTGTGCGGTTCTACTTGGCGTGGGGCGCTGGTGTGGTTTACGAGCTGTTTTTGGCGCCTTTGGATGCGAGGAATGAGCTGGTCGAGTGCCAGCGTAGTTTTTGAATTACATCAAGCACGCTCATGCCCTCTTTGTTGCAGGCATTGACGTCGGCACCATGGTCAACCAGAACTTTGACTATCTCCAAGGGTGTGTCGTAGCTGGTATAGGCGGCAACATGCAGAGGGGTGTCCCCCCTCGCATCGCGCGCATTGACGTCCGCACCCTTTGACAGCAAATACTCCGCACTCTTCACGCTTCCATCAATGGATGCACTGTGAAGGGGAGTCAAATTCTCCTCGCCGCATTTGGCATTCAGGTCCGCCCTGTGAGCCACGAGGGCTTCGGTGACCGGCAGCATGTGATCGTGCAGGCTGCCGGCGCTGTAGAACAGAGGAGTCCCGCCTTCAGAGTTCTTCTGATTGACGTCAGCGCCGGTGTTAATCAGCGAGAGCGATGTTTCTACATCTTCATCGCGGATGGCGCGGATCAATGGGGGGTCATCTGGATGCTCTTCCAATTCCTGCGCGGTGAAGGTTCGGCGGGGGATGGATGCGGGGGCTTCGTAGGATTTGGCGCGATCGGTGGCGTTTCGGTCGACCCACGCGACGACGCCGATCAGCAGCAGGATTAATGTCACGAAGGGGATAACCGGGACGGATCGTTCTTTATCGTTCGAAGTTGGTGGAACAGAACCACGTGACTGCATAACAAAACATCCAATCTCATGGACTTGCGGCACGCATGCGCCGCTCGTTCCACATCTGCAAATAGGCTGCCTCCACTTGCCGGACAAAGCGAGGCAGATCCATCAAACGCGAGCCGGTCATCTGCTGCCTTATTAGTTGCCGGCGGATGGCTAAATCCGCCGGGTTGGTGGCGAGCTCAATAGCAATTTCAACGTAGCGAGCAACAGAGTCGGCAGCGAGTTCAGGCATGCTGGCACTGGTCACAAGGCTGAGGCCTGACCGCGAAACGGGGGTTTGGCCCGCCAGGGTGATGACTGGCACGCCCATCCACAATGCATCGCAAGTGGTTGTCCCACCACCCCATGGGAACGGATCGAGCGCAATGTCGATCCGGCCATACTGCTGGAAATAGTAGCGCAGCGGCATACGCGGGACAAATTCCAATTGTTGGGAATCAATTCCTGCTTCGGCAAAAAAATCGATAATGCGCTGCCGATGCGAACCGAGCGGGCTGTGCAGGATGAGCTTGGAACGGGAAACTGACTGCATGATTTGTCGCCATGCATGCAAGGTTGGCTCAGTGACTTTGCAGAAATGGTTGAGGCAGCCGAAAGTCACAAAACCGTTGGACAAAGCCGGTAAGGAATTGACTTCCGGCGCTTCATCCGGCGGGCTGTAGCACCAGAAGGTCTCCAGCCGATAGGCCGTTTCGCCATTAGAATTCTTAGGTTGTCCGGGGGGATCGATGAGCGCGTCGGTCAGGTAAAAGTCCATCGCATTCAAGCCGGTGGGACCGCAATAGGCGAGATAGCTGACTTGCAGCGGCGCGGGGTGATGGGCAAAAGCCAGCAGAATTTTGGCGTCGGTGTGTTTTGCCAGGTCGACCAGCACGTCGATGCGATCATCGAAAATCTGCCTCGCAAGCTGCTCGCTCGAAAGCGTGGCGACCCTGCACCAGGAATCTGCTTTGGCCGCGATTCGCTGGCTCACCTGATCCTGTCTTTGCGAATCGCTGTAACAGAAGATCTCAAAGCGCTGTCGATCATGAGTTTCCAAAAGCGGCAGGAAAAATCGGCTGATTGGGTGATCGTGAAAATCGGGAGAGACATATCCGATGCGCAGCCGACGATCGGCGCGGAGATCAGCCGGTTGACGTGCGATCGGCTGGATACTTTGGGCATATCGCCGGTTCCATTTCGCCTGTTCCTCGGCAAGACGTTGGGCATCGATGCCGGGATGATGCAGCATTGCAAACAGCCGATTGCTGGCAAATTGAGGCAGGGGGTTAATCGTCTCGGCGCGCTCGAAGGATTCGATGGCTCCATCCAAATCGCCAACTTCGCGCAGTGCATTCCCGAGATTGTTGTGGGCTTCGGCGAGGTTTGGATTCAAAGAAATCACGCGGCTCAGTTTCTCGATCGCTTCATCCAGATGCCCACCAGGCCCCAAAAGCAAATTTCCCAAATTGTTGAGTGCCGGGATGTAATCGGGCTGGAGGTTGATGGCCCGGCGGTAGCAAACCATGGCCGCGCCAATCTGGCGGGCTGCGGCAAGCGCTAATCCGTAGTCAACGTGATATCCAGGGTCGGACTGCTTTCCCGAAAAAGCTCTCGAGAACAGCTCGAGCGACTGTTGATGCTGCCCTGCTTGATACAGAACCAGTCCGAGCATGTGCATCGCATTCACATGTTCCGGCTGAATCTGCAGAATCTCCTGGTAACCGCGCGCGGCATCGCTTAATCGGCCGGCGCGATGGTGGGCTACGGCAAGCTCGAATTTGGCTTCAATCTCGATTGGGTCCGACACGCCCTCGATCTTAGCGAAAATCAACGAAAAACTGGATGTTGAGGCAACCCGGCGCGGGCTGGCGCATGCAGGATGCGGGCGAGATCCTATATTGGCTTGATGGGATGAAGTGGCGGAGGTCCGTTTGCACCGCAAAGATCAAGACGCAACTCGTTTTCCAATGACGCATATCAGCTCCAACGAGCAGCCATGGCCGCTGCTTCCGTTTATTTTCCTCCTGTTTGTCGGCAGCGGATGCGCGGCTCTGATTTACGAAATCGTCTGGTTGCAAATGCTGCAACTGGTGATTGGCTCATCAGCCGTCTCGATCGGCGTGCTGCTGGGCACCTTCATGGGCGGGATGGGGTTAGGAAGCCTGCTGCTGCCAAGGCTCGTGTCTCAGAAGCGTCATCCGCTTCGAGTCTATGCCGTCCTGGAAATTGGCACGGGAATGCTGGCGCTGGCGGTTCTATTCGGAATGCCGTGGGTGAGTCATGTCTACGTTTCGTATGTGGGCCACGGGTTACCAGGATTTCTGTTGCGTGGCTTGGTCTGCGCGATTTGTCTGCTGCCTCCGACGCTGTTGATGGGAGCAACGCTGCCGGCAATTTCGCGATGGGTGAAGACAACGCCCCAGGGCGTGTCATGGATGGGATTCTTTTATGTGGGGAATATTGCCGGCGCGGTAACGGGCTGCCTGCTTGCGGGGTTCTATCTTCTGCGCGTTCATGACATGACGGTCGCCACGTTTGTCGCGGTGATGATCGATCTAATCATCGGGGGCGCAGCGCTGGTCATGTCGAAGATCGCGCCACGCGCAGCAAGTGAGGATGAAACCGAGTTGCCAGTCCCCGGTGCGGCCGGCCGGACATCGGTTTACCTGGTAATCGGCCTTTCCGGATTTACGGCTCTCGGCGCTGAAGTGGTCTGGACGCGGCTGCTATCGCTGATGCTGGGCGGCAGCGTCTACACATTCTCAGTGATCCTCGGCGTCTTTCTGCTTGGGCTCGGAATTGGCAGCGGCGTCGGCTCGTCACTTTCGCGAACGTCGCGCCGTCCCATTGTGCTCCTGGGAATCTGTCAGCTACTGCTGGCCGGCGCGATTGCGCTGACGGCACATTTGCTGACGCGCTCTATTCCGTATTGGCCGATCGATCCCTCACTGGCCACGAGCCCGTGGTACACATTTCAGCTCGATTTGCTGCGATCCTTCTGGGCTGTCTTCCCGGCGACATTCCTGTGGGGTGCAAGTTTTCCGTTGGCGCTGGCTGCCGTTGCACGGCCCGGGCAAGACCCCAGCCGACTTGTGGCCGGCGTCTATGCCGCCAATACGTTTGGCGCAATCCTTGGCGCATTGACGTTCAGCCTGATTTTCATCGCATGGAAAGGCACACAGGGGGCGGATCAGGTGCTGATTGGCGTTGCCGCCGTTTCCGGCTTGATCGCTTTGGCGCCGCGGACGGAGTTGTGGCAAGCGTCAATCTTCAAGAGGCCCGGCGCGATGGCGGTTCGTTGCGGAGCTTTCATTATTCTTCTTGCCTGCTCATTCGCCGCCGCAAAGCTCATTGGTGGTGTCGCGAAAGTCCCGGCAGGCATGGTTGCCCATGGTCGATACCTCGCCACGACCACCGGCACGCGCGACATCCTTTACGTCGGCGAAGGGATCAATGCATCGGTTGCAGTCACCAAAGACGGCGGATATCGATATTTTCATGTGGCCGGCAAAGTTGAAGCGTCCAGCGATCCGCAGGACATGCGCCTTCAGCGAATGCTCGGCCACCTGCCCGCCATGCTTCATCCCAATCCGAGGCAGATTCTGGTCGTCGGTTGCGGCGCGGGAGTCACCGCTGGTTCATTCCTGACTTATCCAAGCACGCAGCGCGTGACCATCTGCGAAATCGAACCGCTTATTCCCAAGGTGGTCTCCACCTATTTCAAGGATGAGAACTACAACGTCGTCAATGACCCGCGCACGACGGTGGTGTTCGACGATGCCCGCCATTACGTTCTCACCAGCGATCAGCAATTTGACATCATCACTTCAGATCCGATCAACCCGTGGGTAAAGGGCGCTGCTACTCTCTACACGCGCGAGTATTTCGAAATGTGCAAGCAGCATCTAGCGCCCGGCGGGATGGTGACGCAATGGGTCCCGCTTTATGAGAGCACGCCGGAGGCGGTCAAAAGCGAAATCGCGACGTTCTTTGAAGCTTTTCCCAACGCTCAGATCTGGAGCAATGACGACCAGGGAAAAGGATACGATGTCGTTCTGCTGGGAAGCAATGAGCCGATGAAAATTGATGTCGATGCGCTGCAATCGCGCCTCGAGCAAATGGATTTCATGTATGTGAAGAAATCGCTGCGCGACGTCGGCTTCAATTCAATGATTGACTTGCTGGCCACGTACGGCGGCCGGGCTTCAGACCTTTCGCCTTGGCTTACCGGGGCGCAGGTCAATCGAGATCGCAACCTTCGATTACAGTACCTGGCTGGCATGGGCATGAATTCCTACAACGAAGTCTACATCTACGATCAAATCAGTGATTACCGTAAGTTTCCCGATGAACTTTTCAGGGGATCGCCCGAAACGATCGCGATGCTGCAGGCAGAGATGAAACCAGTAAAGTCGGCGCCAAAATCATCAACCCACCATTAATGTTGCCCAGGATCACGAAGCGCTCGTAAACTGCCGGCATGAAATCTCGCCTTTCGCGGATGTCATTCTGCGCAGCCGCGCTCATATCGACGATTCTCATTAACCAGTCCCGCGCACAGGCGGTTCCTGCACCGAACTGGGAGTCGGCTTCTCCAAAATCGCAGGGGATGGACGCAGAAAAACTGGCCGCTTTTCAGCGCGAGTTGATTGCGCGAGGTACGACAAGTCTGCTCGTCCTCCGTCACGACAGAGTCGTCTGCGAATGGTACGCGCCGCACTACAGCCGCACGACGCCGCATGGAACCGCGTCGCTGGCCAAGGCGCTGGTCGGCGGGATGTCATTGATGGTTGCCATCGATGATGGTCGAATCTCCGCCGATGATCTGGCATCGCGCTACATACCCGCCTGGAAGGGCGATCCTTTGCGTGGCCTCATCACGATTCGCGAATTGGCGACGCATACATCCGGCATCGAAGATGCCGAGCAGGATGATATTCCTCATGCGAAATTAACCGGTTGGAAGGGCGACTTCTGGAAACGCGAGCCGGACCCCTTTTCGATTTCTCTTCACCAGGCGCCGGTCATCTTCAAGCCTGGGACATCCAATGCTTACAGCAACCCGGGCATGGCGGCGCTCGCGTATGCGATCACCTCGAGTCTTCGTGGTGCACCGCAAACCGACCTGCGCGAATTGCTTCGGCAACGCGTGATGGAGCCGTTCGGAATTCCGGACAAGGAATGGTCCATCGGATATGGTAAGCCTTCGGAAGTGGATGGATTGAAGTTGTATGCCACCTGGGGCGGAGCCGCGTATTCACCTCGGGCGGCCGCAGCGGTAGGGCGACTGCTGATGCACAAGGGAGACTGGAATGGGAGACAGATCATTAAAGCTCAGACAGTCCAAAGATCTCTGACTTATGCAGGTATGCCCGTCCCGAAGCGCACGCCGGGAGAACCCGCGCCGGGTTCGGGCCTGGCCTGGTATACGAACTTCGATCATATCTGGCGCAACGTGCCAGCGGATGCATTTGCGGGCGCTGGGGCACAGCATGAGACATTGCTTGTCGTGCCGAGCCTCGATCTGATTGTTGTGCGATTTGGCAATGCGTTGGCTCCCGAGAGCAAAGACCTGGACTATTGGGGCATTGAACAGAAATACATTTTCGATCCGCTGATGGCCGCCGTTGCGGACACGCCGCGCGCCGCAGCGCCCTATCCCCAGAGCACCGTCATCGCAAAACTGACGTGGGCTCCGGCAAGCACGATCGTTCATCGCGCGCTCGGCAGCGACAACTGGCCGATCACCTGGGGCGACGACGATTTTCTCTACACCGCGTGGGGCGATGGCAATGGGTTTGAACCACAGCTTAAGGAAAAGCTGAGCATGGGGCTGTCGCGCATTTCAGGATCGGCGGAGGCATTTCAAGGCTTCAATCTGCGATCCAACATCGAACAGAAGGGCGACGGGCGAAAAGGAAAGAAGGCCAGCGGCATGCTGATGGTCGATGGCGTTTTGTATTTGATGATGCGCAACGCCAACAATTCACAACTCGCAAGATCCGACGATCACGGCAAGACCTGGCGGTGGGCCGACTGGCGCTTCCAAACCAGTTTCGGCTGTCCAAGCTTCCTCAATTTCGGCCGGAATTACGCAGGAGCTCGCGATCAATACGTGTATGTCTATTCTCTCGATAGTGATTCCGCTTACGAGCTGGCGGATCGCATGGTGCTCTCACGCGTCCCTAAAGATCGTCTGATGGATCAGAGCGCCTACGAATTCTTTGTAAAGATCGATTCGAATGGCAAGCCGATCTGGAGTACGGATATTAATCAGCGCGGCGCGGTCTTCGATAATCCCGGCCATTGTTCGCGCGGCGGCGTCACCTATGACGCGCCAATCAAGCGATACCTCTGGTGGCAGGGCGTCCAAGATGATGGACGCTTCAAGGGAGGCTTTGGAATTTATGATGCTCCCGAACCGTGGGGGCCGTGGACGACCGTCTATTACACGCCGAATTGGGACGTTGGCCCTGGCGAGTCAGGCAGCTTTCCCACCAAGTGGATCAGTGCAGACGGACTGACGCTGCATCTGGTTTTTTCCTGTGATGATTCTTTCAGCGTTCGCCAGGCCACGCTTGGGCTTTCACCCGCGGCCCAACAAATCAAATGAAATCGAGCATGACGGTGCCGCCATTTACGTTAATGGTATCGCTGCCGGCAATTTGCAGCGTGACCGGGATCGGACCGTTGCAGGTGATGACATCCGATCCGCCGTTATCGTTGTAGACAAGAGAGCTGACGTTCGCGAATGAAAGCTGATTCGAACCAAACGCGTAGGTCGAACTCGAACTGTCAATCGAGACGGTGTCGGATCCAGTCGTTCCGATCATCGTTAAGGCAGCACTTCCGCCCACGTCATCGAGATGATTCGATGCCACGAGGACATTTCCGTTAGATTGGTCCAGGGTGATCGAATCGCTTCCGCCCAAACCATGGATCGTCAGAGACGAAGCACCCAGCAGCAGGTCGAGTTGCGAAGGAGTTCCTATACCGGGCGTAGCGGAGTTGATCCACTCGGCCAGGTAGTTGCCTTGGCGCTGAACGTAGATCGAATCGTTGGATGCGCTTCCATTGACGACGATATTGCCGGTGGAAACAAAATTGGCCGCCATGCGATCGGCGATGGGCGTGCCCAGACCTGTTGCCAAGTCGTAGCCCGGGGTGGCGGGATTGCCACCAGTGCCACCGGAAATGCCAGTGGTGATGTCGTGGAATGCATCACTCGGCATCGAGTAAAGCATCGGGAGCGTTTGCGACCGGCCATTGAGCGTCCCAAGGCCGGCGGCGACGCGTCCCTGATCGAAAATGGCGATCAGTCCCGCCCAGCACGGAGATGACAAGCTCGTGCCACCCACCTGCGACCAGGGAGCGGCGCTGCCATTGTTGTAGCTGTCGTAGATCGGGACCCCGCTGTTGGGATCAGCGTCAAACGCCACATCAGGCGTCATGCGTTTGGTGTTGGTCCCTGCGACGCTGGTTTGATAGCTAGGCAGCGTTTCATAGACACTGACCCCGCCGCCGCCGTCGACCCAGGCCGATTCGCCCAGGTAATTGCCGCTGGAATCGATCGACAGGGTTGTTCCCCCCACACTCAGCACATTGGGCGATGCCGACGGATACTGCGCCGGCGGACCTGAGTCGCCGCTCGATGCGATAAAAGTGATGCCGGTATGTCCCGAGGGCGTGGTATAGATTGAATCGGTGGTTTTCTCCCCTGAATATTCACTGCCCCCAAAGCTCATGGAAACGACCGAGACGCCGGTCAGACCCCGGGCATATGTCGTTGCGTTGTTGAGGTTCGTATTGCTGCTGTCCAGCGCCTCGACCAGGTCGATGCTGGCGGCCGGCGCGATCGCATGAGCCCACTCGACATCCAGTACAATCTCGCTGGCCCAGCCGGCATTAGCCGCGGGCGTTCCTTGAGGCTCCAGCTTTTGAAAGCTCGGCGGATCAGGAAGTCCAAATGCAACATCAAACTGATGAAGATCGCTGGAAGTAAAACCCGAAGCCGAGGAACTGACCAACTGCGGATCGTCGTATGCGTCAATAATGGCGATGGTCTGCCCTGAACCATTGCCAACGATCGTTCCCGACTGAAACCTCACCTGGTCGATCGCATAGGCATGCCGCATCTGGGCCGGCGTGATACCAGTCGGCCCCGGGGAGCCATCCGGCGTCAACGTGGAAAAGGCGATGGGCGGATTCATCAGCCCGCCGCCGGTGGGAAGCACGTGATGTGCATGAGTTCCCACGTGCAGGGGAGCGGGATGAACACGAGACGGCAAATCAGCGCTAATCGATATTCCACTTAAAACAAATCGCCGCTCCAAGGGCTCACTGATAACGTGCGCAAACCGCTTGCGCGGCTGCAACGTCCCTCGTCTCCGTGCCATTTTGCATTCTCCGATTCACCCGCCAAAAGCAAAATCCTGCCACAGCCTCTGATACGAAAACGCCACTCACCTGTTCTACTGAAACGCCGCTGACGAAATCGAACTGCGCAATCTCATCGAAGGCCCGCGCGAAAAAAAACCGGCAAATCTCGGTGCCGGCTTTACAGGGCTCATTATCCCGCAATACGATGTTTGTTCCAAGGGAGAATTTGTTTTGAAACCGAGCCGAGCTGTGTTTTTTGAGTCGCTGGAGATGCGATGTCTACTCTCCAGCAGCGTTGCCCATCTTACACCGCAAGGATTCACTCCAGCTCAGATTCAGCAGGCCTACAGCTTTAATCAAATCAACCTGACACCCGGACCTAAAACAATTGCCAAGCCGGATGGTCGCGGGCAAACAATCGCTATTGTGACAGCTTACCGCGATCCCAACATCGCCTCCGATCTAAGAACCTTCGATAAAATGTTCGGGATCCCCAACCAGGTTCCGCATGGCGGATTCGCTCTTTCCATCGCCGCCCCTAATGGCCGACCGGCGATTGATCCGAGCTGGGCACAGGAGACGTCGCTGGATGTCGAATGGGCCCATGCGATGGCGCCGGGCGCCAAGATATTGCTGGTTGAGGCGAAGTCGCAAAGTGCTTCGGATCTGTTCAATGCCGTCGATTTTGCCCGAAAAAAGCGCGGCGTTTCGGTTGTTTCCATGAGCTGGGGCTGGGATACTGCGCCGCTTGGAGTGGATTATCAGGATATTCTCACAACGCCGCCCAGACATGTCGCTGGCCTCAGCAGCGGCGACGGTGTGACGTTTGTCATGTCCGCAGGCGACAGTGGAGCAGCCAACAGTTGGCCCGATTCTTCAGTTAACGTTGTTTCAGTTGGCGGCACCACGCTATCGGTAGATGCAAATGGAAATTACGCGAGCGAAGTCCCGCTCGCTCAAAGTGCTCAGGACGCCACGGTCGATTACAACGCCGATCCCAATCCTGGTTACGCGGTGTATGACAGCCTGCCATTTCAGGGGCAACAGGGCTGGCAGATTGGAAGCGGCACGAGCGCGGGCGCTCCGCAATGGGCGGCGCTGATTGCCATTTCAAACCAAGGCCGCGCGCTGGATCATAAGCATTCCCTCGACGGTGAGGCCCAGACTCTGCCTACGTTAGAAACCGCACCATCTACCGATTTTCACATTATCACCGGAGCAGCCTCGACAGCAGGGCGGGGCTCACCCTTTGCCGATCGGGTCATTACGACCCTGATCAATGCATGAAACTCGGGGTTGCAGTCATTAAAGATTGATCGGTGAACGGCTTAAAGGAAAATACATAGCTGCTCGCAAGAAAGCTCGGCTTGCGGTACAATTTGGGCCTCTCTCGGGCTGGATTTGCTTGCGCTATTGGAGGTTAGGAAATGCGTCTTGGGCGCCTGATGTCTGCGGCGACCTTGGGGGTCGCGATTGCAATGTCCTGCCTCTGCGCCCCGGCGCTGGCCGATGGCAATTTCACAATTACGCTCGTGCCGCAGACGGGTATGATCGGCAATCAGCCGGCCATCGATGCTTTTAATCGCGCTGCCAATGAATGGTCGTCGCACATCACGTCCGCCGTTCCGGTCAACATTGTGATCGACGTCAATTTTGCGAACACGTTGAATTCGAACACGATCGCCCAGAGTCCATTGAATGGAAAAGATCTGCCGTTCGACTCGGTTCGCAACGCGATCGCGACAAACGTTACGCCTTTTAATTCGATCGCGGCTTTCCTGCCGACCTCCTCGACCATAGCGGTCCACACCGTGCAGCCCAACACGTTCGATTCGACGCAAATCTTTGTGCAGTCTGCGAACCAGAAGGTCCTGGGGCTTTGGTCGGGCCAGCCGACTGACGCGGACGGCGTGATTACTTTCAACAGCAATTTCAATTTCAACTACACAGGCAACCCCACGGCAGCCCAGACTGACTTTCAATCGGTCGCCGCGCATGAGATCGGCCATGTTCTGGGTTTCGATTCGACTGTCGATGATTACGATGCGAGCCCGGGCAATCTTTTGGACCTGCTCCCGCTGGACCTGTATCGATTCAACAGCTCGAGCGTTCCCACCACGCCGACCGGTTTTGCCACCGCTGTGCGAGAACTTGCGCCCGGCGCTTCGAGTGTGACGTCTGATACCGTTCATTCATATCTGATGTCCACCGGCGTCAATTTCGGCGATGGCAACGGCGCCAGCCACTGGAAGGACGATGCCATCAGCGGAAGTTACGTCGGCGTGATGGATCCCACTCTTCCGGCAGGCACTGTCTATCCGCTCACCACTGCTGATCTCCTGGCGGTGCAACTGATCGGATATGACGTGACCCCCGAGCCGGGATGTGCCGTGCTGTTCTGCATTGTCGGTTTCGGGCTGCTGAAGCGCCGCCGAGCCTGATCCTCGTCGGCTCGTTTTTTAGCCTTCCACTTTTCCCAAAAAGAACGACAGCACCAGAAGCAGCAACACAATCGTTGTTAACACAACGAAAATGCTGTCCTTCTGCATCGCGAAGGCGATGATCGATACCGCGACGCGCATCACCGGCGTTGCGATCAACATCAAAAGCCCGAGCACAACGAATGATCGCCCCTCCAGCGAGCGTAGTCCGGACATCATCGCTTTGATCGAGTGAGGGAAATCGCTGTTGCTTTGCACGATGCGCTTTAATTCGCCCGGCGATGAAAAATAATCGTGATGGTGCACGAAGCTTAATCCCGTGCCCATCACAACAATGAACAGGCTCAGGATCACGCCAGCGCGCAGCAGATTGCTGATCAGGATTTCGATGTGGTGCACCGGCTCCACATCAGGCATGAACTTTGGCGGCGGGGGAGTGGCCAAGTTGATGTACTCCTTTCCAGAGCATCTGTCCGGAAATGACCAGCAGCACGATCACGAACACGACGCGAATCGCCTTATTTCTAATCCGGCCCAAAAGAAATGATCCGCCGGTTGCGCCCACCAGCACACCTGCCGCCACCGGCGCGGCAATGAATGGATTGATGTCCCCGCGCGCAAAATAAACGCCTGCACTCGCGGCGGCAGTCACGCCAATCATGAAGTTGCTGGTTGCAGTGGACACCTTGATCGGCAAGCGCATCGCAAGGTCCATCGCCGATACTTTCAGCGCACCAGATCCAATTCCCAGCAATCCGCTGACGCATCCCGCAATGTACATCAGGAAAAGGCCAAGCAAACTGTGGGTCGTTCGATAATCGACACGCTTTGAAATGGATTGGTCGAAATAGTGGTCGTGCAATCGCAATCGGTCGGCCAGCCGGTCGGGCGGCACCGCGTGCACATGATCTTCGTGGCGCTTGCGGAACATTTCGATCGCGGAATAGCCCATGATGATCCCGAAGATCACAAAGAGCCATGCCGGATGAATTTTGCCCGCGATGAATGCGCCGGTCAGCGCGCCGGTGGTGGTGGCGACTTCGAGAAACATCGCCACGCGTAAATTGGTCATGCGCTCCCGCACGTAGGCTGACGCGGCGCCGCTCGAAGTCGCAATGACCGAGACAATCGAGGCGCCGATGGCAAATCGGATGTCGATATGGAGCAGCAGAGTGAGCGCAGGAATGACAATAATTCCGCCGCCCAGGCCCAGCAGCGAGCCAAGGACGCCGGCGCCGATCGAGATGCCAAACGTCACGAGTGTAAAGACCAGCGGCGTCATGGGCGTAGCCTATAGGGCATGCAGGCGAAGCATGCAATGCCTTACCGATTCAGTCGTGCCCGGGTCGGTACCCGTTTTTCCTTTGACGACTGCGGATTGACAGCCCACAATGCGCTTCGAATCAATTTCCATTGGCTGGCTGGAGGGAACCAAACGAATGAAACGCTCAAAGATCCTTCAACTTCTCGCCATTGTGGCTTTACTTCTGCCCACGACCTTGCGGGCCGCGCCTTCCAGCCGCCCCAACATCGTCTTTATCTTCAGCGACGATCATGCCTACCAGGCGATCAGCGCGTACGGCTACGGGCTGAATAAGACGCCCAACATCGATAGCCTGGCTTCGCAGGGCATGCGATTTAACCGCTGCCTGACGACCTATTCGCTCTGCGGCCCGGCCCGCGCTTGCGTCCTCACCGGCAAATACAGCCATCTCAATGGCTTTTACAACAATTACAATAGCCGATTCGATGGCTCGCAAGTCACTATGCCCAAACTCCTGCAAGCAGCCGGCTATCAGACTGCGATCATCGGCAAGTGGCACCTCGAGAGCGATCCGACCGGCTTCGATTTCTGGGAAATCCTTCCCGGCCAGGGGCAATACTACAACCCGCCGATGTTTCTCAACGGCAAACGCGTCGTCAAAAGCGGCTACATCACCGACATCATCACCGACGACACACTCGACTGGCTGAAGAACAAACGCGATCCCAATAGGCCGTTTCTTCTGATGTGCCAACACAAGGCCCCGCATCGCGAATGGGAGCCGGCGCTGAAAAACCTGACGATGTACGACGGCGTGAAATTTAAGGAGCCTGACACGCTGTTTGATGACTACTCTGGCCGCGGCAAGGCCGAGCACGAGCAGGACATGATGATCGCCAAGACGATGAACAACCGCGATCTGAAGCTTGTGCCGCCGCCGACTTTAAATGCTGAGCAACGCAAGCCGTGGGATGCCTATTACAACCCGCGCAACGCCGCCTTTGAAAGCCAGCATCTTTCCAGCAAGGACCTGGTTCGCTGGAAATATCAGCGATACATGCACGATTACATGGCGACCATCGCTTCAGTCGATGAGAGCGTCGGAAAGATCCTCGAGTATCTCAAGCAGGCGGGCCTCGATCAGAACACGATCGTCGTCTACTCCTCCGACCAGGGCTTTTATCTGGGCGAGCATGGCTGGTTCGACAAGCGCTGGATCTTTACACAGTCGCTTCGAACGCCGCTGATCGTTCGCTGGCCGGGCCACACACCGGCCGGTTCAGTCAACAACGACATGGTTTCGAATCTCGATTTTGCCGAAACGTTCCTCGACGCGGCTGGCGTGCCGATTCCAAAAGAAATGCAGGGGCGCAGCATGGTGCCGGTGCTGGAAGAGCACACGCCTGCCGATTGGCGCAAGGAATTCTATTATCACTACTATGAGCACCCCGCAGTTCACAACGTCGCCAAGCATTACGGCATTGTCACCGATCGATACAAGCTCGTTCATTTCTATGAGCCGGAGTTCAACTATTGGGAGCTGTTTGATCTTCAAAAAGATCCCGAGGAAATGACCAGCGTTTACGACCGGCCGGAGTATGCGCAGGTGCAGAAGGATTTGCACGATCGGCTGGATCGCCTGCGGACCGAATTGAAAGTGCCCGCACAGGACGCCCCAGGGAGCATCATTAAACCAGCGGGTCAGGGCAGGGCGGCGCGCCCAGTCAACGCGCTGCACGCTTGGGTTCTCGACTATCGCTTCGACCACGACGAGGGCGACAAGGTCATCGACGCATCTGGGCACGCCAACGATGGCCATGCTCAGGATGCGCCGGTTGCGATGGGGCGCGATGGCGCACACGCCCGCCGATTTGATGGCAAGGGATACATCCAGGTACCGCACACGCGCAGCATGAATGCCGGCATCGGAGCAATGAGCATCGAAGCGACTTTCAAGTCGGAACAAGGCACCGGCGTGATCTTCGCCCTGGGTGGCGAATCCAACGGTTTCTGCCTTTCGCTGGAAGACGGGAAGCCGGTGTTCACTTTGGTTGCAGGAAAAGAGCGCTCGCGCGCCGCCGCTTCTCAAAGCGTCACCGGCCAATGGGCCACCGTTCACGCTTCGTTCGATACGAAAAATATTTCAATTCGTGTGAATGATGGCGCGCCCACCACGGCCAATGTCGTCCAACCCCTGAAGCGTAATCCCAACGAAGCAATGCAGATTGGCGCTGATTTGGGTACGACCGTGCTCGAATCACCGGCCCCTCATTTTACAGGGCTGATTGAATCGATTCGCCTCTACAGCGGGCAAGCGCCCAAAGAACAATAATGTCGATGCTCCTGCATCGTCCTTATTCCTTTAGCCGCCCCTTTGTGGGGCGCGTCTAGCGGCGCACGAAGCAACCAGGACAATGGACCGCCGAGCGATACCGATTTGTTCATCAAAAATCATTCCGGCGCGGGACGTGCATTCGACGCGCTCCGCAGGCGGAGCGGCTAAAAAGATGTTCGCGCCAATTCGACGATGAGCTTCGCAACACGCTCCGCAGCATCGGGCTTCCCAAGTTTTCGTGCGGCATCCGCCATCTGTCGTCGCTCATTCGCATCTTGAATCAACGGCGCGATCGCTACCGAAAGTTTTGGCGCGTTCTTCTTCCGATCCCTTTCGTCGTCGATCAGAATCGCAGCACCGCCGTCGGCCAGCACTTTGGCGTTGAGCCGCTGGTGCATGTCTTTGTGGAAGGGGTAGGGCATGAGCAGCGAAGGCACGCCACATGCCGTCAGCTCGGCACAACTGCTCGCCCCCGATCGACAGATCGCCAGATCGGCAACACTCCAGATATCGGCCATCGCGGGCGTGAAGTCGATGACTTGCGCCACGACAGACCGACCACTCTCGACAAGCTTCTTATATCCCGTCCGGACTGCTTCCGCATGATCGCGCCCCGACAGGTGCAGGATCTGCCAGCCAGTCAGCGGCAAAGTCTCTAACATCGTCAATACGGCTTCATTGACCGTCTGCGCGCCCAGCGAAGCACCGGTGACGACCAGCGTATTGCGGCCAGGATCGATTTTCAGTCGCTGTGCAGCCTGCTCGCGCGGCGGCAGATTGCGAATGTCATTTCGAATCGGGCAGCCGGTGGTTTTCAGCTTCCCGCGATTGGCTTCCTTCACATATCCCGCTGTTTCATCGAACTGGCAGCAAACCGCCTGCACGCGCTTCATCAGAAGCTGATTGGCTTTTCCCGGAATGACATCTGGATTGAGGATCGCCCCGGGAATTTTGCGAGCCGACGCTTCACGCACCGCTGGCGTGGCCGCGTACCCTCCCAACCCCAGCACCGCCGCGGGCTTTCGCTCGTTAAGAACGGCCCGCACTACATCTTTCGTATCCCACCACTTTTTAGAAAACCGCAGCATGCCGCTGATCGACAGCGCAAGGGGAATGACGGGCTGCGTGATGAACTCAAACCCGGTCGGCTCCAGGATCACGCGATCAATCTCGCGTTTCGTGCACAGGAACAGGGGCTTGGCTTGCGGCGCTACATCCCGCAACGCCTCGGCAACGGCAATTCCCGGATACAAATGCCCACCCGTTCCGCCGCCGGCAAACAAAATCGTGATCGGTTCAGCCATCGAAGCGGGGTAGATTAGCGAGTGATATCGACTTTAGGAAATCTCCGTCGAGTAGCGTACGAGATTTTCCAGGGTTTGCTTTGCAGCGCCGCTGTCGATTGCACGAGCTGCGGCATTCATCGCTCCGGCCATATCTGAACTATGTCCCGCGACCGTCAGTGCCGCGGCGGCATTTAAAAGCGCAATATCGCGCGCGGGGCCATTCTCTCCACGCAAAATTCCGGAGATGACGCTCGCCGATTCATCTGCGTTTTTCACCTGAAGATCCGAGAGCCTTGCATATGAAAGACCCACCTCGCGCGGATCCAGCGTCCAATCTCGGATCTGCCCGCCTTGAAGCTCGCTGATGCGGGTCGGGCCGATCGTCGAAAGCTCATCGAGTCCATCATCGGCGTGAACCACCCACGCCCGCTCGCTACCCAATTCGCGCAGGACCTGGGCAAGACGATCGGTCAGTTCTGGTGCGAAAACACCCAGAAGCTGATGCCTGGCCCGCCCAGGATTGGTCAATGGTCCAAGTAGATTGAAGATCGTTGGGATCCCAAGTGCTGAACGGGCCGCGCCGACATGCTGCATGGCAGGGTGATGCAAACGCGCGAACGCGAAGCAGATATTCGCCCGTTCCAGGCAGCGGCCAAGTTGCTGCGGCGTCGTCTCAAGCGCGACGCCGAGCTTTTCCAAAACGTCTGCCGATCCGGATTGGCTGGAAGCCGAGCGATTACCGTGCTTGACGACTTTCACGCCCGCGGCGGCAGCGATCAATGCAGCGGCAGTCGAAATATTAAACGTATGGCGGACATCTCCGCCGGTGCCACAGGTGTCGAGGATGACGCTTCCTGGAGGCGCGCTGACCGCCGTCACTTTTTCGCGCATAACGGTTGCCGCGCCGACGAGTTCTTCGACGGTTGTGCCTTTCGCTGCGAGCCCCACCAGCAACCCGCCGATCTGCGCATCGGCAGCTTTGCCAGACATGATGTACAGAAAAGCCTGGCGGGCCTGATCGCGCGTCAGGTCTTCCCGGCGACAGAGTTTCAGCAGAATTTCACGCAGTGCGGCAGATTCCATGTACAGCGAAATCTACCATGATGGTGCGCCGCGCCAATAAATCAGCAGTGGATGGGCCGACCCAAGCGTCGAGACTCTGGGCGCGCCTGCGTGAGGAGGGGCTCACCGCATCGCTATCGTTCTTTTTTGTATTCGAGAATATCGCCAGGCTGGCAGTCCAACGCTTTGCAGACCGCCTCCATTGTTGACAGACGGATTGCTTTTACTTTTCCGTTTTTCAATACGGAAATATTAGCCATCGTGATGCCGACCTTCTCGGCCAGTTCGGTGACGCTCATTTTCCGCTTGGCCAACATGACGTCGATATTGATGACGATTGCCATGCTGGTTTACACCGTCAGGTCGTTTTCGGATTTAAGATCCACGGCATTCTGCAGAATCCGTTCAAAAATAGCCGCCGTAGTGGCTACGACTAACGAAGGAAAAGCAATGAGAATGCGCATGAAAACGCCCGCCGGCCGGTCGTCTCGATCGCCACTCATGAAGATCACGCTCACCGCAACGAAGCCGATAAGGGCAACCGCACAAAGTTTGATCGTTCGCAGCGCTTTCACGGCCTCTTGTGAGAAGATTTTGTTTTGTGCGGCATAGCCCAACACTTTGAATGCCTGATAGAGCGCGACAAAAAACGGAATGGACCCGACATACGCATATGCTATGAACGGATCGAAATACATTTGGTAGAGCGTGGCGTGTGCGTTCACGCCCTCGACGTGGGGTTCCCAAAGCAAGAAGGCAAGAGCGCCAATGCCGATGAGCACTATGATCGTCTGCAGAAACGCCGTGAAACTGCGCCTGATTGGCGGCGTTTTTACGTTTGCCATGGGCTCAGTTTTAGCTGGACAATTATCGTATGTCAATATTCATTTATCGAATTACGATAAGTTGCCGGCTCGGACGAGGATGAGTCCTCGTGCTTCCGACGCAGCGAGGGATCGAGCTACGCCAATCCTAAAACGGCAGGCGACATTGCGCAGCTGGAATCGTGGTGGTATTTAATACAATTACGCTGTGAGAACCTGCAGCAATTCCCGAATCTGCTTTTTCTGCGGATCGTCGGGATTGGATTTGAGATATCGATCGAGCCATGCCGATGCGGGCTGAGATAAGCCGCAACGTGCCAGCACGAGCCCCAGATCGCGCTGCAGATGGTTTTGCTCGGGCCAGAGCAGCATTTCCAATTCGAGCACGGCAGCCACGTCAGAATAGTGACCCGTCGCGCCGAAGACGTTAAGAAGATTCTGCAGAATTCGCGTCAGCCAATGGCGATTGGACGCCGGCCGAAGCAGCTCTTCGGACCATTCCACTTCCGGCCCGAACATTTCCATCATGCGCTCATGCGCTTCTTCGGGCGTCAAAATTCGCCCGCCCGCGAAAGCATCAACTAGAACTGGTGAGCCGCCGCACTCGACGCCAACCAGGAAATGTCCCGGCAGGCCGACACCCCATGAACGAAGGCCGACCCGTTCCGCGACGAGCTTGTAAACCAGCGACAGCGTAATCGGCAAACCTTTTTTCGATTGAATGACGGCAGGCAGATAGCTGTTGGAAGGGGCGTAATAGTCTTCGGTGTTGCCCTGGAAATTCAATTCCTCGAACAGGTATTCGTGCAGGTGCGCAAGCAAGGCTTGTGGCTGTTCGCCGCGCACGCGAGAGCGCACGGTGTCAGCATATTCCTGAATCGTCGCATCTACCTGCGCGCAATCCAAGTCTTCCATCTGATGCATGGAGATCGCTACGGCCCCATTGAGCAGCGCATCAGGAGAATTGATGTGTGGCAACTGCTTGGAAAGAAGTCTGAACGACCGGCTCGCACAGCACAGAGGTAAATGGGGCGTCATCGGTTTCTCCTGCCGAGGCGGCTTCTATTCAACAAAATCGAATAGAAATGCCATCTCTTCCAGCACATATGCAGATTCCATGCCGCACGATGGCTGGAGGGCCACTTCTTTATCGGACCCCGGGGGATGCTGTCATGAATCTTCGGGATGAAGGCGCGAGGGACAATTGGCGCGCGAGCGTATGCGCAAAATGTTCCAATGTGCTTGGATGTGTGACAAACGCTTTATTGAGGGCAGGAAATCGACTCGTGCTCGCCGATCGCTTGCAGCCAGAATCGATGAATGCTTCGCGAAAGCTGAATCAATTCTGTTTTCCGCAGTCGGCCCACAGCTTGATCGGGATTCAAACTCAGCCAATCCACAGCAGTTCGAGCCGCATTGGGGCACCATGAAAAAGTGGAGCCGGCGGCATCGAGTACTTCGCCAAGTGGCTTGTGAGGATTCAGATGCTGGCGAGCCAGCAAGTCGGCCAGAATTCGATCCGCATCAGCGCTCGCGAGTCCCGGCATGTCGCGAAAATTCATGCACTGCCTCCTACGGAATTCCATGAATTCCCATGGGAGTATAGAAGCGTCGTGCCGACGCTGTCGAGTTGAACTATTTTTTGCGTCTTTTGCGGCTGGGCCGTTGGAAGGGCCCGGATTTGACGAAACTCCGGTGCCAGCGACAGTTATGCCGACTTTTCCAGCCCGGATTGCGGCAGGTCTTTGAGCGTGTTCAGGCCGAACACTTCCAAGAATCGCTTCGTGGTGCCGTAAAGGATGGGCCGGCCCGGTTCTTCAGCCCGGCCAGCAATTTTGACCAGATGCTTTTCCATCAAGCTGCGAATGGTTTCGCCGCAGGCCACGCCGCGAATGGCTTCGACCTGCGCGCGGAGAATCGGCTGCTTGTATGCGACAATTGCCAGCGTTTCTAAAGCAGCTTTAGTCAGCTTCGCGTCGCCTTCCTTTTGATGCAGCTTTTGCAGGTAAGAACCGTAATCAGGCAGTGTCAAAATCTGATATCCGCCCGCGACCTGCTCGATGCGAAATGAACGCTGATCCTGCTCGTAATGCGAATTGAGCGTCTTGATCGCCCGCCGGATTGGCTTGGTGCTGGGAAGATCGAGCAATTCCGCGAGCCGGCCGGCGGTGAGCGGATGGTGCGTGCTCATCAGCAGCGCTTCGAGCGCCGGCAGATTGATCTCAGCCTCACCCTGATCGGCTGCACCTTCATCGCCTGCGTCCACCGCGCCATCGTGCGCTTCGGCTTCATTTTCAGAACCCTCGTCGCGAGCTTCCGCGGAAGTGTCATCATGTTCAGCGCCGTCGGCATCAGATGGCGCGTCTTGATCTTGCATGTCGATCCATTCTGTCGGTTCGTCTCGTACTAGTCGCAGCATGAGCTGATGCCTCCGATCTTCCGAAAGATATCGGCTTTTTCAAGCGCCCGACTGGACTCGACCAAAAGCCGCGGAAAACCCTAAACGGCTTATGGCACCTGATTTGATCCTCTCAGCACGCGTGACGAGAACGGCTGCCCCCTGAAGGAGCAATGTCATGACCTCCGCACGAATCCGGCGTCAACAAGCGTGGTCATCTGCGGCATTTGGCCTCGGCCTCATGCTGGGCCTGCGAGCGGCCGTCCGTGCTTATCGTCGCATTAATTTGCGCGGCAAGGTCGTGCTCATCACCGGCGGCTCGCGCGGATTGGGCCTCGTCTTATCGCGCGAATGTGCGAAACGCGGAGCGGTAATCGCGCTGTGTGCCCGCGACGAAGATGAGTTGCGTCGCGCGCAGCAGGATTTGGAAAGCCGCGGCGCGAGCGTCTCCACATTTCCGTGTGACGTGACTGATGCACCGCAAGTCCGCCAGATGATCGATCAGGTTAACGAGCGCTTCGGCCGGATTGATGTGCTGATCAACAACGCCGGCTCGATTCAGGTGGGGCCGATGGAGGTGATGACGCCGAAGGATTATGAAGACGCGATGCGGATTCACTTCTGGGCACCGCTTCACACCACGCTGGCGGTGCTACCTCAAATGCGACAGCGGCATGCCGGGCGAATCGTGAACATCTCATCGATTGGCGGAAAAATCGCCGCGCCGCATCTACTGCCTTACAGCGCCAGCAAATTCGCGCTCGTCGGATTCTCCGAAGGCCTCCGATCGGAATTGCTCAAACATGGGATCTACGTGACCACCGTCTGCCCCGGCCTGATGCGCACCGGCAGTCCGCGTAACGCGATGTTCAAAAGCCAGCATCGTGCCGAGCATGCATGGTTCGCCATCAGCGACGCCGCGCCAGGATTGTCAATCAGCGCGCAGTCTGCCGCGCGGCGTATTGTTCGCGCGCTATGCCATGGAGAAGCGGAGCTGATGGTTTCGCTGCCGGCCCGGCTTGCAGTCTCCTTCCATGGCCTCTTCCCCGGCATCACCGCCGACTTGAACAGCCTGCTCAATCGCCTTCTGCCCGGCCCCGGCGGGATCGGTCAGGGACAGCTACCAGGCCGCTTCAGTGAATCCGCCGTCGCGCCGTCCGTCTTGACCGCGCTAAATGAACGCCAAGCGGTCCAAAACAACGAGTGAACGTGAAAAGTTCAATCACGGCGATGAAATAAGCGGGGTGCGTGGGATGCAACTCTCTCACGGAACGCACATTAAAAGTTGGTTTCATCCGCCGATCGAAGGAAGCTCATCGTTAGTTAAAATCGCGCAAGGTTCGCCATTTTTGCGTTCTCAAGGAAAAACAACCTTACTAGAATGCGCCCATAAGGAATGCGCCGGCTCGCCATTTCCCTGATCTTAATTAAGGGTATGAAATCATGACCGTAAGAATTCTCATCGCTGACGATCATCGCATGGTCCGAAAAGGATTGGTTGCGTTGCTTACGGCAGAAGAGACCTTTGAAGTGGTCGGCGAGGCCGACGATGGCCGCGCCGCGGAGCAGATGGCCAGCCAACTGCAGCCGGATGTTGTGGTGATGGATTTGCGCATGCCGAACCTCAATGGGATCGACGCCACACGGCAAATTCTCGGCGAATCCCCAAAGACGAAAATCATTGGCCTTTCCGCGAACTCCGATTCGCGCAGCGCGACCGAAATGCTGCGCGCGGGCGCAAGCGGGTACGTCTTCAAGCAGTCTGCCTTCGAGGAACTGGCCACCGCCATCCGCACCGTCATGCAGGGCGAAATTTACCTCAGCCCATCGCTGGCCGATGGCATCCTCGCCGATTACCTCAAGGGCAACGGTCGCGAGCCTGGCTCAGTTTTCGGCATGCTTTCCCAGCGCGAGCGTGAAGTCCTCCAGCTCATTTCCGAAGGGCGCGCCACCAAAGAAGTGGCAGCAGAGCTTCACGTCAGTGTCAAGACCGCCGAAACCCATCGCCGAAATCTGATGGAAAAACTGCACGTCGACAGCGTCGCGGAGCTGACCAAGTATGCGATCCGAGAAGGGCTGACCAGCGTGTAGAGGCGTCTGCTTCCGCGCCGCAGATCGCGCCAAGAACGCCAAGAAGCCAAGGACGCCAAGAATCAATTCAGAAATTGTCTTCTTGGCGCTCTTGGCTTCTTGGCGTTCTTGGCGCAAGAGCGAACGGAAAAAGGCGCAACCCTCGAAAACTTCTCGGTGGACTGCGCGAAAGAGTTCGTTACTCTACTCGCTCATGACCCCATCTATCACCGATCGTCACGTTTGCTGGATCTGGATTGGCGTATTGCTGGCGATGGTGTCAGCAACTCAACCTGCGATGGCTGCTGAAAGCGAAAAGCCTTTGGATCAGTTGCCGCGAATAAAATCGCTGCCGGATCCGTTTTTGCTTCCCGATGGACAGCGCATCACGTCGCCCGATCAATGGCCCAGCCAACGGCGCCATCTTCAGGATCTGATCCTCGCCTATGAATATGGAAATCCTCCCGCACCCTGCGCAGTAAAGGCCGAAGAAACCGGCTCTAAAGTTCTCGATAGCGGTGCGACGGAAAAGCAGATGCTGCTGCATGTCGGGCCGGACGGGCAGATCGCGGTGCATCTGGTTTTGACGATTCCCAAAACCAACGGGCCGCATCCGGTGATCGTGAAGGGCGATCTGTGCTGGGGACGCGTGAAAGAGGATATCGTTTCGGAAGTCATTCGGCGTGGCTACATGCTCGCCGAGTTCGATCGCACCGATTTTGCCCCGGACAAAAACAACGCGCCCGGCGGCGTGCGGCCGCTTTATTCCGATGCCGACTGGGGCACGATTGCTGCCTGGGCGTGGGGCTTTGGGCGCGTAAACGATTATCTCCTGACGCGCGACGATGTGGATGCCAGCAAACTGATTAACACCGGCCACTCGCGTGGCGGAAAAGCGGCGCTTCTTGCCGGGGCGCTAGACACGCGCGTCGCGCTGACGGTTCCCAATGGCTCAGGATGTGGCGGAGCCGGTTGCTATCGCGATCAGGCGCCAAAGAGCGAAGATATCGCCGCGATCCTCAAGAACTTTCCTTACTGGTTCAAATCCGATTTTCATCAGTTCATCGGCCACATCGACAAACTGCCGATCGATCAACACGAACTCCGAGCGCTGGTCGCACCGCGGGCACTGCTGACGACCGATTCGGTGGATGATCTCTGGGCCAATCCGCCCGGGACCGAGCAGACTTACCTTGCCGCGCGCGAAGTCTTCGAATTTCTGGGCGCGGGCAACAAGATCGGCATTCACTATCGTCACGGCAAGCACGATCAAAATGAAGAAGACTTCGCGGCACTGCTGGACTTTGCCGACCACGTCCTGCTGGGCAAGTCAGTCATGACGCAATTCGATCGGCTGCCTTACCCAACCTGGCCGCTGGCGCGCAACTGGGATGCCCCGCTGAATCTCAAGCCTAAGCTGATGATGGACATCTGGCCCGGCACCGCTCCGGGCGAGAAGGGCAACATCGGCGCAGAAATGATCCAGCCGATGAAGCCCGGCGAAAAGCCGGTCGAGCGCCTCACGAATGTCACGAAGCCGACGATCTCCTTCTATCCCGCGCCCAAAGATCACAACACCGGCGCATCAATCATCATCTGCCCCGGCGGCGGGTACAGCATTCTCGCCTGGGATCTGGAAGGCGAAGAAATCGCCAAATGGCTCAATTCCATTGGAGTCAATGGAATTATTCTGAAGTATCGAGTGCCCAAGCGTCCCGATGAGCCGCGATATGTGCCGCCGCTGCAGGATGCACAGCGCGCGCTGAGCCTCGTGCGCTCGCATGCTCAGGAATGGAATCTCGATCCGCATCGCATCGGCATGCTGGGCTTTTCCGCCGGTGGGCATCTCACCGCTGCCGCGTCAACCAATTTTGACAAGCGGGCGTATGAGACGATCGATGCGGTAGATCAGGAAAGCTGCCGGCCCGATTTTGCCGTGCTGATTTACCCGGCTTATTTGACTGGAGAGGATAACAACGGTCTCGCGCCGGAAATCCGCGTGACCGCGCAAACCCCGCCGACGTTTTTGGTGCAGACCGAAGACGATCCGGTGAAGGTGGAATGCAGCGTCAACATGTTCATGGCTCTCAAGCAAGCGCATGTGCCCGCCGAGCTGCATGCCTACACGATCGGTGGACATGGATATGGTTTGCGGCCCAGCGATCATCCCGTGAGCGAATGGCCGCAGCTATGTGCGGATTGGTTGAAGAGTCGGGGGTTGCTGGACCAGCAGAACGATTCGGGGAAATAGCGAGGGCGTCCCTTTTTCTCCCGCCCCCGGTAATCCGGGGGAGGGCTGGGGAGGGGGTTCGCGATTGACAGAAGAGCTATTTTCCCGGCACCATCGCGTCTCATGCCCGGCATGCGCGACCCCGACCGACGCCTGCGCACGTTCGCGCGCCATATGCGCCAAGCGCCAACCGATGCGGAGCGAAAGCTCTGGTCTCTGCTGCGTCGCGGCAAACTCGATGGTTATCATTTCCGAAGACAGGTGCCGATCGCTGGATACATCATCGATTTCTGCTGTTTATCCGCAGGTCTAGAGCGGTTCACCTCCCGCTCTAGCGTTTGTAGCCGCAATGCTCGAAAAATCCCCCGGCGTCGCCGGAGCTGATCTGGTCCAACATCCGTTGCAGGTCCTTCCATAAGATGTCGATGGCGCGGTGGCCGGCTGATCGGACCAGTTGTTTGAACTTGGAGAACGCCGGTTCGATCGGACTGAAATCGGGTGAATAAGGTGGCAGGTACAGGAGCCTGGCTCCAGTCGATTCGATCAGTTCCTTGACACGGATTCCCTTGTGGCTGGAGAGGTTGTCCATCACCACGATATCGCCGGCTTTGAGTGCTGGGCAGAGGATCTGTTGTACGAAAGCTTCAAACGCATCGCGATTCACCGGGCCATCCAGCACCATCGAGCAGCGTATTCCGTTTCGGTCCAGAGCGCCGATGACCGTGGTGGTTTTCCAATGACCGTGCGGCACTTTCTCCACCAGCCGCTGGCCATGCGGTGCCCGGCCGCGCAGGCGAGTCATGTTGGTCTTGATCCAGGTCTCATCAATGAAGATCAGACTCGAAGGATCAAGCCCCAGTTGCATTACCTTCCACTCCGCCCGCTGCTGCGCGACATCCGCTCGGTCCTGTTCTGCGGCGCCAAGCGACTTTTTTTATATGTCAGCTTCAGCTTCCGCAGCGCCTTGCAGATCGTCCAAATACTGCAATCCACCTTCAACGATTCCCGCAGCTCCGCCAAGGTCGCATCAGGCTTTTGATCCACCAGGTCTCGAAGTCGAGCCGGATCGACTTTGGGCGTTTGCCTGCCGCCACCGGTGCGGGGCTTGATGTCACCGCGTTCGCGCCGATGTTGTTTGAGACGTCGCGTCCAGGCAGGACTGACGCCGTAAGTTTTAGCAATCTCCTTCGTTTGGCGACCCGCATCGTAAGCGGCCATCACCCGCTCTCTCAGATCCATTGAGTAGGGTTTCATGCCCCCAGCATACGTGTCAAAATGTCCTGGCGCTAGAGCGCGGGGTGAGCCGCTCTAGGCGTGGAGGCGGACGGTGGGCAGCACCACGACCCCGAGGGCCAATCGTACGATCAGCGTCGCAGTGAAGTGCTGCGTGCTGCGGGCATCAGGATCATCCGCTTCAGCGATTATGAGATTCTGAAATATCCGGATGCGGTTCAGCGAACGATATATCGCGAGTTGACCGAAGAACCCCCTCCCTAGCCCTCCCCCGGAGTGCCGGGGGCGGGAAGGAGATGATGGTAGCATTTGATGGAAAGCTCCACTTTCCCCCTCGCATTGCCCCCCAATTCCACCACAAGTAAAATGACTTGCGAAAGACGTGCGATCAGGGAAGTATGGAAAGTCCGCAATGTGATCAAGTGACCCGGCTGCTTTCCGAAGCAGCGGCGGGAAGCTCAGAAGCCGCAAGCGAAGTGCTGCCGCTGGTGTACAACACACTCAAAGACATCGCGCGCCAGCGCATGTCAATGGAGCGGCCCGATCACACGCTCCAGGCGACGGCGCTGGTCAATGAGTGCTATCTTCGTTTGATGGGCACATCGGCGCTGCACATCTCGGCGCGAGCGCAATTCTTTCATGTCGCGGCCGAGGCGATGCACCGCATTCTGGTCGAGCATGCGCGATCGCGTGGCCGCTTAAAGCGCGGCGGCAAGAGCAAGCGGATGCCGATCAATGTGCTCGATCTTGCGGCGGCAGAGGAGCCGCGCGAGATCCTGGCATTCGACGAGGCGCTGTCCAATCTCGCGACCGAATCGCCCGACACCGCGGCCGTGGTTCGTCTGCGGTTTTTTGCAGGCCTAAGCGTCGAGGAAACGGCAAAGACGCTGGCCATCTCGACGCGAACGGTTAACCGCGAATGGGCTTATGCCCGGGCATGGCTATATGATGCGCTGAACGAGACTGAGGGCTGATTTGGGGAAAATGAAGGTTTCCCATGCAATTGCGGGATTCGACGCGCGTGCGCGATATCTTCTGCAAGCTGATCGAGGCCGATCGGTCCGATCATGAATCGCTCCTCGATCGCGAGTGCGAAGGGTCGGCCAGCCTGCGCGCCCGCGTGATGGAGTTGCTCAATGCCCATGAGCTGGCGGGGAATTTCCTCGAATCGCCCACGATCAGCGAAGAGGACACAGCGGATGGCTCCTCCTCATCCCAGCCCGCACCGCTGGCGGAAATTGGAACCTGCATCGGCCCCTACAAGCTCGTGGAGATGATCGGCGAAGGGGGCTTTGGCGTCGTGTTCCTGGCCGAGCAGGAACAGCCGGTCCAGCGGCAGGTGGCGCTGAAGATCATCAAGGCGGGGATGGATACTCGACAGGTCGTAGCGCGCTTCGAAGCCGAGCGGCAGGCGCTGGCGATGATGGAGCATCCCAATATCGCTCGCGTTTTCGATGGCGGGGCCACCGACACGGGCCGCCCTTATTTTGTCATGGAACTCGTGCGAGGGCTCCCGATCACCGAGTATTGCGATCGACAGCACCTTAGTACGCGCCAGCGGCTGGAGCTGTTCATTCCCGTCTGCCGGGCCATTCAGCATGCCCATCAGAAGGGAATCATTCATCGCGATCTCAAGCCAACCAATATTCTGGTTGCGACCGAAGACGGCGTCCCATCACCGAAGGTAATCGACTTTGGCATCGCCAAGGCCAGCAGCGCGCCGCAGGGGCGAGCGCCGATGACTGAGCAGCCGCAGTTGATCGGCACGCCGCAATACATGAGCCCCGAACAGGCCGGCGCAAGTCAGGACATCGACACCCGCAGCGACATTTATTCGCTGGGCGTGCTGCTCTATCAGCTATTGACCGGTGTTCCGCCATTCGATCCGGAGAGGTTCAAGCCGGCCGGTTACGACGAAATCCGCCGACTCGTGCGCGAGGTTGAGCCGCCGCGTCCCAGCACGCGCCTGGCGACGCGCGATGCCGCCGCCCAGGCCAGCGCGGCTCTGCAGGGCATTGAGCTTTCGCGCCTTCGTCGCTCGCTGCGCGGCGATCTCGATTGGATCGTCATGAAGGCGATCGAAAAAGATCCTGCCCGCCGATACGACACCGCCGGCGATCTTGCCGCCGACGTGAGGCGCTTTTTGAAGCACGAGCCAGTTCACGCGGGGCCGCCTGGCGCCGCCTATCGATTGGGAAAAATGGCCCGCCGGCATCGCGTTGCGCTGATTGCCGTCGCCTCCGTGATGATTTCGCTGGCGGCAGGGTTGGCCGTCGCCAGCTTTGCTTTGGTCCGCGCCCGGATTGCGGAGCATTCAAAAGAGATCATGCGCGAGGACGCGGTCGAAAAACTGTGGGCTTCGTATCTGGCCGAGGCGCGCGTGAGCCGATTCAGTGGCCGGCCGGGACAGCGATTCAGCGGGCTGGCGGCTCTGCAAAAGGCTGCCCGGATTCGCCCCAACATGGCTGTTCGCAACGAGGCCATCGCCTGCATGTCGGTTCCGGATATGGAACTGGTGCGGAGTTGGGAGGGGCAGCCCGAAGGTTACGAGCAGATGGCCTTTTCGAACAAACTGGATCGATATGCCAGGGGTGATCAGGTCGGCACGATTCACGTTTATGAGACACGCTCCGACGCCGAGCTTTTTTCCCTTCCCGGCGATGGGAATCCGCTCGACTGGTTTTTAATGTTCAGTCCCGACGACCGGTATCTTGCCGCTGCCCGGGAAAAATCTTTTGCGGTATGGGATCTGGTTAGACGTCAAATCGTTTTCTCAACACCTTTTCCCATAACTCCAGTGCAGGCAGTCGATTTTTCGCCGGACAGCAGGCTGATTGCCATCTCAGTGGGGCCTGACCTGCTCGAGCTTTACGAGCTGTCGTCTGGAAGAAAGGTGAAAAGCATCCCTCTCGAAGGCCGCGCCGACCGGATCCGGATGGACCATCAGGGAAAACGCCTGGCTGTCTACCTGCAAAGGCGGAAGATCGTCATCTTTTCAACTGATGATTGGTCGCGCCTGATCGACTTTGAGACGCCCGGCGATATCGAACGCCTGTCGTGGAATTCGGATGGAAGCCTGCTAGCGGGCGCGTGCCGGGATCGAAATCTCTACGTCTGGGATGCGTTTGATGGGCAAATGCAGTCATCGATCGAGGGGCACCTGTCGGCCGCGTTGCGCGTCGAGTTTCTGCATTCGGATCGGTTGCTGCTGAGCACAAGTTGGGATTACACGGCTCGTTTGTGGGATCCGCTTTCGGGCAAGCAGCTTTTGATGACTCCAGCCCCGGGATATGCGGTACAAGTCAGCCCGGACGATCAATACATTGGGCTTTGCACCGGTTCGCTTTCGCAACTGTGGAAAATTCAGCAGTGCCGCGAATGCCGGCTGTATTCCGGGCCGGTCACCGACGATCGCGGATGGAGCTGCGCGATCAGCCCCAATGGCCGACTGTTGGCCAACGCCAGCCGGGGAGGCGTTCGCATCTGGGATCTGGCAACCGACCGCCAGCTTGCGCACATGGCTATTGAAGCCGACAGTTACGTCAACCTTTTTTTCAGTGACGACGGGAAAAGCCTGTTTGCCGCTGGCGGAGGCCAGGTACGGCGGTGGGCTTTGCCGGCAACTCTTGAAGCGTTTAAATCTCGGAATCTGGGCGCGCCAGAAATTTTGGCGCCAGCCAGGGGGCTTGCCGCCCTGGGCACCGATGGGCACACGATGGTTTACGATGGCGGCGATGGCAAGATTTATCTGGTCGATCTCCGCAATCCATCAAAGGTCATGCAACTGGGTGAACATCTTGGAACGATTCGCTCCATTGCCGTGAGTCCGGATGGCAAATGGGCAGCAACCAGCGCTCGACGAACCGGGTCATTCCGCGTGTGGGATTTGGCCAAGCGCCAAAGAGTTGCCGAGTTTGGGCCCAGCAGTTTCGATATCGACATGGAGGGCGTTGCCTTCAGCCCGGATGGAAAATGGTTTGTCGGCGGAGATGCCGGTGCTTATCGCTTTTGGAATGTTGGAACGTGGCAGCTCGATCACCTGATTCATCGCCGTCGCACGCATCACCCAGCCTTGATCGCATTCCGGCGCGATGGAAAAACCATGGCCGCCATCATGGGTATCGAAGACGCGGTGCAACTGATCGATCCTGCCACCGGCAAAGAGCTGGCGACGCTGGAAGACCCGCAGATGCATGAAGTGGGCTCCCTGGCCATCGCCGGCGATGGCACCAGCGTCGCGATCGGAAATATCGATCATTCCACGACCGTCTGGGATTTGCAGCTCATCTGTAAACGCCTGGTGGACATGGGGTTGGATTGGTAAATCTGGCCCTCACGCTGTTCCCGCCATAATTTTCCAAATTCATTTGTCGCTTTTATTGGCTGCCCGTCGCTTATTCAGGTGAGCCGGGGCGTCCGATCACAACCCTTCTGCCTGCGTGGCCTTTTTTAGGCAGAGAGAAAAGTAGAAGCTTGAGGGCTCTCGACTTATTGGGGTTCCGGCTGACTTTGGGGAAGCGAGTGACCGCGGATCGTATCGCTTGACCTTCTTCAGGTGAAGGAAACGCGAAACGGTTCGCGGTTGCTCTATTTAAGGGGGGAAGATTCCCTCCTGCGAATCATTAGATTCACGAGCATCGTTTTTCCGCAAGTTTAGCGGGTTCGCTTGCGAGCCGTTGACCGCGCCTTTTTTCGTGAACCACGCGCCGATCTCTAAAGCATGAATGTTGGAAAGCGGATGGCAGCGCTCAACGGCTCGCAAGCGAGCCCGCTAAACGGTCGCTCGTGCACTCCACTGGTCTTTTGCGTTCGGACGGATTACAATTGTTTCGACACGCGGGGCTGGAGGGACGATTTTGGCAACTTCCTCCGAGCCATCTGAACGTATGTTAGACGCGCGTATAGCGCGCGGTCATGGAAGGTTCAGGCCCGGCAATGAGCCACCCGCACACTCCATCTTCGCATTTCCCTGCCGTCATTAGTCATGGCGGCGGCGCCAGCGCTCTGAACGCAAACGTTCTGGTTCTCAATAAATTCTATCAGGCGATTCGCGTCATTAACGTGCGCCGCGCCTTCTCGCTGCTTTGCCGCGATCTGGCGGAAGTGATCCACATCGAGAACGATGCCGAGGGCAAGAGCCAGTGGCAGAATCTCGATTTTGCAAGCTGGGCCGAGCTGTCGCAGCTCAAGCGGGAGTTTGAGCCGGACGGCTACGACTGGATCCATACGGTGCGCTTCCAGATCGCGGTGCCGCGGATCATCCGGCTGCTGGGATATGACAAGCTCCCCCGGCAGGATGTGAAGTTCAACCGGCGGAACATCTACGCCCGCGACGGCAATCGCTGCCAGTATTGCGGGAAGAAGATGCCGACCACCGATCTGTCGCTGGATCACGTGGTGCCCAAGAGCCAGGGCGGCAAGACGACCTGGGAAAACATCGTCTGCTGCTGCATCAAGTGCAACGTCAAGAAGGGCGGCCGCACGCCCGAACAGGCGCATCTGCACCTGATCACCAAGCCGGTGAAACCGAAGCGCAGCCCGGTGATCAATATCCGGCTGGCGGATGACCGCTACTGGAGCTGGAAGCAGTTCCTCGACAACGCCTACTGGACGGTCGAGCTGCGATAGGTTGGCTCGTAAAATCTGAATAATGAATAGCAGGCCAGGCACGTTATGGTGTGCCTGGCCTGTTCATTTCTTGAGAAAGTTGGCCAGCAGCTTTTCGCCTTGCTCGGTGAGAAAACTTTCGGGGTGATACTGGACGCCTTCCAGCGGCCAGGTCTTGTGACGCACGCCCATGATTTCGTTTTGGTCGGTCCACGCACTGATCTCGTATTCGGGCGGCAGCGTGTTGTTTTCGATGATCAGGCTGTGATAACGCGTGGCGACGAAGGGATTGGGCATGCCGGCGTAAAGCGTGCGGCCATCGTGATGGATTTGGTCGGTTTTGCCATGCATGAGCCGAGCGGCGCGGATGACATTCGCGCCGGCAGTAAAGCCGATGCATTGATGCCCGAGGCAGACGCCCAATACCGGAAGCTTTGGCCCGAAATGGCGGATGACATCATTGCTGATTCCACCCTCGCGCGGCGTGCAGGGGCCGGGGGAAATCACAATATGCGTGGGTTTCAGCGCCTCGATCTGATCGACAGTGACCTTATCGTTTCGGAACACCTCGATCGTGCGGGAAGGATCGACCTCGCCCAACTTCTGCACGAGGTTGTAGGTGAAAGAATCGTAATTATCGATCAGGACCAGCATCGTGTTTCTATCCAAGCTTAAGCGGCAGATTCGAAAAGTAAAACATGGGTGGAGAAGCTGTTCGTGCTCAGCATCCCAGACATTTCAGCAGTCGCGGCCCCTGATAAGGCCTGTACAAGTTTTCGTCCTGTCGGGCCGCACGTTACACTCGGCACATGCAGCGCGACGTTGACCAGGTCCTGATTCCGCGGGCGCAGATTGCGCAGCGCGTGGGGGAGCTCGCGACGCAAATCACCGCTGACCGTTCCGCTGCCGCGGACGAGGGGCAGATCACGATCCTCCCGATCATGACCGGCGCGATGATCTTCTGTGCGGACCTCATCCGCGAGATTCCGATCACGATGCAGATCGGCCTGATCACGGTCAGCAGCTATCCGGGAAAAAGCGTCATCAGCCAGGGGGCGCAGGTCATCGGGCAGCAGCTTGGCGATGTGAAAGGGCGCGATGTGCTGCTGCTGGACGACATTCTCGATACCGGCGCGACGCTTCGACTCGTGAAAGGCGTCCTGGAGGAAAAGGGGGCGGCGAGCGTGAAAGCCTGCGTTTTGCTGCGTAAAGACCGCCCATCCGCCCAATCATTTGCCGCGGATTACGTGGGATTTGAGATACCGGACGTGTTTGTCGTGGGGTACGGGCTGGATTTTAATAACCATTACCGGAATCTCCCCGATATTGTTACACTAAAGGAGGAGGTTCTGGCACGCCCATGAGAGAAGACAGCGATCGATCCAGGCTGCCTCGCCGCTCGCGCAACTCGCGATGGACGCGCACGATCCCGTCCATGCGCCTCTCGCTGCAAGCCGAGGCGGCAGCCACCGCATCGCCGGCCGCGGCCCCGGTCGTCGCGCCGGCGGCAAGTTTGCTCACGGGGCAAGTCCTTCGCGATGGCGAAGTGGTGATGCTCGTCGCCAAGCCTTCCCTTTGGTTCATTCCGCTCAGTTCGTTGGGATGGATCGTTGCGCCGGTGATGGCTTGCGTCGCCGCGAGGGCGACCGATCAGCAACACATCCACATCTGGGTGGAAACGGCCCTGTTCATCGGCGCAGCCCGCATCATGTGGGCGATCGTCAACTGGATGGGCAAGCTCTATGTATTGACCGATCAGCGGATTCTTCGCGCCTCGGGTGTGTTCAGCGTCGATCTGTTCGAATGCCCGCTTCGCAAAGTGGCGCGAACGCGATTGCTCCCAACGATCCGCGAGCGAGCGCTCCGATTGGCGTCGATCGAAATCATTCCTGAAGACGATACGCGTCCCTGCGCCTTCTGGCAGACGCTGGCCAAGCCCGCGGAGATCAACGAGAAGCTTCAGCGCGCCATCCGCCGGGCCAAGCAGGGCGGCATGCCCTGGTAAAAGGCCGGGCTGATTGATCCATGCCTCGAACTGAGATTTCTCCGCGATCCGTGCCCGCGCAAACTTCTTCGCCTGAATCGCGCGGAATCGATCGATTCATTCCGGCATTTCTGATCATCACAATATTTGCTACCTATTGCCCGCTGCTGACCAGCGAATTCACCACCTATGACGATAACCAAACGATCGTCACCAATCCCTGGCTGAATCCACCAAAGTGGGAAAGCCTGGCGGAATTCTGGAATCCGCGCAAGCCGGTCATGGATATTTATATCCCGCTGACTTACAGCGTCTGGGCGGGCGTGGCGGCGCTGTCGTATGTGCCGGTGCCTGATCCGACGACCGGGGCTTATCTCAATCCATGGATCTTTCATGGGGCCAATATTCTGGTGCATTGCATCGCGGCGCTGCTGGCGTTTGCGATTCTCCGCCGGCTGACGAAATCGCCCTGGGCCTCGGCGGCGGGGGCGGCGCTGTTTGCGTTGCACCCCATGCAGGTTGAGCCGGTGGCGTGGGTTTCGGGGATGAAGGATGTGCTGGCGGGTTGTATGGGATTGCTTGCGATCTGGCAGTACATCGCGTTTGTCGAGTCAGCGAAATCGCAATCAACATCGTCGCACCGATGGCTTCATTATGCCCTCGCAATCCTCGCATTTACGTTCGCTACTCTGGCCAAGCCGAGTGCTGTCGTGGTTCCACTGCTGGCGGGAGCAATCGACATCGGGCTGTTAAAGCGAACATGGCGACAGGTGATGATTTCGCTTGCACCATGGCTTGTGCTGACGGTGCCGATCATCGTCGAAGGCCATTTCGCGCAGCCGGCGTCGCAACTGGGATACATCACGCCGATCCATCTTCGGCCGCTCATTGCGCTCGATGCATTAGGGTATTACCTTTACAAGCTGCTGCTGCCGATCTGGCACAGCATCGTGTATGGCCGCACGCCACAGTCGGTGCTGCGACATGGCTGGCTCTACTTCACCTGGATCGCGCCGGTCGCGGTTGCGATATGTGCCTGGCTTTATCGAAAGCGATTTCCCGCGTTGCTGACGGGAATCGCGATCTATTGGCTGGCGGTGCTGCCGATATTGGGACTAGTGCCGTTTGATTTCCAGGATCATTCAACCGTCGCCGACCATTACCTCTACTTAGCGATGCTCGGGCCGGCGATCATTGCCGCCTTTGCATTGGCTCGCGCCAACGGACGCGCGATGATTGGATTTTGCATCGTCGCAATCATTGTGATGGCCAGTTGGTCTTTCATTCAAAGCCTGCCGTGGCACGATTCCATGTCGCTCTATCGACATGCCCTAACCGTCAACCCACATGGCTGGGTCCCGCGCAACAACCTGGCGGTTTTGGAAGATAATGCCGGGCACCATGCGCTCGCGCTGCAACTCCTTCAGCAGGCGCAACAGGATGTTCCGCCGTCTGTGGGCGATCGCGCCGCCCAGTTGGAAAGCCTTGGTGATGTCTACGCCCATATGGGCCAATATCAGCAGGCCTTATCCGAGTATGAGCAGATTGAAGGCATTTCACCGGGGAATCCGGTCATCGGACGAAAGATTCTCGAAATGCGCGCTCGCACCGGTGCGCCGCCGCGCCGGTGAACACACAACGTGCTACACCAGCATCTTGCTCACCACGTTCCCCGAAACATCCGTCAGCCGAAAATCTCGCCCCTGGAATTTGTAGGTGAGCTTTTTGTGATCGATGCCCATCTGGTAGAGCATCGTCGCGTGCAGGTCGTGGATGGAGCAGATGTCTTCGATGGCGTTGTAGCCTAGTTCGTCGGTGGCGCCGATGGTCTGCCCGCCTCGGACACCGCCGCCGCAGGCGAACATGCTGAAGCCTTTGATGTGGTGATCGCGGCCATTGCCCTGGGCCATGGGGGTTCGGCCAAATTCGCCGCCCCAGATCACCAGCGTTTCGTCCAACATGCCGCGGTTTTTCAGATCGGTGATCAAAGCGGCGGTGGGGCGGTCCACCTCTTCGCCTTTCAGCTTGATATCGTTTTTCAAATTTGAATGGTGATCCCAATCGCGGTGATAAAGTTGGATGAACCGCACGCCGCGCTCGGCCAGCCGTCGAGCCATGATGCAATTGGCAGCAAATGATCCGTCGGCCCCCTTCGAGCCATACATCTCCAGGATTTCCTTCGGCTCACTCGAAAGGTCCATCAATTCCGGCACGCTCGACTGCATCGCGAAAGCCATCTCATATTGGCTGATTCGCGTGGCGATTTCCGGATCATCGATCAGTGCATTCTCCGATTCATTGAGCTTCTCCACCGCGCTTACAACATCGCGCTGTCTTTGCGCACTGACTCCGCCCGGCCGGCCCAGATACAGCACCGGATCACCCTGCCCCCGGAATTGCACGCCTTGGAAGCGCGAAGGCAGGAAGCCGCTGCTCCATTGCCGAGCCGAGACCGGCTGATTCTGCCCGCCTCGCCCCTGGCTCATCATCACGACGAAGCCCGGGAGGTTATCGCAATCGCTGCCCAGGCCATACAGCGCCCACGAGCCCATGCTCGGCCGTCCGGAGATGGTGGTGCCGGTGTTCATGAAGGTATGAGCCGGGTCATGGTTGATCGCTTCGGTCACCATCGAGCGGATGATGCAGATCTCATCCGACACCGCGCCGATGCGGGGAAAAAGCTCGCAGATCTCCTGCTTCGATTTGCCGAACTTCTGGAAGTTCCACTGCGGCGCAAAGCAGCGAAGCTGCTGCCCCTGAAGCTGGGCGATGGGCTGCCCCTTCGTGAAGCTGTCGGGCATGGGCTTGCCGTTCATCTGCCCGAGCATCGGCTTGTAATCGAAGGTTTCCAGATGCGATGGTCCGCCGGCCATGGTCAGCCAGATGACGCGCTTGGCGCGGGCCGGGAAATGCAGCGGATTGACCACGCCATGCCAATGCTGATGAGACGATGACCCTGTGCCTTCCGCAGCGTGCAATAGCGACGGATTGAGCAGCGAAGCCAGCGCCGCAGCGCCAATTCCCCGGCCCATCGTGCCGAGAAATGTGCGGCGCTGCTGCAAACGAATTAGCTCCTGCGGCGTCATGACATCAACCTTCTCTCGTGTACGACAAAATCTATCGCAATTACTTCCATTGCATTACATGCGCGTGATCGTCTCATGCAGGTTCATGATCACCCGCGCCACGCTGGTCCAGGCGGCAAGTTCCGCTGGATCGATCTTGTCCGGCACCGGCGCTTCGCCAGCATGAATCAGCTTCTGCGCGGCAGCCGGGTCTTTGTTGTATTCAGCCAGATGCTGATCCAGCAAATCGCACAGCAGGTGAACCTCATCCGGCCGCGGCTTGCGTGCCTCGGCAGTCATATAGGCAAATTCGAGCCGGCTCTGAACTGAGTCTCCGCCTTGCTGAATGATCTTTGCCGCAAAGACGCGCGAGGCTTCGACATAAGTCGGATCATTGAGCAGCACCAGCGCCTGCTGCGGGATATTCGATCGATTGCGTTCGCAGACCGCCTCCTCGCGCGACGGAGCGTCGAACGCCAGCAGGCTCGGCTGCAGAAAGCTCCGCTGCCACCAGGTGTACAAGCCTCGGCGATATTGATTGGGGCCGGTGTCGGCCATGTATTTCCGCACCGGGAAATTCAACTGATCCCAATATCCATTCGGTTGGTAGGGCTTGACGCTCGGCCCGCCAAGGTGATCGACCAGCAGGCCGCTGATCTCCAAAGCATTATCACGGACAAATTCCGCGTCTAGTCGGAATCGCGCCTGATGCGCGAGCAGGCGGTTATACGGATCCTTTTGCTTGTCCAGTTCGCTGGGTTTCGAGCTTTCGCGGTAGACGCTGCTGGTCACAATCAGGCGGACGATGTGCTTGATGTCCCAGGGATGGCAGCCCTGCGCGTCGAAAGAGGGCTCCATGAATTCCATCGCCATCCAGTCGATGAGCTTCGGATGCGTCGGCCATTCGCCTTGGGAGCCAACATCATCTAGCACTTTTGAAATGCCCTGGCCGAAGTACATCCGCCAGAGGCGATTGACGAAGACTCGCGCGGTCAGCGGGTTTTCTTGGCTGACAATCCAGTGGGCGAGATCGATCCGTGTGAGCCGGCGGGTCTTTTCGGTTTCGCGCAACGATTCAGGCGTTAGAAACGCGGGAACGGCAGGCGACATCACCGCGCCGGTATCATCCATCCAGTTGCCGCGATGCAGTAGGCGAACCGTTCGCGGCGGGGCATCAACTGTCACCAGACATTTGGGCGCCGCATCAAGAAATTCGGTCTTCTGCTTCTCCAATGCCGCCAGCTTCTGCCGAGCCGGTTGAAGCAGGGGCGTGATCGAGCGGAAATAGTCCGCAACATCCTTCTTCTGCGCCTCGGTCCGCTGATCGGCAGCAACCGCCAGGGCCGACTTCACCTTCTCCGGCAGAAACGTGCTGGCCGGGTGTGGCGAAGTCGTCACCGAAAGCCGAAATCGGCCAATATTGTGCTGCGGGAACTGCGAACGAAATTGCAGCGAGAACAGGAAGATGCTGCCATTCTCGTCCCCGATAGGTTGGCTGGTTTCAAAGACCGCGACATGTGATTTACCCGTCTCCGGCAGAATCGCCCAGCCGGTGCCACCTTTTTCCTTGATCGTGTCTGCAATCGAAAACTTTTCCTGCTCATGATCCGCCACCGCGCGGCTGAATTGGATGGGCGCGGGCTTTACATTTTCCTTCACCACCGACACCGCAAACCGCGTCAGCACAAAATTGCCGTTGGGCGCAGTGCCCGGCCCATGAGCGGGCAGGCTCGCATCATCCAATGCTTCCAGCCGAAATCCGGTGATGTCTTTCAGGCGAGTATGGGCCGAGATCGAAAAAGTTTCTTTGGCGGCCGGTTTCCCCGTATCGGCCAGGACATCATCCGCCTGCTCGCGCAACACCGAAGTGCCTTTGACGCTGAAGGTATCCGGCGCCAACGGCTGCCAGTCGATCTGCTGCGATTGCTCGCTTTCCCATTTTTGTTGCGCCGCGGCCAGTTCGGGCGTCTCGGTTTCAAGCACCTGCTTCGCGTCAGCGATGGTCGATTCGATTTTCTTAAGCTCTGTTTCCTGCTTCGCATCCAGCACCGGCATGCCCGGCTCGCGCCGGCCGACGTCGGCTTCTTTCACATCCGCGAAGAAGGCCGCCATGCTGTAGAAATCGACCTGCGTAAAAGGATCGAACTTATGGTCGTGGCATTGGCAGCAGCCCATCGTGGAGCCGAGCCAGGCGGTGGAGACGTTTCGCACGCGATCGGCATCGTATTTGGCCCGGTATTCCTTCGGCTGGGCGCCGCCTTCTTCGGTCGTCTGCAGCAGCCGGTTGTATGCGGATGCCACTTTCTGCTCGGTCGTCGGGTTCGGAAGCAGATCGCCGGCCAATTGTTCGATTGTGAACTGGTCGAAGCCCTTGTTGGAATTGAAGCTGTTGATGACGTAATCGCGATAGGGCCAGACGTTCATCGGGTTATCGCTGTGATAGCCGATCGTGTCGGCATAGCGCACGATGTCGAGCCAGAAGACCGCCATCCGCTCGCCAAAGTGCGGGCTGGCCAGCAGGCGATCCGCCAGCTTGTCGTATGCATCCGGCGATTGATCATTCACAAATTGCTCGACCTCGGCCGGCGTTGGCGGAAGGCCGGTCAGATCGAATGAGAGCCGACGAATCAGCGTCGCGCGATCGGCCATTGGAGCAGGATGCAATCCCGCCTCATCGAGCTTCGCTCCGATGAAGTTATCGATTGGATTGCGAACGAAGCCGTTCTCTTTCACATCCGGCACCGGCGGCCGGACCGGTTTGAGATAAGCCCAGTGGCCTTGCCAGGGCGCGCCCTGCTCGATCCATTTTTTCAAAGTTGCGATGTCGTGATCCGAAAGCCGCTTGTTGCTCTTTGGATCGGGCATCCGTTCGCTGGGATCGGTCGCCGTCACGCGACGGAACAGCTCGCTCTGGTCCGGCTTGCCAGGGACGACGGTGATGGCGTCTTTGATATGCGAGAAAATGCCATCCTTCGTATCCAGCCGAAGGTCGGCCTTGCGCTTATTTCGGTCTGGCCCATGGCAGAAATAGCAGTTGTCCGAGAGGATTGGTCGAACGTCCCGATTGAAGTCGATCCGGTCGGGAATTGCTGTGGCATCGGCTGCGTAAGCGCCGCCAGCCAAAAGACATATCGCCAGAATGCAAAGAAAGGTTCGTCCCACGTTCATCATTCTCCGATACCGAATCCGATGGGCTGCCGTTGCCGCAAAGATGCACCATTCTTCGCAGAAATAACGCACCGCGCCATGATCTGTACAATCTGCGAGGCCCATGCGATCTGTGTTCTTACAAATTTGTGTAGCCAGTCTGCTGCTTGTCCAAGTTGGCGCGGCCTCTGCGCAGGATCAAAAGGACCAGCCTCAGCTTCGCCGGCCGGTCGCGATGGTGTTGGCCGGTAACCATCTGCTGGTTGCCAATCAACAAAGTGGCACGATCAGCGTGATCGATCCTTCAAAAGGAACAGTCCAAAGCGAAATCAAAGTCGGCCAGACGCTTTCCGATCTGGTCCTGCTTCCTGATGGCCAAGCATTGCTGGCTCTTTCCGATTCGCAGGGCCAACTCATCGGGCTGAGATCCAAACCAGATTTATTTGAGCCGACGTTCCATCTGGATGTTGGCTCATCGCCGACGAGCCTGATGGTGAGCCACGACGGCACGACTTGTTCGATCGCCCAAAAGTGGGCACATTGGCTGACATTTGTTGGACTCCCATCCAATCAACATTCTCAACCGCGGATTCTCTGTCGGCTCGATCTGCCCTTTGCGCCCGGCAAGCAGTGGCTCAGTCCCGATGGAAAGATTCTGATCGTGGCCGACGCCTTCGGCGGTGATTTGGCCATCGTCGACTATCCCGGTCGAAAGCTTTTGTCAGTTCGAAGACTCGAAGGACACGAAATCGGCGGCATGGCGACGATGCCGGATGGCAAATCGATCCTTTTCAGTCATCTTCTGATGGACCCGAACGTCTCGACGGAACACGAGCACATTTTCTGGGGCCAGGTGATGGGTAATGTGCTGCGAGCCGTCACTGTCGATGAGCTGCTTAAGGCTCCGGCGCCGCTGCAGTCCGCGCCGGTTCATCATTGGGCGCTCTATGTGATCGGCGAAGCCAATCAAGGCGCGGGCGACATGGGATCGCTCGCCTACTTCCCTGATGGCCGATTGATCGTGGCGCTATCAGGCGTCAATCAAGTCGCAATCCGCCGCTCGGAAACGGATGGTTTTTTCCGCGTCGATGTGGGAGCCGATCCAACCGCGATCGCGCTTGCGCCGGATGGTCGCACCGCTTACGTCGCCAACACGATGGACGATTCGATCAGCGTCGTCGATGTCAAACGGCTCGAAGTTAAAACGACCATCTCCCTCGGCCCCTCGCCCGCACTAACCGAAGCCCGGCGCGGCGAAGTGCTTTTTCACGACGCCCACCTCTCGCTCGATGGCTGGTACAGTTGCAGTTCCTGCCATGTCGATGGCCACACGTGCGGACTGCTGAACGACAATCACACTGACGGTTCTTTTGGCACGCCCAAGCGCGTGCTGTCATTGCTCGGCGCTGTCGACACCGGCCCCTGGGCCTGGAATGGGTCCAGCAGCACGCTGGAATCGCAGGTGCGCCTGTCGATGATCAGCACCATGGATGGAAAGCCGGCCGAGGCTACGCCGGCCACCGTCAACGCGATTGCGGCTTATCTTCGCACGCTTCAACCCGCGCCGGGATTGGATGTCGCGCGAGGAACGGTGAACACTTCAGCAGTCGAGCGCGGCCGGCATCTTTTCGAATCACTTGACTGCGTCCATTGCCATCGCCCGCCGACGTATACGAGCAGCAGGACTTTCGACGTCGGCCTGCAGGATGTAGCAGGCTTGACTCACTTCAATCCACCATCGCTCCGCGGCGTCAGCCAATTGCCCAGCTTTTTCCATGACAATCGCGCGACGAGTCTTCGCGATGTGCTGGTCAAATACAAACATCCAGATGGCCAGACGCACCTGACCGATCAGGAATTGAACGACCTGCTGGCGTTCCTCCGCGCGATTTGATAATGCATCGCCATGCGCATTGCTCTAACGACAACCAGTTTTCAGGATACGCCGGGCAAACATCACGACGTGCTGCGGGAATCGGGCTTCGAAGTCGTCTCGGCTCGGGGGCCACTTTCCGAGCAGCAGATGCTCGATCTCATCGGAAAGGGCGGCGGATTTGATGGATTGCTCAACGGCGATGACAAGATCACCGCAAAGGTGATCGATGCCGCGCTCCCTCGCCTGAAGGTGATCGCAAAGTATGGCATCGGCCTCGATTCGATCGACGTCAAATATGCCACGAGCAAACGGCTGCCGGTGCTCTTCACGCCGGGCGTCAATGAAACGACGGTTGCCGAGCACGCGTTTGGGCTCATGATTGCTGTTGCCAAGGATTTCTGGTTTCACATTCGCGCGACCAAGGCCGGGCAATGGAAACGCCAGACCGGCAACGAGCTTTATGGAAAAACGCTGGGCATTCTGGGCCTGGGGCGCATCGGTAAGGAAGTGATCAAGCGGGCCGGCTGTTTTGGAATGAAGTGCATCGGTCACGGCAATCACTGGGATGACGCATTTGCCAGCGAGCATCATCTTCAGCGCCTGGCGACGCGCGAGGATGTGCTTCGGCAGGCGGACATCGTCTCGCTTCATACGAACCTGACGGCTGAAACGCGCGGGATGATCAATAAGGATCGCATCGCCCTGATGAAAGATGGCGCGATCCTCATCAACACCGCTCGCGGCGGCGTGATTGTCGAGCAGGATGTCGCCGAAGCCTGCAAATCGGGGAAGCTGAAGGGTTACGGCACCGACGTTCTGGAAACCGAGCCGATGAAAACGCCGCACATCTTCCAGGAAATCGACAACATCATCGTGACGCCCCACGTCGGAAGCCGAACCTACGAAAGCGTCCAACGCCAAGGCCTTCGCGCCGCCAACAATCTCGTGAACTACCTCAAAGGCGGCAAGGATTACATCCAGGCGAATCCGTTCTAGAATTGAAAGAAACTATGGCCCTCAATTACATCGTTCCTTCGGAAGTTCACAATCAACTGGTGACGGCGGCGTATCGCAAGCGCGGCTATACCGCCGAGGAGGCGCGGGCGGCGGCGGTGACCGCTGAATCCGCGTCGCGGCATGGCATCAAGACGCATAACGCGATCAAGGCGCTGCATCTCGATGATCACTTTGGCTCCAAGGCCGGCGGGTGCAAGCCGGGCGCGCAGATCGAAAAGCTGCCAACGAAATACAAAGCGGTGGGGCGGTGGAATGCGAATCGCAAGCTCGGGCAGGCGGTCGCCCTCGAGGCAATGAACGAGTGCATGCGACTTGCCGACGAATATGGCATCGGCGCCGTCGCGGTCGATCATGCGTTCCATTATCTCTGGGGCGGCGGCTATGTGATCGACGCAGCCAAGAAGGGGTACATCGCCTACACCTGCTGCACGGCAGCGCTGGCCGAGGTGGTGCCCTTTGGTGGAAAATTCCCGACGCTTGGCACGAATCCGCACTCGTGGGGCTTCCCGACAACCGAAGCGGTTGGATTTCCCATCTGTGTGGATTGGGCGACGAGCGTCGTGGCGATGGGGCGCGTGCAGCAGTTCGTGCGCGAAGGCAAGCAGTTGCCGCCCGGATGTGGCGTCGATAAAGATGGCAATGAAACGTGCGATCCGACGAAGGTCGTCGCATTGCTGCCGTTCGGAGCGCACAAGGGATATGGCTTGGCGCTCATCGACGAAATCATGGGCGCATTCATCGGCGGCTCGCTGCCGACGTTGCGCAGCCGATGGGGTACTGGGCCAGCCGATGAAAAGCGCACGCCGGCTTTTTTCTTCCAGTGCATTAGGCCGGACGCAATTGCCGGGGATTTCGTCCTCGGTCGCGATCAGAAGGCCAACGTGAAAGCGGTCATCGATGACATCCGCAGCAAAGGCAACGAGAAGGTGATGCTGCCGGGCGAACCGGAGGCGCGTGCCGCGGCGCAGAGCGACAAGCTTGGCGGATTGGTGTTTTCAGCGGCCGAGGTCGACGCGTTTGAACAGATCGCAAATGAAGCGGGTGCTAGTTTTGACCGAAAATCGCTGCGAACTGTGGAACTGTAAGTAGCAGACACCGACCACAAGGGAATTCGAGATCATGGGCTACCCAGGTTTGGACATCAGCGGAAAAGTTTGTCTCGTCACCGGCGGCACCAGCGGGATTGGCCGCGCCATCGCGCTGGGCTTTGCCCAGGCGGGGGCGAAGGTCATTGCAGGCTCCACTAATCCGCAAAAAGTGGCGGCTATCAAAGAGGAACTGGGCAAAGGCAATGATGCGGTCCAACTGGATGTGTCTAATTCCGCCAGCGTCAACTCGGCAATTGATTCGATCCGCAAAACGCATGGTTGCATCGATGCGGTCGTGAATGCCGCGGGAGTCATTAAGCGGCAGCCGTCTTTGGAGATGCCGGCCGAGGAATTCGAGCGGATTGTCCGCGTGAATCTGGTGGGCAACTTCATCGTCGCGCAAGCGGCGGGGCGCGCGATGAAAGATCAGCCGGCCGATCGCAAAGGCCAGCGCGGCAGCATCCTGAATGTCGCATCGCTCAATTCGTTTGCCTCCTTCACCGAAGTGCTCGCCTACGCCTGCTCCAAGAGCGGCGTCATGGGCCTGACCCGCGGGCTGGCCAATGAATGGGCGCAGTATGGCATCCGCGTGAACGGACTCGCGCCCGGCGTCTTCCCCACCGATCTCAATCGCCCGCTCATCGAAGGCACGCCTCGCGGCGAATGGCTCCGCAAGCATACGCCGCTCGGTCGATTCGGTGATGCGGACGAACTGATCGGAGCCGCGATCTATCTCATCAGCGATTCAGCGAGCTTTACCTCGGGCGAAACGATCATTGTCGATGGAGGATTCCTCTCTCGCGCTGTTTAGCGGGCGAGCTTGCTCGCCGTTGCGTGCTCTTACGATTGAGCCCGGCGCAGCACGACGCGGCGACCTCGACCTTTTTGAACCCGACGCGGCCTGCTGACGTTTTCTTAATGAGCAGGCGCGCTTTCCGCGTGCCTTTCTTCCGCCCGGCAAGTCGGTTAAAGTGCGGCTTTGCTGCGGAATTTTGCTCACCGAATTTCATCACAGGAGTGCCATCTTGAATAAGCGAGCGTTGAAGTACGCCATCATTGCGACCATCACGGCAGGCGTTTCCCTTCCCCTGTTGAAGCAGGCAACGACTTCCGCACAGAATCCGCCGTCACCGGTGCCGACGATCAACCTGACGCCACCGGCAGCGCCGGCAACTCAGCCGGCGGTTGATCCGGCGAAGGTCGTGGTGTCCGCCGGCGATTTCAAGATCACTGCCGGCGACTTCAATGCCTTCCTCTCCGATCTCGATTCGCAGACACAGCAGCAGGTCCTTTCGCGTCCCGATGGCAAGCGCAAGCTGGCCGAGGAATTGATCAAACTGCGGATTCTCTCGGACGAGGCCAAGAAGCAGAAGGTGGATGAGTCGCCACGCGTTCAGATTGCTTATGAAGAAGTGCTGGCCAACGCGCTATTAACCAAGATGGCCAGCGACACTGCCGAGGACCAGAAGTTCTTCAACGACCACAAAGACTACTTCGATGAGGTCAAGGCTCGGCACATCCTGATTGCCGTTGCCGGTTCGGGCGTGCCCGGCGCCAAGTACACTGATGCGCAAGCGAAGGCCAAAGCCGAGGAGATCAAGAAGCGGTTGGACAAGGGCGAAGACTTTGCGGCAATTGCCCGAGCCGAATCAGATGACAAGGCATCAGGGGTGCAGGGCGGAAACCTCGGCAGCGTGACGCGCGGCGCGATGGTGCCGCCGTTTGAAGAAGCGGCCTTCGCGCTCAAGAAAGGGCAGATCAGCGATCCGGTGAAGACACAGTTTGGCTATCACATTATCCAGGTGATCGATCGCACGCCTGGAACCTATGAAGACGCCAAGCAGCGCATTCCGATGCGGCGGATCGATCTGCTGGTCGAAGAAATGAAGAAGACCGCCAAGCCCCAGTTGGATGAAGGCTTCTTTGGCGCCGATCCGAATGCACAAGCCACGCCACCGGCGGGCGGTGCGCAGCCGGCGAGCGCTAATGTGCCAGCAAATAAGTGATGATCCATGCGATCGAGTAATCGCGAAAAGGCCCGGCTTAAAGCCGGGCTTTTTCATGCGCGACACTCGATCCGACGTGTTACATGATTTTGCTTTAATGGGCGCATGGGTTGGATTACAATGACTGAAGCTGGGCTGAATGGGGGTGATACCAACCTTGAATGAATCATGCGAAATCTTTGCATCTGTGCATTTGCTCTGATTCTTGTGACAGGCCTGCTTCTGCTCGCGGGCTGCGGTAAGGAATCGCAAAGCGAGATCTCGTCTTCGGCGCATTCAGGCGGGGCATCTGGTTCGAAGGCAGGCAATGAAGGTATTTCAGGGGATGGCGATGCGGAGGCGGTGGCGGCGGTTCGCAATGAGCTTTTGCGACGGTGGGTGCAGACGCCGGATGGATGGATCAGTGAATTCCCATCACAAGTATCGTTGATGACCGGTCAGCGCGCCGGTCCCGAGAGTTATTACCGCGAACTCAAGTCGCTGGACTTTGAAGTGCAGCCGCGGGATGTGAGCGATGCCGATAAGCTCAATGGTCTGACTTATCGTGGCTATGTGGAGCTGAAAAGTTCGCCGATGCGCTTGTTCAACGACCCCAATTCCTTTACAGCAAAGCAATGGTCTCCGTGGAAGCAGAGCGAGCCGGCGGTGTCATCGTTTGGCGTGAGGAAGGTGAAGGGGCAGTGGGCCGTCTACGGCGATGGTTATCCGATTATGGGCGCGAAGCCGGCGAGCGGCACGCTGGCGCAGCTCAAATAGAACTCGCTGCGATAATGAGTGCAGCGTTCAAGCGCTGAGCACTTTGCCGACATCCTCCTTCATTTCCAGTACTGCCTGCTCGACGCACTTCTGCCAATCGCTGCCAAACCGCTGCGAGTACTTCGGCTCGCGATGCGCGTAGAGGATGCTTCGGCTTGCGGAAACCAGAGCGCCTTTTCCATCGACAAATGCGGCTCGGGTCATGTCGCCGGTTGCGCCTTGCGCTCCGTATCCCGGCAACAAGAAAATCGATTGCGGTAGACGCTGGCGCAGGCTCACCATCGTCTGCGGCTGCGTCGCGCCGACGACTGCGCCGATCGAGCTCCAGCCGCCTGCGCCGACCAGGCCCTGCGCCTCCGTAATCGGGCGAAGCTTGTCGGCAAGCATTTCCGACCAGGTTCGTCCGTCTTCCAGCTTCATATCCTGCAGCTCGCCCGAGCCGGGATTGCTCGTACGCACGAGAACGAACAGGCCCTTGTCATACGTCTTGGCGGTTTTGACGAACGGCTCAATCGTGTCCAGCCCGCAAAACGGATTGATCGTGATGGCATCGGGCATCACCAGATCCTGCGACTCATCGAAGGTCTGATCGGCCAGGTGTCCCTGCGCGTATGCGAATGCGGTAGAGCCGATGTCTCCGCGCTTGATGTCGCCGATGACCAGCAGCCCCAGTTCCGAAGCCTCTGCAATCAAGCTGTAATAGGCTTCGACGCCCTCCCAGTGATATTGCTCGAAGTAGGCCGACTGGAATTTGACGATTGGCACGAGCGGCGCGACGGTGCGGAGCACGCCAATGGTGAAAGAGAAGATGGCGTCGATCGAAGCCTCGGGATCGTTGGCATTGCGATCGGCGGACTTGCCGAAGATGGCGTCCGGCATCATCTCGAGGATTGGATCGATGCCGACACATATCGGCGCGCCTTTCTTTGCGATCGCTTCATTGAGCCGGTCGGCGAAGTTCTCGGACATCAGCAGAGCCTTTCATTGTCAAATTAGGAGAAGTGCAGGAATCAGTGCGGCCAATTTCTCGCCCGGCTCGAACATCAAATCAAACCCTTCGGTGCTGGCTGCACATTGGGCGAAAGCATGGTCAGATGCTCAAAAACCGGGCAGCAAATCGAGTTTCCCAAAGGGGCATGGGAAAAATCTTTACGCGAAAAGGAAAACCCGAGCCGGCTCCCGCGACGCACCAAATGGCAGGGCGCGGCAGAGCCGGATCGGGTTGCACAGCCAACTCTTCTGGAAGCTGCAGCGAAGCCAAATGTCATTGGCCTGCTTATCGTTTCCGACGGTCACGCCGGGCCTTGCGCTTCTTGCTGCCGATTTTTCGGCGGCGGCGGGGCTTGGACATCCGATCTCCTTTCCTTCGGTCAAGGGGCCGTTGATTTAGGTTGGGTAAGTTATCGTGACCTTCGGCAATCGTCCAGTTCGGGCGGATTTTCCTTCACTTGCCGGGGCGACTTGCTATGCTGAAACGGTCGTGGGCACGTCCTTCGCTTTACATCATCATATCTCGCCGGACCAACCCTTTTTGAAGGAGCTTTTTGTATGGTCAAGCTCAATTCAGGGAACGTTCTGCTCAAGCCCTGCCAGCGCCGTCAGTTCTTCTCGAGCCTGCGGCGGGCACTTCGGATGGGCAGCCGATTGGGGGATTTCGGACTGACGATTTCGCTGCGGCGCGACGGCCGCCTGTATGAAATGCAGGCCGACGTCCGTGACCGCCACGGCAAGTTCCACTGTCGCTGCAGGCAGAATGACTGGCGCAGCGCCCTGCGTGAACTGGTTCGATCGATTCTGAACGGGCTTCATCAACAGTCTATTGCGGCGCTGGCGGCATAAGGCTGCCGGCCATTTTCGCTCGAGAGCGCCACGAACAGCCACCGTGGCGCTCTCGATTTCTTTTATCAGATCCGTCCCATTCATTTGCAGGTGATGCCGGCTGCTGGCAACCCGCGCACGCCTGACTATATTGCCTGCACGATTTTCCGGTTCATGCGCGGCGGACGATGGAGCGAGCCTGCGCGCCGGGGCGAATGGGACTCTTGCACGTGTACGGCTGGATTACGGAGACGGTGACGCGATGGAGCAGCACGCCATCGGTCACCAGTGGCCTGGCGATCTTATCGCTCGCGGTTGTCATTGGCCTGGCGCTGGGCGCGGTGCGCGTTCGAGGCGTGCGCCTGGGAATTTCAGGCGTGCTGTTTTCCTCGCTGCTGTTTGGCCAGATCGGGCTGACCGTCGATCCTCACGTCCTGCAATTCCTTCGGGATTTTGCACTGATTTTGTTTGTCTATGCGATTGGCCTGCAGGTGGGGCCGGGCTTCGTCAGCTCATTGCGCTCCGATGGATTTCGACTCAACGCGCTGTCGGTGATGGTGCTGATCCTCGGCGCGCTGGCGGCGGCGGCGATGGGCCACTTCCTTCCTCATCATTCGGCCGCTGGATTATATACCGGCGCTTTCACGACGACGCCTGGGCTTGCAGCCGCGCAGGAAGCGCTTCGCCACGGAGGCGCGCCGGCGGATCTGCAGGCGATCAATCAGACAACCGTCGCATATTCGATCGCGTACCCCTTTGGAATTGTCGGGCCGGTACTGGCGATCGTGGCGCTGCGCTGGGTATTTCGCATCAAGATCACCCAGGAACGGCACGCGCTGGCGGCGCTCAACGAGAAGACTCGGCCAAGCATCGACGTGCTGGACATCGAAGTGACTGAGCCATCGCACGCGGGGCGGCCATTGCGTGGTCACCCATTGATTTCAGATTCCGGCGTTCTCTTCAGCCGATTGTTTCGTAATGGAGTGATGACAGTGCCCGCAGGCGATACGGAGATTCGCATCGGCGATGTCTATCGTGCCGTCGGCCCGCGACCGAAGCTTGCGGAGTTGGTGAAGGCACTGGGCCGACCGACGACAAAGGATCTCGTGCAGGCTACAGGTGACGTCCATCGCATCGAGCTTGTGGTCACGCGGACGCAGGTGCTTCGCAAGACGCTGCGCGAGCTGAATTTCAGCCGGCGCGTCGGGGCGACGATTGCGCGCGTGAATCGAGCTGGCGTCGACCTGGTTCCCAAGGCATCGCTTCGGCTGGCGTTTGGCGACCAGGTCATCGCGGTGGGAACCGAAGAAGGACTGAAGCTGGTCGAAGCGGAATTGGGCAACAGTCCCGAGCGGCTCAATCGCCCGCAACTCGTGCCGATCTTTCTGGGAATCGTGCTGGGCGTCATTGTCGGGAGCATTCCGATCGTAGTGCCGGGCCTGCATATGTCGTTGAAGATCGGCCTCTCCGGCGGGCCGATGCTGGCGGCCATCGCGCTGTCGCAATTGGGCAATGTCGGCTCGGTCGTCTGGTACATGCCGATCGCAGCGAACCAGCTTTTCCGCGATTTTGGCCTCGCTGTGTTTCTTGCCTGCGTCGGGTTGCAGGCGGGCGATCACTTCGTCCAGCGTGCCGCGGCCGGCGGTGGATTGATCATCCTGCTGGCCGGTATCGCCCTGACGATGGGCCCCGTATTTCTCGTCGGCTGCTTTGCCCGAAAAGTGATGAAGATGAATTTCATCACCCTCAGCGGCTGGGTCGCCGGCGCGATGACCAGCTCGCCGGCGCTGCTTTTTTCCGATGAATTTGCCGGCTCCGATGCGCCGGCGGTTGCTTATGCTGCGATCGCGCCACTTGCGACATTGGTCCCCATCATTTGCGCGCAAATCCTCGCCATCGCGGCAGGATAATGATGAATGGTTTCAGGTATTTGGAAGACCTGCCGACCATTGCCGAAATTCGCGCAAAACGGTGTTCTGATCTTCTCGCCCCATTCGCAGGAGAAACGCCTCGAACTGTTTCATTGGCAAAAATGGGAACGCCATGCTCGCTTCTGATTGATCATAGACGTGCTGCTGATTGAGCACGAGTACCGATAACTGCTGCCCGTCAAAGCGCCACAATTCGGGGACGCCCAGCGCCGCGTAAATGGGCTCCCTTGCAATGGAGCGATGCGTGATATCCACTTCAATCGCCAAATCCGGCGCGGGATGGATGGTTGGATCGAACTCGCGCATTCCGCGCACGAGATGCGCGTTGCGCAGGTAATAACACTTGTCAGGCTCGAGGCCGCGCTCGAGATCGGGCCGGCGAAAGGTCGTCGAGCCAAATCGCGCCATCGTGATCCCGCGCTCGACGGTCATAACATCGAGCAAAGCGCCAATTGCTTCCTTGACCCACTCGTGCTCGGGAAGCGGCGGCATGATCTCGATGCTCCCTTTATCAAACGTGACGCGGATGGGGCGGTCTCCGATGTCCTCGAGCAGTCGGTCGTAAAATCCCCACGACATCCCGTCCAGCACGAGATGCTGCTGCTCGGAAAGCGGTATGGCGGTTTTGACGCTCATAACACTATTCTATCACGCTATCGCCTAATGCGCATGCATTTTTCCGCGCGTCACCCGCGCCTCTCAATCCAGCCAATCCTTCTTCTTCAATCGTTGCGGCACGTATTCTTCGGTGACGTAGCTGATGTCTTTGGTGATCAGCGATTCGACTTCCATCTTGAAGCCGTTGTCAAGCATTTTTGCGATTTCTTTCTGCCAGCCCTTGTGGCCGCTGAACCAGGGGTAGGCGGCGATTTCGCGGGCGCGCTTCTTGTCGTTGTCGTTCAGGTCGATCTTCACGCGATCGTCCAGATCGCATTCGTCGTAATCCTTGGCGCGGATGCCCAGGAAGCGGGCTTCGGGAATCGCGAGGCGCGAGGATTCAAATGCCAGCGAAATCGATCCCTGCTTGATGACCGAATAGATGTAATGCCCCCACGGATCGCAATCGAGCAGGCAGATGATCGGCAGCTTCAGCTCCTGGTTGAAGCGCTGGAGTAGCCGACGAACGCCGCGCGGAGGCTGGCCGCCGCCGTGGGTGAGAATGCAGTTGTGATCTTCCCAGAACCGGTCTTCATTGAAACGGTTCCAGACCGTGCCTTTTTCGACATGCAGGACAAAATCAGCCTCGCACTTTTTGAAGTCGATAATGTCCGGCTCAACGATCGACGGAATCGCGTAGCCGCCCGAGCCCATTCGCCGGCAATCGATCTCGTCGCCCTTGTCCACGATCGTGATGTTGCCGACCAGCGCGCCGCGATTGTCGGCAAAGATGTGCAGCTCTTCGCGCAGCGCGCCGAGCGTCACTTCCAGATCTTCCAAAATCGGATCGGATTCATCCTGCGTATCGAAGGTGTTCTCCTTCGTGCCGGCCACCGTGTGCTTGGCCTTATAGAAAACACCTCGAAGGCTCGAAGATTTTTCCGCGTCGATCAGGTCCTTGACGGTACTGGCATGCAGCATCGTCTGCATGAACTGCTTGGCCTGGTTCAAATTGAATAGCTCGCGCTCGGCGGTGGCATTGCCCATCTCGAGGATGCCGCGCTTCTTGTTCCAGTTGGTGTTGGAGCGCGTGCGGAGCGGAATGTCGACCGAGATCGCCTGCTTCTTGAAGGCTGAGCCAGCAACATTGTCGGCCAAGCCGACAATTTTGCTGAGCGTGACTTTATCTCGAGCTTTCACGCGCTTGTTCACTCGGTCGGATGCGGGTTTCTTTGCCATAACTTTTTCCGGGAAGAGAAACTGTTGCTTGATTTTCGTCGTTTAGAAAACGGATACTGCCTGAAGTTCGATGATCAGAAAAGTTCCGGATCACCCTTACGCGATGACCGTTTTTTCTTCTTCGACTTGCTCGACATTTTGACGATGTCCCCGTTGTCGCTGTCGTTGGATGCGGCCGGCTCTTCTTTGTCACCGGCATTCTGCGCCTCCGCCAGATGCGCCGCCCGGCTCTCGACCATCACGACGCCATCGTCCTGCTTCAGGTCTTCCGTCTCATCTTTCTTGACGGTGCGACCTTCTTCATCGAGCTGCGCATCGGCAATGGCGGTGCGTTTTTTCGCTTCAGCAAGAAGGGCGTCGTAGAGCTTCTTGGTGTCGGTGCCGTTAATCGCGTTGACGGCGTTGCTGATCTCGCCGATGTAGCGCTCGAAGACGTCGCGCCGCGCGGCTTCGCGCTGCATCTTCTGTCGCTTGCGAAGATACGTGCCGAGCTTTCGGCCGCATTCCATCAGCGCCAGCTTCATTTCCTTGCGGATTTCATCGTAGTCGGCGATGGCTTCCTTCGATTCGCTGGTGAAGGGGACCCAGACGCTGGCCATGTGGATCATGATGACCAACGGGCCGACCGGCAGGCTGCCGCGCGGCTGGCTGAGGTTGTAATTCCGCCAGCCGGTTTCCGTCACCGCCTTAAAACTGCTGCAGGCGCTTTGCTGGAAGAGCAACGGCACGCGATTGGCGAATCGGATGACGCGAGCCGAATCGTCGGCTTGCAGTTCACCGCCAAAGGCAATCGCCGCCTCGATCTGAAATGGCCGGCCACGATAAACATCCGGCTCGCGGCTGCTGGCCGCGTAGAACTCGGCCTTCACGCCCTTAAGCATTCCTGCGAGTAGCTGCCGAACACCAATCGGCGCCAGGCAGTCGGTCGGCGGCGGGGGGAGCTTGGCTTCCTGGAATTCCTTGAAGAGTTTCTCAACCTGCGCCGGCTCCAGGTCGCTGACTTTCGTCCGGCTGTGCGTGCCGATCGCTTTGCAGAAGTCGCTGGCCTTGCCCGGGCTAATTCGGCTGAATTTCTCCTGAAGGAAATTGAACAGCGTGCCGGTTTTGTTGGCCGCCTCGAAGTCCTTCATCATCTGAATCAGGATGCCCAGCTCGATGCCGCGCGGGTGCGGCTGAATCTCGTGCGTCTCGGGCGGGAGCTGATCGGTGCCGCGCGGGAAAAAGATCACGCCGTCTTTTTCGATCGTCGTGATGGTCGGATCGACGCCCGCCGGTGCGGTCACATCCTGCGTCTGCGGCGCGACATGCGCTGCGTCCTGGCTTAGCTCTGCAGCCGGCGTTGCGTCTTTCTTCGCATTGCCCAGCGGCAGATCTTCCTGCTCATCGGCACTGACGCGCGATGGCGGGACAAAGGTGATCCGCGCATGCGGATTTGCGATCGCGGTCAGCTCGAGAAATTCATCGACGCTGCCGCGCCCTTTCTGGTATCGCCCTTCGAGCTCGATGCTGACGCTGGTGCCGGTGATGTAATCTTCGGGATTGAGGAAGCCGGGGTCGCGCATGCCGGCGCTTCCGCTCTTGAAACGGGCCGGCGGGAAATCCTCGGTCTCATCGTCAACCGTCACTTCCGCGCGGTTGGTCTTGGTGTTCATCGCCAGCTCGATGTGATGGGCCGGCTTTTTGGCATTGGGGCGCGTGTGAATCACCATGGGCTTGCCGGTGGTGATCAGGCCATACATACCGGCGGCGCTGATGCCGATGCCCTGCTGCCCTCGGCTCATCTTCAAGCGATGGAATTTCGAGCCAAACAGCAATCGACCAAAGACATTCTCCACCTGCTTGCGCACGATGCCGGGGCCGTTGTCGATGATCGTCACGCGATAGCGCGATTGCTTGGCGGATGCCGGCCGATCGGGCTGCAGGTCTTCGATGATGACGGTGACGTTGGGAAGAATCCCCGCCTCTTCGCAGGCATCGAGCGAATTATCGACGGCTTCCTTGACGCTGGTCAGCAAGGCCTTGCGCGGGTTATCGAAACCCAGCAGATGCCGGTTCTTGGCGAAGAACTCGCTGACGGAAATATCCTTCTGCCGCGTGGCCATCGACTCGGCGGTTTCCCGTCGGCGAGGCGCACTACTTTTGACGCGCGGTTGTTCCATGGTTCTTGTCATAGTGTTCGCAGAATGCTTTTCTTCAATGGCGTTTGACGCCGACTCGCTTAACGACTGTTCCATCCGTGAACCTCCAACCCGAGTTAAATTGGGTTAACTGGCTCTGCGCTTCCCCACGTTTAATGGGCGCTCGGACTTTTATTTGCATTGGCTGCTCCCGATCTGAGAAGACAGCGGCAATTAAGGCCTCGGTGTCTTCCGGAGGGG